>Ga0209415_10003209_pt1 | contig 30387 bp, 29 predicted proteins | sample PeaSoiSIISIP2007_FD_187696 | JGI IMG/M metagenome (GOLD analysis project Ga0209415, IMG submission 187696) | Peat soil microbial communities from Weissenstadt, Germany - SII-SIP-2007 (SPAdes) (version 2) | ecosystem: Environmental > Terrestrial > Soil > Wetlands > Peat | place: Germany... | reverse complement strand
CGGATGGGACGACCGCGTGCCGGTGTAAGCGGCCGCAGCCAACTCCTCGCAATGACGGGGAGGCCCCAGCGATTCCAGTCACGCCGAAAATGCTCTAGTCTTTTTGTTGTCTGACCCTTGGCACTTTCTGCGCAGATTTCCGTTGCGGTTGAGACGTGGTGGCGCGATGCTCGGCGTGCCGTAATGGCCTGAACCCACGGGGTCCTTATCCTTCGCACCCGTCGATTGCCCAAGGATGCCGGTAAGGATTACAATCGTGCAGGATAGCGGGCGGCAGGTGAGTCATGGGCAAGAGAATTGTCATCGTCGGTGCCGGGGCAGTCGGTGGCTATACCGGCGCGCATATGGCGCGTGCCGGCGAGAATGTGACCTTCATCGATCCCTGGCCTGAGCATGTCGAGAAAATCCGGCGAGACGGATTGCAGATAACCCATCACCAGGGCGAGGAGCCGTTCATCGCACGACCTCGCGCGCTGCATCTGACCGAAGTCCAGCAATTGAGCAAAGAGGTGCCGTTCGATATCGCCTTCATCTGCATGAAATCCTACGACACCGCCTGGGCGGCGCGGCTGATCCGGCAATATCTGAGTTCCGGCGCCTATGTCGTGTCGTTGCAAAACTGCATGAACGAGGCGGCGATCGCGGAAGTTGTCGGCTGGGGCAAGATATTGGGCTGCATCGCCAGCAATATCAGCGTTGGCCTCGTCGAGCCCGGCCATGTGCATCGCGGCGGGCTGAAAGGTGGCGCCGCCCACACGGTCTACCGCGTCGGCGAGGTGCATGGCCGCATCACCGATCGAGCGAATGAGGTGTGCCGTCTCGTCTCCCATGCCGACAGTGCCAAAGTTACCGATAATCTGTGGGGCGAACGCTGGTCGAAGCTGGTTACCAATTCAATGGGGAACGGCGTCTCCGCTTGCACTGGCCTGTCCGGTGCTCAGATGGCGCAAAATGAAACGGTCCGGCGGTTCCAGGCACGGCTCGCCGCGGAGGCGATCCGTATTGGCCAGGCTCTGGGCTACCGGCTCGAGGAAATCAATCATTTGCCGCCGGAGGTCATCGCCGGGGCCGGCGAGGGCGATCCCGAAGCTCTCGCGCGCTACGAGGAGCGTTTGCGGACCCAGCCGCGCGGCTCGGCGGACCAGCGGCCCTCGATGGGGCAGGATATCACGAAGGGAAGGCGCACCGAGATCGAGTTCCTGAATGGCTTTGTCGTACGCGAAGGTGAAAAGGTCGGACTCGCGGCGCGCGCGAACGAACGGCTCGTCGATCTCGTCACGAAGGTCGAGCGCGGCGAACTCCAACCCGACCCGCGCCACATTACCGAATGGCGACTCAATTAGCAGGCAGTCGATGGCCGCGGACTGCGGCGATGCCGATATGTCGGACTGGCTCAAGATCCACCTGCAACACGTTTTTTGCCTGCCGATTCTAGATCACGATCATCTGCCCATCGGATTTCGCCGAGCGAAGCATGGCCTCGATGAGCTCGGTCGCCTTCGCGCCGATTTCGCCTGGCGACAAATTCTCGCCGGTGCCGCGTGACAGATCGACAAGCCGCTCGACCGGCCCGACGCAATTGTAGGTCCATTCGCCGGGTGCGATCGCGACGCTGCGCGACGTGCCGTCGTGCATCTGGAACTCACACCGATCGAGATCGACATCGATGTCGGCGATTCCCTTGCTTCCGGCAATGGACAGTCGCAGCCGCGCACGGCCACCCTCGGGAACGGACGCACCGCCGAACACGGTACCAACGGATCCGTTGTCGAAGCTCACGGTCGCTGCATCATGCAGATCGATTCCATCCTGCATGAAACAGCGGGCGCTCACGGCGGTCGCACGCAGGCCAGTGATCCAAAGCATCAGCGCAACCGAATGCGAGAGCTGGCCATAGGCGAAACCGCCGCCGCCCGACGGATCTTGCCACGTCGAACGCGCTGGGCGAAAGAATGTACGGTTCCAACGTTCGAAGCCGACATCGCCGGAAAATACCGGTCGCGTCGCCGAGCAGAACTGGCAGCTCACCTGCTCGATGGTGCCGACCGCACCATCGCGTACCAGGCCTGCCACGACGTCAAGCTTCGGCAGATAGTGATAGCCGTTCGCGATCAGCAAATGGCGGCCGAGCCGCCGCGCCCGGCGGACCAGGTCCCAGGCGTCCGCGGACGCGATTGTCATGGGCTTTTCGCAAAGCACGTGCGCGCCAGATTCAAGCGCGTCGCGCGCATGTTGGTAATGTAGGACATGCGGCGATGCGGTGATCACCGCATCGGGCCGGCGCGCGAGCACCTCCCGATAATCCTTCGACGCGAATGCAAACCCGAAATGATCGCGCACGCGCGCGAGTTCCGCCGCGCCAAGCCGGCATACGCCGTCGAGCTCGACGTCGGCACGACGCTTCAGGATGGGAATGTGGTTCTCGGCCGCATACCAGCCGGCGCCGATCACCGAGACCTTGGTTTGCCGCATCCGTCCCTCCTTGCTTTATGCCGCCACGCGCCGCCGCGCCATGGTGCCGGCCGGGATAAACCCCCCGCCTGCGCCGACAATCATGCGGCTTCGTCGTCCACGCCCCACGGCACGGTAGGATCGGGCGGCGGGATCGCGGCGACGAGTGCCTGCGTGTAGGGATGTTGCGGCCGGCGAATCACCGCCTCTACGTCGCCTTCCTCGACGACGACCCCGTTCTGCATCACCGCCACGCGGTCGGCAACCTGATAGGCGGTGGCAAGATCGTGGGTGACATAGAGCAGCGAGATGCGATGATCGACGGTGAGCCCATACAGGTTCTGCAGGATCGTCGCGCGCAGGGACGCATCGACCATCGACACCGGCTCGTCCGCAACGATGACGCGCGGGCGCAGCATCAGTGCGCGCGCGACCATCAGCCGCTGTCGCTGCCCGCCGCTGAGCTGGTGCGGATAGCGGCCGAGCGTCTCCGCCGGGCGAAGCCCGACCTGCACGAGGCTCGCCTCCGCCAGCGCATAAGCGGCCGCTCGTGTTGCCACGAGGCCGAATTGCCGCGCCGGCAGGATAAGAATGCGGTCAACGGGGTAGAACGGGTTGTAGGCGGCGAACGGATCCTGGAACACCGCCTGTACCTCGCGGCGAAACGCGGCATGCGCCGCGCGGTCCATGCGCGCGATATCCTGGCCGAGATAACGCACCGTCCCGGCAGTCGGGCACAGCAATCCCAGCAATAGCCGTGTCAGCGTCGTCTTGCCACTGCCGCTCTCGCCGACGACGGCGAGGATGGTCGGCTGGTCCGCCGGCAGCGCCAGCGATACGCCGCGCAAGGCAAGGCGGCGCGCGCCGCCGCTGATGCCGCCGCCAAAGGCAACCTCCACGCTGTCTGCCTCAAGCAGCAAGGGCCGGCTCCTGCGCGTAATGGCAGCGGACGCGACGGCCATCCGGCAGGATTTGCTCCTGCGGGATCTCTGCCGCGCAGCGTGCCGTCGCCTGCGGGCAGCGCGGATGGAACGGACAACCGGGCGGCGGATTAAACAGCGATGGCGCCATGCCGGGGATGCCGACGAAATGCCGCCGCCGGTCGAAACGCGGCAGGCTCGCGATGAGCATCCGTGTGTAGGGGTGGCGCGGGTCGGCGAACAGCGCGCGCACCGGGCCCACCTCCACCAGCGTTCCCGCGTACATGACGCCGACGGTGTGCGCGAACTGCGCCATCAGACCCATATCATGGCCGACCAGCACCATCCCGGCGCCAAGCGTCTTCTGTGCGGCGATCAGCGTGCGCAGCACCTGCTTCTGCACGATCACGTCAAGGGCGCTGGTGGGCTCGTCGGCGAGGATCACGCTCGGGCCCAGCGCCATCGCGAGTGCGATGCAAACACGCTGCTTCATGCCGCCGCTGAGCTGGTGCGGATACAGCCGCGCGATCTCCGAGGCCAGGCCCACGCCGTCCAGCAGGCGTGCGATCCGCGTTTGCGTCGCGGCACCGCCCGCGGGCACCCCGTGCGCCTGCAACAGATCCTCGATCTGCGTGCCGCAGGTCAGCACGGGGTTGAGCGAGTTCATCGCCCCCTGCGGCACCAGCGCGATCCGCGCGAACCGGGCCTGTCGCAGCGCCGCCGGCTTGGCGGCCAGCAGGTCGAGTTCGCCGAGCCAAGCCTCGCCGCCCAGGATCCGCCCGGGCGGCCGGAGCAACCGCATCAGCGCCAGTGCGGTCGTCGTCTTGCCCGAGCCACTCTCGCCGACCAGACCAAGCCGCTCGCCGCGATGCAGGGTGAACGACACGCCCTGCACGGCGTGAGCCCTCCCGCGCCGCGTCTCAAATGCGACGTCAAGGTCCCGGACCTCCAGCACCGGCGGCTCAGCGGCCGGCCTTAACGCCGCACTCATCCGTCCTGCCGCGTGCGGGCGTTGAGCAGGCGATCCATACCGGCCGAAACTGCCAGCAGGCCAATGAAGATCAATGCAATCGCCGCGACCGGCGGCAGCCACCACCACCACATCCCGCGCAGCACCGCACCGTAGTATTGCGCCCAGTACAGCATCATCCCGAGTGTGAGCTGATTCTGAGGGCCCAGGCCGAGTGCCTCCAGCCCGACGGTCGCGAGCATTGCGGTGGATACGGCCGTGACGAAGCTGGCGGCAAAATACGGAGCGAGGTTGGGCAGCAGCTCGGTCATCACCAGCCGCAGCCCGCCTATGCCGTTGAGGCGGGCCATGTCGATATAGGTGAGTTCGCGCAGTGACAGGGTCTGGGCGCGAATCGCCCGGGTCGGATACATCCAGGCGAGGCCGGCAACGATCACCGCCATCAGCCCGACGGTCATGGTGCGCACGTTGGTGGCCACCAGCACCAGCACGGCGATCGCCGGGATTGTCATGACCACGTCGGCGGTGGTGCGGATCACCACGTCGGAAAGACCGCGCAGGTAGCCGGCGAGCAGGCCAAGCAAGCCGCCGACGCCGAGCCCGAGCAATCCCGCCAGGAGCCCGATCTTCAAGGTCTGCGGCAACGCCGCAACGAGTGCGGCCAGAACGTCGCGGCCTTGGGTATCGGTACCCAGGAGATGGGCGGCATCGGGGGGCAGACGGGCACGCGTGGTGCCGATTTCGGCAAGGCTCGTGTCCGTGACCAGCGGGCCCAGCAGGCCGACAAGCGCCAGGCAGCCGAGTAGCAGGAGGCCGGCCAGCAGCAACTTCTCGCGCCCGATCTGCCGCAGCACGGCGCTCATTCCTGTGCGATCCGGATGCGCGGGTCGATCAGGGGATAGACGAGATCGAGCAGGAAGGTCGCGAGTGCGATCGACACCGAGAGCAGCAACACGATGCCCTGGATGACGAACACGTCCTTGGCCTGGATCGCCTGGTACAGCCGATAGCCGATGCCGGGATAAGCAAAGATCACCTCGACCAGGATCGCGCCGGAAACCACATGGCTGAGCGTCAGCGCGAGCTGCGTAACCTGCGGCAGCAGTGCATTGCGCAGCCCGTAGGCAAAGAACACGCGGCGCGGGCCGAGCCCCTTGGCACGTGCCAATGTGATGTAATCCTCGCCGAGCACACCAACCACCATGCCGCGCATGGCAATCGCCCAGGTACCGAGCGAGGCCAGCACGATAGAGAGCGCGGGGAGCATGCCGTGCCAGGCGATCAGTTCAACGGTGCGCCAGTCGGCTTGCGGAAAATAGCTGAACGGATAGGCGCCGGCGACCGGGAAGATTGGCCAGGCGATGCCGAACACCGCCAGCAGCACGATGCCCAGGATAAAATATGGGACGGCAGAAAGCATGATGACGGGCACGCCGATCATCCGCGTGAGGCGTCCGGAACCCGGCCAGGCCAGCAACCCGCCGAGCAGCGTGCCGAGGCCGAAGCTGATCAGCGTGGCAAGGCCGAGCAAGCCGATCGTCCACGGCAATCCGGCGCGGATCTCGTCGGCCACTCGCTCGGGGTAGTGGGCGACCGACACTCCGAGATCGAGCCGCGCAACATGGCCGAGATAGATCAAGTATTGCCGCCAGAGCGGCTGGTCGAGGCCCATCCGCGTGCGCATCGCCGCCGCCGTCGCCTGGATGTCGCCGGTCTGGCCGCCGCCGGCGGACAATTGCTCCAATTGCAACTCGACGGGATCGCCGGGCATAGCGCGCGGCAGCAGGAAGTTGATGGTGATGGCGAGGAAGACGACCAGCAGCATCAGCGCGAACCGACGCAGAATATAGCCGGCCATCGACGCGTCAGGCCCGCATCGCCTCGAGGGCATCGACATCGACACCCAGGCCGAAGCCCGGCTCGCTGCTCGGCACAAGCTTGCCGTCCTGCGGCACCGCCATGCCGGGAAACAGCCGCGTTTCGGCGAGCGGCACGCCGGGTGGCGTGCCGATGAACATCTCGCCCCAGGGTGCGTTCGGCATGGCAAAGCCGAAATGCTGGCCATAGGGCGTATTCATGCCGGCATGCGGCATCACGGCGATGCCGCATGCTTCGGCAATGCTGCAGATCTTCATGCAGGCGGTCAGCCCACCGACCCAGCAAATGTCCGGCTGGAGGATGTCGGCGTTGCGCCGCGCCGCCGCGGCGGCGAACGGGAACGGCGTATACCAATGCTCACCGGTGGCGAGCGGCTGCCAGGGCAGGCGCTTGCGAAGTTCGCTTTGCCCATCGGCATCTTCCGGCAGCAGGCAATCCTCCAGCCAGCGCAGCCGGTATGGCCGCAGTCGCTCGGCAAGACGCACGGCGAATTCGACGTCGAACGCCATCCAGCAATCCAGCATCAGCTCGATCTGTGGCCCGATCAGCTCGCGGGTCCGCGCCACCAACGCCTCGTTCCGATCCAGCCCGGCCAGCCCGTCGGCCGGTCCGTAGGGACAGGCCAGCTTGGTGGCGCGAAAGCCGAGTTCCATGTGCCAGTCGGTATCGTTGCCGGTGGCATAGCAGTCGATGTGATCCCGCGCCGGGCCGCCGATCAGCTCCCAGACCGGGACTCCCAGCACCTTGCCCTTGAGGTCCCACAGCGCGAGGTCAATCGCGCTGATGGCGTAGGATGCCAGGCCGGAGGTGCCATAGGACGACGCGATCCGGCCCATCATGTCGAACAGCCGCTCGGTCGCCAGCGCCGGCTCGCCGATCAGCAGTGGCGCGATGTGCTCGTCGATCAGCGCGATCACCGGGTTGCCGTAACGGGTGATCCCGAAGCCCCAACTGCCGTCGCTCGCGGTCACCAGGCAGCCGACCGCCGGCATCGCCGGGCGCCAGGTCGCGCGCAACCGCTTGTAGCGGGGATAGCGCGACATCGGGCCGGCGACCTCGGCATCGGCGCCCCAGGGCGGGCGGCGGGCTGGGGTCGTCGGCTGGCCGCCGACGAGATCGTTACGGATTGCGAAGGCGCGGATCGAGCGGATGGTCAGCATGGCGCTATTGCCGGGGCTGCAGATGCTGGATGACGAGCGAAAAGCCCTCCCAAGGCTGATACGGCGCGACATACGGATCGGCCGCGCTCGGCCAGCCGGTCCAGTAGGTGGTGTTGAACGTCACCGCGTGGACCTCCTCGGTGAGCACTACCTGCGGTGTGTCGCGCAGCAGTATCTCCGTCGCCTGGCGCACCAGCGCCATGTAGGCGGGGTCCTTTGGCGATGGCTGGCGCGCTTCCATCTGGTCGATCAGGTGGTCGTATTCGGGATTTGCGTAGCGTGTGATGGTCCGCACGCCCGGCACCTTCTTGCCCGGAACCGCCGCGTATTTGCTGTGGAAATGCTCGAGCGTCTGCCAGGGATCGTAGAGGCTGCCGCAATGATCGTAGATCGCGGTGCCGAAATCGCCGGCAACCAGCGCATTGAAATAGGCGCTATCCTGCTCCGGCCGAAACACCGCGTCGAAACCGGCAGCCTGGAGCTGACGCGCCAGTACCGGGCCGACCGGATCGGATTGCTGCGTCAGGATTGTCACCGGCCACGGCTTGCCGCCGGGCAGCTCCCATTTTCCGTCGGCGCCGCGCACGAAGCCTTTCCCGGTCAGCAGCTTCTCGGCCTTGGCACGATCCGGCTTGCCGGCGAACGGTTTGAGGATCGCATCGAGCTGCGACGTGTAGGCCTGCATAGTGGTCAAACTCGAGAACGGTCCGAGTGCGGTCGGCTCCGCGCCCTCGAACGAGAGGTCGGCGATCTGGTCACGATCGACCACCGCGGCGATCGCCTGCCGCACGGCGACATCGTCGTACGGTGCCGTTTGCACGTTGAAGGCCATCGATATCGTGCAGCCGTCCGGGGCACCCCAGACCGGGCCCTTGGCGTGCCATGAGACGAGCCGTGGATTGCGCGCAAGCGCGGCCTCGAACGCGCCGACCGGCAGCGCACGCCCCATGTCGATCTCGTTGCCGGAGAACAGTTGCGGCATCGCCTCCGCCGTTGCCGGCCGGTAGATAATCCGTTCCGGCATCGGCATAGACTTCACGAAGCCGGTATCGACGGCCCACCAGTGCGGCAGGCGGTCGAACACGATCGAACCGGAATCGCTACGCACGACCTTGTACGGACCGGTGCCGACCGGCCAGCCCTTGGCCAGGTCGAAATCCCCGAAGCTGCGAGGGTCCTGGTCCTGCCAGACATGCTTCGGCACCACGATGAAGCGTGTGGTCTGGCCGGTGGCGAGGAAATCCTCCGCCCAGCGCGGACCGGGCTTGGTGAGGTGGATCAGCACGGTGTGTGGATCGACGGCCTCGGCACTCGCCACCCATTCCTTGATGGCCGACGAGAACACCATGTCGGGGGCCGAGCTGCGCAGCATGTCGAAGGTGAACACCACGTCGGCGGCGGTGAACGGCTGGCCGTCGCTCCACGTGACGCCATCGCGCAGCGTTATGGTCAGATCACGGAAATCCGCGCTGTATTTCCAGCCCGTCGCCTGCCAGGGAATGGTCTCGTTGGTATTGTGATTGGTGTAGAACAATGCCTCGTTGACGGTGTAGTTCAGGTTATTGCGTTCATGCAAGAGAATGCCGTTGTATGGGCTGAGATTGGTCGGCGTCGGAACCTGGTTGTAGAGATCCCACCCTTGCGAGATCAGGGTTCGATTGCGCGGCACATCCGGCAGGCTCTGCGCGGAAGCGGCTCCGAATATAGAAACTGAACCGGAAAGTACTGCTAGTGCAACCAGTGTACTAATATCGAACGCGCCGCCCGGGGTGCGGGCCACAGGCCGCTGCGTCGCAGTGGCGCGGCGTATCCAGATCATCGGCGCTGCGAGAACCGACGGCACCGCTGTCCGCAACAGGCCGCGTTGCGTTGGGGTCGCACTGATCAGCATTTGCGCCTCTCCTTATGCCCGATCAACCGGTCCCCGCAGCATGACGCATTCGACATCAACCGCAAGTCAGCGTGGGATCGTGCCCGGTCAGCGCGCGCGCCGGTGATGACGTCCAGCGCGCCGAGGCTTCGCGTCATAGCCTGATCCTGGCCGCTTCTTCCCCGCCTACGGACCCTGCGGTTGCTCTGCCCCGAGATACGCCACCCTGACGCGCGAATCGTTCATGACTTCCCGGGCCGGCCCCGCCAAAATCTTGCGGCCAAGTTCCAGCACCACCGCCGTATCGGAAATGCCCAGTGCCCGCTGCGTATTCTGCTCCACGACGATGACGGTGATGCCGGCTTGGTGGATTGCCAGCACCGTCTGAAACACGCTCTCCTGGTTGCGTGGCGACAGGCCGAGCGAGGGTTCGTCCAACAGCAACAACCGCGGCCCCGCCTCCAGCACCATCGCCATCTCGAGTATCTGCTGCTCGCCACCGCTGAGATTGCCGGCGAGCACGCCCAGCCGAGTCCGCAGCACCGGGAACTGATCCAACACGCGCGTCCGCGCCGCCGTCCGCGTCGGCTTTGGCAGGGTCCAGGTGCCCAGCTCAAGATTGTCGGCCACCGACAGATGCGAAAAATTGCACCGCCCCTGCGGCACCAACCCGATGCCGAGCCGCAGACGCTCGGAAGGGCTGGCCGAGGTCACATCGCGGCCGGCAAACACGATGCGGCCAGAGAACAGCCGCGTGAGACCGTAGATCGTCCGCAGCAGCGTCGATTTCCCCGCACCGTTCGGCCCGATCAGCGTGGTAATGCTGTGTTCGGCAACGCGCAGCGCGATATCGCGGACAATCGGCTCGTCGCCATAGCCGGCGGAAACTCCGATCAGCTCGAGCAGTGGGGCCACGTCGCTCATGCGCTGCCTTCAGCCGGAGTGACTCCGAGATAGGCTTCCAGCACGCGCGGATCGCCGCGGATTGCCGCGGCGGGACCGTCGGCGATCTTCTGGCCGGCATCCAGCACGATCACCTGGCGGCACAGCGACATGATGAAATCCACGTTGTGCTCGACGATCAGGAAACTCACGCCCTGCTGGTTCAGCGTCCGGATGATCGCCTCGATCCGCCGGATCATCGTCGGATTCACACCGGCCACCGGCTCGTCCAGAACCGCCAGCAGCGGACGCGCCATCATCGCCGCAGCGATCGCCAGCAGCTTGCTCTGACCATATGACAGCACCTGCGCCGGCGCATCGCGATACGACCCCAGCCCGATCTGCTCCAGCAGATCGAGGGCGCGGGCGCGCGCGGCGGCATCGGCCTTGCGGCAGGCGGCAGTGCGGCGCAGCGCCTGCCACCAGGCGACGCCATCATGTTCCTGCGCGGCCAGACACAGATTCTCGACCAAAGAGAGTTCGCCATAGGCCCGCACCGTTTGAAACGTGCGCGTCAGCCCGGCCAGCGCCAACGCATGGCTGGGGAGCCCGGTGAGGTCGCGGCCGGCCAATGACCAGCGCCCCTCATCCGGGCGCTGAAATCCGCTGATGCAGTCGATGCTGGTGCTTTTGCCTGACCCATTTGGTCCGATCAGGCCGGTGATCGAACCATGCGAGATTTCGTAGGAGAGATCGCGCACTGCTTGCACACCGGCATAGCTCTTGTGCAGGCCGGTGACGGTCAGCAGACTCACCGCTGCGTACTCCAGCGCGCCAGACGGCGCTGTTGCAGCAAGCCGCCGAACCCAGCGGGAAACAGCAGCATGGCCGCGACCAGCACCACGCCATACAGCATCAACCGCAGGTCGGAGCTGAAGCGCAGCAGGTCGGGAACGATGGAGAAGACCACGCTGGCGCCGATCACGCCCCAGAAGCTGCCGGCACCGCCCAGGATGACCATGATCAGCATCGTCTCGGTGTAGTAGAAGTCGAACACCGACGGGTCGACGATGGACAGATGGAAGACAAACAGCGCGCCCATTACGCCGCTGGCTGCCGCCGACACGCCGATCGCCAACAATTTGTAGCGCAGCGGATCGATCCCCTGGCTTTGTGCCAGCGGCTCGTTCAGCTTGATCGCGCGCAGTGCCCGCCCCAGTCGTGATGACAGCAACACGTAGAATGCGGCCAGGAGAATTGCCGCTGCTGTAACCATCAGGCGGTACATCTGAGCAGGGTCGTCGAAGCCCGGCAGGCTCAGGCCCGGAATGCCCATGGAACCGCGGGTCAGCGACACCCAGTCGCGCGAAACGATTCCGCACAACAGCGCAAAGCTGAGCGAAACGATGGCAAATGCATGGCGTGACAGGCGTAGCGAGGAATAGCCGATCAGCAGCCCGGCCAACGTAGCCACGACGGCGCCGGCCGGTAGCGCCAGCCAGAACGAAAAATCCAGGCGCGTTACCAGCAACGCAGCGCAATAGCCGCCGAGACCAAAAAAGGCGACCTGCGCGAACGACAGCAGGCCGGTGTAGCCGTAAATCAGGTTCAGGCCGGTGCTCAGCACGGCGAAGGTGGCGATGGCGATACCGGTGTCGAGCAAGTACTCGCTGCCGGTGAGCAATGGCACGCCGAGCAACGCAAGCCAGGCCAGTATGCCAAGGGCGGGTGCGCGGAAAGCGGTCATGTCGCGCCAGGCGCCACGACGGTGGTAACTGGCATCAAACGCGGACTCCGCGGCCGAACAGCCCTTCGGGCTTGAACAGCAGCACCAGGATCATGCCGACAAAGCCGGCCGCATCCGCAAGGGTCAGCGGGAGGAATCCGCCGATCAGGCTTTCGACGATGCCCAGCAGAATCGCGGCGAGTGCGGCACCCAGGATATTGCCGAGGCCGCCGATGATGACGATGGCGAATGCCTTGAAGACGAAAGCCGACCCCATGGTGGGCTGTACGGAATAGACCGGTGCCAGCGTCGCCCCGGCAAGGCCCGACAGCGCGATGCCAATCATGACGGCGAGCCGCGCCACCCGGCGGTGGTCGATTCCGACCATCGCGGCGGCGTGGCGGCTATGCGACAGGCCGCGCATCGCCTTGCCGATCAAGGTGCGGTTCAGCAGCACGTACAGTGCAAGGAACGCCGCCGTGGCGATGCAAAGCGTGAACAGCCGCAGCACCGGAATCTGCAGCTCGCCGAAAGTCACGGCGGCGTAAGAATATGGTGTCGGCACTATGCGCGGCGTCACCGTCCACAGGAAGATCCCGCCGTTTTGCAGCACCATCGAGATGCCGAGTGTCAGCAGGATGCTCCGCTCGAAGTCACCTTGTCGCAGCGAGGACAGGAACAGATGGTAGAACAGCAGACCAGCGGCGCTGGCAACCAATGTGACCGACAGGATTGTGGTCCAATAGCTGAAATGCAGGTCGGTGACGGCGAAGAAGCTGAGCATAGCGCCCAACATGTAAAACTCACCGTGCGCAAAATTCACGATTCCGAGCAATCCGAAGATCAGCGACAGACCCATGGCGATCAGCGCGTAGATCACGCCGATCACCAGACCGTTCAGCAGCAGTTGGAGCAGATAGATGCCGTCCATCGCGATTACTGGCGCCGTTGCGGTGCTAGGTCTTGCTGAGTCCGACCACCTGGACCTTGCCGTCCCTCACCATGACGATCACGGCGTTGTTGTGCGCCAGGTTATGGTCGTCGAATTCAATCTCGGCGCCCAGGATCGAGTGCAGCTTCGTCGTTTGCAGTGCGTCGCGGATGGCGCCTGGCTGCGCAATGCCGGAACGGCTGATGGCATCCAGCAACACGCGCGTTGTCTCGTAGGCCTCGTAGCTCAGCAGGTTGGGCGGAGCGCCGTGCATCTTCTGAAAAGCGGCGATGAATGCATGGTTGGCCGGCAGGTCGATCTCCGCCGTGTACGGCTGCACCGCGGTGGCGCCGTTCAGACGCCCGCTGGCGAGAATCTCCGGCGGGATTTGGTCGGTCAGCAGCCGGCCGGTCAACGGAATGGTCAGGCCCATGCCGAAATATTGCCGGATCAGGTTCTGGAAATCCGCTCCGACCGAATAGAGCGCCAGCGATTTCGGGTTGGCGCGCCGCACCTTGGTCAGCACCGTGGTGAAGTCGGCCGTGCCCTGTTGGTAATAGTCCACTGACGCAAGCTTCAAACCGCGCCGCCCCAGCGCTTGCTCAAACGCCTGCATCCCCGCGCGGCCAAAATCGGTGTCCTCACCGAGAAAGCCGATACCGTCAGCGTTGCCGTTCTGCTGCAGCCAGCCGACCAGGGCCTCGACCAGCGACGCGTCGCTCGGATTGACCTTGAAGGTCCATTTGTTGCCGCCCACACCGGAAGCATCCGCGATGGCGGTGGCCGAGCCGTTCGCCACCACAAGTGGCACACCAGCCCGCTGCACCACGGGCATGATGGCGAGGATCACCGAGCTGCACACGCCGTCGAGCAAGGCGACCTCGGTCTTGTCGCTCAGCATGCGAGTCACGCTGCTGACGCCGACCGCGGGATTGCATTGGTTGTCCTGGTAGTCCACCTCGACCTGGCGGCCTAGCACGCCGCCTAACGCATTGGCCTCGGCCACCGCCAACTCGGTCCCCCAGCGCGAGTGCTGGCCGAAAAACGCCAGGTTGCCGGTCAGCGGCAGTGTCGAGCCGATGCGAATCGGCGACGGCTGTGCCATTGCGGTGGCGGCAAGCAGAGCGGAGGCGACAGCGGCCATCATTAGACGCTTCATTGTGGGATCCTCGCATGGTTCTTCCTCTCCCACGAAGCGGGAGAAGGTGGGGTCAGGCTAAAGCAGGGCGCGCGCACCACCCTCACCCTAGCGGGAATTCGGATTGCGCAATCGCGCGCAGCACTTTTTCCGGCGTGAGCGGCGCGCTGAAAATACGCACACCTGTCGCGGCGGCGACGGCATTGGCGATCGTCGCAAGCGGTTCGATACAAGGCGGCTCGCCAACCCCCTTGGCACCGAATGGACCGGCCTGGCTGGCACACTCAACCAGAATCGATTCAATAGGCGGCACGTCCATCGCAGTCGGCATTTTGTAGTCCGTCAGGGTCGCATTCACCACGCGTCCCTCGTAAAACACCAGCTCCTCCGACAGTGCCTGTCCAAGGCCTTGCGCAACGCCGCCTTCGATCTGTCCCTCGATACCGGTCGGGTTGATGGCGAAACCGACGTCCTGGGCGACGACGTAGCGCTCAACCGTCATCTCCCCCGTTTCCGTATCCACCGACACTTCGGCCGCGTGCGCATGGAAGCTCGGCGTTGTCCAGGCCGGCAGAGGATGGTTCATCACACGCGCGGCATCATGCGGGGGCGGCGGATTGATGAACGTGCCTTGGGCGATCAAGCCGCCGCTCGAGAGCTGGATCAGCCGTGCCACCTCCGCGATGGAAATACGATGTTCCCCAGCAACGGCGTGACCGTCCTCAAGCGAAACCCGCTCCGGCGCGACTCCGAACCGTTCGGCGGCGAAGGCGGCGATGCGCTGGCGCAGGCTGGCAGCCGCGGCACGTGCGGCATTGCCCACTGAGAACGCCGTCCGGCTGCCCTGTGCGCCATAGTCGTATGGGACGCCGTCGGTATCCACCGGCGCCAGCCGGACGGAGGCGAGCGGCAGCCCGAGTTCCTCGGCCAACACCTGACAGGCACCCGTCAGCGCTCCCGTGCCCAGTTCGACAGCGCCGCTGCCGAGGGTCGCAGTGCCATCGGCATTCAACTTCACATAGACACCGGATGAACCGCCCGTGGTCATCCACCAGCCGCAGGCAATGCCCTTGCCCCGCCCGGGACCCGGCCGCCGCTTGTCCCAGCCGATCGCCTGCGCCGCCTTGCGCAAGCATTCCTCGACACTGACGGCGCTCAACGGTTCCCCGGCCGGGCCGGTGTCGCCATCGCGCACGATATTGTGCAGCCGTAGCTCCAGCGGATCGATGCCGAGGTCGTCGGCGATGATGTCCATCTGCGATTCGACTGCGAAATTTCCCATCGGCCCGGCAGTCGCGCGAAATGACCCGGTCGGCAGCTTGTTGGTATAAACCGCAAGGCCGTCGAGCAGCAGATTGGGCGTGCGGTACGGGCCGGCGACAATCTGCAGCGCCACGGCCGCGGTGCCGGGACCCGATCCGGCATAGGCACCGCAATCCATCACCACGCGCGCCTGCTTCGCCAATAGCGTCCCGTCCCGGCTGACGCCGGTACGCAGCGTGATCAGCGAGGCCTGGCGCGGATGCGCGGCGGTCAGTTCCTCCTCGCAGGTCGCGATCAGCTTCACCGGCCGCCCCGCTGCCCGCGCCAGCAATGCCGCGTAATGCTCCAACCCGATCCGAAGTTTCCCGCCGAACCCGCCGCCGATTCCAGGCACCAGGACGCGGATGCGCGAGACCGGCATTTGCAGAATGTCGGCCAGTGTCGCCTGCACTTCGTAAGGCAACTGGCCGTTGGTCCAGACCGTCAGCGCACCATCGCCTTCCCAACGCGCCGTCGCGGCACGCGGTTCGGTGTACCCCGCGTGCACCACCGGCGTGCTGAAACAATGCGCGTACACCTTGAAGCAGGCGGCGAAAGCCGTTTCGACATCGCCGTGTTGGATGCGCGAATGGCTGGCCACATTGGCATCACGCGCCAGCATCGGCAGCGCCGCATAGCCTGCCCAGTCCGGGTGCAGCACCGGCGCCCCCTCTGCCAGGGCCGTTTCGGGATCAAAAGCGGTTGGCAGCGGATCGAACTCGGCCTCGATCGCGGCAGCCGCCCGTTCGGCGATTTCCGCGGTGACGGCAGCGACCGCAGTGAGCGGCTCGCCCACGTAGCGCACGCGATCCGTTGCCAGCACGGGCATGTCCTTCACGGCCGGACCGTACCGCGTGCCGGGGATGTCGGCGGCCGTGATGACCGCGCGCACACCGTCGATCGCAAGTGCCGGCCGCACGTCAAGCCGGCGGATCAGCGCGTGCGGCACCGGGCTGCGGAACAGCTTCCCGTGCAGCATCCCCGGAAGCATGACGTCGGTGCCATAGATCTGCGACCCGGTGACCTTGGCCGGCGCATCCAGCCGCGGCAGGCGGTGGCCCACAACGGCGAACTGGTTCGACAGCTTCATGTCAGCCTGGTTCCTGCACGCGCGCCGCCGCGGAGCAAATGGCGTCGACAATCTTCTGATAGCCGGTGCAGCGGCACAGCGTGCCTGCGATCGCCTCGCGCACCGCGTCCGGTTCCGGCACTACGCCGGGGTGCTCGTCCAGCCAGGATTTCGCGACAAGCAGCATGCCCGGCGTGCAGTAGCCGCATTGGGCGGCACCATAGTCGATGAAGGCCTGTTGCAGCTTGTGCAGATTGCCCGGCCGGCCGAGGCCCTCGACGGTCAGGATGTCACGCCCCCGGCACTGCACTGCCAGCAGTATGCAGGAATTCACCGCCTTGCCGTCGAGCAGGACGGTGCAGACGCCACATTCCGCTTCCAGGCAATTCTCCTTGGTGCCGGTCAACCCGAGCACATCGCGCAGCACATGCAGCAGAGACCAGTACTGCTCCACCAGAACGTCGTGCATTTCGCCGTTGATCCGGAGCAGGAGAGGAAGTTTGTTCATTGCCTGCTCACCTCGATTCGTTGCAGGCAGCGTGCCAGCGCACGTGGCACCAACGCCTGCACCAGCATCCGGCGATAGTCGGCGGAAGCCCGCACATCGCTGATCGGCGCGCAGCAGGCCGCCGCGATCCGACCCGCTTCGCGGAGCGCCGCTTGTGTTGGTTCGCACCCAAGCAGCGCATGTTCTGCCTCGGGCATGCGCATCGCGGTCGGCCCCACCGCGCCGAGCGCGATGCGAACGGTCCGGCAGCTTCCGGCGTCGTCCAGTTCCAACAATGTCGCGACGCAAACGATTGCAATCTCCATCGCGCGTCGTCGTCCCGTCTTGATGAACGCGGTCGCGGCGCGCCGGGGCGGACGCGCGAGGGCTAGGCTCACCAATAGCTCGTCATCGCTGCGGTCCGTGATGCCAGGCCCACGCAGGAACTCTGCAATGGAGAGCCGCCGCGTGCCACGGCCGCCAACCAACACCACGGAAGCATCCAAAGCGAGCAACGGCGGCAGCAGGTCAGCAGCCGGCGAGGCATTCACGACGTTGCCGCCGATCGTTGCGACATTGCGAATCTGATGGCCGCCGACGACGCACGCCGCCTCCGTCAGCGCGGCAAGCGGTCCCTCGAAGATCGGGGATTGTTCGATCGTCTTGTGTGTCGTCAGCGCGCCCAGGGCGATTTCGTGGGTGTGAAGTTCGATGCCGGACAGGCCATCGATGCCACCCAGCGCGATCAGGTGGCGCGGCGCGCAACGCTTGCGGTTGATCTGGATGATCAGGTCAGTGCCGCCGGCGAGAAAGCCGGCATCCGGGCCGAATTCGCCGGCCAACCGGATCGCTTCCTCCACCGTCTCGGGCTGATGGACCTGGAATGCCACGCGCAATCTCGTGTCAGGCCGTGGCAGATATCACGGCGGGCCAGATTTCCCCGAGTGCCGCGATGGTTGCTTCCACCGGCGCATCGTCCGCGGCGAGCGGCCGGATGATGATGGAATCGATGCCGGCCTTGCGCAGTTCGATGATGTGCGCGGTCACCTCGTCCTTGGTGCCGGCCAACGTGAACGCGTCCACGTGGCGGTCGGTGATCAACGGCAGCAATGGCAGGTACGGCTGCACGCCCAGGGCATAGGGTGCATTCGCCATCGGCGCGGTCGATTCCGGCGGCAGCGTCAGTCCTTGCGCCACGGCCGTCGCGAGCTTGAGCGAACCGCGTCCCAGCAATCGGGCCACGGTCGGCCGCACGACGTCGCGCGCCCGCCTGCCATCGACCGCGACACAGGAATTAAGTCGCGCGGTCAGCCGCACCGATCGCGGATCGCGCCCGGTCGATTGTGCCCCGCGTGCCACCTCGATCCGAAAGGCGAGCGCCTCCGCGACCGAACCGCAGGCCTCCATGATGGCACCATCTGCCACTGCGCCGGCCGCGCGCTGCCCCAACGGGCCATTGCTCGCTACGACAACAGGAATGTCGGAGCGGGGCGGCTCGAAACTCAGATGCCCGTCGCGGAACGAGATCACCTCGCCTTGCACATCCACTGTTTCCCCGCTCAGCAATGCGCGGATCAGCGCGATGGACTCGCGGAGGGCGCGCGGCGGCTTCCTCGGTTGAATCCCAAGCTCCGTGAAACCCGAGACCCCCGCACCCAGCCCCAGCACGGCCCGGCCGTCGGCGATCTCGTCCAGCGTGGCGATCGCCATAGCCGTCAGCGCCGGATGCCGCGCGAATGGATCGGTAACGCAAGGACCGAGGCGCACGCGGGAGGTGGCAAGGGCGACACGGGTCAGGCAGGAATAAACCTCGCGATAGAACCGCTCGTCGGCAATCCAGACCGTATCGAAGCCGCACGCCTCGGCGAACCGCGCGCGCTCTGCCAGTTGCGACACTGGCGTATCACCCAGCATGAGAAGCTCCAGGCCCATGGCGGTCTCCTTCGTCCGGGGCGTTACTCGATCGGATCCGTCGTGAAATAGATGTTCTTGGCGCGATCGAGGAAACGGCCGTACAGCTCCTCGCGCAGCGCCACGCCTTCCGGCGAGGCAAGGTCGCGGTCATGTTGTTCCAGACTGCGAACTTCGATCCGCTCGATATAGTGCCAACCGGCGTCGGGTGCGCCGGCAACCGGCAAGCGGATGCGATGCACAGTGTAGCTGAGATAGTTCGGCTTGCTGCGCACCAGCGCGTAGTCGCGCTCGTGCACCCAACGCTCGTAGTCTTCCGGATCGACGCCGGATTTCAGGGTGCTGATGAGGAACCGAACCGGCATCTTGATTGCCTCCTTCAGGCGATGTCCCCGACGACCTTGACGCGCACCCGGATCGCGTTGCCGGGCAGATAGGCGATCGGGATGTCTTCGGCCTCGACCACGGACAGGCTTGCCGCAGCCGCGCCGGCATCCACGGCACGACGCTCGGCGATGGCGCGGGCCTGCGACAGCGCCGCGTCGCGAGTCAGGCCCTGAAACACTTGGTCAACTTCGCCGCTGACCTGCGCAATCGCTGCGCCGACCGCGTTCGCGCAGCCGCCATGCTCGAGGCGGACTACCTCCCGCACGCCGGAGACGCGCTCTGGCACCAGGAAGGCACCGCCGCCGACCGCGATCAGCATGACGTCGCCGGCATCGGTCTTCATCCGGTCAACATGGTCCTCGATCATCGACGCGGCGCGCGCGAGCGCCGCATCTACCAGGTCGCGCGACAAATGCCGCACCCGCATACGGTCGCCGATGTCGACAAGCCCGGCTGCCACCGCGATGTCCGTCATTGTCAGCCGCTCGCCGCCGAACACCAGTGCGTCCTCGGTCAGGCGGTAGCCCACGCTGCGCGGCCCGATGGCAGTGGTATCCGGATCGACCAAGCTGCCGCCGCCCAGTCCGATCGACAGCACGTCTGGCATGCGGAACAATGTGCGGACGCCACCGATCCGGACGGACGTGTTGGCCTGGCGCGGAAAGCCCGCCTGAAGATGGCCGAAATCGGTGGTTGTGCCGCCGACATCGACAACGATCGCGTTCTGCGCGCGCGAGAGATAGGCCGCCCCGCGCATTGAATTGGTCGGGCCGGAGGCAAAGCTGAACACCGGGAACAGCGCCGCCTGGCTCGCCGCCACCACGGTGCCGTCGTTTTGGGTTATGTAGAGTGGCGCGGTAATCCCCGTCTCAAGCATCGCCCGTTCGAAGCCACGGATCGTCTCCCGCGCCAGCGGAATGATCGCCGCGTTGAGCGCCGCCGCGTTCTCTCGCTCCAGCAGACCGATACCGCCGAGCAGGTGCGAACAGGTGATGGCGATGCCGGGGACCTCGTCGCGCAGGATTGCCGCAACCGCAGCCTCATCCTCCTGGGTCAGGGGGGAGAACATCGCGGTGACCGCGGCCTGCGTCAGCCCGCGCGCGCGCATCTCCCGCGCCGCGGCGCGGACCGCCGCGATGTCGAGCGGCATGAAGCGGCGGCCATCGTAATCATGCCCACCTTCGACCAGCCAGCAGCCGCCGGCCACCGGCGCGGCAAGATCGTCCGGCCAGTCGGTGAACGGCGGCAGACCCGCGGTGGCGGGCAACCCGACGCGAATTGCGCCAACCGGCGACAAGCTCCGCCGCTGCACCACGGCGTTGACGAAATGCGTCGTGCCGATCATCACCGCATCGACGCTTGCCTCGGCTTGTGCCAGCACCGCGCGCATCGCGGCGACGATGCCGCCGGTCACGTCTTCGGTGGTGGGCACCTTGACCGCATGCAGGATGCGCCCGTCGGCCACCAGCGTGGCGTCGGTGTTGGTGCCGCCGACATCGATTCCCAGGCGGTTCATGCGTCGAACACCGAATGGAAATCGAAGTCATAGCCGAAGGCGCGCGGCCCGACGTAAGCGAGACCGGCCGGCGTGAGGAAAATCAGCGGGGAGGGCACCGCAATCACCGTCACGCGCTGGCCGTAGCGCACCAACTCGGTGCCGATCGCCTCGCCGGTATCGTTGTCGATCACGCAGATCAACTCTGGCGTTGATGCCAACGGCGCGCGGTCGCGCCACACCACAAGCCATTCGTTCTGAAACTCGATTTCGGCCGCGGTGTCCCGATCGGCGCCCAGCCCTTGAATTGCGGTGCGGCCGCGCAGGAAGCCCTCGGTCGTCCGGCGTTCGACCGCAGTCACTTTTCCTGCGAACAGACGCTTGCCGCGCTCGGTCCGGAGAATCACCTCGATGGGGTCTTCATGGCGACGGTGTGCGCTTTGCACGGCTTCGCCCAGGCGGATCGCCTGCGACGTTGTGCCGCCGATGCCCCAGCGCTTGACCTCGGCGCCGGTGCGCGGCGCCTTGCAGGTCGCGGCGATCGAGCCGAATTCGGTGCACAGCTTGCGGCTGGCGCGCTCCATCCATTTCCAACTCGCCGCGCGGCTGATGATCGCTTCCGTGCCGCGCGGATCGACCGAGGTCAGCGGCGCCGGCGCAAGATTGGCGACAGCAAAGGACGTCATCTGCGCCTCGGGATAGGCACGGCCCATGGCGTCGGCGTCGACTACCGGAATGCCGAGATGCGCCGCCGCCATCAGCGGCTGAATGCCGTTGCCGCCGCCGATTTCGATCGCCATCACGGCGCGGAAGCGCCGGCCGAGATATTCCTGCATCGCCTCCACCGCGCGGGCGATCTGGCGCGCATCGACCAGGCGCTCCAGGATGACGAGCGGGGCGCCCATCATCGAGACTACGGCGACGTCGTCCTGGTCTTCGAGTTCATCCGGCTGCATCAGCGAAATCCGCGCGCCCTCGCGATACAAACGGCGCATGTTCAGCAGCCCATGATACGGACTGCCGCCGCCCCCGGCGCCGAGGATCCAGGCCCCGACGGCGAGCGCCTCGATGTCGTCGGCCGACAATTGCCTCATGCCGCCAGATCCCTGGGCAGCGACTGCCAGAACCGATCGCCGACCTGCGCAGCGATCCGGCGGGCCGCGCCAGTCAGCATGCGAACCATCCGGTGCAACTCGATCTCGGACCTATGGGAATCCGGAAATGACAGGCAGAACGCGAGGGTTTCCGCGTTGGCCGCATCCTGTACCGCCACCGCGACGGAGTGAACGCCGGGGATTGCCTCATCGATCGCCTCGCACCATCCGACGCGACGCAGTTGCGCCAGCCGGATAAGCAACTCGGTCATGGTTCGCGGCGCATTGGGCGATGGCGGACGCAGGCGCTTCGGATGCAGCGCGCGCACCTTGTCGTCGCTGAGCCGCGCCAGCAGCGCGCGTCCGTTTGCGGTCGCGAAGGCGGGTGCCCGGCTGCCAAGCGGGGTGACCACTCGCAACGCATCCCGGCCGGGAAGCATCCGCAGCACCAGAACGTCGGCGCCGTCGAGAATGGAGACGTAGCCGGTATGGCGTGTCTCCCGGCAGATCATGCTCAACTCGGCATCGGCGACTTGCATCAGGTCCGAGTTCTGCTGATGCAACTGGGCAATTTCGAACAGCAGGTTGCCGACGCGATAGCGTGGCGCGTCGGCAACGCTGGTCAGCAATCCGGCCTCCCGCATCGCCTTCAGCAGCCGGGACACGGAGCTTTTCGGCATCCCCAATACGCGGGCAGCGTCGGTCACGGTCAGCTCCAGCCGGTCGGCCGAGAACAACCGCAGCACCGAGGCAGCATTTCCCAGGGTGGACATGGTCCGCCGCAACCTGTTCCATTTTCTCGAACTCGGGTTGACGATAATGGAACACTCCTGATAAGACAAGCGGCAATCTGCGGAATGGGGGCTGGCATGAGCAGCGGCGCGGTGCGACGGGATTTTTTGAAGCTCGCGGCCGCGGGGGCGGCGGTGCTGGGCACCGGCCTTGCCGTCGCATCCGGTGCGCGACCGGTACGGGCCGCAGAGTCGCGGACGCTGACGGTTGCCTGGGACACCGACATCGACACGCTCGATCCGGCTTCGTTCAAGTCGATCGGTGCCTACACCGTGCAGGCGAACATCTATGACAGCCCGCTGATGTGGAAAGTCGATCCGGTCGCCGGGTCGCCGGGTCTCTATCGCTCGAAGCCCGAGCAATTCGACGGCAGCGTCGCGAGTGCCTGGTCATTCGAGAACGATGGCGCGACGCTGGTCATGAAGATCCGCAAGGGCATGACATTCCCCAGCGGCCGGCCGGTCATCGCGGCGACGGTGAAGTACATGCTCGACCGCAGCCTGCTATCGCCCGGCTACATGCGGCTGGTGCTGCCGCTGCTGCTGCGCGTCACCAAGCCGGAACAGTTCGAGGTGCGCGACGCCGAAACGGTGGCGATCCACATGCCCGCGGCGAGCCCGCTCGCGCTGGATGCGATGGCACTGGCGAACGATGCACTGCTGGACCCCGAGGAGGTGAGGTCGCACGCCACCTCGGACGACCCATGGGCAACGGCCTGGCTGAAACGCAACACCGCCGGGCTGGGGCCGTACCAGCTTGTGAAGAACGAGCCGGGGGTCGGGGTGGTGCTGGAGGCGACCAAGCCATACTGGCGGCCGGCTCCGTTCTTCGGCCGTATCGACTGCAAGTTTGTGCCGAACGAATCCGACCGGCTGCTGCTGCTGAAGCGCAAGGCGATCGACTTCGTCGCCGGTCGTTCGGGACTGTCGCCGCGCAGCATCAAGAGCCTGGAAGGCGACAAGGCGCTGAAGATCGTCACTGTCCCGGATACGACCTGCCACTGGCTCAGCATGAACACCAGCAAGCCGCCGTTCGACAAGCCGGAGGTGCGACAGGCGGTGAACTACGCCATCCCGATCCAGGCGATCATTCCGAACGTCCTGTTCGGCTATGGCGCACAGATGAAGAGTCCGCTGCCCAGCCTGACCCCGGGCTACGACGCGTCACTGTCGCCGTTCAAATACGACATCGCGAAGGCGCAAACGCTGATGAAGCAGGCGGGGTTTGGCGCCGCGCCGCTGCCAGTGGAGTTGGCGATCCGCGTCGGCTGGCAGCCGCATGAGGAAGCCGCGGTCTGGATCCAGCGGGAGCTGCAGCGCATCGGGTTCACGGTGAGCATCGTGAAGGAAACCGACGCAACGTTCCGGCAAATGGCCAGCCAGGGCAGCCACGTGCTCTCGATCGAATCATGGCAGTCGTGGATCAACGATCCGTTCTACCATTTGTATTTCAATTTTCACAGCAAGGCCAAGGCGACCAACACATCATTCTATTCCAATGCCGCGCTCGACGCGGTCATCGATGCCAACATGTTCGAGCAGGATCAGACGAAGCGTCTGGATGGGGCGAAACAGGCGCAGAAGATCCTGATCAACGACGCGGTCTGGGGCTTTCTGTGGTACGACAACTGGACGCGCGTCATGCGCGCCGACCTGGTCGGGATCGAGAAGCGTTGGGATACGTTCGAGCGCTTCTACGCGATGAAGCTCTCCTGAGGCGGGCCGGACCTCGCGCAACATGCCGTTCGCCTGGTATGTCCTGCGACGCCTGGCGCTGGTCATCCCGACATTGTTCGGTGTGACGCTCATCAGCTTTCTGCTGACGGTGCTGCTGCCGGGTAACCCGGCGCTGGTGAAGGCCGGCCCTTTCGCGACTCCGGCTTATGTCGCGGAGGTCGAGCATCAGATGGGGCTCGACCGGCCAATTCCCGTTCAGTACGAACGCTATGTTCTGGGCTTGCTGCATGGCGACCTGGGCGAAAGCGCCGCGACCGGCCGCCCGGTGCTTCAGGATTTCGTCCAGCGCCTGCCGGCCACACTCGAACTGACACTGGCCAGCCTGATCCTGGCGATCGTGTTCGGCGTGCCGCTTGGCGTGGTCTCGGCGCTGCATCGCGAGAAGCCGATCGATCATGTTGGCCGCGTCATTGCCGTCGCCGGCGTGGCGCTGCCGAGCTTCTGGACCGGGCTGCTGCTGATCTACGTGTTCTTCTACCTGCTGGGCATCGCACCGGCGCCGCTTGGCCGGCTTGGCCCGGATGTCGCGCCGCCCGCGCACCTGACCGGCCTGTACGTGGTGGACTCGTTGCTGACCGGCAACTGGCGCGCGCTTGGCTCCAGCCTGTCGCACCTGGCGCTGCCGTCGTTCACCCTGGCGATCAGCATCATGGCGCCGCTGGCACGCATGGTCAGGGCGACCATGCTGGAAACGCTGGTTTCCGACTACGTCAAGGCGGCATGGGCGGCGGGACTGCCGGCACGCGTGGTGATCTATGGCGATGCCCTGCGCAATGCGTTGATCCCGGTCATCACCACGCTCGGTGTCGTGTTCGGATTCCTGATGGCCGGCAATGCGGTGGTCGAGAGCGTGTTCGCCTGGCCCGGCATCGGCAACTACGCGGTGACCGCGCTGATGACGAAGGACTCCGCGCCGATCCAATCCTTCGTGCTGTTCGTGGCGGTGATGTATGTGCTGGTGAACCTGGCGGTGGACGTCGCGTACGGGCTGGCCGACCCACGCATCCGGCTCGGCTGATGGCGGGCCTGATTTCTCTGGGCAATTCGTTCCCGTCCCGGTTTGCCTGGCCGGCGCTGCGGCTGCTGCAGCGCAATCCCGTGTCTTTCGCGGCCGTCTGCACGCTGGCCGCGCTGGTGCTGATTGCCGCAGTGGCGCCGTGGGTCACGCTGTTCGGGCCGGACGACACGGAACCGGCGGCCACATTGGTCGGACCGGGCTGGCCGCATCTATTCGGTACTGACGTCTACGGCCGCGATCAACTCTCGCGCATTATTTTTGCGGCACGCGTCGATCTGGCCGTGCCGCTGACCGCGACCGTTGCCGCGCTGGCCGTGGGCTCGCTGATCGGCATGGCCTCCGGCTATCGTGGCGGCTGGCTCGACATGCTGGTGATGCGTGCGGTGGACGCGGTGCTCGCGTTCCCGGCACTGGTGCTGGCGATGGGACTGGCGGCGGCGTTGGGCAATGGCACAGGCAACTTGATCCTGGTCATCGCCATCACCCAGGCGCCCACCTATCTGCGCCTGATGCGCGGCGAGGTCCTGCGGGCCCGTGAGATGGAATACGCCGAAGCGGCGGTGACCGTCGGCAATCCGATGGGCCGTATCCTGTTGGTGCATCTGCTGCCGAACTGCATTCCACCGCTGATCGTGCAGGCGACGCTCGCCACCGGCTTCGCGTTGCTTACCATGGCGACGCTGTCGTTCCTTGGTCTTGGCATTCAGCCGCCGGCGAGCGAATGGGGCGAGATGACCGCCGAAGGCGCCAGCCAGATGGTTACCGGCGAATGGTGGCTTTTCGTATTCCCCGGGCTTGCGATCATGGTCGCCGTGCTGTCGTTCAACCTGATCGGCGACGCATTGCGCGACATTATCGACCCGCGCATGCGGGGGGTCCGATGAGCCTGCTGGAGATCGAGGAACTCGTCGTGCATTTCCGCACCGATGCCGGGCCGGTGCAGGCGGTGGACGGGGTTAGCCTCAACGTCGAGGCGGGCGAGATCGTCGGCCTGGTGGGCGAGTCGGGTTCCGGGAAGTCGGTGACCGGCGTTGCCATTCTGGGCCTGATCCGTCCGCCCGGGCATGTCGTGCGGGGCGCGGTGCGCTTCGAGGGACGCGACATTCTGCGCATGCCGGAGGCGGAACGGCGTGCCTATCGCGGGCGCCAGATCGCGCTGGTGCCGCAGAGCCCGCGCACGTCGCTGAACCCGGTGATTCCGGCCGGAGAACAGATCGCCCGGTTGATCAGGCTGCACGGGGGCGCAGCGCGCGCCGACGCCGCAAAGCGGGCTATCGCGCTGATGGAGCAAGTCGGAATCCCGGACGCGAGCGCCAAGGCGAAGCAGTACCCGCATCAGCTTTCCGGCGGGACATGCCAGCGGATCATGGTGGCGATGGCGTTGTCGAGCGCGCCGCGATTGCTCATCGCCGACGAGCCGACAACCGGACTGGACGTGTCGATCGCCGCGCGCATCCTGGACCTGCTGCGCGATGTCTGTGTGCAGACCGGCTGTGGCATCATCCTGATCACGCACGACCTTGGCGTGGTCGCGGAAACCTGCGACCGCGTCGCGGTGATGCATGCGGGGCAGCTCGCCGAAACAGCCCCGGTGCGCAACCTGTTCCGTCATCCGGCGCACCCGTACACGCGGGCGTTGGTGGCGGCGATCCCGCGCATCGACGCCGACGTGGCCTTGACGCCGATACCGGGCGCGGTGCCGCCGTTGCTGCATCCGCCTGCGGGATGCCGGTATGCCGGCCGGTGTGATCTGGTTTCGGAACCGTGCCGGCGCAACCGCCCGCAATTGGTGGCGATCAGCCCTGGCCACGCCGCGGCCTGCTACGCCGTGGGACACGCGCATGCCGGCGCTGCTTGAGGTCGAAGACCTCGCCAAGCATTTTCCGCTGAAGCGGCTCGGCGGCGCCGGCCGGGTCGCACGTGCCGTCGATGGCGTCAGCCTGACGATCGCTGCCGGCGAGACACTCGGGTTGATCGGCGAGTCGGGATGCGGGAAGTCGACGCTGGGCCGTTGCATTCTGCGCGTCATCGAGCCGACCCGCGGTGCCATCCGGTTGGCCGGCGTAGACCTGCGCGCATTGAATCCGCCAAGCCTGCGGGCGATGCGCAACCAGGTGCAGATGGTGTTTCAGGATTCTACGGCGGCGCTGAACCCGAGACTGACGGTGCGCCGCATGGTGGAAGAGCCGTTGCTGTTGCACGCGAACCTCGGCCGGGCGGAGCGGCGGGATCGGGCCGAGGAAGTCCTGCTGCATGTCGGGCTTGGGCTCGAGCTGGCGGATCGCTATCCGCACGAGCTTTCGGGTGGCCAGCGGCAGCGTACCAACATCGCGCGCGCGATTGTTACCCGGCCCCGGCTGGTGGTTCTGGATGAGCCTACGTCCGCCCTCGACGTTTCCCTGCGCTCACGTGTCATTCTGCTGCTGGAGCAATTGCGCGAGGAGCTTGACCTCGCCTACCTGTTCATCTCCCATGACATTGCAACTGTGAAATATCTCGCCGGCCGCATTGCGGTGATGTATCTGGGTATGATCGTCGAACAGGGCAGCGCCGCGCAAATCATCGGCGATCCCCGCCATCCCTATACGCGCGCGCTGGTCTCCGCGGTTCCGGTGCCTGATCCGGACAAGCGACGGACTCGTTTCGTTTTACGCGGAGAACCTCCTGGTGCCGCGACTGTGGCACAAGGCTGCCGTCTGCGCGGCAGGTGTCCACTGGCGGCGCCAATCTGTGCCCAACCGGTATCGCTGTGCGAGGTTTCTCCCGGGCACCTCGTTGCTTGCCATTTCGCTTGATCCAACCGTGCGGTTCGACAGATGCCCCTTGCCGGTGGTGTCCTCGACCAGCGCCATCTCGCCGGCGCCTCGCTGTCTCTCATGGCAAGCCGCATGCCGACATCGTGCAGGCGGTTTCGCGGTTTGACGGGCACCTGGCGACCCCGACAGCACATCGAGGTCAGCAAGCAAGACAGGCCCCCGCAGCCGTGCGGCGCCTCAGGCCGCCCGGCGCGCTTCAGCGTCTCCGACGTACTGCGTCCATCCCCCCAGGTGCAGCACAAGCTGGGACCGACCGGTGAAACCGGCAAACGCGTCCACGGGCAGCACCGCGTCACCGTCGGTCCAGCGGAAGCCCGCCAACGGCTCGCGTCGCGCCCCGGCGTCCGGCTCAAACGCATGAAATCCCTGCACCAATCGCGGATCCGCCGCTTCGATGAACGTGAAGTCGGTCCCCTGACACAGCACGATGCGCCGCAGTGCAACGCCCAGTGATCGCGGATCACGCGCCAGTCCGAGTTCCGCCGGCACCCCATCGCGCAAAACAATGCGCAAACTGTTGGGACAACGTGGCAGATGAAACACTTACGCCTGGTCGCTCCGTTCCGCGGCATCGACATGCCGGCCATCGACCACCAGGTGCAAATCCGGCTCGTCGGTGAGCGGCGGCATCCTGCGCGGACCCGACCGTTCCAACAGGCGCCGCCAGACCGCATCGACGAGGTGGCCACGGGTTAGCACCGGCGCGCAAAGCGGCTTGGGTGACTGGTCCCAGCCGCTATTGGCGTTCTGGAACAGCCAGCGATTGCCGTCGTCGCGATAGCTCTCGGCCGGCGCGCCGTTCGCCAACAGCACTTCGTGCGTTTCCAGTTCGATATGGTAGAACTCGACGTTCTGCGTGCGGTCGTCCCACGCGATGGAGCGGTGGTTCACCAGGAACTCGGCCGGGATCAGCACTCGGTCGAGGAACAGCGCGTGGCCCTTGGTGACGCGCAGATCGTGATGCGGCACATTTTTGGCCAGCGCGCCCTTGCGTACCACGATCGGCGTTGCGGCGCAGCGGCGTCCGCGCGTCCCCGGCACGCGGCCGATGCCGATCCAGGTGATCGGCTTCGCTTCGCCTGACAGGGTCATGACGCGGTCCCGACGGCAAGCGTCTCCACCGCGACCTCGCCGCGGTCGGTGCGGATCCGGGTGCCGCGCAGGAAGCAGGGCAGGTCATTGGTAATGACGATGCCGGTGCCAGCGGTTTCGTCGCCGATATGGAACGGATCGTCCACCAGCGTATTGCCGGCGCCGAAGAACAGCGACGCGACGGTGTTGCCGCTGTTGATGACGTCCAGTTCGCCGGTCGACGTCGTGTAGTTCAGGATGTCGCCGGCATTGTAGGCGATGCCGTGCAGGTCGATCCTGTCGCCGGCGACGAAGTGTGAGGTGATGTTGGTCGGCGCGGTGCCGCCGTCGATCCGCAGCGTCGCCGCCGGTGAGGCGAAGTCGATCGTGCCACTGCCGATCGATCCGCTGCCGCCGAGCTCCAGCGTGCCGGCCTGCAGCGTGACTCCGCCGCTGATGCTGTTGGCTGCCGTCAGCATCAGCGTGCCAGTGCCGGTCTTGACCAGCGCGCCGCTGCCAGAGATCACGCTGGCGAAGCTGGTGTTGTCCGCCGTGCCCTCGGTCAAGCTGCCGCCGCCGAGCGTGAACATGCCGCCCGTGCCGGACAGATCGCTGATGGTCTGGCCGTTCCGGTTGAGAGCGAACGTGCCGCCGTCCACGGCCACCGCGCCGGTGCTAAGCAGGCTGCCGCCGACCCCGAGCTGAGGCGTGCCCGCCGTGATCGTGCTGCCGCCAGCGAAGGTGTCGGCGCCGGTCAGGGTCACGTTGCCCGCGGTGACCAGCAGGTTGCCGCTCTGCGACATTGCGCCGCTCAGTGTCAGCGGACCCCAGGCAGTCAGCCCGCCGGCGCCGCTCACCGTGCCGGACATCGTTACCAGGCCGCTGCTGGCGGCGATGATGGTGCCGCCGCCGCTGTTCACCACCATGTTGCGCGAGGACGTTACGCTGCTCGCGCCCTCATTCCATTCCAGCGTCCCGCCGGCGAAGGTCAGGCCAGCCGCGGAGTTGCCGAGACTCGCATCGGAGTCCGCGACGACGGTTCCCGTGCCGATCGTGGTGCCGCCTCTGAAGCTGCTCAGGACGCTGCTGAGCGTGAGCGCGCCGCTGGCCTGCTTGATCAGGCCACCAGTACCCGAAGTAGCACCGGAAAATGTCGTCGGGTCCGACGTCCCCTCGGTCCGCGTGGCGGAGCCGAGCGTGATCTCGCTCATCCCCTCATTTTCCTTGAGACATAACAGAATCGGCCGGGCATAGCGAGGATCCCGGAAAGAATCACACCTCCG
>Ga0209415_10003208_pt1 | contig 30389 bp, 26 predicted proteins | sample PeaSoiSIISIP2007_FD_187696 | JGI IMG/M metagenome (GOLD analysis project Ga0209415, IMG submission 187696) | Peat soil microbial communities from Weissenstadt, Germany - SII-SIP-2007 (SPAdes) (version 2) | ecosystem: Environmental > Terrestrial > Soil > Wetlands > Peat | place: Germany... | reverse complement strand
CCAGGTGTCGATCTGATGAGGCAAGGAACAGTAGGGCGAGACCTTAATCCCGTCCCCTTCGATATCGATGTGCCGTTCGAAGGTGCGCGCGCCTTTGGCATACGCGATCAGCATCGAGGAGCTCCAGTCGGAACACTCGTGCGTAGAGAAACCGATGGTGTGTGAAGGATACCGCGCGCGGAGAAAGTCGATCTGGTTCAGCTCCAGCTCGCGATCCTCGGAAGGGTAGAGCGAAACGCAATGGTTAATGGCCAGAGGAATATTCCGGTTCTGAAAGAAGGTCACCAGATCGTCGAGATCCTTGAGCGAGCTGCCCCCGGTGGAGACGATGACGGGCTTCTTCGTCTTCGCAATTCTTTCCAGCAGCATCCAATCGTTCAGGTCGGAGCTGGCGACCTTAAGGATGGGGATGCCGAGATCGCAACACAGATCAACCGATTTTTCGTCGAACGGGGTCGCCATGGGAATGCAGGAGGCTTTGCGAATGGCCTGCACCAGGACGGCGAAGTCCTCCTTGGCCATCCGCGTTTCGACGGTCTTTTTGACGTAACGGATATCGGTGCGCGTCAGAAAATCGCGGTGAATGAAACTGTCGACATCCCGGAACTGCATCTTAATGGCGGCGCGCACGTTATTGAACCGCACCACCTGGGCAAAGGTGCTGACGATCCTGAGGCCGCGTTCCAGGCGTCCCCAATGGTTGTTAGCCATCTCCAGCACGAAGAGCTCTTCGAAGATGTCGCGGTCAATCATGTTCGTTTACCTCTCAGCTCCACGGGCACTCACCGGCGCCAATGCTGGTGCCTCTTCAAAAAGCCGTTCCACGCCGTCCCAGCCACTCACCCGGCAGCAGCCGCCGGGAAGGGCGGACGGCAGGCCCTGTCCGTAACCGTGCGGCACGATCGCGCAAGACACCCCCGCCGCAACGGCGGCGTGGCAATCTTCCCAAGTGTCACCGACCAGCAGGCATTCCGAGCGCGAAAGGCTGTGACGGCCGAGCAGTTCCATCAGGGCTTCCGTTTTGGAAACGTATGCGGGGCTGCGCGAATCGAGGCACACGATTTCCTGAAAGAAACTATCGATCTTGAGCTGGCGCAAGATCCGGCGTGCGGCGCCGGATGGTTTGTTGGTGACTACCCACAAACCGACGTCGTTGGTGAGCAGCCGCCACAGCATATCCGGCACGCCTTCGTAACAGGTGGTCCTGCGCCAGCCTTCAGCGTCGTAACTGGCGCGAAAAGCCCTTTCCAGCCGGTCCAGCGCCGTCGGGTCGGTGAAGCCGGCAACGGTGGCCAGGATGGAACGGATGGGCGGGCCGATGAGCGGCCGGAGGTCTTGCGCCAGATCCGGAAGGCGGCATTCAGCCAGTGCCTGTTCCACCGACCAGGCGATGCCGGGCAGGGAATCGATAAGCGTCCCATCCAAATCGAAAATGGCGTGGCGCAGGGATTCCATAGCTAAACCTCCTGACCGATGAGGAGGTTGGATTCCACTTCCTCCGGTTCCAGGAACGGGTACATATCCTCCAGACTGGGCGAGACGATCGTGCCATCCGGCAGTTGCCGCGATTTCAGGCGCGGCTCAAACTCCTGAGCCGGGTCGAGGCAAACGCGGCAGAGAGAGGGCCCCGGCGCACTCAGCACATCGCGAATGCGCGAGAAATCGCGGTCGGTCTTGATCGAAGTTGCAGGCAATCCGTACGCGGTCGCGAGCTTCACCATGTCGGGGAAGGAAATTCCGCTGGCCGGGCTTTCCCCCATCAGGCGTCCAAAGAAGTTCGCCTGCGTTTGCCGGATGGAAAGGTAGCCGCCGTTGTCCAAAACGAAGATCTTCACCGGCAACTGATGGTGGACAACGGTCTGCAGTTCCTGAATGTTGAACTGCAGGCTTCCGTCTCCTGCCAGGCAGACGACGCGCCGGCCCTGGAGCGCCACCGCCGCGCCTACGGCTGCGGGAAGGTCATAGCCCATGGAGGCCGCGCCGGAGTTCGAAATCAACCGCTGGCCGAGCTTCAGCCGCCCGGCCTGATACGGCACGATGCAGGCAGCGGCGTTGCCGCAAACCACAACCTCTTCATCCGCCAGCGCCGCAAACAATTCCTCGATGAAATAGTAGGGATTAACCGGCGAACCGCTTTGGCGAAACTTGTCCAGAACCACGGGATACCGCTGCACGCGCTCCCGGCACTGCGCCAGCCACCCTGCATGAAGGCTCGCCCGATACGGAGCTTCAGGCAGTTGCCGCAGCATCTCCCGCAGAAAGACTTTGAGATCGCAGTGGATTGGCAGGTCGGGACGCACCGTGGGCTTTGCCAGCTCAGCGGCGTCCACATCCACCTGCATTTTGAACGCCTGCCGTGCAAAAGACGACCAGTTGTAGCTCACCTGCCGGATATTCAGGCGCGACCCAAGCACCAGCAACGCATCGGAACTTTGCACGGTGAAGTTCCCAGCGCGGTCGCCGATGGTCCCGGGCCGGCCACAAAACAGCGGGTCCTCGCCGGCGAGCAGATCGTGAGTCCAGGCGGTCGTCACGGGAATGCCCAACTGCTGAACCACCGCGCGGAAATCTTCGAGTGCTCCCGCGGCACGAACGCCGGTACCGGCCATCACGACGGGGCGGGACGCGCCGGCCAGGCGCTCAATAACCTGCCGGCACTGTTCTCTAACCTGGATCTCGTCCCAATGCGGAGCGTCTTCGGCCGGATCGTAGCCGCGCAGGCTGTCGACGTCGATGAGCGCCGACTGCACGTCCACCGGGATGTCGATCCAACATGGGCCTGGCCGCCCCGAAGACGCCAGGAACCAGGCTTTCTCCAGGTGGTACCGGATACTGGCGGGATCGTCGACCAGGACCGCGTACTTTGTGATCGATTGGGCCATCCGCACAATGTCGACTTCTTGATCGCCGAGTTGCCGGATGTTCGTCATTCCCGTCAGCGACATGCAGGTCTCACGCTTCACCTGCCCGGAGAGAACCAGTATCGGAACCGAATCCGTCCACGCGCCAAAAACGCCATTAAGAGCGTTGATCCCGCCCGGCCCGCTGGTCACGTTCAGCACCCCGGTGCCGCCGGTCACGCGGGCGTAGCACTCGGCAGCCATCGCGGCGGCCTGTTCATGGTGCGTGCAAACGTAATGGATGCGTGGCTCACGGCCAATCGAATCGTTCAAGTGCATGGCGGCGCCGCCGGGGACGAGGAAGACGTGGCGCACGCCCCAGCCGGCCAGTCTGCCGACCACATAGTCCGAGAGCTTGAGCGCGCCGTTCATGAGACTGGTGCCGTGCCGATGAGTGCGGCCGCTCCTTCTTGTGGGATGACTGCTGCCATTGGCCGCCGCCTGCGGTTCCACTGCCACATCCTGCGCAAGCCCTCCTCCAGAGGCACCCAGACTTGTAATCCAAGCTCGCTTTGGGCGCGTTCCACCGCGGGAATGTAGCGCGAGCGTACGGTTGTGGGTGGGGCGGATGGATCGATGTGAATTCCGATTTCGCCGCCCGCGACCTCAGCTACCCGCCGCGCCAGTTGCGCGATGCTCACCGCGTGCGGCGAGCCCACGTTGTAAGCAGCCCCGGATTGTCCGCGAAACAGAATGGTCCACAGCCAGATCGCCAGATCCGCCGCGTATAGGTACGAACGCAAAGAAGTGCCGTCTCCTGCGAGCCGCACCGGGCCGCCGGCCAACGCATCGCGAATAAAGTTGCCGGCCGCCAAATTTGCGCCGAGCGGCAAGTACGGGCCCATGAACGCAAACAGGCGCGCGATAGCCGTACCGAATCCACAGGCTCGCGCATAACTCGAGCACAGAAACTCGCTGGCGCGCTTGCCCTGCCCATACGCCGAATTGGTGTCGGTGGGAAGCGGGGCGCCCTCGTATGCTTCCGGGATGTTGAGGAGGTTGGCGGGTTGTTCGCCATAAACCGCTCCCGAGCTGGTGAACAGCAGGCGCCTGGTCCGCCGCACTCGCGCCAGTTCGAGCACTCGCTCCGTGGCGGCCAGGTCCCGGCGAAAAGTGGAATCAGGTTCGCGCAGCGTGGAAGGAAAATACCGCTCGGTGGCCGCATGGATCACCAGCGGAAAAGAGCCCTCCGGATACTGGAACGATGTGGCTTCACCGGCGTGCAGCGTCACGCACCGGTCGTCCGCCAGATGCGGCAGGCGTTTACGGTAGGCGCCGGGATTGCGCGTCAGCACCACCGCCGAGATTCCCAGCCCTAGCCGCTGGTTCGCCCAGAGCAGGCTTTCCATCAGCCAGGTCCCGACAAAGCCGGTGCCGCCGGTGATAAAGAAGCGCTCGCCTCGCGCCTCCGCCCACAGGTGTTCCGTGTGCACCAGCACATGATCCAGGTCGCTGTAGAGAACGTTTTCCATGCGCCTCAGCCTGCAACCGCTCCCACGCTCTCCGGAAGCGCGCGCAAGGCGTCCACCATGTACTCCAGAATTTGCCCTTGAATCCCCGGAAAAACACCGATCCAGAACACCTGGTTCATCACATAATCCGTCTGCGTGAGCGAGCCAACCACGCGGTAGTGCGATTCGCTGTACGCCGGCTGGCGCACCAGGTTGCCGCCAAAAAGAAGCCGTGTCGCGATTTTGTGGTCTTCGAGATAACGCGTCGCCTGATTGCGCGTGAACGGAGCCCCCGGGCGAACCGCAATCGGAAAACCGAACCAGCTCGGTTCCGCGCCCGTGGTGGCTTCCGGCAGGATGAAGAACTCCTCCAGGTCCGCCAGCCCCTCGCGCAGCGCTCGGAAGTTTCGCCGCCGCGCCTCGATGAAACCGTCCAGCTTTTCCAGTTGCGCCACGCCGACCGCCGCCTGCATGTCGGTGAGCTTCAAGTTGTAGCCGATGTGCGAATACGTGAACTTGTGATCGTACCCGCTGGGCAGATTGCCCAGCTGCCAGTTAAACCGCTTGCCGCAGGTGTTGTCGCAGCCGGGCTCACACCAGCAGTCGCGGCCCCAGTCACGGAAAGATTCGGCGATCGTGTGCAGCAGCGGCGTGTTGGTCAACACCGCCCCGCCCTCGCCCATCGTCATGTGGTGAGCCGGATAGAAACTCACCGTCGCCAGGTCGCCGAAGGTGCCGGTCTTGCGCCCGAAATAGGTGGATCCGACGGCGTCGCAGCAATCTTCCACCAGCCACAGATCGTGCTTGCGGGCGAAGCTTGTCACCGCGCCCACGTCAAATGGATTTCCCAATGTGTGAGCGAAAATAACCGCGCGGGTACGGGGCGAGAGAGCGGCTTCGAGTTGCGACGTGTCGACGTTGTAAGTGGGCAGCGTAACATCCACGAAGACCGGAACCAGGCCATTTTGCAGAATGGGGTTCAGCGTGGTGGGAAAACCGGCCGCCACCGTGATCACCTCGTCCCCGGGCCTCAAGCGCCGTTCACCCAGCCGCGGCGAGGTCAAGGCCGAGAGCGCCACCAGGTTGGCCGACGAGCCGGAGTTCACCAACAGGCATTGCCGCACTCCGATCCAGCGCCCAAATTCCCGTTCGAACTGTTCGGCGAAACGGCCGGTAGTGAGCCAGAAATCGAGCGAGGCGTCCACCAGGTTGCGGATTTCGCGGCCGTTGAAGACACGGCCGGCATAGGGAATCGTGGATTCGCCGGGAACGAAGCGGCGTTCGGGGAAGGCGGCGTCGTGGTACTCCTGTACCAACGAGAGGATCTGCGATCGGAGTTGGTCGGCTTTGGGGTTCATGTCAGGCGACCTCCACCGGTTCGACGGAAGCGACGGGCGTCCACCTCATCTCGGCATCCAGCAACCCCTGCTCTTTGAGGGCGAGCAGCGCCTTCAGCCGCACATAACGGTCGCGGGGAAAATCGCCTCTGCGGGCGCCGGCGCCATCCAGTGCGGAGACGAGTCCGGCAATCGTGCCGTCTAGCGTGGCAACCGGCACGTGGCGCGGCGCGAGGCGGCGGAAGAGATCGAAGCGGACTTTGTAGGAGCGCCGGTCTGGTTGGGCGTCTGAGTTAATGTGGATGGCGGTGCCGGGAAGCGCCGCCGCCACTGCCGCAGCCAGATCCTTCACTTGGTAGTTCCACTCGTCGGAGCCGGCATTCACGGCCAGAAACTCGCCGCCGTTCGCGGCACGCCGCGCCATGGCCCATTCGATGGCACGAGCCATATCGGTCACGTTGATCAGCGGGCGCCACGGCGTACCGTCGCTGAGGATGCGAATCTCTCCGGTTGCGACCGCGGTGGCGACGAAGTCGTTCAGCACCAGGTCGAGGCGTAACCGCGGACTGCTGCCGCAGGCGGTGGCAAAGCGCAGGCAGGTGATGGAAAAGTCGCGGCTCGCCAGTTCCGCAAGCGCGCGTTCGGCCGCGTACTTCGAGCGGGCGTATGCCGTGAGGGGATTCACGGCAGAGGCTTCGCTGCGCGCGCCATCCTCGGCGAAGCCGTAGACGGAACACGACGAGGCGAAGACGAACGACATGGCTCCGGCCCGGCGCGCTTTGGCCGCGAGTGCCACGGTGGCTTCGTAATTCACGTGCCTGGTGGCGTCTTCGAACTGGTTGCCGATGGGGTCGTTGGAAATGCCGGCCAGATGCACGATGCTCGTCATGCCCTCGAGCCGTCGCTCGGGAAAATCTCTGACGTCATCCAGAATCTGTTCATCGGGGAGCTGGTCGGGCAACGAAGCGGGATCGAGCAGGGCATCGGCGAAATAACCCGCGTCCAGGCCTATGAGGCGCGCTCCGGGGAATACGGCGCGCAGGCGGGCGATGACGCAGGGGCCGATGTAGCCCAGGTTGCCGGTGACGAGAATGTTCATGGCGCGAGCTCTCCGTTGCTCCACACCTTCCACGGGGCGGCGCCGGAGTTCCAGAGCTCGTTGAGGTGCTGGTATTCGCGGTAGGTATCCATGGCGTAGAAGAAGCCGGTGTGGCGGTAGGCCATGAGCTGGCCTTCCGCGGCCAGGCGTTCCAGCGGTTCGCGCTCGAAGACGTAATCGCCGTCGCCGAGGTAGTCGAAAACGGCGCGGTTGAGAACAAAGAAGCCCGCGCTGATCGAGCCGTTCCCCTTGGGCTTCTCCGCAAATTGCTCCACGATGCCGGAGCCGTTGACCTTGACCACTCCAAAACGGGAAATCGGCGGAACTGTGGTGACAGTCGCGATCTTGCCGTGGCTCTGATGGAACTCGACTAAGGCCCGAATGTCGACATCGCTCAGGCCGTCGCCATAGGTGAGTAGGAATGTGTCGCTATCGATGTATTTTTCAATGCGGCGAATCCGGCTGCCGGTCATCGAGTCCAGACCCGTGTCCGCCAGCGTTACGCTGAAGCCTTGCTCGGTGTGATGGCCGTGATAGCGAATGTTTGAGGTTTGCCCGAGACAGATGGAAAAATCGTTGTTCATCGCTTCGTAGTTCAGGAAGTAGTCCTTGATGGTGTTGCCGCGATAGCCCAGGCAGAGCACGAATTCGCGGAATCCGTAGTGCGCGTAGGTTTTCATGATGTGCCACAGGATCGGACGGCCGCCGACCTCCACCATCGGTTTGGGCCGAAACTCGGTTTCTTCGCGGAGTCGCGTTCCCAGTCCGCCACACAGGATGACAACCTTCACCGGCTGCAAACCTCCTACGCTCGGGACACGTCTACCGTGCGCGCGTCCAATGTGTTCATTATTCGAGAGATAGGGTTAGCACTCTATGCCGAATTTGGTTCTGAACCGACTGTATCCTTTAGTTATGGGCCGCCGGCGGGCGGCAAGAGGAATGGGCCCTGAAATCAGGGACTCAGCCGGCCTGATTCTGTTTTCGGGCGACGGCGACCAGAGATAGTCCTGGCCAAGGCATAACGGCATCCAGCCGGCTCCAGGCCCAGACGGTTTTATCGAAGATCTTGAGCACCAGTTTGCTGATTCTCTGGGCGCCCAAAATGCGGCTGTAGATCCACCAGGGCAGAGTGCCGGCCTTGTTGAGCTGATAGGCCCGGTCCAGCGAAAAGCCGTGGGCTTCGAGCTGCCGCGCCAATTCCGCTTTGTTGTAGCGGCGCCGGTGTCCCAGCCTGGCATCCAGGCTTCCAAAGAGGCTCACCACATTGGGCACCAGCACCAGGAGTGTGCCGCTGGGCTTGAGCACGCCGCGCAGGAAATCGAGCAAAACGCCGGGATCCTCCAGGTATTCGAGGACGTTGAGGCACAAAACCGTATCGAAGCTGGCGTCAGGGTTGGTCAGGCCGCCTGGCTGCTCCGGATCAAAACGCTGAACCACCACGTGCGGCGTTCGTAAGAACCGGTTGTTGAGCGCATGCAGGTGCAAAGCGTCCTTCTCGGCAGCCACGTAGAGAACGCGGCGTCCCATCAGCCGGCCCGTGATATTGCCGATGCCGGCTCCGATTTCGAGCACTGTATCGCCTACGTGCGGACGCAGCTTGCGCGCCAGCCATGCAATATATTGCGGCGTGCCGGTCAGATTGTTGAGCACACCCCGCCCGTACGGCGCTGCATACAGGTCATCGATCAGCCAGAATCTGAAAATCACGCCCAGCGCTTTGAGGCCGTCTTTCCAGCCGATTTTCTTGCCTTCCTCGTAGGTCCGGCCGTGATAGCTGATCGGAACTTCATAAATGCGAAGCCGCCGTTTGGCGCACTTCATCACGATTTCCGGTTCAAAACCGAAGCGGTCTGAGCGGATGGGAATGCTCTTCAGCAGATCGGTGCGAAAGACTTTGTAGCAGGTCTCCATGTCCGTCAGGTTCAGGTTGCAGAACATGTTCGAGACCAGCGTCAAACCCTTGTTGATCATCGAGTGCCAGAACGGCAAAACCCGGCTCTGCTCGCCGGCCATGTAGCGCGAGCCGAAAACCGCATCGGCGCGGCCGTCCAGCAGCGGACGCAGCAGGCGGGGATACTCGGCGGGATCGTACTCCAGGTCGGCATCCTGAATGATGGCGAAATCTCCGCTCGCATTCCCGATCGCGGTTCTCACGGCTGCGCCTTTGCCGCCGTTGCGCTCATGGCGGTAGAGCTGAATCTGGGGGAACGCGCCGGCCAGCCGTTCCAGGATGGCGTACGTTCCGTCGGTGGAGCAGTCGTCCACGACCACCAGTTCGCGCTCCATGTTTTCCGGGATCGGCGCCGCCAGCACCTGTGAAATACACCGTTCCACCATGGTGCGCTCGTTGTAGACCGGCATCAGGATCGAAAGCTTCATCGAGAATACAGAGTCTAGCAGAGGTTGTCGGGCGCTTCCTGCGATAATTGAAGTTGGCGGTTGTTCCCTTGCGAGTCGCGCTCCTCCAGATCAACACAACCCCCGGTGACCTGCCCGGCAATGCCAGGCGGATCATCGAAGGCGCCATCCGGGCCCGGACGCTGAACGCCGAGCTGGTGGTCACCACCGAGCTGGCGCTGATGGGATACCTGCCGCGCGATCTGCTGCTGAGCGCCGGCTTCGTGCGCCGCAGCAGGGAGATGCTGGCCCAGATGGCGGGCGAGCTGGCCGGCGGACCGGCCCTGCTGGTCGGCGTTGCCACACCCAACGACGCCGATAGCGGCCGTCCCCTGTTCAACAGTGCGGTGCTGCTGGAGGAGGGCCGTGTCGGGCCCGCATTTCACAAGACGCTGCTGCCCACCTACGACGTATTTGACGAAGACCGGTATTTCGAACCGGCGGCCGGCCCGCAGGTTCTCGATTGGCATGGCCGCCGCCTCGGCATCAGCATTTGCGAAGACGTTTGGAACGATCGCAATTTCTGGCAGCGCCGCCGCTACCAGCGCGATCCCATCGAAACGCTGGCGGCGGCCGGCGCGCAAGTCATCCTCAATCTCTCAGCCTCGCCGTTCTGGGTGGGCAAACAACTCCTGCGGCAGGATATGCTCAGCCACATGGCGCGGCGGCACGGTTTGCCGCTGGTATCGGTCAACCAGGTGGGCGGGAATGACGATCTGCTCTTCGACGGCCGCAGTTGCGCTTTCGATGGCGCCGGCCGCATGTTCGCCCGCGCCAGGGGATTCGAAGAAGATCTGGTGGTGGTGGACCTGGACGCCGGAACCGGATCCATCGCCGAAGACGACTTCACTGCCGAGGCGGAGGTTTGGAACGCGCTGGTGATGGGTGTGCGGGATTACGCGCGCAAAACCCATTTCCACAAGGCGCTGCTCGGCCTCTCAGGCGGCATCGATTCCGCTCTCACGGCGGCCGTCGCCAGCGAAGCGCTCATGCCGGAGAACGTGCTCGGCGTGCTGATGCCATCCCTCTATTCGAGCCAGGGCAGCCTGGACGATTCGCTCGAACTGGCGCACAACCTGGGCATCGGCACCATGACTTTGCCGATCACCGGCATCATGCAAAACTACGACACCGTGCTCGCCGAATCGTTTCGCGGTCTGCCGCGCGACGTCACCGAGGAAAACATCCAGTCGCGCATCCGCGGCAATCTGCTGATGGCGCTGTCCAATAAACTCGGTTCCCTGCTGCTCACCACCGGCAACAAATCGGAACTGGCGGTAGGCTACTGCACGTTGTACGGCGACATGAACGGCGGCCTGGCGGTGATCGCGGATCTTCCCAAAATGATGGTCTATCGCGTCGCACGGTGGCGCAACCAGCGCCGGCACGATATTCCAGAAAGCGTTCTCACCAAGCCGCCCTCCGCTGAGTTGCGGCCCAATCAAACCGACCAGGACTCGCTGCCGCCATACGAATTGCTCGATCCGATCCTCGAGCTGCATGTCGAACAATCGCAGTCCGCCGAAGAAATCGTGGCCAGAGGTTTTGCCGAAGCCGACGTGCAGCGCGTCCTCCGGCTGGTGCGCAACGCCGAGTTCAAACGGAAACAGGCTGCCCCCGTGCTGAAGGTGACGTCGCGGGCCTTCGGAACCGGCTGGCGCATGCCGATCGCCCGCGGCGACGGTTAGTAGTGGCGCAGGCCCCCGGCCTGCGACCGCCGGCGCTACCGAAATTCCCCCCACTGCTATCATGTGTTTTCATGCGCGTACCGTTGCTCGATGTGCGGCGCCAGAACCAGCCGCTCGAGGCCGGATTGTCCGCGGCTTTTGAGCGCGTCCTCCGCTCCGGCCAGTTTATTCTCGGTCCCGAAGTGGAGCAGTTTGAAAACGCCGCCGCTGCAGTGGCGGGCGCCCGGTTCGGCATCGGCGTATCCTCGGGAACCGACGCCATACTGGTCGCCTTGATGGCGCTCGGCATCGGCCCGGGCGATGAGGTGATCTGCCCTTCGTTCACGTTCTTTGCCACGGCCGGTTGCGTGGCGCGGGTGGGAGCGGTCCCGGTCTTCGCGGATTCATGTCCCGCGTGTTTCAACCTGGACCCCGCCGAAATCGAGCGTCGCGTCACCCCGCGTACCAGGGCAGTCATTCCAGTGCATCTGTTCGGGCAGCCGGCGGATCTGGATGAGATTTTGGAAATAGCCCGGCGCCGCAATTTAGCCGTCATTGAAGACGCGGCCCAATCGTTCGGCGCCGAATACCGCGGCCGGCCGGTGGGCGCGATCGGAGAATTGGGCACCATCAGCTTCTTCCCCACCAAGAATCTGGGCGCGCTCGGCGATGCAGGGCTGGTGGTGACCAACGACGCGTCGCTCGCCGAGAAGGCGCGGCGGCTGCGCAATCACGGCATGCATCCCAGGTACTTCCACAGCGTGGTGGGAGGCAACTTCCGGCTGGACGCTCTGCAGGCCGCGCTGCTGGCCGTCAAGCTCCCCAATCTGCCCGAATACACCGCGCTCCGCCAGCAGCACGCAGCGGAATACACGCACGCTCTGGCGGGAATGGCAGGCTGCCCGGCAATCGCGATTTCGACTCCCGCGGCGCATCCGGACCGCACTCACATCGTGAACCAATACTCGATACGCGTGCGGCCCGGGCCCGCCTGGCGTCACCCGGAGTCGCCGCGCGACGCTTTGCGCCGCCGCCTCGCCGAACGCGGGGTCGCTTCCGAAATCTATTACCCGGTTCCGTTGCACGCGCAAGAATGTTTCCGTGCGTTAGGCCCCCATCCGGCGCTGCCCGCGGCCGAGGCGTGCGCAGCAGAGGTTCTGAGTCTGCCGGTGTTCCCTGAACTGACGGCGGAGGAAGCCGCGTTCGTGATATCGGAGATTCGGCAATTTGCGAGTGAGGCCAATGGGTAGCCAGCGGTTGAACCAGATCGTCGAACGCTTTGGCGCCAGCCGCATCCTGGTGGCCGGCGATTTGATGCTGGACGAATTCATCTGGGGCAGAGTGTCCCGCATTTCGCCCGAGGCGCCGGTCCCTGTGGTCGAGGTCACCTCGGAATCGTATTACCCGGGCGGCGCCGCCAATGTGGCGCGCAACGTCCGCGAACTCGGCGCGGCGACCCGCGTGGTGGGGATCGCCGGAGCCGATCCGGCGGGTGGCCGGCTAATCGAGTTGCTCGATGCCGCCGGAGTGGATACGGCCGGCGTGCTGCGCGACCCATCGTTCTCCACCACAGTGAAGACGCGTATCATCGCCCGCCATCAGCAGGTGACGCGCGTGGATCGCGAACGCCATGCGACGCTCAGCGCGGCGCAGACCGAATTCATGCTCGCGCATTTGGAGCAGGCGATCGATGCCGTGGATGCCGTCATCGTGGCCGATTATGGCAAGGGTTTCCTGACGCAGTCGCTCGCCGACCACATCGGCCGCAAGGTGCGCGCGGCGGACAAAATCCTGGCGGTCGATCCGCATCCCCACACTTCGCTCGTCTGGCAGGATGCCACCATCATCAAACCCAACCGCCGGGAAGCCTTTCTCGAGTCCGGTATTGCGGCAAGCGCACCTGTTCTGCCGCCGCTCGAGGACCCATCGCTGCTGGCGGCCTGCAAGCGCCTGCAGACGCTTTGGCGGCCGAAGAGCCTGTTGATCACGCTGGGCGCGCAGGGAATGTTGCTGCTCGAAGAGCAGGGTCCGGCCCGTCACCTGCCCGCATACGCCAAGGATGTCTTCGACGTTTCCGGCGCCGGCGACACGGCGATTTCCGTGCTGGCTCTGGCTCTGGCCGCCGGCGCCACGCCCGTCGAAGCTGCGGAACTCGCCAATCACGCCAGCGGAATCGTAGTGGGCAAATTGGGAACTGCCACTGTAACCGCCTCCGAACTGGCGGCCAGCGTCGTCCGACCATGAACCGCCGCCGTGCAGTGTTCTTCGATCGCGACGGGACGTTGATGGACGAAGTGGAATACTGCAGCGATCCCGCCAGGGTGAAGCTTATTCCCGGCGTGCCGGAAGCGATCGAGGAACTGAAGCGCGCCGGCTTTTTGACGGTGATCGTCACCAACCAGGCCGGCATCGGCAGGGGCCTGTTTACCGAGGCGCAATACCACGCCGTGCAGCAGGAGCTGCTGCGGCAGATTGGCGCCCATCGGATCGACGCATCCTACTTCTGCCCGGACGCCCCCGGTGCTCCCTCGCGCCGCCGAAAGCCCGAACCCGGGATGGTGCTGGAAGCGGCGGCCGAGTTCCAGATCGACCTGGCAGCGTCCTTCCTGGTGGGGGACAAGGCGATCGATATCGAATGCGGCCGCCGCGCCGGCACGCGCACCATTCTCGTGCGGACCGGCTATGGAGCCGCAGTCGAGCGAACCCCCGGCTTTGTCGCTCCAGACTTCGTCGCCAACGACGCGCCCGAGGCTGTCCGCTGGATACTGGAACGCAGTTCAGGCAGCCGTGTGGGGCAGGATGGCATCCTGCGCGGCGATTGATAATCGCCGCGCGGGCCGATTGCCAATCGGCCCGCAGGTTACCAACCTGCCCCACACAATCGCTTGGAAATCGCCCGGCACTTGGCACCCCCTTCCGCTACACCTCACGGCTTTCCCAACGCACATAAAGGATCGCCCAGCACCACGCCCTGCCAGCTGAGGAACGGCATTCCCAGGTAGTAGCTTTCCGCCAGGTTGCGGCCGCTGGCATAGGCCGGCAGGGTGTACTCGGGCCGCACGCATCCGTTCAGGTACGGCTCGTAGACATTGCCGGATGCGCCGGTGGCGCCTTCGTGGATGTAATCCGCACTCAGCGACTGCGGGGAGCCCGCGTACCAATGCTCACGGTCGGTGTAGGTGGTGAGGTTCCAATCCGGTGGCGGCGGCTTCAGCGTACGGGCGTTGGTCGACACGAATTCGGTCACGATCGCGCCCGGCAGCCATTCGAACCCCAACCAGCGTTGTTTGCGGCCGGCGTCATTCGATCCCCAGGAGGCGTAGCCGATAACGTTGCGCTGTTTGTAAAGAACGCTGGGGGTGTCGTCCAGCACAACCCTGGCGGCAGGCAACAGCAAGGCTGCCGCACGAAGCCAGTTGTTGCCATCGCCATTCCCCGGCGAGCTCGTGTCGATAATGAACATGCCGCGATTCCGGGCGGATAACGAGCGGTCGATCATGGCTTTCACGTCCGCCAGATCGTTCGCCGCCAGCCGCGTCACCAGGTAGATCGGAAACTGCGAGTGCAGGAAAGGGCTGTCGCGCTTGCCGAAGAAGGGATTGGGAGCCGGGCCGGCGCGTTCGAAATGAGCTCCGTGAAGCTTCGCATAGAGCAGAGTGAGTTCGGAATCCACCGAAGACTGCTCGGATTTTTCAATCGACCCGCCCATGCCGTCTATCCGCAGTGGGACACCCATGGTCGTCACGATGTACAGCACCTTTTCCTCCAGGTGCTCGCGCTTCAGGCAAGCGCCGACCGGCGTTTCGATCTGCGTGATGTAGACCTCCCAACCGGTGGTTTCCCCGGGAGTCGTGTCAAGCAAGCAGACGTGGCGCTCGGGAACCGAACGGCGCTTCGCGTAGTAATCCGCGACCGCTTGCGATACAGGATCTCTCCGGTTCACCACCAGCAGCACGTTGCCGGCACTCTGAGCATCGAGCGGGGGGACACATGCAGCGAACAAAACCATCCCCAGCGCAGAGCGCACAGCGGCCGGCAGGTGGCGGAAATGCAGCCAGGCGCGCGGGGAGACGAATTCACGCATAAGATTTCCGCCGGCGCGTTTTGCCCTATGGCTGCCCACCCCAGAGCAGCAGGTTCTTGATGGCCTGCGAGACGACAAACACATCCAGCATGGGCGAGAAGTACTTGATGTAGTACAGGTCGAACTCCAGTTCCAACATCGAATCCCGGGGGAGAGGCGCGTGCCGCATGTGAATCTGGCTCCAGCCGGTAATGCCGGGACGCACGTTGAGCCGGTGCGGATAGAACGGGATGTGCTGCGACAACTCGCGCACGAACTCCGGCCGTTCGGGCCTTGGTCCCACGATCGACATCTGCCCGCGCAGCACATTGGCGAACTGCGGCAGAGCATACAGGCCGGTGCGAGAGAGAATCCGGCCGACTCCGTTCCCGCCGGCATCGGCCCGGAAGCGGTAAAGGGCGAAGGGCCCATTGCGGCCCTCCCGCCACTGCCGCTCGATCGCGCTTCCGCTTGACGACACCCGCAACAGCGCCGCAATCAGCAGCAGCAAAGGCGACAGCACCGTGAGAAGGACGGCGGCAATCACGCCGTTGCCGATCGCCTGGAAGAACAAAGCGCGCGTGCCAGGCTCGAATTCTTTTGAATACAGCAGGCGCGCCGCGTTCAATCCGCTCAATCCCTCCCGGCTGCAGATCCTCTCATACGTTCCGGTCGCCTCTTCGATGGCGTGGCCCGAAAACCGCGATTCCAGCAACTCATTAGCCAGATGCCAGCTCAAACCACCCTCGAATCCCACCACGACGCGGTTTGGATGGAACGCCTGGATCGCGTCTTCCAGACCTTCGTCGCCTGCCTCGGATATGCCGGGCTGCTCCGCGGCACAACCGCCGATGTGCCCAACCACCTGCATCCCCAGTTGCGGGTTCCGCGCCAGGTGGGTGGCGAGGTCTCCCAGCAAAGGGCTATTCCCGATCAACAACAGCCGCTCGCCGGCAACCAGCGGAAGCACGTATGCACTAAACAGCAGGCGGCCGGCCAAAATACCCGCGATGGAGAGCAGGCTGCCCAGCAGCATGACGCGAAGCGGTACCTGCAGGTCGGGAGCGATGGCGCTGATCAGCGCCTGGAGAAGAAACGCAACTCCGGCCACCAGCAGGAGTTGCTGCAACAGCAGCAAGCGGGACCGGACGCGGATCTGCGAGTACAGATTCTGAAACTGGATCCCGGCGAGAATGCTGAGCCACACCAGCGCAACACTGGCCGCTCCCGTGAGTTGCGACAGATAATCCGTGGGATCTACTTCGAGCAGCAGGTAGGCGGAGAAAATGAACGACGAGAGGACGAGGAGAGCTTCAAATACGAACAGCCCGAACGTGCTGGCGGGAACATATACGCGAAATAGCCGGATCATTCGGGGCGAGCCACCAAACTATATTCCTACCATGCAGCGTAAGGATCGCGAACCGGGCGCTTGCGTGGAGGACGACGATGGGCCGCCCTACCAGATTCGGACAGGTATGTCCCTCGGAGAGAACGAGATCCCCACGCGGGCGTCCCAGATCACCCGGTTGTACCCGCTGAAGCTGCCGCTTTGATACTTGCGCGCCGTGATTCCGGCCACCATGTGCACCAGATGGCTGATTTGCCGGCTGGTCTGCAGGCCGGCGTTGGCGTCCCCGTACTCGCCCAGGATGTTGCCGATGGATGTCCCCCTGTCATAGCCGGCTGAGAGACCGAAGCTCCAGCGCCGAAGTCCCGTATACGTATAACCTGCCGTCGCAGTATACATTTTGCTGGTCAAAAAGAGGCCGTTGCCCGGGGTCATGGTGTGGCCGCCGGAAACATACGCGACCCCGCGCGTAAATGTCTTCGACAAGCGCCCGGTGTAACTCGGAACATAACTCACACTGTAGCTGACGACATATCCTTGCGTGATTCCCAGCAGGGCGGCGATTACAGGGTCTACAGGAACGGCCTGCGGGAATTTGGTTTCCGCTCGAGTTACGCCTCCAAAGCCGCTGAACTCCCAGGTTCGGGATAGCTGCACGCCATAGGTAGCGCTAAACCGGTGGAAGTCCGAATCGCTGAACACCCCGTTATAACTGAAGTGGGTGAACATATAGTTGGCGCCAATCGTCGTTCGCCTGGAAATGCGGTACTGCACGTCCCCGTTTGCGTCCTCGCCGGTCACGCCGTACAAAGCACTCGAGCGGCGTCTGGTCACATCCCAATCGCCGCCGAAGGAAAAGGAAAGCCGGGCGGTTCTCTGATAAGTCAGCAAGGCCTGCGTGCTTGCATAGATCGTGCGATTATCAAAAAAATCGGTGGTGGGAGTGTAAGTCGTCGAAGGGTCGAACGGCACAGTTGAGGAAAGGCCCGCCAAACCGTAAGACTGAGCAAACATGCCGGCGGATTCGTTCAATTGCAGCCTGACGTGCCTTGAGAATTGTTGGGTGATGCCAAGCATCAACGACTGGTCGACGCCCGAGTAATAAGTCGCTTGCGTGTATTCGCGAGCCGCGCCCCAATAATTCAGGCTAACCTTGGTGTGCTTCCAGCTGTGAACACCGCTGATGCCAAAGTCCAGCTCCACACCTTCGGAGGCTGCGTTCGCCAGCTGGCCCTGGGAATTCACGGAGACAGCGGCCAGTCCGGTATCGTAGACACCAAGCAGCGTCAGGAAAGGAACGAAGTCGATCTGGGCCGTAGTCATGGCCGCAGGGGCCTCGCCGCGCGAAAGAATTGCGGGGCCGCCATATTGGGCAAAGGCCGGCGCCGTCAGAAAGAGAAGTGCAGCCAGGCGCGGCAATTTGACGCTAAACACCTGTTTATGCTCCTGTGGGCCATTCGTTCGGCTAGAGACTCGCAATCTAAAGTCTGACGCGAGGTTCGGAGACCTGTCAAGTCGCGCGCCGATGCGTGAGATAGAGAAGGAGTGTCGGTGGTTTTTGGAGGGAAATAGCAGGTTTCTTCGAGCCAGCAGAGGGCAAGCTAAAGCATGCCCCACCAATAGCTTGCGTGCCGTCGGTAGGGCACGCTTCAGCGTGCCCATAACACAAAGGAGCTGCGTGCGTGCCACTCTCAAGTCGCACACCCGGCACGCGCCGCCAGTACGCTCCAGTAGTACACAGTACGCGAATCCATGGAAAGACCAGGAACGGCGTGCCGGCGCGACTCGACGACTGTCGGTTCCACCGAGGCCGTCCGAACGAGGCCTCGGGCGGCGTCCCTTTGTTAAACTCGGCGTGGCGATGAAATCCATCAGACTGCTGGCCATCGTTGAGGCCAACACCATCACCGGACCGGCCAAGAACCTGCTGCAGTTTGCCCGCATGGCCCGCTCGGGCGAAAGCGTGCCGGCCGTCGAGGTATCCATCGCCGTGTTTCAGCGCCGGGGTGAGCCCGATCTCTTCATCCAGGCGGCCGGCCAAATGTCGATTCCGGTCTATCCGATTGCCGAAGCCGGCCGCTTTGACCGAACGGTGATCGACGGACTTTCAGCGCTCGGCAAGCGCCTCCAGCCCGACGTGGTCCAGAGCCACGCTGTGAAGTCCCATTTCCTGGTCCGGAAATCCGGCCTCAACCAATTGACGCCCTGGGTGGCATTCCATCACGGTTACACGTGGCCGGACCTGCGGGCGCGCCTGTACAATCAGGTGGATCGGTGGTCGTTGCGGGCGGCCTCGCGGGTAGTGACCGTCAGCCAGCCGTTTCGGCAGGAATTGATTCGCCGCGGGGTCCCGGCGGAGCGCATTGACATAGTCCACAATGCCATCGAGCCAGACTGGGGCCGAGCCGCCGCCGCTGGTCAGGTGCCAACGGAACTGCGTGCCCGGATGGGGATCGATGCGTCGAGAAAAGTGGTCTTGATCGTCGGCCGCCTCTCCCGCGAAAAAGACCACCTGGCATTGCTGAGGGCGGTCAGCCAATTAAAGATTGCACGCGCGGGCGAAGTCGCCGCAAACCTGCATTTGCTGATCGTCGGCGAGGGACCGGAGCGCGCCCGGATCGAGGCTGCGATTCGCGATCTCGGTTTGAGCCAGGTCGTGACGCTGACCGGACAAGTCCCTTCGGCGGAACCATATTACGCTATCGCCGATCTGGCGGTGCTGTCCTCGTTGTCGGAGGGTTCGCCCAACGCGCTGTTGGAAGCCATGGCAGCTCGAGTGCCGGTCGTGGCCACGGCCGTGGGAGGCATTCCGGAGATCGTCTCCGACCGCGAAAGCGCGCTCCTGGTTGCGCCACGGGATCCCGATGCCTTATGCCGGGCGATACGGGAGTTGCTCACGAATGAGGCACTGGCACGCGACCTGGCGGCGCGCGCTAATGAACTAATTCTGACCCGGCACACGCCCGAGATCCGGACCAGGCGCTTGATCGAGATCTACAGCGCCGTGCTGGCCAGCCAGGAGCGATACTCCTCGTAAAGGCGCTCGCCCAACAGGCGCCAGTCATACTGTGCGCGCACCAAGGCCAGGCCTGCCAGGGACCGGGCGTTCCACAGGCCGGGCTGCGTAGCAATTGAAGTGAGGGCGGGCACCCAGCCGTCGTCATCGTCGAGCACCTCGATGTTTTCGCCCGGGGAAACTGCCAGACCTTCGGCTCCCTGGCGGCTGGAAACCACCGGCACGCCCGCGGCCATGGCCTCCAGAATCTTCAAACGGGTTCCGCCGCCGGTGCGCAGAGGCACGATCGCCGCCACGGCGTCGCGATAGTAGGGAAGCACATCGGGGACGGTGCCGGTGACTTCAACATTCGGCTCCCTCCCAAGCTCCCGGACAGAGGGCGTCGGATTGGAGCCGATGAGAGTCAGCCGCCAATCCGGAAAACGTTCGTGGACCGAGGGCCACACCTGACGGGTAAACCAGCAGACCGCGTCGATGTTGGCGTGGAAGTCCATCGCTCCGACATACACCAGGCGCTGGCGCGGAACGGCTTCGCCAGCGGGTGCGAACCTTTCCGTGTCCACCCCATTCTCGATCACCGTAACGCGCGCGCCAGGAGCAATCGCGAGCAACTGGTCTTTCTCGCGCTTGCTACAAACCACATGGCCAAAGCCGGTGCCGAGGATCTGCTCCTCCAGCCGGGCCAGCCGCTTCGCCGTGAGATTGGCATACATTTTCTTGGGAAGGGAATGCGCGTTGGCCGCAAAGCGGCGCATCAACTCGGATTCGATGTTGTGCCAATCGTAGACCGTGCGGACCGGACTTTGCCACAGGGTTTCGATGAGCCGCCCGTACTCGACCATGTGGCAACTATCCAGGTGAACCAAATCGAAGCGATCGCGTGCCGTGATTGCGGTGACCACCGATTTCATTTCATCGGACGTATAGTTGAGCACGCTCAAAGGCTGGCGGCCGACCAGCCCGCGCACGATTTTCGGCAGACTGTAGCGCCCGACGAGAGGTACCAGGAAGACTTCCCGAAAAAACTCAAGCTCGCCGGCGCTGGGCTCCGGAAAGCCGGGCTGGATGAAGCTTACGTAGGTGACGTCGGCACGGCTGGCCAGAGCGCGGGCTAGATAATACTCCCGAATCCTTGCACCGGTTAGCAGCGGCAGGCACAGGCGCGGTGAGAGGAAGAGAATTCGCATCCGAACAGAGATACGCGGTTCCTGACCAGTATCGCCTAGCGGGCGAACAGTGGCAATCGCAGAGGGCGTGCGCCGCCGACGCTTCTGGCTTTCTTCGGCGTCCGCGAATCCGGCAACGCATCCGTTTGGACTGTGGGCAAACGCAGTCCGGCGCGGCAAGAAAAGCCGAGATGACTCTCGGCTCAGCAGGCCTGACAGCCTGCGCCACGATTTTAGCTGGCCGGTAAAGCCTGGTGGGCGGATAGCGGCAAACACAGGGCCGCAGCCAGAACTTGCGCAATCCGCTGGCAGACGCGCCAATCGCCCTAAGCGTGGTTACAAGTAGGGCCAGCCTGATCTGCGTGATCTTCCCGACAGCCTTCCCTTGCCCTAGCCTCCTTCAAAACAGCGCAACCCCATCCGCAGGTGCAGCTTGGCGCCGGCTGTCAAGCCGGCTGAGCCGAGAGTCATCTCGGCTTTTCTTCCGCGGCAGTCTCGAGTCGCAGCGCTCGGGCCAGCACCTGCGCGATCCGCTCGCAGGCGTGCCCATCGCCGTATGGGTTGTGGATGCGGGTCATGCGGCCGTATTCAGCCTCGTCGTCCAGCAGCCGAGCAGCCTCGGCCACAATCTCCCCTTCGTCGGTTCCCACCAGCTTCACGGTTCCGGCTTCCACCGCTTCCGGCCGCTCGGTTTTTTCGCGCAACACCAGCACCGGCTTGCCGAGAGACGGCGCTTCCTCCTGAATGCCGCCCGAATCCGTGATGATCATCCAGCACCGCCGCATCAGGTCCACAAAAGCCACGTAAGGCAACGGATCGAGCAGGACGATATTGGCAAGCCCGGAGAGTTGGGTGTGTGCAGGGCCCAGCACGTTGGGATTGCGGTGAACCGGGTAGACGATCTGCACATCGGGTCGCGCCGCCACCAGCGCAAGCGCCCGCATCGCCCGGTCGAAGCCAGGCCCGAAGTTTTCGCGGCGGTGGCACGTGACCAGAATCAGCCGCCTGGCGGGATCGAGCCAGGGCCATGCCGGCGCCCGGAGCTCGCCCCGATCCAAGGCGTCGCGCACCCAAAGCACCGCATCGATGCCGGTATTGCCGGTCACGAAGACTCTCTCTCGCGCCACGCCTTCGTGCAAAAGGGCGGCTTCGGCGGCGGGCGTAGGTGCGAAATGAAATGCCGCGATGCGCGACGTAAGGACGCGGTTCATTTCCTCCGGAAACGGCTGCCGCATGTCGCCCGTGCGCAAGCCGGCTTCGACGTGCGCCACCGGCACGTCGTGATAGAACGCTCCCAATGCCGCGGCGAAGGTGGTGTTGGTATCGCCCTGCACCACCACCAGGTGCGGCCGCTCGGAACTCAGAACGGTTTCGATGCCGGCCAGGATCCGCGCCGTGAGGCCGCACAGGGTCTGCCCCGGCTGCATCAGATCGAGATCGAAATCCGGGCGGACTCCGAAAGCCTCCAGAACCGGGTCCAGCATGTCACGGTGCTGGGCCGTCACCGAGACCCTTACCTGGAAGTCATCCGGCTGCGAGCGCAACCGTTGCACCAGCGGGCAGAGCTTGATGGCCTCCGGCCGCGTACCGAAAACGAAGAGAATCCGGCTCAAGGTTCGAGTATAGCGGCGATCACCGGTGCGCTTGCATGCGGGTGGGACGCCAGAGCGTCTCCGGCGGGACGAAAAACACCAGCACTGCCAACAGCGCTGCGGCGTTCATTGCCAGAAAAGTTCGCGCTGGCGAGGAGATTCGTTTCAGGGGAAACGCACGCGGCACGAATCGATCCAGCGCGGCCAGGGCCACCAGCATCAGTTCGTCGATGAGCAGGAAGTTGCGCCACCGGGAATCGGTCAGCGCCAGCGTCGAGCCCAAAATCAGCAGCATCGCCCAGGGCAGCACGAGGCGTCCGAATTTGTAAGAAAGAAAGTGAAAACGCATCCGGTTGGCGCTGGTGAACAACTGCGGCACGCGAGCGAAGAGCTGCCAAAGGCCGGCCAGGGTGCGCAGCCGCCGGCGAAATTCGCCGCCCTCGGCTGCCGGATAGTCGAAGGCGAGGGCTTCGGGATCGAAGATCACGCGGTAGCCGCGAAAGAATGCCCGCAGCGAGGATGTGCCGTCGTCGGCAATCGTATCCAGCGGCAGCGGTGAGGCCAGGCTGCGGCGAAGCGCGTAGATGCAGCCGGTAGTACTGAAGATGGAATCGATGTGCGAATGCCGGCCGCGCATCCAGAGTTCGAAACGCCAGTACAGCTCCATATCGGCCTGTTCGCCGACGTCTGCGGGATTGAGCAGGCGCAACTCACCGGTAACCGCGCCCACCGAAGGATCTGCAAAGTTCGCCGCCAGGTGGGACAGCGCCTGCGCATCCAGCATCTGCCGGACATCGGTGAAGAACAGGATGTCCCCGGACGCCTGGGCCAGGCCCGCGTTCAGCGCCGCGGCCTTGCCGCCGCGGGGCACGGACAGCAGCCGCACCCCTCGATCCGCGAATGAGGCGGCGATGGCCTCCGTGCCATCGGTCGAACCGTCTGAAATCACCAGAATCTCGCGGAGGTGCGCCGGGTAATCCAACGCGAGTAAAGACTCCAGCTTGCGCTGCAGGAATTCCTCGCCGTTATAGACCGCCACCAGAACCGAAAGCGTGGGCCGAAACGCCGGATCCTTGCGCACCGGCGGAGCCTCACGCCGCGAAATCGCCAGCAAAATCGGGTATCCGATGAGGAAATAGAAGACTACGGCGGATGCAATCGCCAGCAGCACCGCAGCCAGCATCACGAGTCACTCGCTGTGCCCGGAACCGCTGCCATCGTCCGTGCGGACTTGGACCGCCCGAACAGCGCTCGCAGCAAAATATCCAGATCGAGAGACGGGCTTTCCTGCCTGATGTAGTAAAAATCGTACTCCAGGCTGAGAGCTTCCTCCGGCACGCTGCCGGTCTCGGCAAAGTGGGCCTGCGACCAGCCCAAAATGCCAGGCTTCACCGTGAAGCGATACACGTACGCCGGCATGAGTTCGAGCAACCGGTCCACAAAAACGCTGCGTACCGGCTGCGGGCCGAACAATGTCATCTCACCGCGGAACACGTTGATCAACTGCGGCAGGTTGGTCAGATGCAGACGCGCAATCAGATTCCCGATCCAGGAAGCTTTGCCGCTGGACTTTAGGATTCGAAAGCGAAACATCTGAAAAGGGATGCGCTGCAGCCCGGGGCATTCGATGTGCTCCATGGCCGGACCGCCAGTGGATACGATGATCAGCAGCGAAGCCAGAATCAAGACCGGTGCGAAAATGGCCGTGAGCCCCAGACCAATCAGAGTCTTATAGACGGCCTGGAAGGCCAGCATGGGGCGGCTGGTGATGGGGGTCACCGAAAAGAGCAGGTCGGACGGCGAGAGATGCTGCCATGCCACGCGCCGCAGGATGCCTTCGCAAACAAACGGGGCGCCATCCACCGCGGTCCCGGCGTAACGCAACTGGAGCAACTGTGCCAACGAAACACCGGCCGGTTTGCCGCTCACCACGACCGAACGCGGGTGCTTGGCGCCGCACACCTCAGCCAATCGATCCGGCGTGCCCAGGAAAGGCAGGGCCGGTGAGGCGGCCGCCGATTCGCGATCTAGCACGCCCACCGTGCTTTCCTGGAGCGCGGCGGCCAACGCCGGGGTGGACGAATCGAAGCCAAGCAGCAAGATCCCATCACGCTGCGCGCCCCCCGCAAAAAGGATGCTCTCTCGCAGCAGGCCGGTGGCGGCCAGGCTCAAGGCGCTGCCCAGGAGGATGAGGGACCAGGGAGCCGCCGGAATTCCAACCAGATAGGCTAGTCCGTATTGGACTAGCAGATTGGAGCCGGCGGCAGTGAAAAACCCGTCGATCCATCGCCGCAATCCGTCCTGCGATGAACTCTCCGGAAAGACGACGGACAACCAGGCGATCACGGCGGAAAAAACCCATTGAAACGTCCACGATGCCGACAAAGCCTGACCCGGCCAAAATCTGACCGCCCATGTGGCGACGCCAAAACCCGCAAGGCAGGCGAACAGGTCCAGGAGCGCGGAGGAGTACTCGTCCGTTCCGTGAAGCTGCGGCTTCATAATTGGGCGGTCACCGTGATCTCGGGTTGTGTAGCGGCGCGGAGGGCTTGAAATGTGCGGCGGGCGGTTCCCGCGAATCCCATCAGGTCGAAAGACGACGAGGCATCGGGCCCCGCGCCGGTGACCTCGAAGGACTCGACGTCGGTAAGCAACACCCGAAAGGTCCACGCCGCCGCCCCCGCTGGCGGCCCCAGAGTTTCGGTGCGCGCGCCGTCAGGCCCGATCCAGCTGATTTCAGAGATGCCCAAGCCTCGTGCGCCCTCCACCAGAATCGCCCACCATTTTTTTTCGTCGCCGGCCCGCTCCAGTTCGGAAGTCAGCCGCTCCAGGCGCAGCCGCCCGTCCAGAGCCCTTTTGAGCCCGCCGCCAAACAGGAACTGGCCGGCAATATCGAATTCCCCATAGCGCAGTTGACGTATGCCGATCCCAGCCGCCACGCAGAATAGGACAATCACTACCACCTGCAGCTTGCCGCCCAAATGAGAGCTTGCCAGCAACGCCAGCGCGGCGGCGAGAGCGGCGAACAGATACAGAACCCACACCGCCTGCCGCGCCGAGAAACCTCTGTCCAACAAACGGTGATGAATGTGCTGCCGGTCGGCCGTGAAAATCGGCTGGTTGCGCAAAAAGCGCCGCAAAACCGAGAGCGAAACGTCGAGCAGAGGGATGGAGAGCGCCAGCAGCGGCACCAGCATGCTCAGCAACGTCGACGATTTCTGGGTCCAGATCATCCCGTAGCAGCCCAGCAGGAAGCCGATCAGCAACGCGCCCGAATCGCCAAGGAAGACCGTGGCCGGATTGATGTTGTAACAGAGAAATCCCAGCAACGCGCCCGCCAGCGGAAAAGTGGCGTGCGCCAACGGGAGGTTATTGCGCAGCATCGCGGCCGCGAACAGAGTGAGGGTGGCCATCAGGCCCATCCCCGCGCAAAGCCCGTCCAGCCCGTCGATCAGGTTCAGAGCGTTACAGGTCAGCAGCAGCCAGAAGACCGTGAGCGGGTAGTCCAGCCACACCGCCACCGGTTGGCCTGCCAGGCCGGCAAAGTGCAGGCCACTGAAGAAGACGAGTGATGCCGCCGCCACCTGGCCGGCGATTTTAAAGACCGGCTTAAGCGAAAAAAAGTCGTCCAGCAGTCCAGTCAGAAAAACCAGCGCCGCTCCCGGGAGCAGCCTCCAGACCGAAGGCGCGGCCGCAGTTTCGCCGGCGGGTGCCGTGAGCAGGGCGACGCCGTAGGCGATGGCGATGGCGATTCCACCCACCCTCGGTATCGGATAGGCGTGGACCTTGCGCTTTCCCGGCCGGTCCACCATGTTGTACGAACGAAAGATGTCGCGGACAATCGGCGTCAGGACGATAGCGACCAAGAAAGCCTTGCCAGCCATCCATAGCAGTTCACCCATGACGGAGCCTTCGAAAAGAGCTACCCCCAAGTATTCTGAATGGAAGCCAGCTTGTCGCGGTCGAGAGAGTGTTCCACCCTGGCGGTGACACCGGACTCGGAGCACTGCTGCACCTCACCCAGGTACAGCATGGAACCACACTCAATTTCGACCAATACACCTCGGGAAAAGCCATCTCTTGGTCCCGGCAGGTCCACGCGCAGCAGGCTGTTCTCCCAGCCGGCTTCCCGTCCTTCCAGGAAGCCGCCATCCGGCAGATACCGCACTTTCACGGTGTCCCGATCGGGCATGGAAGTATCATACTCCATCCACCGGCGGACCGTGTACTTGCGGAGCCCCTTCGCGATCGGGAGCCTTGCCTCGCCCCTGCGCCTCCAGCGCCCGCCCCAGAGCCAGCAGGCTGGGTGTGGAGGTGGTGGCCGGCGTCGGGCTCCCGGCGGTTGCGCCCCCGCGATCAGCACCTTTCGGGTCGTCGCCCGGTTTCTTGCGCGGCTTGCGGACCAGGTACTCCATCACGGCCAGCGAAGCCAGGAAGAGCAGGAAGGTCACTGGATTCGTACTCCCTTCCCGTCTTGTATCGGCGGAAGGCCGGGCTGGCTTTAGCCCGCTCCGTGACCTCCGCCAGATGGTGGAGAGATCGCAGCGCGAACCCGCGAATTCCCTTGTCACCTCCGGCGCCCCGCTGACGTCAGATCCTCAGATGAGATTGGCGAGCGGAGTGACCCCACTCTTTCTGGTGGCTACAGCGGTATGGGCTCAGCCTGCGTCGATCGGCGTGCAGGAGACCGGGCGCGCACTGCAATTGCTGCATTCGCCTCTGTGGGTGGACAAAGCCTGGGGAGCTTACTTTGCCGGGCGGCTGCATGCCGAGGACTTGCAGGAGCCATTGATCGAAGAGTTCCGGCTTGCGGCGGCCCTGCGCAATGAGCCGGCCGGCGAGGAGCACGCCTTCGTGGCCGCGCTGTTCGACGCCGCGATCGAAGCCGATATCTCCGTGCCGGCCCCGGTGCTGGAGCCGTTCGAAGAGAACTGGACGGCCCCGGTCCTCATTCTGCTGGCTCACAGCAAGGACGGCGAGGATCCTCTTTTGAGGCTCAGTGCCGCGAAGGCGGGCCTGGCGTGGCTGGCGGCGAACAACCTGCTGTTCGAGATGAAGTCGCCGCGATGGTATGCCAGCACGCTGGGCGCCGTGAACATCACCCATCGGTTTACCGTGAAGGATCGAGACGATGGCTTGGGAATCGGGGGCGGATCGGGCGGCGGTTTCTGTGGCGATGGCGTTGGCGCGATGCCGAAAGGATTTCCTCCTGTAGCGCTTTACGAGCTTCAGGACAGCCGTGAGCGGGGCAGCGTTGTTCTGGCTCGCGGCCCCAAGGACGTCTACTATAAGCGAATCGTGGTGCCGACCGATAAGCAGGTTGGCTTCGGATCGTGCGGGTCAGTCGTCGACCGGGTGGCCGTCCGGATCGGCTACCTCGCGGGGCTGGTGAACATGCCCGCCCATCAGGCGGAGGGCCTGTTTCACCGCGAGACAGCAATCCGCTACCAGGGCAATGAGGAGTTCGAGCGGGAAGTAGAGCAAAGCTTGGAGGCGCAGGAACAGGGGATTCGCAGTTTGGTCCGGACAGCGAAGGAACGCGGCCTCGAGTGCTCCCCTGGGATGAGCCTGCGGATCGTGCCAGAGGTAATCGACCGGCGGCAGAATGCGGCGGACCGCTTGCCGTTGGTAGCGCCAAGAGAAATCGCATTGCAGTGAATGGAAAGCCGGCTGGCCCGCAGCATTCCTCGGATTCGTCAGGTTATGCTGAAATGGTCCAGTTCCTGAGGCAAGAATCTGTCAACATTTTTAGCACGTCCGATTGGATTGCTCCTGGCGCTCCTGCCAGCGGCCGCCATCGCTGCCGTCACCCCTTATCCTCCTTACCCGGGCGCCGTGCCGAGTGTGGCTTATCAGGTGGCGGCGAACGGTCAGCCCGTGTTCGTGAATAATTTCTTGACTTACGATCAGTTCAACTGGATGGACTATGCCAGTTTCGCCATGACCGGCAAGGTCCGCGTCACCGTCACCGTGCTCGTCAGCGAGAGGAAGGTGCTCACCTGCAATGTGCGGCCGCTCGCGTACGGCATCCGGCCGCAGATCAGCGGCAATACAGTCAGCTTCGACCTCGATCAGCCCCGTTATCTGGTCTTATTTTTCAACGACGAGCCGGCCTTTCACGCCACCGGGTTGATGCTGTTTGCCGAACCGCCGGAGAAGAACCCTCCCAAACTCGGCGACGCGAACGTGGTCAACATCCTCGACTACAAGGTCGACAGTACGGGCAAGACCCTCGAGACCGCCAAAATCAATCAGGCCATCAGCGACATCTCCGCCAGGTCCGGCGGCGGCGTGCTCTTTTTCCCCGCCGGCGTTTATCTGACCGGCACAGTTTTCCTGAAGAGCAACGTCAAACTCTACGTCGACGCCGGCGCCCTGATTCGCGGGTCCACGAAGAGCGCGGATTACACTTCGGCGCCTGCGACTGCCGCTCGAAGACCGCTCAGAGCGCTGATTGTCTTTGACAATGTCGAGAACGCCGGCCTGATGGGGCGAGGCGCCATCGATATGGATGGCTACCCGAGGTTGTGGCACGACTTCCAACCCGACACATCGGATGGGAAAGCCAGAGACGCCGGCGGAAAGGTGTTGGATCCCCACGGAACCGGAATCAGAGGCTATGTGGTCACTAACAGCCGTAACATTTCGTTCCAGGACCTGTTACTCCTCCGATCCGCCTATTGGACCGTGTATGTCATCGGCAGCGATAACTTCACCACCCGCAACATCAAGATCGTCAACCGCAAGCAGCAGTATCATGACGACGCCTATGACTTCAGCGGCACCACTCATATCTTGATCCAAGACGGTTTTGCCATGACCATGGACGATACCTTCGCCCTCTACGGCGGTAGAGACGCCCGCACCGGCGGGTCCAAGGGAATCGAAGACCTGGTGGTGAAGGGCTTTGTGAATTACACATATACCTCGGCGCTGGCGATTGGCTACGGCTCTGCCCCCGCCGTCACGCACCTGCGCTTTGAGGACGTGCACTTCGTTTCCACCCACAATAAGTTCGCTATCTGGATTCAATTGACGCCTGCGTATTTCACCGGGCGGGGCTACTCCTCCGGCTCCAGACCCAGTCAAAATGCTCCGTTGGACGATTTCCGGTTCGTCAACTGCACCTTCGAAAATGATGGCGGCCACATCTACATCGATGGCGGCGAAAATCCGCTCACCAACTTTGTCTTCGAGAACTGCGTTTTCTATCGAGCGGCCAAGCCTGCCCTGCTGATGGGCCAACACGTCGGCCCGGTCCTGTTCAAGAACGTCAGGATCAATGGAGCCTCAGTCCGCAATGCCGCCCAGTTGAAGCAGGCCGGTTTCGATCTCTCGGTCCCCGTCAAGTTCGAGCCGTGAGGCCTGTTGCCACGGCGCTCCACAGAGCAGGAGTCCTATTTTGCAGTTTCGGTCCCCGGTGCCGCCAGCAGGCGCGCGGCGTTGAGGTCCTTCCGGGCCTGAGCAAGCCAACGGCCGGCCTCATCACGCCGCGACTCTTCGGGCGTCATAGAGCACTTTTCCCTCTCGCAGAATCGTTGCTGGCAGGGATGCTTTCACGTGGGCGGCGCGCGCGTCGAAGTCGCTTGCCGGCCACCGGACCACATCCGCAGCCGTGCCCACATCCCATAGAGCGCGATGCACACCTGGCCGGTAGAGGCCAGGCGGGCATCGTCCGGCAAGACCACGCAGAAGTCGAGATCGCTGTCCGGACCGCCATCGCCGCGCGTGGCGGAGCCGAACAAATAGATACGTTCTGGATGGTAGTAATCCACCAGACGACGCGTAATCTCCTCGATGGCCTGGTCCTGGGTCATCCATCTCTATTGTGCACTGAAACCAGGTGCGCATGAGGATGCTCCGGATTGCGCGCTGTCACGGCAAAAGCCAACACTGATTTCTGCACCGTACCGATTCGCCGGCTACGCCCGCCGCCGCTGTCCAGCCCGGTAAATCAGCACGCCTGCCATGTTCGCCAGCACCACCACGGCTGCGATCTTGGTGGCGTATGCCTCGCGGCTCACCACGTCCACAATCGGGTAAACCGCGATCAGAACCGAGACCGCGCTCGAGCCCAGCCCGCAGACCGCCGCAGCCTTGAGCCACGCCGGCGCGCCGGCGCGCAGTGTCCCCACCAGCGGCAGCAGGAATAGAACGCAATACACGATGGCGTAGTGAACGATGGAAGCGTTGCCCAGCAACTGGCTGGCTTCCTGTTCGCGCACTCCCAGCATGCTCAGCAGGATCAGCAGCATCACGATCGCCGCCACGAACAGGATCGAATTCACCGGCGTCCGGCGCCGTGGATCCAGGCGGGCGAACCAGGCCGGCACCAGGTTGTCCCAAC
>Ga0209415_10003207_pt1 | contig 30389 bp, 28 predicted proteins | sample PeaSoiSIISIP2007_FD_187696 | JGI IMG/M metagenome (GOLD analysis project Ga0209415, IMG submission 187696) | Peat soil microbial communities from Weissenstadt, Germany - SII-SIP-2007 (SPAdes) (version 2) | ecosystem: Environmental > Terrestrial > Soil > Wetlands > Peat | place: Germany... | reverse complement strand
CGGCGTGCGCAGCGGCGTGCGCCATGCTGCTAGTTCTTGGCCCCGTTCGTGGCTCCGTTTTGCGAGTTGGCGTAGAGCGCGTCGAAATTGACCGGCGGCAGCAGCAACTGCGGGAACCCGCCCTGACTCACGAGTTGCGATACCACGGCGCGCGCGTAGGGAAACAGCACGCCGGGGCAGATGCTGCCGACGGCGCGCTTGAAGTCGTCGGCCGAGAGGTTCTGCATCGTGAATGCGCCGGCCTGTTTGACTTCGACCAGGAACAGCGTCTGCTCGCCCTGCTTGGCCGAGACCGTCACGGTGAGCACCACCTCGCGCAGATCGCCGCCGATCGGCTGCACGTGGGTGTTCAGATCGAGCGAAATCTGCGGATTCCACTCGCCGTTGGCGCGCGGCCCCTGAGGCGCCTCGAATGAGCAGTCTTTCAGGTACACGCCCTGCAATGCGAGTGTGGTCGGGGTCGCCGTCGGCTCGGTGGCGAGGGGAGTCTGTTCGTTAGCCATGTTGGGTAGACCTTGGGGCTTGAAGATAATGAAATAGCTTACCGTCAGCTGCCGCGCAGCAGCGGTTCGAGGCCGCCACTGGCATCGAGCTCGTGCAGCTCCTCGGACCCGCCGACGTGCCGCTCGCCGATGAATATCTGTGGCACGGTGCGCCTGCCACTGCGCCGGATCATCTCCTCGCGCTGTTCGGGCCGAGCTTCGATATCGATCTCGTCGAAACTTAAGTTCTTGGACTGGAGCAATGCCCGGGCGCGGTCGCAGTACGGGCACCATGCTTTGGCAAACATGAGGATCGTGCGCGTATTCATGATGCGCTTCTCAGCTGCCGCGCGCCAAGGGCAGGTTTTCGGCGCGCCAGGCGGCCAGGCCGCCGCGCAGATTGAACACCTTGGTAAAGCCCTGCTGCACCAGCGTGCGCACGGCGCTCGGGGCGGTACTGCCGCGGTCGCAGTACACGATGAGCGGACGCTCCTTGTACTTCTTGAGCGCCTCAGCGGCGCTCGCGATCTGACCCGGATCGAAGTGACGGGCACCGTTGATGTGTCCGGCGGCGTAGGCGTCGGCGGCGCGCAGATCGAGCACGGTGGCACCCTGATTCATGAGCCGGATGACCTCCTGCGGCGCCAGCGCGCCGGCATTCTGCATGCGCAGCCGCAGTTCGTAGCCGAGCACAGCCACGGCCGCGATCAGGGCCAGTGCCGCCTCATAGGGGTGGTGCGCGCAATACTCGAGCAGTCGATCCATCGCTCTCCCGGCGGCGGCCGCGGACTCCCGCGTTCAAGCCTGCCATTATAGCGGCTTGAAATTGCGCCTTGCCCTTACACTTGCCGCTGCGGCCCTGGCTGCCTCGGCACTCGCCGCGACGCCGCAAAGGACCGAGGCGCAGCTGCGCGCGCTGCGGGAGAGGATCGAGCGGATGACGCAGCAGGTCAGCCACGATGCCGTGCAGCGCGATCGGCTGTCGGCCGATCTGCGCGCCGCCGAGCTCTCGGTCGGTCAGGCGCACGGCGAGATGGCGCGCATCGGCCGCGAGTATGCCGAGCGCAGCGAGCGCCGTGGCGCCTTGGGTGCGGACCGGGCCGAGCAGCAGCGCATTTTGAGCACGGAGCGGCAGTCCCTGGCGGCGCAGATGCGCGCCGCCTATCTGATCGGTCGCGAGGAACCGCTCAAGCTGCTGCTCGCGGCGCGCGATCCGCTGCAGAGCGCTCGCCTGTTTGCCTATTACGGCTATTTCGGGCGCGCTCGGGCGCATGCGATCGCCGACATGCAGCAGCACGTGCAGCGGCTCGATGAGCTCGATGGCGCGCTCGCGCAGCAGCAGAGCGAGCTCGCGAACCTCAAGGGTGAGCAGCAGAGCCAGCTCGCGCTACTCGAGCACTCGCGCAGCCAGCGGCAGAAAGTGCTCGCCAGCCTGGAATCCGAGGCGCGCACGCGCGAGCAGAGCCTCGTGCGCCTCAAGACTCAGCAGGCCGATCTCGAGCAATTGCTCAGGCAACTCAACCGCTCGCTCAAGTCGGTGCCGCCGCCCGAAACCGCGAGCGCATTCGGGCGGCTGCGCGGTCAGCTGCCGTGGCCGGTCGCGGGGCACGTCACGGCGGTCTTCGGCGACCTGCGCGCCACCGGGGTCAGATGGGATGGCATGGTCGTGGCGGCCGAGCGCGGCGCGCCTGTGAAGGCCGTCTCATCTGGACGCGTGGTTTATGCCGATTGGTTGCCCGGACTCGGGCTGCTGACGATCATTGACCATGGCGATGGCTACCTGAGCCTGTATGGACATAATGAGCGGCTCTACAAAGCCGCAGGCGAGCCGGTGGCGGCCGGCGAGGTGATCGCCGCCGCCGGGGATACCGGCGGGCGCCCCCAACCGGAGGTTTACTTCGAAATCCGGCGTGAGGGGCGGCCAGTCGACCCGCGGCCCTGGTTCCGGGAGCGCCGCCCGATCCCCTGAATGGCCAGCGATTTCACGCCAGTCGGTGGTTTCGCGCCCCCGAATACCTGAAAAGCGACGTCCGTCAAGGCGCGCTCGGCTGCCGTGGGCGATTCTGCGACCACGAGGGACACCGTCAAGCATGAGCAAGTCATCTTCTGAGCGCGCTCCGACCAATCCCTGGTCGTCTTTGGAGCCCTATTCCCAGCTTTTGCGCGCCTTACTGCCGCGGATGAGCAGTCTGAGTGTGTTCGATGCCCGTGGCCACATGCACTGGTCGAGCGAGATGACCGTGGCGCCGGAGATCGCGGCCGCGGTCGCCGAATCGGTCATGGACCCGGCGCGCGAGCCGGGTAGCGTCGGCCTGCAACGCATGGCCGGCAGCGAGCCGATCTATCTGTTTTGGCTCATGAGCGCGGATGCGGCGCCGGATGGGCCCCCGTTCGTGGTGGTTGCGATCGGTTTCCGTCCGAGCTCGGATGGCGAGCTGCGCTCATTCTCCTTCGTGCATGGGCTCGTGAAGCCGGCGCTCGAATGTCTGCGCCGCGAGCTGCTGGCGCGTCATGAGATTCTCAACCTGCACAGCTCGCTGGCCGAGCAGGACAATGACCTGGAAATGCTGCTGTCGGTCTCCGGCGGCGGACCCGATTCCAAGCCCGAGAGCGCCAGCGATCTCAAGGAGATTGTCGCGAGCGCCACCGATCATCTGAAAGTCGGCCTGGCTGCCCTGATCATCCCCGAACGTGGCATCGCCGTGGTTCAATCCTCGGGCGAAGCTCCGCTGCCTAGCTCATTACTGGCCAAGGCGCACCGGCATCTGCTGTCGATGGCGCAGATGCGCCGCGGCGCGACCATCGTCAACCGCATGGTCTTGCAGAGCGGCGAGAGCGAGGTGGCCTACCGTGTGCTCGCCTGTCCGATCGCGCGCGCCGACAGCCGCTGCGTGGGCGTGCTGGCATTGTTCCGGGCCGAAACCGCTCCGGAATTCACGCCGCACCACGCGCGGCTCACGGAACTGTTGGCGCGACGCGTCGCCGCGGTGCTGGCCAACAGTTACGACGCACTGACCGGACTGCTGACGCGGCCGGCGTTTGAGCAGCGCGTGCGCCGCGCCCTTGAAGTCGAGCCGGATGCCAGCAGTCCGCCCCAGGCCCTGTGGAGCGCCCTGTTCATCGACATCAATCGCCTGCACGTCATCAACGATAACTACGGCATGCCCATGGGCGATCGCGTGATCGGCCATCTCGGCGAGTTGATTCGCGCTCGCATGCCGCCCGGCTCCTTCGGTGCGCGCATTTCCGGCGACCGCTTCGCGATTCTGCTGCCGGCAGCGCTGCACGATGCGGCAAAGTTCGCCGAGGCGCTGCGCGCCGGCGCCGAAGAAGTCGGGGCCTCTCTGGGCGATGGCAAGATGCAGGTATCGATCAGCGTGGGTGTCGCCGCCGTGGAGGCGCGCACCAAGGAGTTCGTGCACGCGTTCGCCGCCGCCGAGACCGCCTGCAAGGCCGCCAACGATCGCGGCCGCAATCGCGTCGAGGTCTACCACGAAGCCGACGCCAGCATCGTGCGTCGCTTCACCGACATCAATCTGATCAGCGATCTGCGCGATGCCATCGCCGAAAACCGCCTCGAGCTCAATGCGCAGCTGATCGCGCCCTTGGGAGGCCACGGCGGTGCACCGCACTTCGAGATCCTGCTGCGCATGATCGCCGAGAACGGCGAGATCGTCGGACCGGACCATTTCATGTCGGCGGCGCAGCGCTACCAGCTCATGCCGACGCTCGATCGCTGGGTGATCGGGCGCGCCATCGAGATGCTCAAGCCGCACACCGAGCTGCTGCGCACCAGCCCGGTGGTGTTCTCGATCAATTTCTCCGGACAGTCGCTGCAGGACGCGGAATTCGCCGAGCACGTCGCGGGCCTGATCGAAGCCAGCGGCCTCGCTCCTTCGGCGTTGTGCTTCGAGCTCACCGAGAGCGCGGCCATCGGCAATCTCGCGCGCGCCGAGGAGCTCATGCGCCGGCTGCGCAAGCTCGGTTGCAACATCGCGCTGGACGATTTCGGCACCGGCTTGAGCTCGCTGGCCTATCTGCGCACCTTGCCGATCGGCATGCTCAAGATCGACGGCAGCTTCGTGCGCGATGTGCTCAAGGATTCGCGCGCCGAGTCGATGGTGCAGGCGATCGCGCAGCTGGCGCACGCGATGTCGCTCACGACGGTCGCCGAGTACATCGAAACCGACGAGATCCGCACGCGCATCGAGGCGCTAGGCGTCGATTACGGGCAGGGATTTGCGATCGCGCAGCCCGCGCCGCTGGCCGACGTGCTCGCGGAGTTGCCGCTCTATCTGGCGGCCGCCCACCCGAGCGGCGTCTGGCCGCATGACGCGCCGCTGCCGCGGGCCAGCGGCGCACCGTAAAGTGCGGCCCGTGTGGCGCGCATGAGACGATTTTGGCGCGGGCGCGCACCCCTGTACTATTAGGATCATGGGTAATCGCGCGCGTTTGATCCTGGCAATGCTGCTCGGAGTGCTGCTCGGGCTGTCGCTGTCGTTGGCCGACCGGGTACTGGCCGAGCGTGATCCGTTGTCCACGGCGAGCCTGTCGCGACCGGCGCCTAGCGCCGCCCTGCCCTGGAGCGACGCACGGCTGCTGGCCGAGGTGCTGCAACGCGTGCGCGACAACTACGTCGATGCAGTCAGCGACCACAAGCTCATGCAGAACGCCATCCGCGGCATGGTCGAGGCGCTCGACGACCATTCGACCTTTCTGGCACCGGATGAATTCGAGGACATGAAGGTCAGCACCAGCGGCTCCTATGCCGGCATCGGCGTGGAAGTGGCGCCGGGCAAGGACGGCATCCGTATCGTGCGGCGCATACCCAATTCCCCGGCCGAGCGTGCCGGCATCGAGACCGGCGACATCATCGTCAAGATCGACGAGCTTGCGGTCGACCCGAGTGATCTCGACGCGGCCATCGCCCGCATGCGCGGGCGCGACGGCAGTGCGATCCATCTGGTGATTCGCCGCGCCGGCAGTGCGGCGCTGCTGGAATTCACGGTGGAGCGAGCGCAGGTGCAGCTGCAGAGCGTCGCGGCCGAAATGCTCACGCCCGACTATGGCTATCTGCGCATCACCAGCTTCACCGATACCACGGCCAGCGAGCTGGAGCACGCGGTCGAGCGGCTCGAGCGCAGCGGCGCAGCGAAGCCCAAAGGCTACGTGATCGACCTGCGCAACAATCCGGGCGGCGTACTCGATGCGGCCGTGCAGATCGCGGACGACTTCCTCGACCACGGCACGATCGTGAGCGCCGAAGGGCGCGCACACGATGCGCAGTTTCGCATGCAGGCCAAGCCCGGCGACATCACCCACGGTGCCGTGCTGGTGCTGCTCGTCAATGGCGGGTCGGCCTCGGCTGCGGAGATCCTGGCCGCGGCGCTGCATGACAACCATCGTGCGACGCTGATCGGACGGCGCACCTACGGCAAGGGCTCGGTGCAGACCATCATGCCGCTGTCGGATGGGCAGGCGCTCAAGATCACGACCTCACGCTACTTCACGCCTTCAGGGGCATCGATCAACGGCGTCGGCATCGTGCCCGACACCGTGCTCGACGGCCCTGAACAACCGCCCGCCGAGATGGATCTGGCCCAAGACGCCGCGGTCTCGACCCTGTCGCGGCGCGACCCACAGGTCATGCTGGCGCTGCAATCGCTGTCGGGCCATCCCGGGCAGATCGCCCGCGGCGTGTCCGCCACGCTGCCCCTCGCGCAGTGATCGTCGATCTGTTTCTGCATCTCGACCATCATCTGGTCGAGCTGCTGGTGCGCTACGGCGAGTGGATCTACGCCATCCTGTTCGTGATCATCTTCGCCGAAACGGGACTGGTGGTGACGCCGTTTCTGCCGGGCGACTCGCTGCTGTTCGGCGTCGGCGCGCTGGCCGCGGTGGATCGCAGCGGCACGCTGCGGGTGCCGCTGGCGTTCGTGCTGCTGAGCGTGGCGGCCATCCTGGGCAATTCGGTCAACTACTCGATCGGACGCCTGCTCGGGCAGCAGGCCTTCAGCGGGCGCTATCGCTTCTTCAAGCTCTCGCACCTCGAGCGCACGCAGCAATACTTCCGTCGCCATGGCGGCCTGACGGTGCTGCTGTCACGCTTCATGCCCATCATCCGCACCTTCGCACCGTTCGTCGCCGGAATTGGCCGCATGCCCTACCACCGATTCCAGGCATTCAATCTGATCGGAGGGGCCGCGTGGGTGGCGTTGTTCGTGTTCGGCGGATTTGCTTTCGGGAATGTGCCCTGGGTCAAGACGCATTTCAGCGTCGTGACGCTGATCGTGATCGCGATTTCACTGCTGCCGATGGTGCTGGTCGCGATCCGCGATCGCCGCAGCGCCGCCCTGCCGACGAGCTGATGCATGGCCGCTGAAACGCGAGGCTACGCGCAGCGGGTCGATATCCGCGCCGACATCGAGGTGGTCTGGAATGCGTTGATCGAGCCGGCCACGCTGGCGATTTGGTACGCGCCGGGGGCGCGCGTCGATGCCCGCGAAGGCGGCCTCTACAGTGCCCGTCACGGCGAGAATCTGCAGCGCGAGGCGCACATCGACGTGTTCCTGCCGCCGCGTCGGCTGCGGCTCATCTACATGCCCTTCCCGGACCTGCCCGATGAGGGCGCCGTGGTGGTCGAGGATTTCCTGCTCGATCGCGACCCGGCGGCGGCGCGCGCGCACAACATCAGCGCCGTGACCGTGCTGCGCCTCATGGGCTCCGGCGTGCCTGAGAGCGACGCCTGGACTGCCACCTATGTGGCCCTGCGCCGCGGCTGGGAGCGCGCCCTGCTGCGCCTCAAAGTGCTGCTCGAGAGGGCGCCGGACCGCGGTCCGGAGTTCACGCGCCTGACCGGGCTCTAGCGCCGCGCTAGTCCGAGCGCGAAGCGCCGCTGGCGACGCGAAAGAGCAGCGCGGCGAGCGCTGCGAACAGCACCAGCCCCAGCAGACTCGAGGCGCTCGGCGCTAGCCGCACGGTGGCCGGTAGCGCCAGGATGTCGGCGCGGCCCGAGGCGACGATCGGTATGGCCAGAATCACGCCCGTCAGCGACTCACCCGCGATCATGCCGGCGGCGAACAACATGCCGCGCCCCCCCAAACCCTCGCTGGCGCTGCGCGACTGCGCGCGGCCGGCGAAATGCGCCAGCAGTCCGCCGATGAAGATCGGCACCGACAGATCGATCGGCAGATAGATTCCGACGGCCACGGCCAGCACCGGCGTTCGAAAGCGGCTGCCGCGGGCGCGCAGAGACTCATCCAGGCTGATGATCAGCAGGCCGAGTGCGGCGCCGATCCAGATGATGGTCCAGGGCAGGCTGCCGCCGAACAGGCCCTTGGCAACCGCGGCCATCATCGATGCCTGGGGCGCGAGCAGCGGATGCGGATGCAGCGCATCCGGCACGCCGATGCCGTAGGCGCGATTGAGCAGATTGAGCACCGGCGCGAGCACGGTAGAGCAGGTGACCGCGCCGATGCAGAGCATGAGCTGCTGCCGCCAGGGAGTGGCGCCGACCAGCTGGCCGCATTTGAGGTCCTGCACGTTGTCCCCGGCGATCGACAGCGCGCTGCAGACCGCCGCACCGATCATGACGGCCGCCACCGGGCCGACGACGGCATTGCCATGCGTGAGCAGCAGCAGCATCGCCGAGGCGGCCAGGATGGTCGAGATGATCATGCCAGAGACCGGATCGTTGGAACTGCCGACCAGGCCGGCCATGTAGCCCGAGACCGAGCAAAACAGGAACGCCAGCACGATCATCGCCAGCGTCATCGGCACGCTGATCAGAAAGCTGCCGACCACCGAGTGATACATCAGCATCAACGGCAGCGAGGCGGCGATGACGCCGGTGATCACGTATTTCATCGGCAGATCGCGCTCGGTATCGGGGACCTCGACGGCCGAGGCGCCGGCGGCGGCTCGAGTCGAGGCCAATCCTGCACGCACGCCTGCGAGCAGCGAGCCGCGCAACGAGATCAGGGTCCAGACGCCACCGACCAGCATCGCGCCCACGCCGAGGAAGCGGATCTGCTGCGACCAGATCGCAGCGGCGGCATCGGCCGCCGGCAGGCCGGCGAGCGCGGCCGCGAGCGCGGCATTGCCGCTCAAGAAATGGCTGGCGTAGATGGGAATTGCAATGTTCCAGGAAATCACGCCCCCGGCGAGCATGACGATGCCGACATTGAGGCCGCAGATATAGCCGACGCCGAGCAGCGCCGGCGACAGATTGGTACTCAGATAGGCGATGCCGCGGCCGGCATAGCGCGCCGCCGTGGCAGCGTCGGGGATCAGCTGCAGACCATTGGCCGCAGCGATCTTGAGCAGCGCGCCTGCGGCGGCCGCAAGCGACAGCAGCTTCGCACCCTGTTTGGGATCGGCGCCCGCGCGCAGCACTTCGGCGGCCGCCGTGCCTTCCGGAAAGGCCAATTTCTGCTCGATGATGAGCGCGCGCCGCAGCGGTACCGAGAACAGCACCCCGAGCACGCCGCCCAGCGCCGCGAAACCGAACACCCAGCGGTAGGGATAATCGTGCCAGGCACCGAGCATGACCAGCGCCGGGGTCGTGAAAATGACTCCCGTGGCCACTGAGGAGCCGGCCGAGCCGCCGGTCTGCACGATGTTGTTCTCGAGAATCCCGCCGCCGCCGAGCAACTTGAGCACCGCCATCGATACCACGGCCGATGGAATGGCCGAGGCCACGGTCGCGCCCGCAAACAGCCCCAGATAAGTGTTGGCCGCGCCCATCAGAGCCGCGAGCACGACCGCGAGCGTCATGGCACGCAGCGTCAATTGCGGAGCAGGCGCGGCGGTCATTCGAACTACTGTACTCCAGCCATCCAGCGTCGCATGAGGGGTCGAAATGCAGCCAGCGCGACGGCACAGATCACGGCCAGCCAGACCACGCGCATGAACAACACCGGCAGGGAGGCCGCGTTCGTGGGGTCGAAATTGCCGGCGATGCGCCCGGCAATGAGCTCGCCGAGCGCGATGCTGGCGAACCAGACGCCGAAGCTCTGGCCGACGAATCGTCGCGGCACCAGTTTGCTCACGGCGCTCTGCCCGACCGGGCTCAGCGCAAGCTCCGCCCAGGTGAGCAGCAGGTAGGTCAGTGTGAGCCATTCCATGCCGGCGAGCTCACCGGCCGCCACCCGGCGTGCCGCCGCGGCCATGACGATGAAGGCCAGTCCCATGCCAAGCAGCGCGAAGATGAACTTGAGCGGAATCGAAGGATTGAGATTGCGCCGTGCGAGCTGCACCCAGAGCACTGAGAACAGCGGACCGAACAGCACGATGAAAATCGGCTCCAGCGCTTGAAACCAGCCCGCCGGCACGGTGAAGCCCCGCACGGTGCGTAGCGTGTCGCGCTCGGCAAACAGATTGAAGCTCGAGCCGCCCTGCTCGAAGCCGGCCCAGAACAGGATCGAGGCGACAAACAGCAGTATCACGACCCCGATGCGTCGCCGTTCCACGGCATCCAGTCCGGCGCCGAACAGCAAGTAGGCGAAGTACAGCACGGCGATTGCGATGATGGCGTAGGTCGAGACACTCAGCAGCGCCTGCGCCGAGTAGTGCATGCGGCCGCTCCACGCCAACGCGACCGCCGCACCCAGAGCCAGCGCTAAGGCGCACAGGCCCCACAAGGCGCGGCGTGCGGCGGCAACGCCGGCGGCCTCGCTGCCCGAACCCGTGGGCGCGCGACCGACGCCGCCGAGGAACCTGCGCGACCACAGAAACTGCAGCAGGCCGATGGCCATGCCGAAGGCTGCGGCCATGAAACCGTAGGACCAGCCGTAACGCTCGCCCAGAAAGCTCGTGATCAGTGGGCCAATGGTCGCACCCACATTGACACCGACATAATAGATCGTAAAGCCGGCATCCAGAGCCGCTCCGCCTTGCGGATACAGCCCGGCCACGAGCACGCTGGCGTTGGGCTTGAGCAAGCCCGTGCCCAACACGATGAGCAGCAGTCCCAGAAAGAACACGGCACTCGAGGGCGCCAGGCCCAGCAGCACGTGTCCGCAGGTGATGATGAGGCCGCCGAGGAGCACGGCGCGCTGACTGCCGAGCAGCCGATCACCGAGCCAGCCCCCGGGCAGACAGGCGATGTAGGTGCCCCCGACGTATAGCCCGTAGATGGCCGCGGCAGTGCCGACGTCGAATCCGAGACCACCCTCGGCGACGCGGTGAACCAGATACAGCAGCAGCAGGGCGCGCATGCCGTAGAAGCTCATCCGCTCCCACATCTCGAGGAAGAAGATGGTCGCCAGCCCCGCCGGATGGCCCAGCAAGGTCGGTGGCATCCCTCTCAAGTCGAGCCCTGTTCCGGACTGCTGTCGCTGACCGAGGCGCTGCTGCGCTGCAGAATCGCCGCGAATAGAATGCCGCCTTCGAACAGCAGGTACATGGGTATGGCCATCGCGGTCTGCGACATCACGTCCGGTGGCGTGAGAATTGCGGCGATGATGAACACGACGATCAGGACGTAGCCGCGCACCGCGCGCAGCTTCTGCAAGGTCACGATGTTGGTCAGCACCAGCAGCACCACCGCGACCGGCGTCTCGAAGGCCACGCCGAAGGCGACGAACAGCGTGAGGGCGAAGTGCAGATAGTTGGTGATATCGGCCATGAGCTGCACGTTGTGCGGCGTCGTGGCGACGAAGAAACGGAATACCAGCGGAAACACGAACAGGTACGAAAAGGCGACCCCGACGTAGAACAGCACGATCGCCGAAACCAGCAGCGGCATCGCGAAGCGCTTCTCCTTGCGATAAAGCCCCGGCGCCACGAACGCCCAGATCTGGTAGAGCACGTAAGGCATCGCGATCAGCAGGCCCGTGACCAGCGCGAGCTTGAGCGGCGCGGTAAAGGTGGCCGTGACCGTGGTTGCGATGAGTTTCTGGCCCGGCGGCAGCTTGGCCACCAGGGGCCTCGCCAACCAATCGAAGATCTGATTCGAGTAGTACGCGCAGGGCAGGAAGGCGATCAGGACGGCAATCATGGCCCGCAGCAACCGCGAGCGCAGCTCGAGCAGATGCGATATCAGCGTGCCTTCGGGCAGCGCCTCATTGTCCTCGCTCATGGGGTTCCGCAGCGACGGACGTCGGGGGCTTGGGGTCGGGCGCTGATGCCGACGGCGATGGCGTGGGCGCTGGCGATGGCGCTGGCGAGGGCGATGGCGCTGGCGACGCCGCCGCCGGCCGCTCCTGCGCGTGCAGATCGCTGTGGCGTTTGAAAGTCTCGGCTTCCTGTTCGAGCTGCTCGCGGAATTGCCGCGCCATCGCCCGTGCACGTCCGACCCAGCGGCCGATCGAGGCCGCGAGCCTGGGCAGCTTCTCGGGTCCCAGCACCACGAGCGCTATGGCGAGAATCACCAGTATCTCGGAAAAGTCGATCCCGAACATTGCACGCCGCTGATCCCGCGCCTAAGCGTGGGGCGCAGGCTTGTTTTCGCTGCTCGGCGGCGGCACCTTGCTCGCAACCTCCGGGAATTCTGCGTCCTTGGGACCGGGAATCTGCTTGGCCTGCTCGTCGCTTTCGCCGTCGCTCACGGCCTTCTTGAAGCCGCGGAACGCCGAGCCCAGATCCGAACCGAGGGTGCGCAGCTTCTTGCCGCCGAAGACCAGCAGAACGATCAGCAGCACGAGCAGCAGATGCTTGGGGGCGAACAGATCCATTAAATGCTCCGGTCCAGGTAACCTCCGATCATAGGCTATTTGGCGCTGCACAACTAACTGGCCGCTCGAGGATTTTGGCCTCCTGTCACGCTTCCGGCCTCCGGGGCGGTCTCGAGCCAGTAGGTCACCGGGCCGTCGTTGGTCAGAGACACCTGCATTTGCGCGCCGAAGACCCCGGCGGCGACCCGCGCATGCGATTCGCGCGCCCTGCCGAGCAGGTAATCGAACAGCCGTGAGGCCTCCTGCGGGGCGGCCGCCCGGGTGAAGGAGGCCCGGTTGCCGCGGGCGGTATCGGCGGCGAGCGTGAATTGGGGCACCAGCAGCAGTCCGCCGCCGACCTGTCGCAGGCTCAGGTTCATGCGTCCGACGGCATCGGCGAACGCCCGATAGTCGAGCATACGGGTCAGCAGGCGGTCAGCCTGCGACCGCTCGTCACCGCGCACGATGCCGATCAAGGCCAGCAATCCGCCCTCGATGGCAGCGATGGTGCGGCCCTCGACCTCGACACGCGCCGCGCTGACGCGTTGGATCAATGCGATCATTCACCGGCCAAACCGGGATTCAGCCCGTACAGTGGGCGCCGTTGTGTGCCCTGTCCGCCCGAGCTTGCGGTCATCGAATGAGCTGCGCCAGGAAGTTCGCCACCGCGCTGTAGTAGGCGTCGCGGTTGGATTGGCGCAGGAACTCGCCGGACTCGTTGGCGGCCGCCAGGGACTGCACCGGCGCGCCGTTGGCGCGCAGCCTGGCCGCCAGCTGCTCGGCCTCGAAGGCCGGCGCGTCCCCATCGCTGCGGCCGTGCACCAGCAGCACCGGCCGGCGGATCGAGGCCACATTCGACAGCGTTGCGATGCGCTCTGGGAATGCCACGATGCCGGCGCGCAGCCGATCGCCGTACTGCGCCAGACAGGACAGGGCCAGATAGCCGCCGTAGCCCTCGCCCATGACGAGGATGTGATTGAAATCGAGCTGGTGCTGCAGGCCGATCCAGACCAGCAGCGAGCCGACGTCGCGCGCGGCATCATCGCGCAGCGCGCCCTGCGCCAGTTCGCCGAAACTGCGACCGAAGCCCGCCGCGCCGCGCACGTTCGGCGCCAGCACCACCAGGCCGAGCTCGTTGACGAGGTACTGCACGAACGCATCGAAGCCGGGTCGATATTGGCTGCCACCGCCCGTGCGCAGCAGTATCAGCACGGGCCGCGGCGGCACCGGGGTGCTCGACGGCGCCGCAGTCGGCCGATAGACGTGGGCCGAGAGCATGCGCGTCTGGCCGTCGGCGCGGTCCCAGGTCGGAAAGCGCAGCAGTGCCGGGGTCACCAGAGCCGCGGGGTCGATCGGGCCGAGCTCGCTCTGCGTCCAGCGCGTGAGGGTCTGTGTCTCGGGCTCGAGCACGTAGACATCGCGCGGCGAGCGCGTCGATTCGAGCGTCAAGGCCAGGCGCTTGCCGCTGGCATCGAACTTCAGCGAGCTGATGACGCCCGGTGGCATCGCGGGAATGCTCAGGTCGAGTCGTTTCTGTTGATCGATCAGGGCCAGACGGCTCATGCCGCCTTCGTTGACGGTGTAGGCCAGGAAGTGGCCATCCGGACTCTCATCGAACAGGTCCACATCGTGCGCGGTTTCGCTCGACAGCACCCGCATATCGCCGCTCATCGCATCGAAATAACGCAATTGCCAGAACTCGCTGCCGGCAGTGCCGGTGCCCTCGCCCCCCGCACCGCTTGCCGGCGTGCCCTCCCCGCTCGCAAGCAGCAGCAGGCCGCGGCCATCGGGCGCGAAACGCGCCGCGTGTGCACGCACCGGCGCCGCCATCGCCTTGCTGTCGGCTTTTGCCTTGCTGTCTGACTTGCGCGGCGCTTCGAGCGCCGTGAGTTCGCCGCTCGTGAGATCGGCGAGGAACAGTTCCGCGTCGGCTGCCGCGCTGTCTGCCGGCTCCTGCTCGGCGCTCAGAGCCTCGCGCCCCAGCAGCAGTCGCTGATCATCGAGCGAGAAATCGAATACTCGCCAGCGCCAGCCCGCACCCCCGGCCACGAGCCGCACCTCGGGCGTGGCCGCACTGGTATCGAGCAGTTCGATTGCGCGCTCGCGCCCCATGGCGCCCGCGGCGCTGGCGCCGCGATTGCTGCTGAAGGCAATGCGCTTGCCGTCATGCGCCCAGAGCGCCGTGGCATCGCGGAACGCGCCATCGCTCAACGCGACGGCCTCCTGTCCGGGTCTTTGCAGCAGCAGCGCGGCGCTCTGCCCGCCAGCACGCGGCGAGAGATAAACGAATGCATCGCTGTGCTCGGGCTCGGCAGCGGCGGCGAGCACGCCTGCAGGCTCAAAGCTCAGCTGCTCGCGCATCGACAGCGGCGCGCGCACGCGATGGATCTGCACCGTTTCGGCAAAGCGCGTGGCCACGAGCATGCTGCCGTCGGCGAGCCAATCGATGAAGCGCGCCGAGCGCGCCTGCAGATACCGCGGCAGGCGCAGCGTCACCTCGGGGTCCGCCGGAGCGAGATCCTGCTGCGTGAGCGCGCCGAGCAGCGGCGGGGCGCCGAGCAGCGGCGGCGCGTCGGCCGCGACGGCGCGCAGCAGCGTCAGCGCGCACAGCGCGGTCGATGCCAGTCCGATACGGATCGCGAACTTGAATTGCCGCATACCGTTGGTATCGTGCCTCAACACACGGAGCAGTGGAACATGGCAGCGGCCAGCCAGTCGGGGCAGCTCATCGAGGATGCGCAGCGCATGGGCGTCACGCTCGATGAGGTGCAGGCGGCGCGGCTGCTGCGGCTGCTCGATGAGCTCTCGAGCTGGAACCGCCGCTACAACCTCACCGCCATCACATCCCGCGAGGCCATGATCAGTGCGCATCTGCTCGACAGTCTCGCGGCGCAGCCTGAGCTGCAAGGTCGACTGATCGCCGATGTGGGAACCGGCGCCGGCTTCCCGGGGCTGCCGCTCGCCGTGCTCGAGCCGCTCAGGCAATTTACGCTCATCGATTCGGTCGCGAAAAAAATCCGCTTCGTGACGCACGCCGCGCGCTGCCTCGAGCTGAGCAACCTCACCGCGCTGCAGGCGCGGGTGGAAACGCTGTCGCCGCCTACGCCCTTCGACACGGTGCTGGCGCGCGCCTACGCAGCCTTACCCGATCTGTTGGAGAGCGTGCAGGGTCTGTGCGCCCCCGCGACCCGCGTGGTGGCGCTCAAGGGCCGCTATCCGCACGCTGAGCTCGCCGAGCTGCCGCGCGGCTGGCGTCTGCAGCAGCTGCGCGCCGTCGTGATCCCGCACCTCAATGCCGAGCGGCACATCCTCAGTTTTGTGCAGCAGCCGTCCTGATGCCGGGCGGCCTGGCTCCGAGCAGCGAGGCCGGCAGCTGAAAGGCACTGGCGAGCGAGACCAGCAGCGCTGCCGTGTAGGGAATCGATTGAATCAGCAATGCCGCCAGCCATACCGTCAGATCGGTGCTGGCCATGTCGTTGGCGATCGTGCGGATGCCGATCGCGGCGGTCCAGAGCCCGAGCATCAGCAGCGTCTCCTCGCGCGCCGCGGTCAGTGCTGAGAGCAAGCGATGCGGCGCGGTCTGCTTGGGCGTGCGGAAGAACGGCTCGTTGCGCGTGAGCAGCCCCTTGAGCACCGCCAGTCCGATGGTATGCGCCAAGGCCAGGCCCGAAATCGCGGCGGCCAGCGTCTGCCGGAAGTTCATGCCGATGCGGTGGGTATACAGGTGCACCAGTTTGACGAGCTTGAACATGAACAGCGACAGCGGCAGCACCGAGAACACCATGAGCGGGGGATCCACCTTCTGCGGCGCCACGATCATGGCCATCGACCAGCCGATGGCGGCGATGTTGAACAGCAGATTGAAACCGTCCGCGAGCCAGGGCAGCCAGCCGGCGATGAAATGATAGCGCTGGCCCGCCGTCAGCGCGCTGCTGGCCGGGCGCAGCAACGCAGTGGCATGGTGGCGCAGGATCTGCATCGCGCCATAAGCCCAGCGGAATCGCTGGCGCTTGTAGTCGATGAAGGTATCGGGCATGAGCCCGGCGCCGTAGCTCTGGGGTATGTAGAGCGCCTCGTAGCCGGCTTCGAATACGCGCAGCCCGAGCTCGGCGTCCTCGGTGATGCACCATTCGGACCAGCCGCCGACTGCCCAGAGGACGTAGCGGCGCACCAGCGTCATCGTGCCGTGCTGGATGATCGCGTTGCGCTCGTTGCGCGTAATCATGCCGATGTAGAAAAAGCCCCGATATTCGGCATAGCACATGGCCTTGAAGACGTTGTCGTATTCGTCGTGATAGTCCTGCGGCGCCTGCACGATCGCGATGCGCGGGTTGTCGAAGCTCGGTAGGAGGTCCGACAGCCAGTTCGGCTCGACTTTGTAGTCGCTGTCGATGACCGCGATGACCTCGGCGTCCGCCGCGGTCTGTTTGAGCGCAAAATTGAGGGCGCCAGCCTTGAAGCCGGCGAGCGGTGCGACGTGGAAGAAGCGGAAACGCTCGCCGAGCTGCCGGCAATGCGCCTCCACCGGCCGCCAGACCGCCTCATCGCGCGTGTTGTTGTCGATCACGATGACTTCGAAGTTCGGGTAATCGAGGCGCGAGAGCGCATCGAGGGTTTCGATCAGCATGTCCGGCGGCTCGTTGTAGGCGGGCACGTGCACCGACACCTTGCGGTCCGCCGGCCTTTGCGGCCGCGTGGGGACCAGCAGCCGCGCGTGGGCGCCGGCCCAATGCGCCTCGGCCCATTCGTGCGCTTCGGCAAACAGCACCGCGATGACCCCGAGCATGCCGAGGATCAGCAGTGAACCGACCACGATGCTGGTGGGCGTCAGATACTGCTGGGTGTAATCGTAGATGACCCACACCGTACCGGTTGCGGCGGCGTAGACCACGATCGCCAGCAATGTGCGGCCGCGGGTCCGCAGCGAACCGCTGTGCATGTAGAACACCCCGAGCATCAGCAGCGCCAGTGCCACCGAGGTCGCCGCGAGCATGTGCCATTCCGGAATGCGCACGATCGGGGCCGTGAACTCGAATTTAGGCTGCCGGTTGACGTCGTAGATGCCCCAGTAGGATCCGACCGCGCCCTCATCGCGTGCCTTCCAGGGCTGATCGAAGGCCTCCATGACGTAATAGCGCTGGTGCTGCTTTTCTGCGCGCGCCAGGAATCGGCGCAGGAACAGGGCCTCGTTGGATACCGAAGCGACCGCGCCGGCCCGGTTGCGCCCCTCCGAGGGCCAGCCGATCTCGCCGATGATGACCGGTTTCTTGGGATAGGCTGATTGCACGGCCTTGAGTTCACGGAAGCAGAAGTCAACCGCCGATTCGACATCGACCCCCTCCCAGTAGGGAAACAGGTGCACGGCGATGAAGTCCACATGTCGGGCGATCTCGGGATTCCTGAGCCAGGTTGCCCAGGTGTCGGCGTAGCCGACCGGCTGGCGGATCGCCGCGCGCGCGCGATCGAGCTGCTGCGCCAGCTCCGCCACCGACAGATCCCCGCGCAGCAGCACTTCGTTGCCGACCAGCACCCGCGTGACATTGCGATGCTGGCGCGCGAGCGTAATGCCGGTGCGCATCTCGAGCTCGTTTTCGTCCTCATCCTTCGTGAGCTGAATGCCGAGCGCGACGCTGATGTGATGCTTGGCGGCGAGCTCGGGGACTTTGCCGAGCGAGCCCAGCACCGAATAGGTCCGCACTGAATAGGTCTTGTTCTCGAGCAGCCGCAGGTCCGAGTCGATCTGCTCGACCGGCGGCACGTCCTTGCTGCCGAAGGGGTCCTGATCGGCGGCGTAAGGGGAGAAGGCCACGCCTTGTATATGCGCCGGCCAGGGCGGCTCGCTCTCCGGGCGATTGAGGTAGCCCCAGACTCCGAAAGTCATGACCGCGAATACAGCGGCCACGAGAATTCCGGAGAGCAACTTCATCGCTGCAGTTTACCTGTAGTCCGGCTCGATCAAGGGCTAGACTAATTGCGTCATGAAACGTGTGATTGCGATCGCAAATCAGAAGGGCGGCGTGGGCAAGACCACGACGGCCGTGAATCTCGCGGCATCCTTTGCGGCCATGCGACGGCGCGTGTTGCTGATCGATCTGGATCCGCAGGGCAATGCGACCGCCGGCTGCGGCATCGACAAGAACTCCATCGAGCTCGGCAGCTGCGAGGTGCTGCTGGGCGAGTGCACGGCCGCGGCGGCGATCCGCCTCAGCAGCGGTACGAGCGGCGGACCCGGCGCGCTCGCGGTGATGCCGACCAATCAGGATCTGACGGCCGCCGAGGTGCGGCTGTTGATGGCGAGCGAGCAGCGCGAGCAGCGGCTGCGCAGCGCGCTCGAGCCGATTCGCAATGACTATGATCTGATCCTGATCGACTGTCCGCCGGCGTTGAACATGCTGGCCGTCAACGCCCTGGTGGCTGCCGACAGCGTGCTGATCCCGATGCAGTGCGAATACTATGCGCTCGAGGGACTGTCGGCGCTCATGGCGACCATCGAGCAGATTCGCGCCACCGCCAATCCAGGGCTGGCCGTCGAAGGTATCCTGCGCACCATGTTCGACCAGCGAAACAATCTGGCCAATGAAGTCAGCGCGCAGCTGCTCATGCATTTCGGGACCGGGGTGTTTCGGACCGTAGTGCCGCGCAATGTGCGGCTGGCCGAGGCGCCGAGCTTTGGCAAGAGTGCGCTGGCCCACGATCCGGACTCGCGCGGCGCATTGGCTTATCTGGCCCTGGCCGGCGAGATGGTGCGGCGTGAAGAGGAGCTGCGGGACGAGACGGCCATGGTGCACGCATGAATCAGAAGAGGCCGACGCTCGGCCGCGGGCTGGCCGATCTGTTGGGCCAGACCCGGCCGCCGCCGCCCGCCGGCGCGAGCGCCGGCCAGGCGCCGGCCCTGAGCCGACGCGACATCGATGAGCAGCTCATGCGCCTGCCGCTCGATCTGCTGCAGCGCGGCCGCTACCAGCCCCGACTCGATATGCGCGCCGAGAGCCTGACCGAGCTGGCTGACTCCATTCGCGCGCAGGGTGTCGTGCAGCCGATCGTCGTGCGCACGGTGGGCGAGCCCGACGAGCGCGGTATACAGCGCTACGAGATCATCGCCGGCGAGCGGCGCTGGCGCGCGGCGCAGCAGGCGGGATTGCGCGACATCCCCGCGGTGATCCGGCGCGTGCCGGATGAGGCGGTGATTGCGATGGCGCTGATCGAGAACATCCAGCGCGAGGACCTCAATCCGCTCGAGGAGGCGCACGCGCTCGAGCGGCTGATCTCGGAGTTCGGGCTGACCCACCAGCAGGCCGCCGATGCGGTGGGGCGCTCGCGCGCCGCCGTCAGTAATCTGCTGCGTCTGCTCGAATTACCCGAGGAGGTCTGCGAGCGGCTGGCCAAGCGCGAGCTGGAGATGGGACATGCCCGCGCCCTGCTCGGCCTGCCGCAGCGCCGGCAGCAGATCGAAGTGGCGACGCTGGTGGTGCGCAAAAGCCTCTCGGTACGCGAAACCGAGGCCTTGGTGCGCCGCATGAGTCAGCCGCAGCGCACGCCGGCCGATGCGCCGCCGGCTGCAGTGGATCCGAACATCCGCCGCCTGCAGGATGACCTGAGCGACAAGCTCGGTGCCGCGGTCGCGATCGAGCATGCGCCCAGCGGCAAGGGCCGGCTGCTCATCAAGTACAACAGCCTGGATGAGCTCGACGGCATTTTGACTCATATTGTTTGATTCATAGTATCTGGCAAGTCATGGCCTTAGCTGCCCACCGCACGGTTACTCGACAGGCGTTGAAGCCGGCACACGACCTCCCTATAATGCGCGTCCTTTGCCTGGGAGCCGGCAGTCGTCCATCCGTGTCGACCATCGACTTTGCGTCCGTGCGGCGCCAGGCGCTGTGGGTGGTGGTTGGCCAGGTGGGGGTGGCCGTGTGCGGTGCGCTGATCTGCTACGCGGTCCTCGACATGGAATCGTCGGTATCGGCGCTGATCGGCGGTGGCATTGGCGCGGCTGCGACGCTGGTGCAGGCGGTCGTCGGCCTGCGCAACAGCGCCGGCAAGGAGCCGCGAGCCATCGTGAGCGGCTTCTATCGCGGATCCGCCATGAAGCTGGTGGTGACGGTGGCGTTGTTCGTGCTGGCGCTGCGCGGCCGCAGGCTCGCCGCCGGCCCGTTGTTTGTGACCTATGTGGCGACTTTTTTGGTGTATTGGCTGGCGCTGGCGCGATCGTTTCGGCAACCTATCCAATAGGGAGCCTCGACTAGCATGGAGGATCGGGATCGCTGATGGCCGCTGAAGCTGCACATGAGCCGACCTCTGCCAACGAGTATATCCAGCATCACCTGAGTTACTGGGATTGGCATTTCGGCCGCAGCCTGTTCTGGACGCTGCATCTGGACAGCCTGCTGGTTTCCGCGGCGCTTGGCCTGCTGTTCGTGGTCAGTTTCTACATTGCCGCGCGCAGTGCGCGCCGCCGCGCCGGCGTCGCCCCGAGCGGTTTTCAGAACTTTGTCGAATGGGTGGTGGAGTTTGTCGACACCCAGGTCAAGGACAGCTTTCACGTCAAAAATAACCTGATCGCGCCCCTGGCGATCACGATCTTCTGCCTGATCTGGCTCATGAACTCGATCGACCTGTGGCCGGTGGATCTGGTTTCGGTGGGCGAGCGCATGACGGGCCTCGAGTTCTTCAAGGCCGTGCCGACCACGGACTTGAACATCACCTTCGGCATGTCGATCAGCGTGTTTCTGCTGGTGCAGTATTACAGCATCAAAGTGAAAGGCGCACGTGGCTACGCCAACGAGTTCTTCTTTCACCCGTTCAATACGATCTGGCTGTGCTGGTTCAACTTCATACTGAAAAGTATCGAAGAGCTGGCCAAGCCCATTTCGCTCGGTCTGCGTCTGTTCGGCAACATGTACGCCGGCGAGCTCATCTTCATTCTGATTGCGCTGTTCGCGCTGACTCTCGGCTGGCCGACCGGACTCGGCCCCGTGGTCGCCTGGGTCGGCCAGTTCCTGCTGGGGTTAGGCTGGGGCATCTTCCATATCCTGATTATTACGCTGCAGGCGTTCATTTTCATGATGCTGACCATCGTCTATCTGGCGTTGGCGCATGAGCATAGTCATTAGAAAGAAGTTCGAGCTCAGGGGTTAGTTCTAAGGAGTTTTTGACATGGAGAATGTGGCAAGTGTGGCGCAGATTCAGGGCATGACCGCCGTGGCGGTCGCGATCCTGATCGGCATGGGTGCGCTCGGTACAGCGATCGGCTTCGGTCTGCTCGGCGGCAAGTTCCTGGAAGGCGCCGCGCGCCAGCCGGAGCTGGTGCCGATGCTGCAGATCAAAATGTTCATCGTCGCCGGCCTGGTCGACGCGGTGGCCATGATCGGCGTCGGTATTGCGCTGTTCTTCACCTTCGCTAATCCGTTCCTGGCGGCCATTCAGCACGCCGCCGGCTAAGGTTCGCGCGTCCCGGGAGAGCAGAGCTGTGAATCTGAATGCAACGATCATTGCGCAGATGGTGGTGTTCACCGCGCTCGTCTGGTTCACGATGAAGGTCGTGTGGCCGATGATCATCGGCGCAATGCAGGAGCGGCAGCGCAAGATCGCCGAAGGACTCGCTGCCGGCGAGCGCGGCCAGAAGGATCTGAGCGCCGCCGAGGCGCGCATCGAGCAGATCGTGCGCGAGGCGCGGGCGCGTGCACAGCAGATCGAGCAGCACGCCCATGTGCAGGCCAACGAGATCATCGAGGCGGCCAAGCGCAGCGCCAGCACCGAGGGTGCGCGCATTCTGCAGTCCGCGGAGCAGCAGATTGTGCTGGAGCGACAAACTGCGCGCGATGAGCTGCGCAAGCAGGTCGCATCGCTGGCCGTCGCCGGTGCGGGTCAACTCATCGAGCGCGAGATCGATGCGCGCGCGCATGCGCAGCTGCTCGACAAGCTCGTAGCGCAGATCTGAGCAGCGCATGGCCGAACGCGTCACCATTGCACGGCCCTATGCCAAGGCGGTGTTCGCACTGGCGCGTGACTCGCGGCGCCTGCCGCAGTGGTCGGACGCGCTGCGGATCGCCGCTCAGATCTGCGCCGACGGGCGCGTCAAGGCCCTGTTCGGCAATCCGCGCGTGCCGCCGGCGCAGCTGGTCGAGTTCATCGCGGGCATCGGCGCGAAGGCATTCGACGCCGAGGCGCGCAGATTTCTGGCGGTGCTGGCGGAAAACGGCCGGATGCCCTATGTGCCCGAGATCGCCGAGCTCTACGAGAAGCTGCGTGCCGAGCAGGAGCGCGTGCTCGATGTCACGCTGAGCTCCGCAGTGGAGCTCTCGAGCGAGCAGCGGGAACGCTTCGCCGCGGCACTGCGCAAGCGATTCGAGCGCGAAGTACGGCTGCATACTCAAATTGATACGTCGTTGTTGGGCGGTGCCGTGTTGCAGGCCGACGATCTGGTGATCGACGGCAGCGTGCGGGGCGGCCTGACGCAGCTGGCCGCGCAGATTGCGGGCTAGCCAAACAGGAAGGTAGATCCATGTCCATCAAAGCATCCGAGATCAGCGATCTCATCCGAGAGCGCATCGAGAAGTTCGCCGCCGCCAGCGAGGCGCGCGACATCGGCACCGTGGTTTCCGTCACGGACGGTATCTGCCGCATCCATGGTCTGGCCGATGTGCGCTACGGCGAAATGATCGAATTTAACAGCGAGCTGTTCGGTCTGGCGCTGAACCTCGAGCGGGATTCGGTCGGCGCGGTGGTGCTCGGCGATTACAAATCGATCACGGAAGGCGATACGGTCAAGACCACGGGCCGCATTCTCGAAGTGCCGGTGGGCGCGGAGCTGCTTGGGCGCGTGGTCGATGCGCTGGGCCGGCCGATCGACGGCAAGGGACCGATCAATGCCACGGTGACCTCGCCGATCGAGCGCATTGCGCCCGGCGTGATCTACCGCAAGTCCGTGAGCCAGCCGGTGCAGACCGGCTACAAGGCCGTGGATGCCATGGTGCCGATCGGACGCGGCCAGCGTGAGCTCATCATCGGCGACCGCCAGACCGGCAAGACCGCGCTGGCGGTCGACACGATCATCAATCAGAAGGCTTCCGGCATCAAATGCATCTACGTCGCGATCGGCCAAAAGCAGTCCTCGATCGCCAATGTCGTGCGCAAGCTCGAAGAGCAGGACGCCATGGCCCACACTGTCGTGGTCGCGGCCTCGGCCTCGACGCCGGCGGCCATGCAGTACCTGTCGGCCTACTCGGGCGTGACCATGGGCGAGTTCTTCATGGATCGGGGCGAAGATGCGCTGATCATCTATGACGATCTGTCGAAGCAGGCCGTGGCCTACCGGCAGATCTCGTTGCTGCTGCGCCGACCGCCGGGTCGCGAGGCGTTCCCGGGCGATGTGTTCTATCTGCACTCGCGGCTGCTCGAGCGCAGCGCGCGTGTCAACGAGGAATACGTCGAGCAGGCGACCCGCGGCAAAGTCAAGGGCAAGACCGGTTCGCTGACCGGACTGCCGATCATCGAGACGCAGGCGGGCGATGTGACCGCCTTCGTGCCGACCAACGTCATTTCGATCACCGACGGACAGATCTTTCTCGAGGGCGACCTGTTCAACGCCGGTATCCGGCCGGCGATGAACGCCGGCATCTCGGTCTCGCGCGTCGGCGGCGCGGCGCAGACCGACATCATCAAGCGCCTCGGCGGCGGCATCCGGCTCTCTTTGGCGCAGTATCGCGAGCTCGCGGCGTTCTCGCAGTTCGCCTCCGATCTGGACGAGGCCACGCGGCGCCAGCTCGAGCGCGGCCAGCGCGTCACCGAGGTCATGAAACAGAAGCAGTACGCGCCGATGTCGGTGGCGCAGATGGCGCTGTCGATCTACGCCGTCAACAACGGCTACATGGACAAGGTCGAGCGCGGCAAGGTCGTGGATTTCGAGGCCGCGCTGCAGAACTTCGCGGGATCCAGCTATGGCGCGACACTGCAGGCGATCAACGACAACCCGGTGCTCAAGGCGCACGAAGCCTCGATCAAGAAGATCTGTGAGGATTTCCTCGCGACCGGAGCCTACTGAGCATGGCCGGCACGAAGGAAATCCGCTCGAAGATCGCCAGCATCAAGAGCACGCAGAAGATCACCAAGGCGATGGAGATGGTCGCGGCCAGCAAGATGCGCCGCGCGCAGGAGCGCATGCGCGCCGCGCGGCCCTACGCCGCCAAGATGCGCGGCTTGATCAGTCGCTTAAGCTCCGCCAATCCCGACTATCGCCATCCCTTCCTGCTGCAGCGCGAGCCGAAGACGGTCGGCATGATCGTGATTTCCACGGATCGCGGCCTGGCGGGCGGCCTCAATGCCAACGTATTCAAGAGCGTGCTGCTGCTGCTGCGCGAATGGCAGGCCAAGGGCGCGGCCATCAATCTATGCGTGCTCGGCGGCAAGGGACTCGCTTTCTTCCGCCGCCTCGGTCTGCCGATTCTGGCCGGCACCAGCGGGCTGGGCGATCGGCCGCACGTCAAGGATCTGATCGGCAGCGTCAAGGTCATGCTCGATGCCTACCGCGCGGGCAGCGTCGACCGCTTGTTTCTCGTCAATGCGCAGTTCATCAACAGCATGACGCAGAAGCCGCTCGTCCTGCAGCTGTTGCCGGTGCAGCCGTTCGAGAAGGACGATCAACTGCAGGAGCATTGGGACTACCTCTATGAGCCCGGCGCGGCGGCGATTCTCGATGGCCTGCTCATGCGCTACCTCGAGTCGCAGGTCTATCAGGGAGCGGTCGAGACGGTCGCCTGCGAGATGGCTGCGCGCATGGTGGCGATGAAGAGCGCTACGGACAACGCCGGCAAGATCATTGACGAGCTGCAGCTGGTCTACAACAAGGCGCGGCAGGCGGCGATCACCAAGGAGCTGGCCGAGATCGTGGGCGGCGCGGCCGCGGTGTAGAGACACGACCGATGCAGAGTTTTGATGCCGGCGGCGCAACCGCTTATGGCACATAAGGACGGCGATATGACCACAGCGAACACGACCACAGGCAAGATCACCCAGATCATCGGTGCAGTCATCGACGTGGAGTTTCCACGCGACTCGGTGCCGAACATCTACGAGGCGCTCAAGCTCAAGGATGTGGATCTGACGCTCGAGGTGCAGCAGCAGCTCGGCGACGGCATCGTGCGCACGATTGCGATGGGCCCTTCCGAAGGCCTCAAGCGCGGCTTGAGTGTCCAGACCACCGGTGCGCCGATTTCGGTGCCGGTCGGTGCCGGTACGCTCGGCCGCATCATGGACGTGCTCGGCAAGCCCCAGGACAACCGCGGTCCGGTGCAGACCCGAGAATATCTGCCGATTCATCGCCCGGCGCCGAGCTATGACGAACAGGCCGGCGGACAGGACCTGCTGGTCACGGGCATCAAGGTCATCGACCTGCTGGTACCGTTTGCCAAGGGTGGCAAGGTCGGGCTGTTCGGCGGCGCGGGTGTCGGCAAGACCGTCAACATGCTCGAGCTCATCAACAACATCGCCAAGCAGTACTCGGGCCTGTCGGTGTTCGCCGGCGTCGGTGAACGCACGCGCGAGGGCAACGACTTCTATCACGAGATGATCGAATCGGGCGTCATCGACAAGGACCATCTCGAGAATTCCAAAGTGGCGATGGTCTACGGCCAGATGAACGAGCCGCCGGGTAACCGCCTGCGCGTGGGACTCACGGGCCTGACGATGGCGGAGTACTTTCGCGACGAACGCCAGGCCAGCGGCCGCGGCCGCGATGTGCTGTTCTTCGTCGACAACATCTATCGCTACACACTGGCGGGCACCGAGGTGTCGGCGCTGCTCGGCCGCATGCCCTCGGCGGTCGGATACCAGCCGACGCTGGCGGAGGAAATGGGCGTGCTGCAGGAGCGCATCACCTCGACCAAGACCGGCTCGATCACCTCCATCCAGGCGGTCTACGTACCGGCGGACGATCTGACCGACCCCTCGCCGGCCACGACCTTCGCGCACCTGGATGCAACCGTGGTGCTGTCGCGGCAGATCGCCTCGCTCGGCATCTATCCTGCAGTCGATCCGCTCGATTCCACCAGCCGCCAGCTCGATCCGCTGGTGGTCGGCGAGGAGCACTACAACACCGCGCGCGGCGTGCAGGCGCTGCTGCAACGCTACAAGGAATTGCAGGACATCATCGCCATTCTCGGTATGGACGAGCTGTCGGAGCAGGACAAGCTCACCGTCTACCGCGCGCGCAAGATTCAGCGCTTCCTGTCGCAGCCGTTCAACGTCGCCAAAGTATTCACCGGCCAGGACGGCAAGATCGTGTCGCTCAAGGACACGATTCGAGGCTTCCTCGGCATCATCAACGGCGAGTACGATTCGCTTCCCGAGCAGGCGTTCTACATGGTCGGCACGATCGACGAGGCGGTCGAGAAGGCCAAGGCTCAGCAGTAATGAACACCATCCACGTCGACATCGTCAGCGCCGAGGGCGAGATTTTCTCCGGCCCTGCGAGCATGGTGTTCCTGCCGGCCTCCGAGGGCGACATCGGCGTAGCTCCGCGTCACGCGCCATTGCTGAGCCTGCTCAAGGCCGGCGAGGTGCGCGTGCGCACGCCCGAGGGCGAGGAGCAGCTGTTCTTCGTCGGCGGTGGCGCGCTCGAGGTCCAGCCGCACAAGGTCACGGTGCTGGCGGATACGGCCGCGCGCGCCCGGGATCTGGACGAGGCCGCCGCCGTTGCGGCGCGCCAGCGGGCCGAAGAAGTGCTTTCCGGCCAGATCGACAAGATTACCCAGGCCGAAGCGTTGGCTGAACTGGCGCGAGCCGCGGCGCAACTGAAGATCATCCAAAGGTTGCGCAAGCTCAAAGGCTAGCGCCGACCCATCTGCTAGAGTCGGCCGCACCTCGAGGACTGGACCCCATGGGCGCGCCGGCACAACTGAGCGGTCGATCACAGTTTTTGCAATCGGCGCGCGTGCGCAGCGCGGCGCGCAGCGCTCGGCCCGTCGCACTGGGCTGAGCTGCTACAATTTCAACAATGCTGGTTAAGGTTTCCAAGCCTGCGCGCAGGACGCCATTGCAGTCGAAGCGCAGCAGCGCGCGCGCACCGCAGCGCACACGAGCGGACGCGCCGCTGTCCATTGTGATCCTCGCTGCCGGTCGCGGCACGCGCATGCAGTCGGATCTGCCGAAGGTCATGCAGCCGCTCGCCGGCGCGCCACTGCTGTCGTACGTACTCGAACTGGCCTCCCAGCTCGAGCCGACCACGACGCACATCGTCTATGGCCACGGCGCCGAGCGCATGCGCGAGCACTTCGCGAATGCGCCGGTAGAGTGGGCTCTCCAGGCCGAGCAGCTCGGCACGGGTCATGCATTGCAGCAGGCGATGCCCGCCATTCCCGACAGCCATCGCGTGCTGGTGCTCTACGGCGATGTGCCGCTGCTGCGCATCGAGTCGTTGCGCGAGCTCATTGCGGTGGCCGCTGGCCGCAACCTCGCATTGCTGAGCGCGGCTCCGGCCGATCCGTCCGGGTACGGGCGCATCGTGCGCGGCGCGCGCGGCGAGCTGCTGCGCATCGTCGAAGAGCGGGATGCGAGCGCGCGCGAGCGCGCGATCCGCGAGGTCAACAGCGGCGTCGTGATGGCGCCCGCGGGACTGCTGCGCCAATGGCTGTCGCAACTGCAGCCACGCAATGCGCAGCGCGAATACTATCTGACCGATATCGTCGCCCTGGCACTGCGCGCGCGCACGCGCGTAGTGGCCGTCATGGTGCGCGATGCGGCCGAAGTGCAGGGCGTCAACGACCGGCTGCAGCTTGCGCAGGCGGAAGCGGAGTATCGCCGTCGCCGCACGTGCGCGCTCATGAGCCAGGGTGTGACGCTGATCGACCCGGCGCGCGTGGATGTGCGCGGCGAGGTCACCGTCGGCCGCGACGTGCTGCTGGATGTCAACGTCGTGCTGCACGGCCCGATTCATCTGGCCGATCGCGTGCGCATCGGCCCGAACTGCGTCCTGAGCGCTGCCACCATCGGAGCCGACACCGTACTGTATGCCAACTGCGTGGTGCAGAATGCGCAGATCGGCAGTGGCTGCGAGATCGGGCCGTTCACGCGCCTGCGGCCGCAGGCGCGCCTGGCCGATGGCGTGCATCTAGGCAATTTCGTCGAGGTCAAGAATAGCTTCATCGGCGAGCGCAGCAAGGTCAATCACTTGAGCTACGTGGGTGACAGCGAGGTCGGCAGCCGCGTCAACGTCGGTGCTGGCACCATCACCTGCAACTACGATGGGGCGAATAAATGGCGCACCGACATCGGCAGCGGGGCCTTCATCGGCTCGGGCTGCATGCTGGTCGCACCGGTGAAGGTCGGCGACGGCGCGACCATCGGCGCCGGCTCGACCATCACCAGCGATGCGCCGGCCGGGAAACTCACGCTGGCGCGCTCGCAGCAGGTCACGATCGAGCAATGGCAACGGCCCATCAAGAGTCAGCGCAAACCATGACAGGAGCCCAGCGGGAATGTGCGGCATAGTCGGAGGCGTCGCTGATCGCAATATCGTGCCGGTGCTCATGGAGGGCCTCAAGCGCCTCGAGTACCGCGGTTACGACTCCGCCGGCATCGCGGTGCTCAATGCCGAGGGCCATCTGCAGCGCTTGCGCACCGTCGGCAAGGTGCGCGCGCTCGAGCAGGCGTTGGCGGAGCTGCCGATTCAGGGACGCTGCGGCATTGCGCATACGCGCTGGGCGACGCACGGTGTGCCGAGCGAACGCAATGCGCATCCGCATATCTCGCGCGGCGGCCTCGCGATCGTGCACAACGGCATCATCGAGAATTACGAGGAATTGCGCGATGAGCTCAAGCTTGCGGGCTATCAGTTCAGCTCCGAGACCGACACCGAGGTCGTGGCGCATCGCGTGCATTTTCACCTCGAGAAGCTCGGCGACCTGTTCAAAGCCGTGCGCGCCACGGTCGCTGAGCTCGAGGGCGCCTATGCGCTCGCTGTGATCAGCGAGCAGGACCCCGGGCGTCTGATTGCGGCGCGGGTCGGCTGTCCGGTGGTCTTAGGGCTTGGTCTGGGCGAGAGCTTCGTCGCGTCCGACGTCGCCGCGCTGCTGCCGGTCACGCGGCGCTTCATGTTCCTCGACGAGGGTGATGTCGCGGAAATCCGCCGCAGCGGGGTGCGCGTCATCGACCGCGACGGCAACAGCGCCGACCGGCCGCTCAGGGAGAGCGAGCTGTCGGCGGACGCGGCCGAAAAAGGCCAGTATCGCCACTTCATGCTCAAGGAGATCCACGAGCAGCCGCGCGCGGTCGCCAACACATTGCAGGAGCGCATCGCCAACGGCCGGCTGCTCGAGGCGGCGTTTGGCCCGGCCGCTACCGCCGTGTTCGATCGTGTGGAAGCGGTGCACATCGTGGCCTGTGGCACGAGCTATCACGCCGGCGTGGTGGCGCGCTATTTCATCGAACAGGTGTGCCGCATCTCCTGTCAGGCCGAGATCGCGAGCGAGTACCGCTATCGCAATCCGGTGGTGCCCAAGAACTCGCTGTTCGTCGTGATCTCGCAATCCGGCGAGACCGCCGATACGCTGGCGGCGCTGCGCATGGCGCGCCAGAACGGCTACCTCTCGACGCTCGCGATCTGCAACGCGCCCGAAAGCTCGCTGGTACGTGAATCCGAGCTCGTGATGCTCACGCGCGCCGGACCCGAGATCGGCGTCGCCTCGACCAAAGCCTTCACCACGCAGCTCACGGCGCTCGCCATGCTGACGGCGGCGCTGGCGCGCCATAACGGCGCCGATCCCGAACGCGAGCGCAGTCTCGTGACGCGACTGATCGAACTGCCGGCGCTGCTCGAGAAGACGCTCGAGCTCGATTCAGTGGTCCACCGCATGGCGCTGCATTTCGCCGACAAGCGGCACGCACTGTTTCTCGGGCGAGGCGCCATGCACGCTATCGCGATGGAAGGAGCGCTCAAGCTCAAGGAGATCTCCTACATCCATGCCGAGGCGTACGCGGCCGGCGAGCTCAAGCATGGGCCGCTGGCATTGGTCGATGCCGACATGCCGGTGGTTGCCGTGGCGCCCAACAATGAGCTGCTCGACAAGCTCAAGTCCAACCTCATGGAAGTGCGCGCGCGCGGCGGCGTGCTGTACGTGTTCGCCGATCCGGACTCCGGCGTCGAATCGAGCGACGGCGTGCACGTCATCCATATGCCCAAGCACGTGACCGATTTCCAGGCGCCGATCGTCTATACCCTGCCGCTGCAACTGCTGGCCTACCACGTGGCGATCCTCAA
>Ga0209415_10003206_pt1 | contig 30390 bp, 26 predicted proteins | sample PeaSoiSIISIP2007_FD_187696 | JGI IMG/M metagenome (GOLD analysis project Ga0209415, IMG submission 187696) | Peat soil microbial communities from Weissenstadt, Germany - SII-SIP-2007 (SPAdes) (version 2) | ecosystem: Environmental > Terrestrial > Soil > Wetlands > Peat | place: Germany... | reverse complement strand
GGGCGCGCGGATTTGAACCGCGGACCCCCTGCGCCCAAGGCAGGTGCGCTACCAGGCTGCGCTACGCCCCGACTCTCCTGGATGCTGCGAATTCGATTATAAACGATGGGATGCGGTGACCTTCGTGACGTTCGCAGGATACGGACTGCCTGTACATGCCGCGCTGGGACTATAATCTTGCCTCGGAAGTCATGCCTAGTTCCCGCTACGCGTTAGTGACGTACGTCCGCAATCCGGTTGGCGAGTTTGTGGAACAACTGCGCCGCGAACTCCACCCGACCATCGCACACATGGCGGCCCATTTGACGATTCTTCCGCCGCGGGAACTGGCGGGAAGCGAAGCGGCCGCGCTGGAATTTCTGGAAGAGGCCTGTGGCCGGGTTGTTCCGTTCAGCGTTGAACTGGGAGACGTGGAGACATTTCTGCCGACGACCCCGACGGTATTTATCCAAGTGAGGCGGGCCGCTTATAAGATGCGTGAACTGCACGATCGACTTTGCGGCAAGGAGTTGCGCTGCGAAGAGAGTTGGCCTTATATACCCCATCTCACAATTCTGAAAACGGAATTGGATGAGCAGGCGCGGGCGGCGTGCGAAGTGGCCCGCGAGCGTTGGGCGGAGTTTCCGGGGAAGCGCCAGGTACATGTGGAGGAGTTGATGTTCGTCCGCGAGAATGGCGGCCACTGGCAGGATGTCGCTCCCGTGCCGTTGGGACACGGCCAATTGTCGTCCAAGGCATAGGCCGAAACCGGCCCGCAATACGACCCGCAATAACCCCTGAAAACCCGCTATTCGCGGCCAGTTTCGCGGTCCGGCGGTACATGTACTTTCCACCCGTTGCTAAGTCCATTGGACGGATTACCATTAAATTCAACGGGCTGCAGACCGAGCGCCGGATCCCAGGCTGCGGGTTTGATCGCGACTTCGATCGCGAGTTCGATGGGAAGAGAATATGCAAATTGGCGTCTATGGATCCGGCTACCTCGCGACTGTCATCTCCGCCTGTCTCGCTGATTTCGGCACGCCGGTTTGGTCTTGTCACGCCGATAACACCCGCCTCACGGAAGTCGCCAAAGGCAACATTCCTTTTTTCGAAAAAAATCTTCAGGAAGTGATTCGCCGCAACGTGCGCGCCGGAAGGCTGGTGTATTCGGCGGACCCGGAGGAATTAGCGCGCAAAGCACAAGTGATCTTTCTGGCGGAAGACTCGGAACAGGGATTGGAAGAAATTGCCGTCCGCCTGGCGAGCGCTGCCGGCCGCTTCCAGGTGCTGTCGATCGTCACGCCGGTTCGGGTAGGTTCGACGAGAGCACTTGAAAACACCCTGCAGGCGAAGGGGCTGAAGAGCCTTCTCGTATGCCAACCCATGTTCTTCACCAACGGATGCGCGGTCGAAGACTTCAATTGGCCGGACCGGATCATCCTCGGGACACCCTCGAGCGAAAGTGTTTCCACATTGAAGCAGATTTTCCATCCGCTGGTGATGCGCGGGGTTCCGGTGCTGGTCACGAATTTCGAAACGGCGGAGTTGGCGCGGGTCGCGTCGACTGCCTTTGTAGCAACCAAGATTTCGTTCATCAATGAAATTGCGAGCCTGTGCGAACACGTAAACGCCGACGCCGTCAGCCTGTCCCTGGCGCTGGGACTGGACAAGAAAATTGCGCCGCGATGCCTGCAACCGGGAGCCGGCATGGGTGGAATTTTTGCCGAGAGCGATATGGAATCGCTGACCGACTTGGCCCAAGAGAACCGAGTTCACCTCAAAGTCTTGAATGCCGCCCGTGAGGTAAATCTGGACTTGGCCGACCGGCTGCTGCAGAAGGTGGCCGACGCTCTCGATACCGTGCGGAACAAGGATGTCGGCATTCTGGGGCTGGCTTTCAAGCCGAACACCAATTCGGTTGCGGGGTCGGCTTCGCTGCTACTGGCGCAGAACCTGCTGGCCGGGGGAGCGCGGGTACGGGCTTACGATCCAGTCGCGATTCCGGATGCGCGGCTGCGACTAAACGGCACGGTGAAGTACTGCGAATCCGCCTACGGAGTGGCGGAAGGAGTGGATGCCCTGATCGTCGCCACCGGCTGGCCTGAGTTCCGGACGCTCGATTTCGCGAAGATCCGCCACCTGGTGAAACGCCCGATCATCATCGACACCAAGAACCTCCTCGACTCGTCGCGGCTGCGCGCCATGGGATTCCAGTACACGGGCGTGGGTAGGCCGTAGGGAGTCGTCGCATCAAACAATCTCACGGGCCCTGCCGCGTCCCTGGATACGGGTTGGCGGGTCTTCGCGTCTCTGTGAAAGGCGCATCCGTAAAATCTGGGACGCGCCGCCTCGCCGTCTCTACGGGAAAAGAATCAGTGAGTGCTGGGGCGTTCCAGTAGGCGTTGGGCGCGGGCGCGGGTTACGTTGATCACGGACTGGTCGGCAATGATTTCATCGAGGATGGATCCAATGGCCGCGACCTCGATCAGTTGATTAGTGCGGGCCATTTCCTCCATGCGCTTGAGTTCTTCGTCGAGCGCCAGTTTCTGGTAGTGGTGATCGTACTGCAGGCGATGTCCGAATTCGAGCGTGGCGGAGAGGCTTTGCAGCAGGTTAGTCAGCTCCTGCACAGCAGGGTTGGTGGAGTAGTTGTAGCTGGACTCGCCGCTGCGCCGCGCGTCCGTGTAGCTGAGCGTCTTCTTTCCGGTAAAGGCGAGGCCTTTGTGATGGGAGTCGAGGTCCTTCTGAAAATAGCCCGCTTTCGCCGCGAGTCCGAAGATTTTCTGCCGCGTGTCGGCTCCGATGGTGAGGTTGAGATCGAAGTTGTCGTTGTGGTCTGAATCGGTATGAGGTGAATCGGTCTGGTCGGAATCGGTGGACGGGCGGCCACTCGACTGGTAGCGAGCGGGGCCATCGGATTGAATGCGGATGGAGTAGTGCTCGGGCTGCGAATCGGGGAAATCCAGGGTGAACGTGACCACGGCCGCAGCCTCGGTTTGCGAATAGCAGAGGATCGAAGAAAAGACTAGCAGGCAGGCAATCTGAATTGGGCGCGGCATGGGCCGCTGTAATGATTGGTGATGGCGGCATGGAGTGTCAAGGGCGGGCTGCCAGGCATCAGCCGTCAGGTATCAGCCTCCAACCTTAACTGCGGTGTTCCAAGCTTGCTTCCGGATTTGGACTACGTCAGCCTTCCAGGGCTTCCTGCCTGACGGACAAGCTTCAGCGACGAAGAAGACAATCGCCGCTGCCCCATGCTTCGCATACTCGATGCTCACTGACTGTGCTGGAGCGTTCCATGTCTCGCCGGTTTCGATTCCTCCAGGAATATTCATCGGCAAGAATGTTTGCTATCACAGCCCCGTGGTCCATGTTTGATCTTGGTTTTTCGGCTCCGCACTTTGCTTGGCTGGACGGCCGAGGGCGGCGGGCCCTGCTTGCTACTTGCACACCGCTGTGTAGCCCACGGTGTTTGTGCCTTTTAGAGTAATCTGGCCGGAGATCACGCCGTTGTTGTTGATGCCGCCAGCCAAAGTGAAGTCGCCGCCGGGGTAGACGATGTACTGGAAGGTCCCATTTTCATAAATGAAGGCAAAGTCGCGATCGCCTGAAAGCCGGTTGCCCACGATAACGCCGGAGTTATTGATTCCGTTCAGAGAGGTTCCGTACTTGGACAGCGGGTGATTGATGGTGGTGAACACTCCGTTTTGCCAGAGGAAACCGTTGTTGATAGATGTGGCGTAGGATCCTACCACTGCCCCGTGGTCATTGACAGCCACGGCAAAGGTCGCCGGGGAATTGGGATAGGCGATGGTGGTGTAGGTGCCGTTCGCGAGCATGAATCCCTTGGTCAAGGATGGGCTGGAGCTGAAGCTGCCCACCGCGGCTCCCAGTTGGTTGACGTCGAACAGCCAGGTATTGTTGGCCTTGGGATAGTTGACGACGGCGAGCTTACCTCCCAGCAGCGTGAATCCATGGAGGTGCTCGGGGTTCTTGGCGTCCTGGTAATAACCGGCATTGACGCCGCTGCCGTTGCGTCCCCAGAGCCATGTGAAACCGGCACCAGGGGCTGCGTACTCGGTGAATTCACCGCCCGGCGAGCGCATGAAAGCCACCAGTGCCTGCGTGTTGTTGTCGATCAACTGGCCCACCACCGTGCCATCGTCGCTGACCCCGCCAACCTCGTTCAAGGTATATCCGGAGGGCGCGGAAAACGTCTCGAAGGTGCAGGACGCACCCTGGGAAGCGTGCATGGTGGATGAAAGCAGGAGAAGAGTGACGACAATGGCGGATGCAAGACGGGAAGAGCCCATGGAATCCTCAGTGTTCATTTTTCGCGCTGCCTTCTGCGGCGGGCGCTGTAATTTATTTGGAATGCCTAATGAGGATACCCTGAGAATCGGCCCCTGTCAGCCCTTTCTGCCCTAACGAGTGGCACGGGGTGCAGCGGATTCAGGACGAGGACGAAGGTAACCTGTCGGGGAGTTGCGGGCTAACTCGGGTCAGAAAAGTCATGGTCATCGGGTTGCGCTCTGCCGTTCGCTGTTCTGACGCTCAAAGGTCGCTGCGGTGTGGAGATGGCAAATGGCGATGGCGAGAGCATCGGCGGCGTCGGCGGGCTCGGGAATCTGATCGAGATTCAAGAGGCGCATGACCATTTGCTGGACTTGGTGTTTTTCGGCGCGGCCGTATCCGACGACGGCCGACTTGATGGAAAGTGGGGAGTATTCGGCAACCTCGAGTCCGGCGGAAGCGGCGGCCAGCATGGCGACTCCGCGCACCTGTCCGAGCTTCAGGGCGGACTTCACGTTGGCGGCGTAGAAGACGTCTTCAATGGCTACGCGGTCGGGGCAGTGGAGGGAAATGAGTTCCTGCAGTCCGATCGAGATACGCGAGAGGCGGGTGGGCATGGGATCGCGCGGAGAGACTTTGATGGCGCCGCAGACAATGCAAACGAGGCGATCGTTGTTCCGCTCATCGGAGAGCAGATCGACTACCCCGTATCCGGTGTACTCGGTGCCGCAGTCGATTCCGAGGACGCGCATGGGGGAAGTGTAGCAGGAGAGTGCTCAGCTCTCAGCTGTCAGTTGTCAGTTCTGGCGCCGCAACCGCATCTTGGCCCTTGGGGATTTGGCTTGGTCGTTTTCTGCTGCGGGTGAGCCTACGCAAGCCGGTAAAGCAGCGTGATAACCTAAGGTATCCGGGTCACGGACATACTGTGGTGCGGGCGGAGTGTATACGCTCAGGGGCCGACTCATACTCTTAGCGGGCCATCACATGAGGAGCAGGCGATGAAAATCGGTATGCTGACGGGCGGCGGCGACTGCCCCGGGCTGAATGCAGTCATTCGGGCGGTAGTACGCAAGGGCAGCTTCCACTATGACGACGAGTTTGTGGGATTCGTGGAGGGCTGGCGCGGGGTGCTGGAAGACAAGACCATTCCTCTCGACCTCTCGTCGGTGGGCGGCATCCTGCCGCGCGGGGGCACGATTCTGCGGACTTCGCGCACCAATCCGGACAAGCATGAAGGCGGCCTGCAGCGTTGCGCCGAGAACCTCAAGAGACATGGCTGTGACGCACTGATTGCGATTGGCGGCGACGACACGCTCTCAGTGGCGCAGAAACTGTTCGACAACGGAATCAAAGTGGTGGGCGTTCCGAAAACCATCGACAACGATCTGTCGGGCACCGATTTCACCTTCGGCTTTGACACGGCGGTGAATGTGGCCACCGAAGCCATTGACCGCGTACATACGACCGCCGAGGCGCACAATCGCGTGATCGTGGTGGAAGTCATGGGCCGGGCCGCGGGCTGGATTGCGATCTATAGCGGCATTGCCGGCGGTGCTGACGTCATTCTGATCCCCGAAGTTCCCTTCGATATCGACCAGGTGGCCGAGTTGATTCGGCAGCGCCACGCTCGGGGAAGATACTTCAGCATCGTGGTGGCCGCCGAGGGCGCCAGGTTTGCCGGGAGCGTGGAGGTGAATAGTTCGGGAGAACAGCGCGATGAATTCGGCCATCTGCGGTTGGGTGGAATCGGTTTGACGGTGGCCAACGAAATCGAAAAGCGAACGGGTTTCGAATCGCGATCGGTTGTACTCGGACACATCCAGCGCGGAGGGTCGCCGACCGCTTTCGACCGCGTGCTGGCAACGCGCTACGGACTGGGCGCCATCGACATGGTTCACGGCGGTGACTTCGGTCAAATGGCGGCGCTGCGGGGGAACAGAATTATTTCCGTCCCGTTGGCGGAAGCCATCGCGTCCAACCGTAAGGTGGATAAGGAAATTCTTGACGCCGCCACCGGCATTCTTGACAAGCTCGACTACAAGGGTCAGAAAACCTCCTGAGCTGGCGCGAGCGATTGGTTCTTCACTTTTCGCTCTTCGCTGTTCGCTCTTTGCTGTTCGCTCTTGGCTGCTCGCTAACGGCTAAGAGCCAAAGGATAATCGGCCGGTTTTGACCGTCTGGAAGTGACGTTGGGACAGACAACCGACTAGGACAAAAGGCACCCGCAGGGCGGGAATTGCTTGGCATTGGCGCGGGTTTCGGGGCATACTAAGTCAGCACTCCCCGAGGCCGACTCACGCTTTCGAGGAGGATTCCCATGCCTGTGTTTCAAGACGAAACCCAATCCGAGAACCATCTGGAGCGGCCCACGCGGCTGCCATTGCAGCCATCGCCGCAGGATGCGGAAGCGCAGCGCAAGCGCATGGTCATTGCGCTCGGCATACTGCTGGTGGCGCTGGCGGCGGTCGTCCTTAAAGACTGGGATTTCTGGTTTCCGCCGGATGGTGAAGTGCAGGAAGCGGTGTTTCGAAGCAAGAGTAAAACTGTCACCGCGCCAGCTGCCGGCTCATCGGCGGCGCCCGCGCGCGAACACAAGTCAGGCAAGTCCGCGGCGCCCGCTGCGGCGGAAGCTCCCTTTGTGGCCACCACGGAGCGCGCAGCGCTGCCTCCGCTTGAAGTGGAAGTCGTGGCCGGGAACCGGCACATCAACGTGCCGGCGAAAAGCAATGCCATCCACTTGGATGTGGATTCGGGTTCTACTTCGGCCGGATCTGCCGCTTCGGCATCGAATGCGACGGTGAACGCAGGAAACCGAGTGCAGCTATCGCCGCTAACGGCTCAGAATGTGACCGTTTCGGTGCCGCCCGATTATCCCATGCTGGCGCGGCAAATGAAGGTGCAGGGCGCGGTCAGCCTGCAGGCGCTGATCTCGCGCGAGGGCACGATCCAGGAGTTGCAGATTCTGAGTGGCCCGGCCATTCTGGCGGCCGCAGCTCGCGAGGCGGTCAAGCAGTGGCACTTCAAGCCCTATGTCGTCAACGGGCAGGCGGTGGAAACACAGGCCCGTATCCTGGTGAACTTTACCATCTCCACGAATTAAGCGGAGAGGTCGGTGCTGGCGTGGCGCCACTCTGGAGGCGCGCCTCTCCCTACGGTTTGAGCACCCTGACCGTTAGGCTCAGGAAGCCCCCCGGAATGGCTTCTCCTGAAACTGCACTGCAGCCCAGGTCATTCGCTTCCGAGTAGCATCCGAAATTAACAACGATGGAATGCGACTGGTTTGCGCTGGTGTTTTTCACCTGAGACGTAACGTTGTAAGTGCTGGTGAAGGCCCCGGCGCTCCCGTTTTGCGCCCAATTGTAATAGCCGTTGTTGGTTCCCCCACCGGTGGGAATCGCGCCATCGATCAAGAACTGGTAGACCCCGGCAGTACAACAATCTGAGCCGTTTGCGTTGACATAAGCTTCCGCGGAGATGTTGACTTCGTAGGTGCATTGCACGCCGGCCGCTCCGGGGCAGGGGATGCTTTCGGTGTAGGCATTGATGGTTGCGGTGCAATTTGCCGTGCCGCAAGATGCAGATCCTCCAACGGAACTGGCGTCGTAATACGTGCCACTGAGCACATGCTTAACCAGGGTTTTCGCCGGAGCCGACTGCGCTCTGGCTGGAACCCCGCTGATTATCACCACGGCAAGCGCCAGGGCCAACGTGCATCCCATCGCGACGGCCTTCTTCGACACTTGTGTCTCTTTCATTTTTGAAGCTCCTTGGTTTTTCTTGGATTTTTTAGGGAGAATCCGGAAGCTGCTAGCGGCTCGCGCTGCAGCGCATGACATTGTTGTAGGCCATTGCCGGCATCGGAAAAATTAAACGGGCGTCCGGACTCTTTCGAATCCAGGACGCCCGGGCAGCCCTCCCCCAGAACTGCTCAACTGCAATGTAGAGCCAGCCCGCAGATCTGAAAATGGCACGCGGGTGCCAAGGTAGTTCCACCAAAGTGCCAACCGGTAAATAAAAGATTACAAAGCTGAAATCCCAGCCTGGCCGCTGGATTTACTCGGAAAGCACCATTCCTCCGGGGGCCACTCCGGTGGAGAAAGGCGAGCCCGGAATAGCCGTGGGAGTGCCGGTCGCGGGATCGTAGGTATATCCATTAACACCGGTCTGACCTCCGATATAGAAGTAGTTGCCGGTGGGATCGATAAGAGCGAAAACGTCACCCGCTGCCACGCTGAAGGGCGAGCCCGTCGCCGCCACCAGTTGTCCGTTTTGTCCGTTCGTGGAGGTAATGGTGAAACACCAGATGGAATCGCTTGATCCCGTGGTCACGGCGAAAACGAATCTGCCGCTGGGATCGACGGTAATCGCGGTGGGGCCGCTGCCGTCGCTGGCGGTAAAGGGCGAGCCGAGGATGGGGGTGAGGGCGCCGGTGCCCGGATCAATAGTGAACCCGGAAACATTGCCGACGGTAAGCACCAAAGGGTTGCTGGCCGACGGATTCGCGACGTAGAGGAAACTGTCACTGGCATCCACAGCCAGGCCGAGGGCTCCCCCGGCGCCTCCGCTTCCGGGCAACGAAGGAAACGGAGAGATCGGCAACTGATTAAGCAGGCCATTCGCGGTGGAACACTGCGGTTCTGAAGACAGCTGCGGCGGGCAAAACGCGAAAGCCGTGATCGCTCCTTCGCCCGGATTGGTCACGTAGACGAACTTGCCGGAATGGGTGAACACAATGTCGCTGGGATACGCATTCGCGGGGACGGGCGAACCCACCGGCGCCAAAGCGCCGCTGCCGGGATCAACGGAGAAAACAGAAACGTAGCCCTCTAACGCACTATTCGTTACTAACAAATACTTGCCCGAGGGGTCGATGACGGCCGCGTTCGGGCTGGTACCGGCCGGAATCGGCGTGCCACTGAGCCCCAAGGTCCCGTCGGGGTTAACGTTGAAAATCGAGATGGAGTTGCCGAAGGAATTGACCGCGTACAGAAACTTCTTCGATGGGAGCAACACCAGGGCGGTCGGCGTGGTGTCCAGCACTTGCGGCGTTTGCGCTCCCAAGGTGATGGCGCCGGTGGCGCCGTCGATGTGGAGCAACGCCACCGAGCCCTTCGTGGGCAGGGTTACATAAGCATTGTGGCTGGGCCCTACCCGGTTGACGCTGCTGCTGCAAGAGAGGAATAGTCCGGCCAGAACCAGGATCATGACCGTCAACGCTGCCGGCAGCGTCCGGCGGAGACCACTTTGACCTGCCAGTGCGGCATGTGCCGCCCTTAGAAAACTCATTTGCGAACCTGCTCCTAGAATATCCGAAGTGAGAACGAAAAGGTCGTGTTCACTATCGTGCACGAGAAGGCGCGAATCGCGCAACTGCCGCGACGGCACCCTGCCATTCGGTTGGATGCCGGAATTGATCGTGTCATCTGGTGATCGGGTAATCGGGATGTGTTCTAATCGAGTTGTAAACGTCGTGATTGACATCCATTGCCATCTTCTGCCCGAGGTCGACGACGGTCCCAAATCCTGGGATGTAGCTGTCGAAATGTGTCGCATGGCGGCAGCAGACGGAATTACGCACTCCGTAGCCACGCCGCATGCCAACGATCGTTACCCCTATGATCGCGGATACCTCTCCGGGCTTCTCGACCAACTGCGCCAAAAGGTCGGCTCCGAACTGCATTTGCAATTCAGTCTGGGCTGTGACTTTCATCTTTCTTTCGAAAATCTGGAGCGCGTCCTCGAGCAACCGAACACCTATACGATTGGCGAAACCAACTATCTGCTGATTGAACTCAGCAACTTCAGTGTCCCGACCCGGCTCGGCGACTGCTTCACTCGTCTGGGAGATCGCGGGCTAACGCCGATTCTGACTCATCCTGAGCGGAACCCCATCCTGCAGCAGACGCCGCAGCGCATCCTGGAGTGGGCGGAGCAGGGCTGTTTGATTCAGGTGACGGCCTCGTCGCTAACGGGGTTTTGGGGAGAGCGACCTGAGATTGTGGCCCGCTGGCTGCTCGACCGCTCCGCCGTTCACATACTTGCCTCGGATGCTCACGACACAAAACGCAGGATTCCGAACCTTTCTGCCGCGCGCGTTGTGGCGGAAAAAATAGTCGGAGCCGAGTATGCAGAGGCGCTGGTCGAGGGGAACCCAGGGGCGATTGTCAAGGGAATGCCGATCCCTTACTGCCCACGGCCAGTGCTGGACTAACGGGATGGGGGTCGCCAACTTTCGGTCACATCTTGATATGTGGATACGCGAACACCCGGTTTATTGCTGAGGAAGGTTCTTATCTGCTGGAGCCGGCTTCGACCCGGACTTCGGATCCGCTGCGGCGGGCGTCGTCGTCATAGCGCTTTCCGGATTGAGCAGATGATCGTGGTTGGGGCCTAATCCCAGTTTGATCAATGCCCTGGAATCTGGGGTTGTCTTCGACTGCCACCCCTGATCTGCCTGATAGCGCTGCATCGCGGCCTGCGTGGCGGCATCCCACGTCCCTGTGGGCTCGCCTTGCAGGTAGTGCTCGCGGATGAGCGCGGTCTGAATTTCCCTCGCTCGGGCTGCGTCAATCGCCTGTTGGCCACGCTTTTTCGGGGCCTTCTTGCCGCGGGAGCTTTTGCCCGTGTTAGAGGAAGTGCGCTTGGCGTGCGCGGTGGCGGTATGCTTGGATTTCGGGGCTGGCTTTGCGGAAGTTTGCGCCGGTTTTTTCGGCGGCGTCGAGATCTCCGACTGGGCGATGGCGAGCCCATGCACGGCCAGGCAGAGCAGGCTGCACAGGCCTAGCCGTCGCCAACGCCGAAACTGATCAACCGCGCGCATTTTTAGAACCTGCAATATTTTGTCATTTCCGCATTTGCCGTGACCACAGGCAGCTGCTGAGCTACTCCACCCCGGCAAGCCAACACCGGGCTCGACGGGGACCCCGGTACGCTCGGCTTGGACGGGCGAGAACGCCCGTCCCTAAACGAGCATCTCCACACGAGCACCACAATCTCGCGTCCAACAAAGAACCGGCGAAACCGGCCCACTCTATCGTCCCCGAAACGGGGACGGTGCGCCAGTCTCGCCGGATTATATATCGGTTACGGAAGTGTACCGGCCAGGAAAATTGTTCCATCCTGCGGCCTTGAACCTCGCGGACGAACCAGGAACACCACATCCTGACCGCTCTTCAGTGAAGACTCGATCTTGATAAAGTCGTCGGTATTGTTGACGGCCTGCTTGTTCACTTCCAGGATCACATCGCCGCGATTCAGGCCGAGGTCTTCGGCGAACGATCCCTGCTTTACGTCCTGCACCACCACTCCCTTGCCGGCGGCAATTCCTAGGCGGTCAGCCAGATCGGACGTAATGCCGCGCACCGTGATTCCGAACTTGCTCGCTTTGGGCGCTTCCTCGCTCTGGTTTTCGTCCTCTTCGCCCAGCCGCGACGCGAACAGCTTCGATCGATCGGCAATGGTAACCGTCGTATCTTCCTTCTTGCCGTTACGCACAAATGCGAGTTTGGCTTTCGAGCCGGGTTTGCGCGAAGCGATGTCGGCCACCAGATCGTCGCCGCTCTTAACGTCCTTGCCATCGACGGAGGTAATAGTATCGCCAATCTTCAGGCCCGCTTGGTCGGCCGGGCTGCCCGATACGACGTTCGATACGGTTACGCCCGATCCGTAAATACGCGCGATGGCCGGGTTTGGTTGGGCGGAGAACTCGATGCCAATGGACCCGCGCGAAACGCGGTGCTCCGGCCCGATCAACTGGTTGTAAACCTGGGCCACGGTGTTCGAAGGCATGGCAAAGCCCACGCCTGCGTAGGAACTGGTTTCCGTAAGGATGGCAGTGTTGATACCGATGACTTCACCAGCCATATTCACCAGCGGGCCTCCGGAATTGCCCGGGTTGATCGCGGCGTCGGTTTGAATAAAAGACTGGAACTGCCGATTGGGTACGATGTTGCGTCCTTTGGCCGAGACGATGCCAGCGGTCACAGTTTCCTGCAGCCCGAAGGGACTGCCGATAGCCAGGACCCAATCGCCAACATCCATGCCGTCGGAGTTGCCGAGTTTCGCGGCCGGTAGAGCGTGATCGACATCAATCTTGATCACTGCCAGGTCGGTCTCCTGGTCCATGCCGATCAACTTGGCGTCATGGCCAGGAAAAGCCGGGTTTTCATCCTGCAACTTCACGCGAATGCGATCCGCCTTCTCGACCACGTGGCGGTTGGTAACAATGTAGCCCTTGGAATCCACAATCACGCCGGACCCGAGCGAGCGCTGGCGGATGGTGCCAGCGTCCGGGCCGCCTTGGCCACCCTGCCCGCCGAAGAATTTGTCAAAAAAATCCTGGAACGGGCTATCATCCTCGCCGTTGCCCTGATCCTGGTCCGGATCGGGACGTACACGGGGCCCCCGACGGTGGGGATTCTTGATCGTCGACTCGGTGTTGATGTTGACCACACTCGGTTCCAGTTGCTTGGAAATCTGGGAAAAGGTGTTGGAAAGCTGTTGCGGAGCGGGAATTGTCAGCGGGGTTGCATCCGACGCCTTCTGGCCCTCCTTGCCTTTCACGCCATAAGAAACGATGGTGCCAATCAGAATTCCAACCGCCAGCGTGGCCAGAATCGTCAGAGTGTACACCCAACGGTTGGCTTTGAGACGCACCCAAAAGGCGCTTTCGCGCGAATCCATTTCTTCCTCCTAAGACTGCCTGCTAAGACTGCCTAAACTATCATTATACCTTCGCCCCAGGCAGGGATCGTTTCGAAGGGGCCAGATCAGTTAGACGCAGAAAATGGGGTTCGCGTTGAGGGGTGCGTGTAGAATCTGTGACCCAAGGTGGTTCGTATCAGGGCATCGCTTTAGCGATGCCGAAAGCGACACCCTGCGGAAGCGCCTTTAGGCGCTGGGGTGGGGGATCCAGTTCAAATTCTGAGTGCGCCGACGAATGCGGATAGTCTGCGCCTTCCGCGACCAGGAAGCGTCTCGCCGGATTCGCATGGATGTATTCGCGGACTCCACAAAAAGCCTCCCGGTCATTCACCCGGATTTCCGAAAACCCTTTCTGCCAAACTGGTGCGCGGAATCCAAGTTCGCGCCCTGCCCGAAACGCAAACCCGCCCTTGATCAGCTGCACCGCCTTCTCCATCTGGGCTCCTACAGTGATCACCAAATGGAAGTGGTCAGGCATGATCACAAATTCGTGGAGAAGATATTTTTGCTGTTGGCGATAGTGATAGAGCACGTCGATCAAGAGCCTGGCGGCGCGAGTGGATTGCAGAAGTCGTCGTTTCTCCCAACTCGAGGAAGTCACGAAGAAGGTGCGCTCGCTGGCGACGACATGTGACCGGTCAGCATTGCGAATGGGAATCGACATTCAACCCCAACGCCTGAAGGCGGCTTCTAGATGCGAGCTAGCGTCATCGCTGAAGCGATGACCTGATACGAATCTCACACTGTCCGCAGTTATGCTGTGACGTTTGAACAGGCCGGAAGTGATGATTTCCCGTAGAGACGCGGCAGAGTCAAACGGGCTGGCTAGATTTTCAGCGTCATCAGGGCCAGGAACAATCCGGTGTAGCCGGCGATCACCAGCAGAACCAGCAATGCTCCAAAGCTGAGCACATTGAAAATCCCCCACGGCTTCTGCACCGCGCCCAGGGCCAGCTTCCACAGTCCGAAACTGCCCACCAGCGCGCAGATCGGCAGAAAGAGCAACGCCATCACTCGCGCATGCGCGACTCGAGGAATCATCACCAGGAACACGGTAGCCGGAAGCACGCACAGCGCGGGCAGAATCGCAAGCGGAGCCGCAATCAGGAACGCGCGTTCCCGCTCTTTTAAAGTCATGGGAAAAACTCGGCTTCGCGGTATCTCACCATCGAGGGCGCCCGACTCTATTTGGCTTGGTACACGGTCTTACCGCCGACCACCGTCCGCAGGACCTTGGTCTCCAAAATTTTCGGTGGCGGGGCAGCGGTTATGTCTCGATCGAGAACGACGAAGTCGGCGAGCATGCCCGGCTCCAGCTTGCCTTTTTGCTTTTCCGCGAATTCGGCAAAGGCTGCGCCCGTCGTGTACGCGGCGATCGCCTGCTCGATGGTCAGTCTCTGTTCGGGATAGTAAGTTTTCTTGCCATCTTCGCTCATGCGGGTAACAGCCACGTAGAGCCCCCGAAATGGCGTAACCGGTTCGACCGGATAATCCGTACCGAAGGCCAGCGTCACCCCGTATCGAAGAAACTCACTCCACGCGTAGGAATGCTCGGCGCGCTTCGGTCCCAGGCGCGACTCAGCCCAGTTCATGTCCGTGAGCACGTGGCTAGGTTGCATGGACGCAATCACCTTGAGCTCTTTGAACCGCAGAATCTGCTGCGGCGTGGTGACCTGCGCATGCTCGATGCGAAGCCGGTAGTCATTGTCATTGCCATTGCCACTGCCACCGTCGGCTGTCTTCACCTTGGCTTCTTTCGCCGCCTTCTCCGCCTCGGCAAAGGCATCGAGCGCCAACTGGACGGCTTTGTCGCCGATGGCGTGGAAGCCGATTTGATAGCCCGCGAGCACCCGGTCCCTGGTCATCGCGTTCAGCTTGGCGGCTTCATATTGCGGCAGGCCGCGGTTGCCTGGATCGTCGCTGTAGGGCGCGAGCAATGCCGCGGTCTTCGATCCGAGCGCGCCATCCATAAAGCCTTTCAGCATCCCCGTGTGGAGGATGTTGTCGGAGGCGGGATGCGAGTTGCGTTTGCGATCCAGTTCCGCGATCGAGTCGTCGAAGGGCAGCCACTCTGAAATCCTCGCGGTCAACTTTCCCTCGTGCTCGAGTTCCTCGTAAATCTGGAAATTTTCCCACTGCGAGAAGTCCTGCGCGGAGGTGACGCCGTGACTTGCCAGATCGGCAAGCGCCAGTTCGATGGCTTGCCGCCGCTTGTCGTGCGTTGGTTTGGGAATCACCGCCTGCACCAGGCGTTCCGCTTGCTCGCGCAGAATGCCGCTAGGCGTGCCGGATTCATCACGATCGATCTTTCCACCCTCCGGATCGCGACTGGCGACAGTGACGCTGGCCAGTTGCAAGGCGCGCGTGTTGGCCACCGCAAGGTGTGTGTCGACGCGTACCAGGTACACCGGATGTTTGCCGCTCACTTCATCGAGATCCCAGCGCGTGGGCAGGACCTTAACCGGCCAGAGAGTTTCGTCCCAGCCTTCGCCCACCACCCATTCTCCGGGCGCGGCCGCCTCACACTTGGCCCGCAAGCGTTCGCGGAACTCGTCGATGGTCTTGGCGCCGACCAGGTTCACGTTCATCTTCTCCAGACCAGCCTCGGCCAGGTGCACGTGGGCGTCATTGAAGCCGGGCATGACGAAGTGGCCATCGAGATCCACGATTTTCGTATCGGGCCCCTTCAACTTCATGATCTCGTCGCGCGCGCCGACGGCAAGGATGCGGTCGCCAAGGACGGCCAGCGACTCCGCGCGCTTGCTCCCGCCGAGGGACGACGCTGCGTCGACCACTCCGGTGTAGATGTTGCCGTGGGTGAAAATGAGATCCGCTTTCGGCTTCTGCGCGCTCTGCGCTGAAGCGCCAGTCGCCACGGACAATACCAGTAGCAGAATCGGAGCGATTCGCTGCATCATTCTCCAGTCCCCGACAATGTCAGCATTGTAAGCAGAATGCGCCTTAGTCCCAGCTCTCGTCCATTGCAGTCGAACCACTCTTGCAACGTGTGGGCGCCACCCCCGGAACCGCCACCGCCGATGGCGATGGCCTCGCGGCCGAGCGAAAGAGGGATATTGGCGTCGGTCGATGCTCTCTGCACCTGCGCCGTATTCCCCAGTTGCGAATCCACGGCGCGAATCACCCTCAAAAGCCGCGCGTCCGTCGCCAGCTCGCCGGCGGGGCGATTCCCGATCTCGACCACTTCGCTCTGCACCACCTGCGGCTTGCGGGTCCCGTGCTGAGCAGCGGCCCGATTTTCCGCTGCGACTGCTTGCTCCAGCGCGGCCCGCAGCGTCCGCTCCAGCCGGTCAATTTCCGACATGGAAGTGGAGCGCAGATCGACTCGCATGCTGGCGGACTCCGGAATTGAGTTCACGGAGGTCCCGCCCCGAATCACGCCTACATTAAATGTCGTTTTCGGCGAGGCGGGAACCGATGTTTGGCTGAAAATCTCGATGGCACGGGAGAGCGCGAAAATCGGGCTGGGCGCGCCGAAGTCGCTCCAGGAGTGTCCCCCCGGACCGCGCACGATCACTTCGAAGCGGCGGCTGCCCAGGGCCTCGGCCACCACGGTATCTGAACCGGCGCCGTCGATGACCACACTGTAGGCAATCGAGTCGCGCCAACGCGGCGTTGCGAAAACGTGACGCATGCCGCGCAAGTCGCCCTCACCTTCTTCTCCGACGTTGCCGATGAACACAAACGGCAACGCATGTGAAATTCGCGCGCTGCCCAGCACGCTCGCGATTGCCAGCATGGCGGCAATGCCCGCGCCGTTGTCGGAGACTCCCGGACCATACAAACGGCTGCCCTGCTGCCGGATGTTCAACGGTGTCGTCGCGGGAAATACCGTGTCAATATGCGCGCTGAGCGCCACCGCGCGGCTGCCGCAGCCGGGACGAACGCCGAACACGTTGCCGACGTCATCTACGTGCACGTCGATAAGCCCGAGGTCGCGAAAACGGTCCGCCAGCCAGGCGCCTCGAGCCGTCTCTCCGAAGGGAGGCGCGGCAACGCGAGTTGCCTCCATCTGCCAGAGCGCGAACTGCGATTCCTGGGAACGAAACCGGTCGAAGGCAGCACGCACTTGCGGTGAGCCGGCGAGCCTCGCCACTTCCTCCTGCACCGGGGGATAGGAATCAGAAGCAGCCAGTTGCGGTATCGAATCCATGGTTTGCGACTATCTTATAACGAAGATGCTCAACATCGGCGCGGTCGCGAAGTAAGTACATAATTCGAGATGAGTCAAACGTTGGGTTTTGGTAGACTGGCCAAGCTTCCAGATTGTCTTTGTTTCCCCACCGCTCGTAGGAGGTATCGCCGTGAAAAACGTGGTCAAAGTTGCCGTCATCGTGGTAGTCGTGTTGATAGTTGCCGCCATCGCAATTCCTTTTCTGGTAAATGTCAACAGTTTCCGTCCCGAGATTGAGTCGAACCTGAGTTCCGCTCTGGGACGGCCGGTGAAGGTCGGCAACTTGAGCCTCAGCATTCTTTCCGGCAGCGTGGAAGCCGATCAGCTGTCGATTGCTGACGATCCCAAGTTCAGCAGTGCCCCGTTTATCCAGGCAAAATCGCTTCTGGTGGGTGTGGAGCTGACGCCGCTCATTTTCAGCAAGCAACTTAACGTCACCAGGATCGTGATTGACCACCCGGAAATCAACCTGCTGCGCGACCGGGACGGGGCATGGAATTTTTCGTCTCTCGGAAATCAGTCGGCGCAATCCGCCAAAGCCCCCGGAAAAACGTCCAGCACTCCAGCGAACCTGAACGTGGGCAAGCTCGATCTGACCGATGGAACCATCACGCTCGGGTCCTCGACCGGCAAACGTAACCCCATCTCCTACGACAAGGTCAATGTCGAGGTGCGCAATTTTTCCTTTACCAGCGCGTTTCCCGTGGTCGTTTCCGCCGGCCTCCCGGGCGGTGGCAGCTTGAAAATCGACGGCAATGCCGGTCCGATTAATTCGGCCGATACTTCGCTGACACCGGTGCAGGCGAAGGTCGCCCTTCGCAAACTCGACCTTTCCCAGTCGGCACTCGTCAACCCGGAATTGGGCATCGCCGGCTCGGCCGATTTCGATGGCACGCTGACCTCTGACGGCCATATCGCGAAGGCCAACGGAACCTTGAACGCTAGATCGTTAAAGCTGGTTCCCAAGGGTTCTCCAGCTGGAGTGCCCGTCCAGTTGGTGTTTGCCGTTGAGCACGACCTGAAGAGCGAGTCGGGAAAACTGCTGCAAGGCGAGGTCGGGATTGGCAAGGCGTTGGCAAAACTGACCGGTACTTACAATATGCATGGTGAAACCACTTCGATCCAAACCAAGCTGAACGGACAAGCCATGCCGGTCGACGACCTCGAAGGCATGCTTCCCGCGCTTGGCGTGGTTCTTCCCACGGGTTCGAAGCTCAAGGGGGGAACGCTTTCGGTCGAGCTTGACTCCGTGGGTCCGCTCGACAAGCTGGTCTCCACCGGATGGGTGAAGATGAACAACACGGCGCTCGCCGGGTTCAACCTCGGCTCCAAGCTCTCGGCCATCTCTGCCCTGACGGGCAAGCAAACGGGCAACGACACCACGATCCAGAACCTGAGTTCCGATGTGCGGTACGCACCCGACGGCACGCGCCTGGACAAAATCGACCTGGTGATCCCATCGCTGGGAACGGTCACGGGCGCGGGCACCGTGAGTCCCAGCAATGCACTTGATTTCAAAATGGTCGCCAACCTGGCCGGGGTCGGCGCCGGCCTGACCAAGGTTGCCGGCATGGGGTCGGGGGGCATCCCGGTGGCGATCGGGGGCACCACTTCAAACCCAACCTTCATGCCAGACATGAAGGGGATGGTAAACAATCAACTCAAAGGCATAGTAAGTGGAGGCAAGAGTTCTTTGGGCGGATTGAGCGGGCTTTTGGGAAAAAAGAAACCCAACTAAACGAAGAGTCTGGGCGACTGGGCCTCGCCCGTCCAAACGGGGCGGAGCCGCGCGTCCAGGCAAAGTTCAGCGAATGCCGTGCACAGCGCTCTCGACGGGACGAGTTGCGAGCATCTGCATGCCATTCATGATCGTGGCGATTACATTCTCATCCCCGACTGCGGTATTGACCATCAGGTGATAGAGGCAGCGCACCGGCCAATCGGCATTGAAGTAGTGTTTGATGTAGGCCATGCGCTCTTTGTCCACATTCTCCACCAGGTCTTCGGCTTCAGCGCGATTCTTGCCCATCTCCAGCAGGCGGCGGATCTTTTCGTCTTTCGAAGCATAGGTGAAAACGCGGAAGGTATCTTCGCGATCGCGCAGGAAAAATGGGCCCCCGCGGCCGACAATGACCGCATTGCCTTCCGTTGCAATCGTCTGCATGATCTCTTCCACCATGGCCATCATGCGATCCGTATCAAAGGCGTGAGATGCGTGCAGGGACATGCTGCGCTCGTAACTGCCGCGCCAGAACGCCTTTGCTAAACGGTAGAGCCGGCTGTCGACGCGCTCATCGCACAAGGCCACCGCCGATTCCGCGACCTGCGCGCGCTTGGCAATCTCCGACGTCAGTTGCTGGTCCCAGAGCTTCCAGCCCAGCCGATGGGCCAGTTGACAGGCGATGCCTCCGCCTCCGCTGCCAAATTCGCGTTCGATAGTGACGATGCGAAACATTGCAAACCTCCCTCCGTCCCATGGTGAGCGACGGGTCTCGCCCGTCCCGCGTGCAGCGGCCGGGTGGGGACACCGGCCCTCTATTTCGTCTAGTGTACGACCATCCCGCTCGGCTTCGCCTTCTTGATCAGGAATACACACGGGATTAAACAGCCGATCACCAGCCCGAGCACCCAGAAATTGTCGATGTAGGCCAGCATGGTGGACTGCCGGATCACATTCGCCTGCAGCATGGCATAGGCATGCTGCTGCGCGGAACCGCCTCCCGAACCCGGTCCGGCGCCACCGCCCGAAAAAATACTCGTCATTCCACGCAAAGCTGACTGAAACTGCGGATTGGCGGCACTCAGTTTCTCCACCAGTTGTCCCTGGTGAACCTGGGCGCGGCGAGCGAGGCCGGTGGTGACAAAAGAAATCCCGACACTGCCCCCAATATTTCTGGCGAGGTTCATCAAGCCGGAGGCAGCATTGTTTTTGTCGCGTGGCAGAGACGAATACGCCGCGGTGTTAATGGGGACGAACAGGAAAGCGAGTCCAATCGCCTGGAAGACGCGTGCCATCATCACGGTGTGGAAATCGATACTCAGGTCGAACGTCGTCATATGAAACAGCGAAAACGAGAGCATCGACAAACCATACATCATCAGATAGCGCGGGCTATAACGAGAAAGCAGAAAGCCGACAAAAGGCATACACACCATGATCGCGAAACCGCCCGGCATGAGCGCCAATCCGGAGCGTTCGGCAGTGTAACCAAGCAGCGTCTGCATGAACAGCGGCAAGAGCAGCGTGCTGCCGAGCAGGGCAAATCCGAGCATGAACATCAGAAAGTTCGCAGCGGCAAAGCTGCGCTCTCGAAATAGATGCAGGTCGATGATGGGGTCTTTGTGGTTCCACTCCCAGAAAATGACGAAGATCAGTGATGCGGCCGAAATTACGGTCAACGCTACGATGAAATCCGATTCGAACCAGTCGTCGCGCTGCCCTTTGTCCAGTATCACTTGCAGGGTCCCGAGGCCAAGCGCGACGAAACCAAGCCCGGTGTAATCGATGCGAGTTTCGCTTAATTTACGGCGCTTGAAGTAGGGGGGATCCTGGATCAGCCGCGACGTCAGCAGGAGCGAAAGAATTCCAACCGGGATATTGATGAAGAAAATCCAGCGCCAGGTAAAGTTGTCGGTGATCCAGCCGCCCAGCGTCGGACCGATGGCGGGCGCCATCACCACCGCGATGCCGTAGACGGCAAATGCCATGCCGCGCTTGGCCGGAGCGAAAGTATCGGCCAGGATGGCCTGCTCGCTCGGCTGCAAGCCTCCGCCGCCCGCACCCTGCAGAACACGGAAGACAATCAGCATGGGCAGGTTCGGCGCGAACCCGCAGAGAAATGAACTGACGGTGAACAATGCGACACAGCCCATGTAAAAATTCTTGCGGCCGATGATCGAAGAGAGCCAACCACTCAGCGGCAGCACGATGGCGTTGGAGACGAGATAGGACGTCAGCACCCAGGTGCTCTCGTCCTGCCCCGCGGAAAGGCTGCCCGCGATGTGCGGCAGCGCCACGTTGGCAATACTGGTGTCGAGCACCTCCATGAACGTGGCCAGAGTCACGGTGAGTGCGATGATCCACGGATTCACCGCTGGCCGCCATTCAGCGGCCTCGTTCATGGTGATTGCAGCAGCACCCATTACTTAATCCACACCTTCGGCACCACCGACATTCCCGGACGGAGTTCATGGTTCTCGATTTCACCCGGCTCGAAGACGATCTTCACCGGTATGCGCTGCACGACTTTCACGTAGTTGCCGGTGGCGTTTTCGGGGGGGAGCAGGCTGAAGCGCTCTCCACTGGCGCCCGCGATGGAATCGACATGCCCTTTGTATTTCTTCCCCGTCGCATCGACCGCGATCTCCGCTGACTGGCCCGGCTTCATCTTGCCAAGCTGCGTCTCCTTGAAGTTGGCCGTGACCCAGATGTTGGCTTCATCGAGCGGGATGATCTTCATCATCTCCTGGCCGGGCTGCACGTTTTGACCAACCTCGACGGTACGGTTGCTGACGGCGCCGCTGACCGGCGCTATCACTTTCGTGTACAGAAGATTCAGCTCGGCCTGATCGAGCGCGGCCTTCTTGCGATCGACATTGGCCCATGCGGAAAGCGCGCGCGCGCGTATGGCTCGCATCGTCTGCGGCGCGGTGTCAGCGGTGCGAAGATCGGCGCCGGCCTGGGCGAGTTTGTCCTCGGCCTGCCGAATCTGCGCCGCGTAAGCATCGGCGCTGGCGCGCGCCGCCTGCAGAGTCGCGGCGGCGGCCTGGGCACTGGCGATGGCTTGATCGTATTGCTGCTGCGAGATCTCCTGCTTGTCGATCAGTGATTTGTAGCGAACAAGATCGTTCTGCGCCTTGGTGTTGTTGGCGTCCGCTTCCGCGATCTGCGATTTGGCGGCTTCAAACTGCTGGCGGGCGGCGTCGATTCCGGACTTCGCGCTGGAGACACCGGCCTGGGCGCCGCTCACCTGGCTCGAAGTGGTGACGTCCGTCACGGGGACATTAATGTCGGCGGCCGCGGCCTGCGCCTGGGCATCGGCATATTCCGCGCGCGCCTGCGCGACCGCGACCTCGTAATCGGCGGGATCGATTTCCACCAGCACTGTTCCCTTTTCCAGGTATTGGTTGTCTTGCACGTTGAGCTTGATCACATGACCGCTGACACGGGCGCTCACCGCGTTTACGTGGCCGTCAATCTGCGCGTCGTCGGTGGATTCGTAGCTTGCGAGATAGCGCCATAGAAAGAACACGGCGGCCAGAATCACGACACCAACGAAAATCAGTCCCCACTTGGTGCGCGGATTGCCCAGGAACGCGGTTCGCCGCTGATAGCGGGCTTCGCTGTCCGTTAGAGGATGATACTGCGGGGCGGAGGGCTGCGCCGCGGGCGTTTCCGCTTGCGGTTTGGGCTCGGCTACAACAGTACTGGGTGGCTCCATAGTCTTACTTCCCTTTCAAGTATTCGCGAACGCCCTCTTCGGCACGTCCCAGAGCGCGGGCATAGGAAACCTTGGCGAGGTTGTGAAGATAAAGGCTGGAGATCAAACTCTCGTGGGCGGTTGCCAGCGCTTCCTGCGCCTGAATCACTTCGAGGTTGTCGGTGACTCCGGCGGAGAAACGATCCTGCGATTGGGTAAGCGCCTGTTCGGCAAGATTCACCGAACTCTGAGCGACTTCCACCTGGTCGGCGGACGACTTCAGGTCGAGCAGCGCATTGCGGACGTCCTGGTCGATCTGGGCGCGCGTGTCGGCCATCTGTGCCTCGGCTTGCCGCAGGCTGGCTTCAGCCTTCAACACATCGCCATGGACCTTGCCGCCCTGGAAGATTGGAATGTTTAACGTACCGGACACCAGGTAGGTAGGCAAAATGTCGCCCGGGACCTTGCCGATTTCACCGTAATTAACCGCCATATCGATGGTCGGGAAGTACCCGGCAGTAGCCGCGCTGCGCTCCAGTTGCGCCGCCGCCAGACGATCACGCGCGGCTTTGTAGTCGGAACGCGAAGAATACGCCCGCTGCAGACTGCTTTCAACGTCGGGTATGGGAAAGGCCTCGTAAGGAGCTCTATCGGCCAGTTCGAATTCCTGCCTGGTCGCCAGTCCGATGACGCGCGCCAGCGAGATTTTCTGCTTGGCGAAATCGTTCGCCGCCGCAATCAGTTGCTGTTGGCGGGTCTGGTATTCGACTTGGGCCCGGAGCGTATCGATTGCCGGAGCGACGCCCGCCTGCTGTTGCGCAAGCGCCTTGTTGTAGAGCGCCTTCGCCGTCTCCACCTGGGCTTGCGCGGTTTCCACGCGGGCCGCCCCGGCAATCGCCTGAAGATAGGCATTACCGGTGGCCAGCACGACCAGATCGCGCGCATCCTTCAGATTGAATCGGGCCACGCTTTCACCAATCACGGAAGAACGGTATTTCTGGATCGACTTCCAGTCGAAGACGCGCTGCGTGGCCGAGGCGCGCACGTCAAAGTAGGAAAAAGGCCCGATTACGCGCGGAAGAGGTCCAGGCACGCCTGGAAAAGAGCGCAGGCCCAGTGCTTCCAGGCTCGACTTCTGTGCGACTTCCTGCACGTCAGCGCTGACGTTCGGAAGCAGATCGCTGAGTTGCTGCCATTTCTCGCCCCGGGCCTCAATCGTGTTGTACTCCGACAAAAGACCAGCCAGGTTTTGGCGCAAAGCCCGTTCGATGGCGTCGCGGAAGGTCAGCGGCAGGACTCCGGGCGTGGGCTTGGCCTCGGGCACGCTGCCGAACACTGGATTCTGGGTCGAGGTTTGAACCTGCGAGGTTTGAACCTGCGAGGCTTGCATCGCCCCGCCCGCGGAACCGGTGGTGGAGGCCGAATTTTGGGCGCTCATAGCGGCTCGGAAGATGACCACGGAGACGGTCGATACGACAATCCGCAAGAACAACGCACCAAAGCGCTGCCATTGCCGGGTGGGATGGTCTGAAGAAGCCATGAAGCCTGGGTTCTCTCCTTACGAGACGGAAATCATAAGCTCTTTGGACTCTTTTTGGCGGAGGTACGATGCAAATTGTTGAATCGCCTCACGATGCAACGCGGACCCCTCCCCATCCTCCGGCCACTCCCCACCCGTGACGTTGGTCATCTTGTGTAACCTCCACCCAAGGGTCAATCTAGGATGCGAGTTGGGCCCTTTCCCGTCGGCGGAAACCTGCCCGGCGGAAACCTGCCCGGCCGAAACGTCTGCGTATGAGCAACGACCCGAAAGTGCGGCCCAAAGGTTCAGACTGGACTCGTCTGCTCACCGACCCGGATCTAGTCAGTCACCTGGCGAGACTGCTCCAGACTTATCGCGAGGTGCCTCCCGAGCAGCGCGAAGCGGCGCTACTGCAGGCGATGTGGGAGATCAAGAACGTTGCCGTCAAAGCGCGCGAGGCGGGGAAAAATGCACCCGTTGCCGCCGCGCCGGCGCCCCCTGCCGTACTTCAGCCACCCCAGCCAGTTGACGCCACGCCACCGTTTGAACCAGACTTGTTCACCCCACAATCGGAATCGGAACGGCGCCGTTATCACCGGCTCAAGTGCTATGTGGCGGTTGAGATTCGTATTGAGGGGGAAGAGGATCCGGTCTGGGGCAATCTGGCGAATGTGAGCCGCGGAGGATGCCTGGTCGAGACCGCGAACGCCGTGCCCGCGGGCAAGGCGCTGGAGATCGGGCTATGGGTGGCCAGTGGGAAGATTTGGGTGAAGGGTGTCATCATCAGCGGAGTGGCGACGCGCAGCGCGCCTTCGTTTGGCGTGCGGGTGAAATTCTCCGAGGCGGAACTCTCGGAAAAAGAGCACCTGCGGGAGTTTCTTAAATTCGTCGAAAGTACCGCAAGAAAGTCCCACAGCGGACAAGCTTACGTGGCACAATTAAAAAGCTAGGGCGTCTCTCGAACCTGGCCTTCCCAGCAACTTTTCCCGCGGTCCGGGTTCATCCCTAGTGAGGCTAATCAGGATGGAAGTGCCTTTGCGCGGACGCCGGTGGCTGGTGGCAGCGGCCTTAGTGGTGGCGGCCGGACTAACCACGCAGTTTGCCCTCGGCCGGAAGAAGGACAAACCCGCCCCGGCGACGAAGCAGACACAGATGGACGGCCAGCAGCGCGTCCTCCATGCCCTCAACCGGCTAACCTTCGGTCCGCGGCCTGGCGACGTAGAGCGCGTCACCCAGATGGGCGTTGACAAATGGATCGAGCTCGAACTTCATCCCGACAAAGTTGATGACTCGGCCCTCGATGCCAGGCTGGCTCCGTTCCGCACGCTGCAAATGGGGACGAAAGAGATCGTCGAGAATTTCCCGCCCGAACAGGTGATCAAACAGATCGCCGACGGAAAAGCCGCGCTGCCGCGCGATCCCACCAAGCGTGCTGTTTACGAAGCACAGCTCCAGCGCTATGAAGACAAGCAGGAGCGTAAAGAAGAAGCGGCCAAGGGCGACGCGCAAAATACCGGCGGCACCGGCGGCGGCAGCAAAGACGAGGACAGCGCTGTTGCAGATCCCGAGCAGATGCGGCGCCGCCAGGAACGCCGGCTCGCGAATCTGAAGACGCAGGAACTGCTCGATATGCCCGCCGACGAGCGCATGAAGGGAATCCTGCAAATGTCGCCCGAAGATCGCCGTCAGCTCGCCGCGACGAACAAAGGGGCCAAGGCCGACGCGTTGCTGGAGGGAATGAGCGCGCAGCAGAAAGAAACCGTGATGGCGCTCAATAATCCCCAGCAGGTGGTGGTCAGCGAGTTGATGCAGGCGAAGATAATGCGCGCGATCTATAGCGAACGGCAACTTGACGAGGTGATGACCGACTTCTGGTTCAACCACTTCAACGTGTTCATCAACAAGGGCGCCGACCGCTTCCTGCTGACCAGCTATGAACGAGACGCGATCCGTCCGCATGTGCTGGGCAAATTCGAAGACCTGCTGGTGGCGACCGCGAAGAGCCCGGCAATGCTGTTCTATCTCGACAACTGGTTGAGCGTCGGTCCAGACTCGGAAATCGCGCTCGGCATCGCACCGCACCCACGCAACCGGCGCGGCTATGGCCCTCCACCGAACAATGGCCCAGGGAATCGTCCGCGGGGCAAAGGCAGGCAGGCCAGCGGTCTGAACGAAAACTACGGCCGCGAACTGATGGAGTTGCACGCGCTCAGCGTAAGCGGCGGCTACTCGCAGAAAGATGTCACCGAAGTGGCCAAGGTATTCACCGGATGGACGCTCGACCAGCCGAGAAAAGGCGGCGACTTCCGCTTCGAGCCGCGCATGCATGAGCCCGGCGACAAGATCGTCCTCGGACATCGCATCCAGGAAAACGGCGAAAAGGAAGGGCTGGAAGTGTTGCAGCTGCTGGCGCAGAATCCGAAGACGGCGCATTTCATTTCGCAAAAACTGGCCATGCGCTTTGTCTCCGACGATCCTCCGGCCGCGCTCGTCGATCGCATGACCCAAACCTTCCTGAAAAAAGACGGCGACATTCGCGAGGTCTTGCGCACCATGTTCAAGTCGCCCGAGTTCTGGTCACCGGAAGTCTACCGCGCGAAAGTGAAAACGCCGCTCGAGTTCGTGGTCTCTGCGGCGCGAGCCAGCGGCGCCGACGTGGAAGACGCGCGCGCGCTCGTCGGCACGCTTAACAACATGGGCATGATGCCCTATGGCGTGATGCCGCCGACCGGCTACTCGATGAAAGCCGACACCTGGGTGAATTCCTCGGCCCTCCTCGCGCGCATGAATTTCGCCCTGGGGCTGGCAGCCGGGAAGATACGGGGAGTCAACGTGGATTCCGCCAGCCTGGTAGCGGGACAGGTGGCGGCCGGAACAGACGCTACTGGCTCGGGCAAGGAAACGCCCGCCGACGCGCAGCAGGTGCTCGCGAATCTGGAAAATTCGCTCCTCGCAGGCGATATTTCCAAGCAGACGCACGATACGATCAGCAAGCAACTGGAAGACCCGAAGATCAGCCAGCGGCGACTGGATGATCCCAAGCGTCCGCCCAATGTGGCGGCGATTACGGGATTGATTCTGGGGTCGCCGGAGTTTCAGAGACGCTAGTTGTCAGTCGTAAGTTTTCAGTTGTTAGTTCTTAGGCGTGAGGACTGATAACTGATAACTGCTAACTGATAACTGAAAGCAGGTTTCCCTTGTCCATCACTCGACGCATTTTTCTTCGCGACGGCGCAATGGCTGTAGTCGGAACGACCGCGCTGCCGAGCTTTCTGACACGCGCGGCTTTTGGCGCGTCCGACCCCGGCATTCGCAACAAGCGTCTGGTCGTCATCTTCCAGCGCGGCGCGGCCGACGGGCTCAACATCGTTGTGCCCCACGGCGAGGCAAGTTACTACGCCATGCGCCCGACTATTAACATTCCGAAGAAGTCCGTGGTCGATCTTGACGGCTTTTTCGGATTGCATCCGGCGATGGCGTCATTTGAGCCGCTCTGGAAGCAGAAGCATCTCGCCATTGTGCACGCCGCCGGTTCGCCCGACCCGACCCGCTCGCACTTCGATGCGCAGGACTTCATGGAGTCCGGCACGCCCGGCGTGAAGGTCACCGACGACGGCTGGCTGAACCGCGCGCTGCAAGAACTTCCCGTCGTATCTGAGAAAGATAACTCTGCCTTCCGCGCTATTGCGCTGGGGCCGTCGCTGCCGCGCATTCTCTCCGGTAAAGAACCGGCGGTCGCAGTCAATAACCTCAACGATTTTTCCGTGGGCGGAAAAAATCCTAACGCGGCGCCGATGTCGAACACCTTTGAAGCCATGTACGACCACTCGGTGGACACAGTCTTGCACGGAACGGGCCAGGAAACTTTCGACGCGGTTAAGTCGCTGAAGGCCGCCGATCCCGCGCACTACACGCCGGCAGCCAACGCGAACTATCCCAAGGGGCGTTTCGGCGACAGCCTGAAGCAGCTGGCACAACTGATCAAAGCGAATCTGGGCGTGCAAGTCGCCTTCGCCGACATCGGCGGCTGGGACCACCACGTCAACGAAGGCAGCACCCAGGGCCAGATCGCCAACGTGCTCGGCGATTTCTCGCAATCGATAGCCGCCTTCTGGACCGACCTCGGCGACCTCGGAGAAGATACGGTCGTAGTAACCATGTCCGAATTCGGCCGGACCGCCCGCGAAAACGGCAACCGCGGCACCGACCACGGTCACGCCAACGTGATGTTCGTCCTCGGCGGCCCGGTGAAAGGCGGCAAAGTCTATGGCCGCTGGCCGGGCCTCGACCAGTCGCAGTTATACGAAGGCCGCGACTTGGCGGTGACGACGGACTTCAGGCTGGTGCTCAGCGAGGTCGTGTCGCAGTATCTGGGGAACAAGGATTTGAAGACGGTGTTTCCGGGATTCGAAAACGGGACAGACTTTCTCAAGTTTCTAGGTTGAAGCTGGAGACGTCAGAGAAACTCGATTCTCTTCACATTTCTCGTATTGAGATATACGCCTCGACCGGTAATGGAGTACTTCTCTGTGATTGTTCGTCCACTCGTTTTGCATCGGCAAGCAGAAAATCGTTGTCTTCCGCGTCGGGGTCGAAAGTGTAATCCTTGATCCAGCCGAAGTAGATTGAGCCATCGTCCACATAGACGACGGCGTAATCATTCGAAGGCCGATTTACCTTGACCCAAATCGACTGTGGGTCGGGTGCGATTCCTTCAAAGCGAGGCCAGCGTGTTGCCGCCAAAAAGCGGGCGCGATACAAGCCGATAAGGAGGAATCCGCCGAGCAGTCCGGCTAGGACGAGTGCCACCACAAAGCGGGATGCTGGAAAACCCGGTGTGTTGCTTAGAAGCCAGCCGCGCAGGAAACGACCGTCGATGCCGCGCACCAAGGTTGCAAGGACGACCCCGTAAATCAGGCTCCAAGCCACCTGAAGAAATTCGCTCAGCTTCTTTGCTGGGTACTTGGCACGGAAAAACTGAAGCGCGATGAACCCCGGCATCACGTAGACAAGAAAGTCGACTAAGTGCTCGGCGGGTTCAGCCACGTTCGGTACTGCCATACACTACTTCTTTGCGGTGTCCGGCTTAGTCGATCCCGCATTCTGGTTCTGCGCCCGATTCGGTCTGCCAGTAGGAGGAGGCACGTTCGGCTTGGGCCGAGTGTGAGTATACGACCGCTGAAAATCTTCGTTAATGTTCACCTTTTTGCGCACAGGATCGTCAGCCACGCAGTACCTCCAAGACATCGTCTCATCGACATTTTAGCATGCGCTAGAAGCTGCCAGTCAGGTTTCGATCAGCACATCCCCGCCCTCAATCCTCACCGGATACACCGCAATCTTTGCCCCCGGCGGACCGGCCTCGCCCGTCTTCGGATCCCACTCCCAGCCATGCCACGGGCAAACCACTTTCCCGCCTGAGATGACGCCCTGGCCGAGCGGACCTCCGCGATGCAGGCAGATGTTATCCATGGCGCTGATTTCGCCGTTCACGTTGGCGACGCAGATAGTCTTGCCGCCGCAGGGGAATTCTTTGGCTTCGTTGGTGGCGGGGAGATCGGATGCAGCGGCAAGTTTGACGAACATAAGAGCCCAGTATTCGGTGGTGACTGCAAACTGCAGATCCCTCGTTGCGCTCGGGATGACAAGAAGTATACAGATGGCAAGAGGTATACAGCAGTGGCCTAACTGAGAGCTGACAACTGAGTGCTGACAGCTATTTCGGCTGCATCGTCTGCGCGACCATCACCTGGCGCTTGAAGTTTTCCATCATGTGCTCTTCGAGCCGCACTTCGGTCGGACGCTTGGCGAGGGTCATGGTGTCGATCTTGTCCTGCAGTTTGAGCAGCGCGTAAAACAAATTCTCCGGACGCGGCGGGCAGCCGATCACATACACATCCACGGGCACGATGCGATCGACACCCTGCAGCACGGCATAGGTATTGAACGGCCCGCCTACCGACGAGCATGCGCCCATCGAGATCACCCACTTTGGCTCGGGCATCTGGTCGTAAATTCGCTTTACCACCGGCGCCATCTTCAAGGTGACGGTGCCGGAGACGATCATCAGATCCGACTGCCGCGGGCTGGGCCGAAATACCTCAGACCCGAAGCGCGCAATGTCAAACCGCGCGGTCGATGACGCAATCATCTCAATGGCGCAGCACGCCAGGCCAAACGTCATCGGCCAAAGCGCCGACTTGCGCGCCCAGTTGAAGACGTAGTCCACCGTCGAGATCATGAAATTCTTTTCGAATTTGTTCTGGAGCCAGCTCATG
>Ga0209415_10003203_pt1 | contig 30400 bp, 23 predicted proteins | sample PeaSoiSIISIP2007_FD_187696 | JGI IMG/M metagenome (GOLD analysis project Ga0209415, IMG submission 187696) | Peat soil microbial communities from Weissenstadt, Germany - SII-SIP-2007 (SPAdes) (version 2) | ecosystem: Environmental > Terrestrial > Soil > Wetlands > Peat | place: Germany... | reverse complement strand
GCCTTCCTCGGCTGGCTGGGCGTGTTTATGACCGGCTCCGACACCTCGTCGAACGCCCTTTTCGCCAAACTGCAGTTCGTCACGGCCGATAAGCTCGGAATCAACCCCCTTGTAACGGTTGGGGCAAACTCATCTGGCGGTGTTTGCGGGAAAATGATCTCTCCCCAGTCGTTGTCCGTTGCCTGCGCTGCAACCGGCCAAGTCGGCCATGAGGGAGATATTTTCCGCTTCACCCTGAAACACTCGCTTATCTACGATATGGGCCGCGCGGTCCAAGACGACTGGTCGGGATCGAAGGACTTCTACATCGCAGATAACGCATTCATCGGTCGCCACGAGCCGGAAAAAATGATGAGTTGGAGCAATAATTTCTGGGCGCGGTTCCCTGAATATCCAGAAATCGTGGGAGGCAGCATAGGCTCCGAGTATGCCGTAAAGATTTATGGCCAAGGTCATGTTGTCGCTTACAACTATTTTGGGGCTTGGCACGATGGGGTGGACCTGGCCACCTATGGAGTCCCGGATGGAACGCCAAACGAAGACCCCGACCGCGTGCCTGTCTCCGTCGATTTCTACAACAATGATTTCTACAACATGGGCGACAACTGCATTGAGTCTGACGGCGGGGCGCACAATATCCGAGTCTTCCGAAACCGTTGCTTCAATGCGCCGGGCGGGGCTCTCAGCGCTCAGCCAGTATGGGGCGGGCCGGTCTACTTCTTCCAGAATATCGTCTACAACACGCCGACGTTCGGCTCCTGTAAGTTCTCGCCGGTCTCCGGCATTTACGTTCTGCAGAACACGTTCGTCGGAGAATGCCGTGGGGGACCGATGGGCAACGCGCATTTCCTCAACAACTTGTTTTTGGCGCAGGGCGTGGTCGGCTTTGGCGGTGGTGGGCGGGGCGGGACGCCAACCATGACCAGAGGAATGCCGGTCTTAGCCGTCACGACCTTCACAAACTACTCGACGTCCGACTACAACGGGTTCCGTCCCAATCCTGACTTCGATCACGCCTTCGAATGGAACTCGCCGCCGTTCGACGTCCCGGCGGACTTCGTCGGGCAACTGCAAACCAGGCAATTCAAGACGTTACAGGCTTATTCCGAGAACACCGGGCAGGAGAAGCACAGCCTCCTGGTCGACTTCGGCACGTTCGTGAACGTAGGATTGCCCAACAACTCCGACCCGCAGCACGTTTATAAGCCGGAGGATTATGACTTCCGCTTGAAGCCAGGGTCGGTCGCGATCGACAAGGGCACGGTCATTCCCACGATCACGGATGGGTTTACGGGCAATGCGCCCGATTTAGGCGCGCTGGAGTTCGGTAAGCCTGTGCCGCACTATGGCCCTCGCAAGCCTGTTGTTGGTTTAGAGAAGTACGGTTCGACGTTCCGCGCTAACACCGGGCCTCCACCGGAGGGAACCGCTCCGGCGACTGCATCTTCCTCCCCTGCGGGTGCGAAATAGCTCTCTAGAAGAAGCGGGTGCCGGGAGTCTCGCGCGCCTCGAAATCGGGCCGCTAAGATCGCGGCACAAATGCGCCCGGCGATCGCCACCGCGCTCGGTTACTTAGGAGCGTCCATGGCCCGCAATTCGCGGTGCAACACATACGAAGTCTGAAGGGGAACCCCGTCCTGAAATTCAATCTTCAGTAAGGCCTGATAGTAGCGCGGCGTCTCACCGGAGGGTTTCCTCATCCTGGAGAGAAGACCACGCGCCGACCCCGGTTCCGTGAAGCATCGGACCGCGCCCATTACGCCCGCGCCGTTTCGGCCGGAAAAGCTCATCACGTCGCCCTTGCCGAGAGGACCGGGCGTGTGGCTGACCAGGGCGTAGGTCACTCCGCTCGATCGATCGCGTCCAGGCTGGTCGACGAAGATCGCTGGTTCACCGGCTTGCGGGTGGTAGTTGTGGATCCCGTTTCGCGGTTCCAGTATCAACTCAGGCTTCACCGGCAAGCTGGCGAGCTGCTGATTGAAAAACTTAGGCGATCCAATCAACACGACGTTATTCTCGCTGAGCTGGGTCCAGGACAGTTCGGTGCCGTTGACCACCGACACATGGGGTATGCGAGCCGCCAAGAGCTTCCCCAGCAGGAACGTAACATTCACATCCCCGATGGTGCTGTAGTAGTAGAAGGGTTGGGGAGGAGCAGTTCGGAAGGTCCTCTGCAGGGTCGCGACGGCTGGAGACTTCTGGATGTCCTCCACCCGGTTTAACGACATGCCGCGGAAGACCCCGAGCCCGGGCAGGTCGACGAAAAGGGGCGCGCTAATGGACAGGATGAGGGGACGGTCGGCGGCGATGAAAGGCCCCCAAAGCGTCTCAATCTCCGGTGTCCAACCAGCTCGAAACACAGCTGTCTCCAGCCGCTCCTGCCTCAATTGCAGGGCGGAATAAACCGCCACCACGCTCACGAGGATAAGAGCCGCGGCCGTCACGAAAAGAGCGCGGCGTTCCGGCCGCGCCGGAGGGATCGAAGGCTCCGGCGCCGGCGCTAACGCCGGACAGGTGAACGAGACCATCGTCGCCGGACGCTCCTGCCAGTTTAGCTTGAACCGCCCTTTCGGCAGTTCCACCACAATGGGGTCGTCTTTCCCCTCTGTCTGGTAATATTCGGTGAGCTTTTGCCGGAGGCGCCCTACTTGAATGCGAACCGTGGAGTCGTGGCGGGGATCATAGGTGGGTGGTTTGCCGAAAGCGTCAATACCGATGCTGAATTCCTTGAGCTGATCCGCTTCGCCGGAGATGGACTTGTCGGCCAGGAACTTCAGCAAACGGCGCAATCCATCGGAAGAACGAAGCGCTTCGCTCTGAAGAATGCGGTCGATTTGCGCCCGGCTGGATTCCCCCTGCGCGATCATCCCCCCTCATTTCCTCCCAATGGCACAGCCACTAGTTAAGTAGGGGAAGTATATCACCCGATAGGACGGGCGTCTAGGCCATGCCGGACAGGCCCAGCAGGACGGACAGCCATCATATAGGAGGTGTGCCTTCCGGACCGGGGCCCAACCAACTTCCGAGCCCCAACGAGCTTTACTGACAGCCGCTTAGAGAAGATATAACCGGTCTGTTACCGGCTAGTCACATCAAAATCTGTTGCGTTCAGGGCGGTTCGGCACTATACTCCCTCAGGCGCAGGCCAACCGTGTGAGGCGGCCCCTGCCCAATGTCAAGGAACTCCAAGTGAGAGTCTCGCCAAGTGTCGAGCAGAGCCCTCCGGGTATGTTCACGATTAGGAGGGCGACCATCACCGCCCCTCTCCTAAGGCGTGGATCCCGCCTGGACTGGCGACGGCCACGGCGAGTCTCCGGCTATCGGTTTGAAGCGCAAAGGGTGCGGCGCGCACCGCCCAGGAGATCAGGAACTGTTTCGCGCCGCACTCCGTTTTGCGCGAATTCCTCAAAAGCCGGGTTCCGAGAGGCCGGCCGCTTCTTTCCGGTTCTCGGTTCGTCATTCGGGGCAACCAACCTGCCGCGATCCCTGGGGTGTCGTGGTCTTAGTCTCGCCGTTCAAGCAACAGCCCGTTCAAAGGAGAAAATGTGCAATACCTAGCCCGAGTAACGCCTATTTTTGCACCGTGTAATCATCCCTCGGATCGAAATTCGATGGGCCAGTGGTTTTCTCGAAATGTACTCCGATGCGCGCTGGTGGGATGCGCGATCCTGCTTCTGGTTCATTTGACGTCTTCCTCGTTACAAGCGCAGGCCAACGCGACCGGTTCCATTCATGGCACCATTACCGATCCGTCGGGCGCTCCCGTGCCGGGAGCGACGATCACGCTCGCCAGCGCCGCGCTGCTGGTTTCTCAAACGTCCACATCGGATTCGGCCGGGAACTACCACTTCGAACAGTTGCCGGTGGGCGCATATAAGATCACTTCAGCCGCCGCCGGATTCCAGCAATATGTTCGGGACAACATCCAAATCAGCGCCGGTTTCTCGGCTGAGGTCAACGTACCGATGACGGTCGGCGCGCAGTCGGAGACAGTGACTGTCACCGCCGAAGGTCCAGTGGTCGACACCACCTCAACGACGGTCGGGACCGCGATTGGAGCGCTCACGGTGGCGGATGAAATCCCGGCGACACGCACTATGCAGGAGATGGTATCGATCGCCCCCGGAGTCATGCCGACCGCCGCGCCCGATCTGGGCGGAGGCAACATCGCCAGTTTCGTCCTCTCCGCCTACGGGATTACGGGGCAGTCCACCGCCCTGATCGACGGAATCAACACCCGCAAGAGCAACAACAACTCGGAAGGAAACTACGACTTCACGACTTTGGATGAAATGCAGATCGTGTCTACCGGTGGCGACGCGCAGACCGCGCTCCCCGGCGTGTTTTTGAACGCGATCGTCAAGACCGGCGGAAATCAGTGGCATGGGCGGGGCGAGGGCAACCTGGAAAATCAGGCCCTGGAAAGCAACAACCTGACGGCGCTGTTGAGGTCGCAGGGGAACACGGCCCCCAACTTGATCCTGGATGCCGTGGACGCAAGTCTCAACGGCGGGGGCCCCATCATCAAGAACAAGTGGTGGATCTTCGGCGGCGGCCACGTCAACAATAGCCATCGGACCGCGCTCGGCTACTTGGTGAACGGCCAACCCGGCTCCGCTTACGGCCGCCTCACCAACGGAACTGTAAAAACCACCTATCAGACTTCGCCGAACTACCGGGTGATCTTATTTCTCACCGACGAGGGTCAATATTTTCCTCTACACTTCGGAAGCTCGACTGTTCCGTTACTGAACACGCGCAACTTCACCGAGACCATGCGGGAGTATAAGGGCGAAATCCAAGGCACGCCAAACCCCCGCCTCGTGCTCGACCTTTACGCCGGTCACCATATCTACCAGGCGAACTACACCGCCCAGCCGGATCCCAGCGGGATTCCAAGCCTGACCGATCTCACCACCGGGATTGCGAACGGACCCAATCTAGGCCAGGACCACCGGGGACGCCACTCCACGCAGTTTACCGGATCGGTCTCCTACATACCCACCGGTTCTTTTCTAGGGACGCACGAGCTCAAGTTCGGGTCCACCTGGCAGCTGATGTGGACGGCGACGGACGAGCCGAACGGGATCGCCGGGAACTATCAACTCGTGTTCCAGACCGTGGGCGGCGTGTCCGGCCAGCCGGTTCAGATCAAGTTCTACAACTATCCGCTGCCGAACAACCGTGAAGACCTGAACGAGGGCGGCATGTTCGTGCAGGATACCTGGCATGTTACCAAGCACCTCACCGTCAATCTGGGTGTGCGGATGGACAATTTCAATACATTCGTTCCGGCACAGAACAAACCGGCGGGAACGTTCGGTTCGCCCTGGGCAGCGCCGGCCGTGGGCGCCAATCCGCTCATCTACACGGGCGTCCAGCAGACTTTTCCCACGATGGGTACGGGGAACTGGTGGAGCCCGGCTCCGCGCGTCGGCATGGTGTGGGATATCCTCGGCAATGGCAAGACCGTCCTCAAGGCGAGTTTCGGGCGGTACGACTGGACGCCTGGAGACGATTTCGCCTCTCCCCTCAATCCAAACACCGCGGTGGTATCCACGTATGCCTGGAACGCAGCCGCCGGTATTACCTGCACCGAAGCGGTGGCGCTCACCGGCGGATGCGCCTACGTTCCAGGCTCGATCAATCTGAATCCGAACGGGCCCGCTTTCCAGTCGGTGCTCGGAGGAAGCAACGGCGCCACGGTGAAGCTTTCGAATACCGTGCTCAACCCGAACCTGAAGGAACAGTACTCGAACATCTACCAACTGTTCCTGGAGCGTGAATTGAGTCCGGGGCTTTCGGCGAGAGTGGGTTATACCTACATCGGCAACGCCAATAGCTGGGTACAGATACCGACGCAGGTTCCGTACAGTGGATGGGACATTCCCCACGTCGTTTATGACGGCGGCCCCACCACGGCGTCGTGCCTAAGTTCATCCACCGTCACTTGCCCGGCTACCGGGACCCCGATCACCATCTATGACATGGATCCGGCCTACAAAGGCGCGGCGTTCAGTCAAACTCAATACGTCAACAAGACCGGCAACGCGGACCACTTCGGAACCATCGAGGCGACCGTGACCAAGCGGCCCGGTTCCGGAAAATATAGCGTAGTCGCAAGCTACACCGGGACCCGAGATCACCAGTGGCTGTCCGGCACGAACAATGGCGGCCTCAACGGCAACCAGAGCCTGTCGCCGATTTTCACCAGTCCGAATCAGCTCCTGTTCCCGCTCGATACCACCTGGGCTTGGCAGGCGCGGTTGACGGGAAACTACAAGCTCCCGTGGAAGTTCGATGTCTCCGCCACGTATAACCTCTACAACGGGCTTTATGGGCAGCGCACCGAAACCTGGACTCTTCCGAACGCGGGCGCCATCACGGTCCCGATAGAGCGATACGGTGCGGAGGTAGGTCCCCTTCGCTCGCTTCTGAACCTGCGTTTCTCCAGGAACTTCAAGACGGAGAGATTCGGGCTGTTCCGGCCGAACGCGGAAATTCTCAACGTGCTGAATTCCGCCGCGCCCTGGAGCTGGACGCTTACGTCCGGACCGCGGTTCGGATACTACAACAGCACCGACACGCCGCGAATTGCCCGAATCGGAATCATTTGGGAATTCTAGGTTGACTGGATTGGCTCTTGCTGAGCGTGGAGGGTTGTCGATCAGGCGAGGTTTATCGTCCATCGCGATTCTCCCGCTGGGCCAGGGATGCTTCAGTATCCCATGGACATTCGCCGCCGGAGGGAAGGGCGTGGGCCGGGTCACGCCGCAATTCTACCCGCCGGCGCCCGCCAGGATAGCGGAACAGACGGTGTGAGCCGCGCCGGAGCGAGACATTTCAAGAAACCAACAAAAAGGGTTGAATCGATCATGAACACCAGCAAATGGCTGAACGCACTCTTAGCGGTTTCCGTTCTACCTATACTCTTGACGACTCCGTTGTGGTCACAAGCCACCACGACTTCCGGCGAGTTTACGGTGGAGCCCGCAACCTTGAAGTCCCTGGGGTTCGAGTGGAGGATCTCGGGCGACGCCAACCGCAACGCCCACGTGGATGTCGCCTATCGCAAGAAGGGCGAACAACCGTGGCGCGCCGGACTGCCGCTGATGCGTTCCCAGAGTGAACAGATTGGGGTCGCGCCGGGACCAGGCGCCGCCAACGCCGGCCAGGCACGCTACCCGTTGTTCAAATACACCGCGGCGAACATGTTCGTGGGCAGCATACTCAACCTGGACCCGGACACGGAATACGAGTGCCGCTTCACGCTGGCCGATCCCGACGGGGTGACCGGAGCCAAGGAGAAGACCGTCACGGTGCGGACCCGCAAGGAACCGCAGCCAGCCGAGGGAGGTCACGTGTATCACGTGTATCCCGTCGACTGGACCGGGCCCAAGCAGGAGCCGGCCTTCACTGGATTGATGGCCGCCTATTACATGGGTTCCGCGCATTTCGATTACGAGAATGCGTTTCCGCCGCGGGTTGTACCCGGCGACATAATTCTGGTACACGCCGGCCTGTACGTCGGCGACCGGTTCCATTACATGAACGGGCCGCCCCGGCCGGGCTACCTGTCTCTTGCCAATCTATTCGACGGTACCTACTATCTGACCGCTAGCGGAACGCCCGACAAACCGATCGTGATCAAGGGCGCGGGCGATGGAGAAGTGATCTTCGACGGAGCCGGCTGCCAGACGTTCTTCAACTTGATGGGCGGAAATTACAACTACTTCGAGGGGATCACGTTTCGAAATGCCAACGTCGCATTCCTGCTCGGCATCAAGGACATCGCCGGATCGAGCGGATTCACGCTGAAGCATTCCAAGCTCTACGATATCGGCCGCGCGGTGCAGGCAGACTGGTCCGGTTCGAAGAATTTCTATATCGCCGACAACATCCTCATTGGAAGACACGATCCGGACAAGATGATGAGCTGGACCGGAGCGATCTGGTCTAAGTTCCCGGGCTATCCGGAGCTGCTGCTTTCGGAATACGCGATCAAGGTGTACGGCCAAGGGCACGTGGTCGCCTACAACTACGTCGCGCACTGGCACGACGGAATTGACATTGCCACCTACGGGGTGCCGGATGGAGCGCCCAACGACATTCCTGATCGGGTTCCGCTTGCGATCGATTTCTACAACAACGACATCTTTAACATGGGCGACAACTGTTTTGAGACTGACGGAGGAGCGCGAAACATTCGGGTGTTCCAAAATCGCTGCTTCAATTCGGCCTCGGGAGCGCTAAGCGTCCAGCCGGTTTTTGGCGGGCCCGTGTATTTTTACCAGAACCTGGTATACAACACACCCACAGGATCGCTGAAATACATTGAAGGCTCTTCGGGAATTTACACGTACAACAACACCATCATCGGGGAAGGCCGCGCCGGTCCGGCTTCGAACGAATATTTCCGCAACAACCTGATCCTGGCGCAAGGGGCCATGCAGCCGGTCTTCGCCATCACGACGTATACGAACTACACGAATTCGGACTACAACGGATTTCGTCCGAATCCCGACGCAGCCGATTCCTTTGAATGGAACAGTCCGCCCTTCGAGACGGCTGCCGATTTTGCGAAGCCTCCCACCGCTCGGCATTTCAAATCCTTGAGCGACTACACCGAAGCGACCGGGCAGGACAAGCATAGCGTCCTGCTCGATTACGACGCGTTTGTCCGCGTACCGAAGCCGGACATGACCGATCCGCAGCGTGTCTACAAGGTGGAGGACTACGACTTCCGGCTGAAGCCGGGCTCCGCGGCCGTGGATGCCGGCGTGTCGCTCCCCAACATCACCGATGGCTTTACCGGCAAAGCCCCTGATCTCGGGGCTTACGAAGTGGATCGGCCCATTCCGCATTACGGGCCCAGGCCCGCGGCGGGAGGCGCGAGCGGCCAGTGATCCGTCCCGTGAACATTTACAACATGGCCCAGGTGTTTAGAGGAGGTTCTGCGGTCGCGGTCATTGGACTCGGAATTGTATGGCTGGCTCTCGCCGCGCCGGCGCAAACGGAGCAGAAGTTCAAGACCCGGCTCGCTCCCGTGCCCAGGGACACTCCGATGCTGGCCACGGTCGCGGGGATAGGCTCCGCCGCCGCTGTGCTTTCGGGTACGAAACTTTCGGTTACCGGAACCTTCGAAGGGCTGAAGTCTCCGGCGACGACGGCACGTGTGTATCAAGGGAAAGCGATCGGCGTGCGTGGCCCGGTTGCTTTCGACCTCACCGTGACTCCAGCAGTGAGCGGGTCAATTTCCGGCTCCTCCGATTTGACGGCTGGTCAGGTGGAGAACTTAAAAAAGGGGAAGTTCTATATTCAGATCGACAGCGAGAAAGCTCCCGGCGGCAATTTGTGGGGTTGGCTCGGTCACTAGGAGGCTTTGGATCATGGTTGGTTTGCGACGTTACTTTGTGATGGCGTTGGTGCTCGCCGTGTTGCTGGCCTTTGCGGGTGGCGTCATCGTCGTGACGGCTCAGCCCCAGACGGCCACCGGCCCTTTCACGGCCGAACAGGCGAATGCCGGGCGCGCGGCCTATATGGAGAGCTGCGCCAGTTGCCACCAGCCCGATCTGGCCGGCCACTTTGAAGCGCCACCCTTGGCGGGCGCGACCTTCATGAATACCTGGGGCGTCCGGTCGACCAGCGACCTGACTTCCTTGATGCAGGCGTCCATGCCGCCTGGAAATATTGGCGGCCTCGGGGCCCAGGCTTACGCCGACATCACCGCGTTCATCCTTCGGGCCAACGGTTCGCGGCCGGGCGGCCAAACGCTGACGCCCGCAACCGCGGTGCCGATTCGTTCGGTCGCGACGGGGGTCGTCACTTTGGCGCAGGCTCCCGTGGCTGGTGGCGGACGCGCGGGCGGTCCAGCGGCGGGGCGCGGCGGCACTGGGCAGCGTCCATCGGGACCGACCGGCCTGACCGTCACGGGAGAAGTTAAAAACTACGTGCCGGTCACGGATGAGATGCTGACGCATCCCGATGCGGGCGACTGGTTGATGGCCCGCCGGACTTATCAGGCGTGGAGCTACAGTCCGGTCAACCAGATCACCACGAAGAACGTGCAGGACCTTCGCCTGGTGTGGGTTTCGGCCATGAACGATGGCGGCGCAAATGAGCCAACGCCGATCGTGCATAACGGAATCATTTATCTGGCGAACCCCAGCAACATGGTCCAGGCGATCGACGGCCGCACCGGCGAGATCATCTGGGAGAACCGGATCGGCCCCGAGGCGAGAATCGCATACGGCGCGACGCGCAGCCTGGGCCTCTATCAGGACAAGGTGTTCCTGGCAACCACCGACTCGAAACTGATCGCGCTCGACGCGCGAACCGGCAAGATCGTGTGGACCACCGTGATCGCCGATGCGAAGAAGGGGTACAGCAACACTAGCGGCCCCATTATTGTTCACGGCAAGGTAGTCCAGGGCATGATGGGATGCGATCGCTACAAGGATGATGGTTGCTACATCAGCGCTTACGACGCCGCAACCGGCAAGCAGTTGTGGAAGTTCGAGACCGTCGCGCGCGAAGGGACACCGGGGGGGGACACGTGGGGCTCGCTTCCGAATCTCCTCCGCGCCGGCGGCGACACGTGGATCACGGGCAGCTACGATCCCGACCTCAATTTGACCTATTGGGGAATCGCCCAGCCGAAGCCCTGGATGCGTTCGAGCCGCGGATCGAAGCCGACCGACAAGGATCTGTATACCAGTTCCACCGTCGCGCTCGATCCGGATACCGGCAAGCTGGTGTGGTACTTCCAGCATGTTCCTAACGAGTCGCTCGATCTCGACGAGGTCTTTGAACGCGTCCTGGTGGACATCGGCGACCAGAAGACCGTCCTCTCCATCGGGAAGGCCGGCATCTTGTGGAAACTCGATCGCCGCAACGGAAAATTTCTCGGTCTCAAGGAGACGCTCTTCCAGAATGTGTTCGACAAGATCGATCCCGAGACCGGCGCCGTGACCTATCGGAACGATATCGTCGAGCAGCAGGAGGGGGACTGGATTCAGTCCTGTCCCAGCACCGAAGGCGGCCATAATTGGCAAGCTACGAGCTACCACCCCGGCACCGGACAACTGATCATCCCGCTGAGCCAAAGCTGTCTGGACCTGCGCGGACGGACGGTCGAATACAAGGACGGCGCGGGCGGCGGTTCGGCGGATCGCCGCTTCTACGAGATGCCGGGCACCGACGGCAACATCGGGAAGCTTGCCGCCTACGACGTCAAGACCATGAAGGAGACCTGGTCCTTCCAACAGCGCGCCCCGTTCCTGACGGCGGTGCTCTCGACGGCCGGCGGAATCGCATTCGTCGGCGACCTGGACCGGAAGTTCAGAGCCGTGGACGTCAAGACCGGCACCACTATTTGGGAAACGCGGCTTGGAACGTCGGTCCAGGGCTTCCCGGTTTCGTTTACCGCCGGCGGCAAGCAGTACATCGCCGTGACTACCGGCCTGGGCGGCGGCAGTCCACGAAATGTGCCGGCCTCGATTGCGCCCGATGTGCATTTTCCGGGGAATGGCAACGCCATCTATGTGTTCGCCCTTCCCGACAAAAAATAAGGAGCATACTTTGAAATCCTATTCCATCCTCAAGCTGGCATTGTTCACACTGGTACTGTCCGGCGCCGCCGCATGGGCGCAGCAATCCGTGCCCGAAATTCCTTTTGATTCGGTCCCGAACTTCCTGAAGGGGCTGCCTGCGGATTTGTACCTGGGAGAAGCCTCGGGCGTGGCGGTGAACTCGAAGAAACACATCTTCGTGTACTCGCGCGGTAATTCGAACGGCCCGGCTTACGCGGCCACGGCCTCGCAATTGCTGGAATTCGGTCCGGACGGGAAGTACATCCGCGAGATCGGCCATAACCTGTATGCCTGGTCGTTCGCGCACGACGTCCGTGTCGATAAGGACGACAATATCTGGGCGATTGACAAAGGGTCGGACATGATCATCAAGTTCAATCCCGAAGGCCGTCCGGTCATGATCTTTGGCCGCAAGAAGGAAGCCTCGGACGAAGGCGCCGAACCCTGGAAGCATCCGAATCCACCGCTCCCCGCAACCGACGGACAGTTCCGGCAGCCGACCGACGTCACCTGGGACACGCAGGGCAATATCTTCATCAGCGACGGGTACATCAACTCGCGCGTCGCCAAGTACGACAAGAACGGCGACTGGGTGAAGCAGTGGGGCGACCGCGGCACCAAGCCCGGCGAGTTCAACACGCCGCACAGCATCGCGGCCGATGCCAAGGGAAATATCTACGTGGCGGATCGCGGGAACAACCGGATCCAGGTATTCGACCCGGACGGAAAACTTCTTCACATTATTACGATCGACGTACCCGTCCCGTCCGATGCTCAACCCTGGATGGGCAACAAGCCCACACCCGGAGGGAGGGGACCTTCGCTCATGGCGAGCGGCGCGCCGTGGGCCATCTGCATCACGCCCGGTCCCACCCAATATCTCTACAGCGCCGATGCGTACCCGGGCCGGGTCTACAAGCTCTCGCTCGACGGCAAGGTTCTGGGGATGCTCGGCAAGTCTGGACGCCAGTTGAAGCAGTTCGGCTGGATCCATGAGATCGCGTGCCCGTCGGAAAACGAGATCTATGTCGCGGAGATATTGAACTGGCGCGTACAGAAACTCATTCTGCATCCGGAGAAGGGCGCGAGCGGCAAGACCGACTAGCGTCGTGCGTCAGAAATCCTGAGCCGTTTCGCGCAAGGTGGGGCGGACCCCCGGGTCCGCGGCCGACGCCCTCGTCGGCCTTTGTTTGCAGGCGAAAAGCCGGACCAGGGGGTCCGGCGCGGACGAGGGCGTCCGCCCCACCTGCTGTTCACTCTGTGAGACACACTCACTAGCGAGACAATCGCAACGCGATCTGACACAGCCCCGTGGGCCGGGCTGTATGCCAGGAGATGTACGCTAGGAGAGCGATGAAACCACGCGCTCCTTCGCGCAGAGAGGTCCTGACGGGCGCTGCGGGTGTCGCGGCCGCGTCCATCGCGGGCGCCCCGGTTTCCGCGCAAGTTCCGGAGCTATCCAACCTGACGTTGAAGAAGGCTTCTGATCTCTTGCGGCGGAAGTCGGTGTCCCCGGTCGATCTCACCGAGGCCTGCTTGAAGCGAATCGAGCAATTGAATCCGGTGGTGAACGCGTTCATCACCGTGACGGCTGAGCAGGCTCTTGCCGCCGCCCGGGAAATGGCCGAAGAGCAACGGCGCGGGAAATGGCGCGGCCCCCTTCATGGCATCCCGATCGCCTTGAAGGACAACATCGACACGAAGGGCGTTCGAACCACCGCCGCGAGCCAGCTCTTCAAGGATCGCGTCCCCGCCGAAGACGCCGAAGTGGTGCAGCGCCTCAAGGCCGTCGGCGCGATCATCATCGGCAAACTCAACATGCAGGAATTCGCGTACGGAACCACCTCCGTCGCGAGCTATTACGGCGCGGTCCACAATCCCTGGGCCCTCGACCGGATCACCGGTGGATCGTCCGGCGGTTCGGCGGCTGCGATCGCGGCGGACCTGTGCCCGGGCACGCTCGGCACGGACACCGCGGGATCCATTCGGATTCCTTCTTCGTACTGCGGCGCTGTGGGACTGAAGCCCACCTACGGCCGCGTCAGCACACACGGCGTGATCCCTCTTTCCTGGACGCTGGACCACGTCGGCCCGATTTGCAGGACAGTCGAAGATGCTGCGGTGATGTTGAATGCGATCGCGGGCTACGATGAGCGCGATCCAGGGTCCGTGAATGTTCCGGTTGTGGACTACACTCGCGCGCTCAATCTTCTCACGTCCAAAATGCGCTTAGGCATCCCGCGCACGCCGTACTACGACAGCCTCGATCCGGACGTTCAAAAGGCGATGGATCGCGCGCTCGAAGTCCTGCGCAAGTTGACCGCCAGTGCAACCGACGTCGAGCTTCCCCCTGCGGCCACCACACCGGTGGTGGGGCCGGAAGCCCAGGCCTACCATCAAAAGATGTTCAAAGATTCGCCGGAATTGTATCAGCCGAACACGCGCGCCGCGCTCGAGCGATCGGTGAATTTGAATGCCGCGGACTATGCGGCGAAGCTCCGCGAGATTCACGTCTTGCGCCGTGAAATTAAGAAAGTCTTCGTGAACGTCGATCTGCTGATCACGCCCACCATGCCGGGCCTGCCGATTCCGATCGCGGAGAGCCAAAATCGCTTAGCCGCCCCCATTCGTAATACCGGACCGTTCGACGTGTTTGGGCTCCCGACCATTTCCGTGCCGTGCGGTTTCTCCACATCGGGATTGCCGATCGGATTGCAAATCAGCGGCGCGCCTTTTGCGGAATTACAAGTACTGGCGCTGGCGCACGCCTACGAACAAGCGACGGAGTGGCACAACCGGCGTCCTGTGATTCGTCCAGCCTGAGTTTCCTTATTTGAGGGTACTTGTCGCGAGTTTCCAAGTTCCCGGTTTCGCGTGGGTTTGAGTCCCGTGTTCCGGTTTGCCCTTTAAGGTCCTAGCCGGGCGGGTCCGGAATCGACAGCCTGCGGCAAATCCTCTTTGCAAGGAGGTTGGCAATTTCGGTATGGCGAGGAAGCGCCTCGGAGTGTCCGTTTCGAGGATTCTCCCAAAGGGTGTGTTCTTTACCTTCTCTCCGCAACACGCAGCCGTGCCGGCGAAGGTGCCGGAGGAGCACCTCACGCTTCATCCGACGACGACAGGCTCCTGTACGGCGTCAGGAGGCAGGGCGCGCAAGGATTCCTCGCGCCTATGTTCGAGGATGAGGGCAATCGCCTCGCGGAGATTCGCCAAGCATTCTTCGCGCGATTTGCCTTGGCCGTTGGCGCCAGGCACCTCGGCGCAATAGGCGACGTACCATGGGCCGTCCTGCTCGACAATCGCGGTAAACTCGTTGCGCATGCCCTATTCTAGCGCTGCCCGGCAGACGGATCAGGGTTTAACAGTGACCTTGACGTGACCGTTGGTCCAGCAGCACTGGAAACCCGCGCCGCCCACGCCCGACATGTCGTTGACCGTGATGTGCAGGACGTACTCTCCGGGCTGGCTGAAGCTGGCCGTGGTCGCCGCTTTGCCCTTGAAGGGAACATCCTTGGGCGTCTTCCAGTCCACCAGCTCCACGGGGGGATGTTCATTGGCGAATGTGACGCTGCCGGGTCCACGGAACTTATCCCACGCCACGTTTACCGGGCTTCCCTTGCGCCGAGCGCCGTTTCCGGTCCCCGCGCCGGTTTTCATATCGTCGGCTACCCACGCAATGAGCGTTAGCGGATTCGACGCCGTCGTACTGAGCTCCGTCAGGAGCGGCGTTGGACCCTGGAGCGCCGGTTCGCCGCTAGCGGAAAAGCTGATGAACGGCGGCGTGTTTCCGCTCGCCTCGATGAACGGTGAAACCTCCCACAGCGTTCCGATGTGCAGCGGGATGACGGTGGTCTTGCCATTGGCGACCAATGTCCAGGTGAGTTTCTTGTCGCCGAAATCCTTTGGTACTTTGATGATGAAGCTGCCCCACATGCGCCCGGGTATGAAATGAGTCGGCTGCCCCTGGTCGGGGCCGCCGGGCTCGATCTTGTTGTCCGGTCCGATGGGGATATCCAGCGCCTGCTTCAGATTGCGGTTGAAGTAGCCCGCCAGAATGTTATAGCTCCCATCCGCATTCTGATACCATCCTTCAAATGCGCCGGTGACGCTTTCTCCGGAGTCGTGCGGAGGCTCCATGGGGAGCTGCCGCATTTGTCCACCGGCGGGAACGAACGCCCCCATAAGCGCGCAGCCCGCCAGCACCATCGCGCCGTACCAGCCGGTCCGTGTCCTCTTCTGCTCCTGCCCCCGCATCGGAAACACTCTCCTTCGGAAATTCACGGTCACCCCACCCCCCGGCACGGCTCAAACCCTATACAGAGCCGAGCATAAGTCCAAACACAAAATGAGGAGCAACTCGCCAACCAGCGGGCTGCTCCTCATCATGAAAATACGAAATCAAGTTTCGATTACTGCCCGCCGCTTCCCGATCCCGAGACGGCCGCCGCTGCGTCAGCCTTATTCTTTTGCTTGACGATGTAGGCGTTATAGTCTTCCTCTGTGATGTTGGTGACGTTCACCCACGCGTGGCTCATCTCGTCGACCGTCCGATCGCCGAACCCGACCCACTGGTTGGGATCGGGATTATTCGGATTCGCCGAAGTGTTGTCGTACCAGGCGGTAATCCGGATGATAGTGCCCTTGGGCAGCACCGGCGCATCATCGTCAGTATAGATGTAGTTGTTCATCCAGTTGAAGTTGAAGTGATCCACGTAGCTCAACATGCGGTAGCTGCCATCCGGCAGGATCGCTTCCATCGACATCGCCTTGCCGCGCAAGTGCATGTGGGGCTGGAAATTCTCCAGGCGCGCCCACGACGCGAGGACGTGATAAGAGGAAGTGGTCGAAACCGAGTTCGGCGCGATGTCCAGGCCGCGCGCCGCATTCGGGATTCCCGAGAACAGCATCAAGCGGGTCCGGTACTGTGGCACCACTTCCTTGGGATAGAGATACACGGCCAGTTCAACGTGATCCGTGATCGCTTCGCCGACGGCGTGATAATGCATCTCCCACCAGATCTTCGAGCCAGGCAGCAACAGCTTACCCGAGTTCGGGCGGTAAATGTCGAAGTTCTTGCCGACCGCCCATTCCATCAGCAGCCCCTGGTTCTGCCGCTCGGAGGCATTGCCCGCCGCCTCCTTGCCGTTCGACTCATCCTGCAAGAGGTAAGCCAGCGCATGGTGCGTGATCCTCCGCCCGGCGATCGTCGACGGCCGGATCTCGAACGCGCGGACCCATCGCGGCTCAGTGACCGCCACGTCCGTGTAGGGCTTGAACCACACGTCCTGTCCATGGGCCGGCATGGTGTAGGGTTCCGATTTAATGACGAGGTCTGGAGGACCGAACTGCGCGGCCAGTTGCCACCCGTCGTCATTGGGCCACACCTTCGGCGACGGCATATCCTTCGCAACGCCTTTGGGCGAGCCCTGGTCTACCCAACGGACGATGGTGTCGATCTGTTCGTCGCTCAACGAGCGATCGTTCTCGAAGTGCTGGATGCCGACGGTCTTGTCGATGTGCCAGGGCGGCATCTGCCGAGTGGCTACGCGCTGCCGGATGGACTTCGCCCAGGGGCGCGTCTCATCGTAGGTGACCAGCGACATGGGCGCCATCGAGTCCTTGCGGTGACAGGCCTCGCATTTTTCCTGGAGAATGGGGGCGACGTCCTTGGTGAACGTCACCGGTTTGGGGGCGGCGGCATCGGCGCCGAGCGAGGGCAGCGCAAGAACGCCCAACGCCAGTACTCCAATGCTCCATACGGCTACGCCTTCGAGTCTTGCTTCGTCCATCTTGGGCTCCTTCTTTGATTCGCCGAACATCGAAGACTCGTTAACCTGGCGAATGGCTACAGGCCATTAGCCTAACGGCTTCATCTTCTCGATTTGGCGAATCTCACCTATTACGGGTAGTTTAGATCCCCCGGAAAGGCAGGTCAAGCCCCATCTTCGGGGGTTCGGTCCGCCAAATCGCCCAACAAAGAGCGATCGACCCTCCTAAGTAGCAGCCCGCAAAACGGAGGTACTCTTCGTCATTTTCGCGCGCCATCGGATAACCTCGCGCTGTCCGCTGACGCCTCTCGTTATGGGCAACCGCCCCACCTTGATGCTGACCTTTGAAATACAGGCGTACAATTGAAAATTACGCACGGCAAAACTCATGGAGGGTTTTGATGTCACTTATATCTAAAATGAAAGCCACGTTGGTGCTAGCCGGCGCCACGTTCATTGCAGTTTCGTGGGGGAGCGGGCAGACGGCGAAATCCGACGCTACCGTGGCCCCGACGAATGACGCCCCCAATCCCTACCGGACCATCAAGGGCTGGGCAAAGCTCCCGAACGGTAGAAAATGGGGATCGACCAGCGCGGTTGAAATCGACCGGGACGGGAAATCGGTATGGGTCGCCGAGCGCTGCGGCGCCAACGGTTGCCTGGACCGCGCGACTGGCCAGATTTCTCCGCTCGATCCGGTGATCAAGTTGGATACCGATGGCAACGTGCTCAAAATGTTCGGTGCGGGAATGTTCATCGCACCGCATGGCATCTATGTGGACAAGGACGACAACATCTGGGTGACCGACTACCAGGACAATGCGCCGTTGCCGGCGGGACGGGGTGGCGGTGGCCGCGGTAAAGGAGCGAAAAAGGGCGGTACGCCGCCGGAGGCGGTCGCTCCGGTCGCTCCTGTTGCTCCGGCTGGACCCATTGGGCCGCGGCCAGGTGCGACAAAAGGCAACCAGGTGTACAAGTTCAATCAGGACGGGAAACTGCTGATGACGCTCGGAACGCCGGGCGGCGCTGCCGAGCCGGGATACTTTTATGCGCCGAACGACGTGATCGTCGCCAAAAACGGCGATATCTTCGTTTCGGAGGGACATGGAGCGGGGAACAATCGGGTCATGAAGTTCACCCCGGACGGCAAGCTCATCAAAAGCTGGGGGAAGCTGGGGACGGGTCCGGGTGAATTCGATCAGCCGCACTCGCTGGCATTCGATTCGAAAGGCCGATTGTTTGTGGGAGATCGCAACAATAATCGGGTCCAGGTGTTTGACCAGGACGGTAAGTTCCTGCTGGAGATCCGCAACTTCAGCCGGCCGAGCGGAGTCTACATCGACAAGAAGGATAATCTCTACGTTGCCGATTCGGAGTCGGAATCGGTTTCGAGGAATCACGATGGATGGACGCGTGGCATCCGAATCGGAAGTATCAAGGATCTCAAGGTGAAAGCCTTCATCCCTGATCCGGACCCGCATCCGCCGAACACCAGCGCGGCAGAGGGTGTCGCGGTGGACGCGGCGGGCAACATCTACGGTGCCGAGGTCGGCCCGATGGACGTCAAGAAGTACGTGAAGGAAAAGAAGAAGTAAGTTCCAGAGGGGAGCGGCGCCGCTCCCCCTCGTTTCCGCCGAAACCCGGACGCTCGGCTTGCGTGGATCGACTGGACCGTTGCAAATGAACCGCCTACTGATTGCTATCTGTTTGTGTACGGTGGTTCAGGGTCACGATCTGATCACGACGCCCCTGTTGTGGAATCGCGAGATCTCGCGGCTGGTCTTTGCTCGTTGCGTGTCCTGCCATCACCCCGGCGGTCGCGCGTTCTCGCTGATGACGTACGAGGCGGCGCGTCCCTGGGCCGAGGCGATCAAAGATGAAGTTCGGGAGCGGCGCATGCCCCCGTGGGGAGCGGTCAAAGGTTTTGGAGATTTTCGCAACGACCAGGGCCTTACCCAGGAGGAGATCGACCTGATCGCAGGATGGGTTGACGGAGGAGCGCCGGAGGGCGACGACCCGAGGGACCTGCCTCCCGCGCCGAAGATCCAAGCGCCATCTACGCCAAGGCATTCGGCCGATGAAGTCGTGGTGAGCGGCGCGTTTACGCTTGCGCGCGCGATGGTGCTCGATGGGTTATGGCCAACCATCGCGCCGCCGAACAAGTCGCTACGGATTACGGCCGAGCTTCCCGACGGAAGCATCGTGCCGCTGGTCTGGCTGTACGGCTACAAGACCCAGTTTGCGCATGAGTTTCTGTTCAGGAATCCCGTGAGTCTGCCCTCCGGCACCGTGATCCAAGGCGTTTCCGCAGGGGCGAGTGTCAGTCTGTTTCCCGCCAGGGCCCGACCTGCCAAACGCCGCTCTGTGGGCGCGGTTCCCAAGTCCAATGACGCGGCTCGCGCAGCCAGATAAGCCCGCAAAGGGTGCGGCGCGCACCGCCAAGGAGATCAGGAACTATTTCGCGCCGCATTCCGTTTTGCGCGAGTTCCTCAAAAGGCTCGGTTTCGAGAGGTTTGGATTCTGATGACGTCGCGCGTGCACGGCCTTGCGACGCCGTTCGGCACCTTAAAGCAGGACTAGAACGCGTGGCTGTTCTTGATTCCGTTGGCCTCGAGAACCACGGCCATCTTCTCGAGAGCTGACTTATGGATCTGCGACACGCGGCTCTCATTGATGCCCAGCACGCCACCGATTTCCTTCATGGTCATCTCGTTGGTGTAATACAGCAGGACCACTTTTCGATAACGCTCCGGCAAAGTCTTCATGGCGTCGCCGAGCACGCTCCGCAACTGCTCGCGGGCGCACATCGAATCCGGCTGCAGTTCAGGTTTGCTGGGGAAGTCCGGCGCGGGGAGATCTTCGTTCTCATTCGAGCGTGTCGAGGCGGAGACCAGTCCGACATTGCGCAGGTCGAGCATCATGTTGCGCCAGCGGTCGACGTCCATGCCGAGTTTCTCGGCTACTTCCGCTTCGGTCGGCGTGCGCTGCAGCGCCGAAGCCAGGTCGCGCGTGGCCGCCTCTACCTGCTTGTGCCGGCGTCGCATGTCGCGCGAAGCCCAGTCCAGTTGCCGCAGGCTGTCGAGGATCGCTCCTTTGACCCGATGTTTGGCGTAACTCGAGAAGACAACTTGTTTGTCGGGATCGAATTTGTTGGCGGCGTCGAACAGACCGAGAATACCGGCGTGCACCAGGTCGTCCAGATCCACATGGACCGGGAGATTCTCATGCACCCGGACCGCGATGGCCTTCACCAGCGGGAGGTGTTCCAGAACCACTCGATCGCGCCGGGCGAGTCTCGCCGCTTGTTGGGCGCTGGTGCTGGTCTTGGGCTGCGCGGGCGAGTGCAGTGCTCCGCTCACGCCCATCGGTTTGGAGGGAGTTCTACGCTCGCGTGCCGGGACTTCGCGAACAGGCGCGCTCGCGAGGCCGGCCGACAGCATTCCTCGAACCGGCGCCCCGGCGGCAGCAGCTTTGCATTTCAGCATCATCATTGCAGTCCCTTTTCCTGAGCCCTAGGGGGCCCTCCGACTTTACCGACGCCTCTCTAATTGCACGCTCCAGGCCAAAAGGGCTGCCTAGAGAGAAGGATCCGATCCGCCGATCTAGAAACTAGCGGGGGGCAATGCCCTTGTTTTTTAGAATCAGCAGAAAGAGCCACGTGGGACGACCGCAGAGACTGGCCGCACGGAGACACCCCTTTCCGTGGTTTACCCAGCTCCGTACCAATTTGGAACCGACTTCCCACCTTAGCCTTCCATAACGGAACGCGATCGCCGATCCGGTACTCTGGTCGGCGAAGCTGTTCACTAAAGAGACAGGTTAAGGCTATATGTCCGGATCGTATCTCGAAGAATCACCCTAGAAGTGGCCTAAAATACTCCGACACTTCGTATGACCTGTGCTTAGTCCAAGCGCCGTTTCAGTACTTCGAGGCAGGTTTTGAGGGCGATTCCACCCAAGAGGATCAGAGTCGCGATTCGGATCTTGCCTTCTAAGGTGAAGACCGTGAGCAACGCGAGAACGCCGTAGGTGGACATGGCGGCGATGAATCGGCGGTCCGTGAAGTGATTCATCGCGTGGGCGTATTGTATGCAAAGGCAAGTTGCAACCGGATCTGATCTCCCTTGAAATCGGCGGGGAGGGGCGGAAAAGGATAGGACGCGCTGATGCTGGCGACGGCAGCCCGGTCGAATGCCTCGGTGCCGGAGGGGGTGGCGATCACCAATTTGGGAACGCCGCCGGTACGATCGATGATGAACTGAATCAGCACCCGCCCGGTACGTCCCATGCGAGCGCTCTGCGGGATCACCGCGAGCCAGTTGCGGCGAACGGCGGTGAGGACCTGGATGAGATACGGCTTGAAGTCGACGCCGGCGGGATCGCTCAATAGCTGGAGATTGCTGCCTATCCGGCCCGGCGCGGGCGACTCATTGAGACTGGGAAGGCTTTCCAGTGGGTCGTCGGCGTCGCCGACGACCATCCCTCCTCCGCCAGACTGGTTCGCGGTACGGGCAGCGTCCTGCACCGAGGTCCGGGGAAGAGGGATCCTTGGGTTCGGGTTCGGCGTCACCGGTCCCGAATACCCCCCCACGGATTCGAATGCGAGCTTCGGTTTCTCCTTCGGGGGCGCAAGCGCGGGGATGGCCTGCGAGCCATTCCCGGCCTGTTGCGTATTCCCAACGCCCGCCTGAATCTGCGGAAACTCGATCTTAGGCGGCGTCGGCGGCGTCGTTATCTTAGGAGACTCGGGAACGGGCGCCGGAGCATTTGCGGACGCCGATACCGGGCCGGGTGGTGGACTTGGCCGGCGTGTCGCAGGCGCTTGCGGTGCCGGAGCGTGCACGGCGCTCCGTACATCCAGGTCCTTCGAGACCTTGCCCTGATTGGGAGCCTGCTGGGTCAAGATAAGGTCTCTGGGAACCACCAGGTGTACGGACCGGCGGAGGTCGGGCGCCACCGGGGCAGGCGGCTCGATCGGAATGCGCATCAAAAGGGTGAACACCACCAGCGACACAACGTGAATCGAGATCGACCCGCCGCCCGCCAGTAAAATCCGGCGCGCGGACAGGGGCTCACGCCATTCGCGGATTAACTGGAGCTCCGGAGTGGCAGCGTCGGGAGTGCCTACGGGCGACATGGGTATTGGCGACGGCGATAATGACAACGGTAAGGACGCTCTCCGCGCGGCGGAGGTTGCTCAGGCCGGAAAACCGCACCCAACCCGATCATACGCCAACCCCTCATCCGGCCCGGCCGGCGCCCGTTCACGGCTCGGCTCGCTCCAGGCGACTCGCTAGCCGGCAAAGGGTGCGGCGGTACCCTCATTACAAGCCACTAACGCTTCCGCCGCGCTCCGTCCTGCCGGCCGTTACTTAGGAGGGCGCGGCCAGCGTCCGCGCGACCAGGCGGGAGTGCTCCTCAATTTTACCAAGAATACTTTCGGCCACCTCGAGCGCGGCGAGCGCCTGCCCGCCCGTGACCTGCGGGGCGCGGCGCGTGGCTACGCTTTCAAAGAAGCTCTCGAGCTCCAATCGCAGCGGTTCATCCTTGGTCACCGTGAGCGGCGCGAAATCGATAGCCATGGGCGGCTTGACCCGGAATCGGATGGCGTCCTGGCGGCTATAGTCGAGCGAGATGTATTCGTGGGGCTGGAACAGGCGCAGCTTGCGGACGCGCTCGGTGGAGACGCGGCTGGCGGTCAAGTTAGCAACGCAGCCGCTCGGGAATTGGAGCCGGACGTTGGCGATATCCACCTTGGCGGAGAGGATGGAGATGCCCGCGGCGCGAATCTCCTCCGGGATCTCGCCGGTGAGCGAGAGCACGATGTCGATATCGTGGATCATCAGGTCGAGCACGACGTCCACGTCCAGACTGCGCGGGCTGAATTCGCTGAGCCGGTGCACTTCAAAAAAGAGCGGCTTGCTGATTTCGGGTTGAAGGGCGATCACCGCGGGGTTGAAACGTTCCAGATGGCCCACCTGCAGGATCCGTCCGTGGCGCGCCGCGGCATCGGTCAAGGCGCGCGCCGAAGCGAGATCGTGCGCGATGGGCTTTTCGACCAGAACGTCGAGACCCATGGCGAGCAGCGTGCAGCCGATCTCGGAATGCGTGACGGTGGGCGTGGCGACGATCGCCGCGTCGGCATGCTTACCCATTTCGTCGAGCATGTGAAATACGCGGCAGCCGTAGCGTCCCGCTACTTCGGCGGCGCGTTGCGGATCGGGTTCGAGCACGCCGGCCAGTTCGGCGTCCTTCGATTCATGAATGATGCGGAGATGATTCTTGCCGAATGCACCGGCTCCGGCGACTGCGATACGGGGAATAGACACTCTCAGCCATCATCGCGCAGAACGCTCGCGCGATGGGTTATGCGGGCGGTCCTGTGGTTCCGCGGGATCTCTTAAATGAAGGGATCTTTTCAGAACGTCCGCTCCCTAACGGGTCGCGGCTCGGTAAAACGACTGCGGCCGCTTGAGCCGTGAAATAGGCGGTTCTTTCCCTGACCGTGACGCGCGCGGACCGGAATCGATGTGGCGCGGTCTACGGCTGCTAAACGGAGCCGTGACTGTGAAGGAGCGGTAACTCAAATAATGTTATCGCCGGGACAGCTTAAGAGTGCAGCGCCCGTTGGAGAAGCGCCACGCTGAGCCCCACGGCGATGGACCAAAGCCGGTACTTCCAGCGTTCATGCCGCAGTGCTGAAATGCGGGCGAGCTGGCATCCACACGCGTCGCAGTAAGGCGCCGACCTACTCGTTAAGCTGCGGCATTCGGGGCACCAGTTTCTTGGCACGATGGAAGTATCGCGCGCGCTGCTCTCGGTGGGAATCGGACCGGCGTACTGAATGCGGGAACCCCCGGGCCGTAACGGCGGTACTACCCGGTGCGGAAACAGTAGTACCCCGGCGGAAAAAGGGCGTGCGCCGCAGTTTCCTCTTGAGCCCGCAAAGGGCGCGCGGGCGCCTTCATTGCATCCAAATAAGCAGCCCGCGCGCTCCGTTTTGCGGGCTGTTACGTAGGAGCGCTCGCGTTTCACGCCGGCAAGAGCCCTCAAGAGCCGGCACAGGGCCAGCGAGGCCCCCCAAAACGACCAGGAACTCTGAGCGCCTCCCCGAGCTAGGCTCCGTTTTGCGGGCGAGTTCCTCAGAAGCGCCACAGGAGGCCGTGGCCTCCTTGCTCGGATTAGCAATCGCTGCCACGGCCTTCCGTTGTGGCGCGAGTTACTGGAGATGAGCGAATGGTTTACCATGGAAAATTCATGCGTCTCCGCGTGACGGTTAGCCTCGGCATTGCGCTGCTTCAACTCACTTCGATCCATGGCCAGTCGATCAAGACCGGCCCAAGCGTGGGGCAGGCAGTGCCCGATTTTTCCACCCAGGATCAGGCGAATCGGACTCAAACGCTGAAATCGGTGATGGGACCGAAGGGCGTCATGCTGGTGTTCTTTCGCTCGGCCGATTGGTGACCGTACTGCAAAACCCAACTCGTGGAGCTGGGACGAGAGGCGGATCGCATCAAGAAGCAGGGCCTGGGGCTGGCTGCCATCAGCTATGACTCGCCCGCGGTGCTGAAGAATTTCGCGGATCGGCAGCGCATCGCTTTCCCATTGCTCTCCGACCCCGATTCGAAGATCATCCGGGCGTTCGGGATTCTGAATGAGACGATTCCTCCCGGGAACGCCCTGTACGGGATTCCCTATCCGGGGACTTTCATCATTGATCCGCAGGGGAAAGTTGTCTCCAAATATTTCGAGGACGATTATCGAGAGCGGGTTTCCGCTTCCGATATTCTGACCCGGGACTTCGGCCAGTCCACCGAATCGGCGCCGGGCGTTGTCGACAACCGGCACCTTCGTATCCAATCGACGGCCAGCACCGCGATCGCACTCCCGGGGCACCGAATTTCCCTGATCCTCGACGTCGACCTGAAACCGAAGATGCATGTATACGCGCCCGGAGTTCAGGGGTACATTCCGATCCACTGGACGCTAGACGCGGGCCCCGCAGCGCGGCCGCATGAGTTTAACTACCCCCCTTCCAAAATGATGCGCCTTAAGGTCATCAGAGAAACCGTGCCGGTGTACCGAGGCCACGTCCGTATCCAGAGGGAGATCACTTTCGGCCCCGAAAATCAGCTGAAGCCTTTGCTCACTCCGGCCGGAGAACTGGTGCTAAAGGGATCGTTCCGCTATCAAGCGTGTGACGATCGCGAGTGCTATCTTCCGGTGGTGATCCCATTGGAATGGCGCTTCCGATTCGAAGGACTGGAGCGCGAACGCCCCCCGGAAGAGTTACAGCGAAAGCTCCAATAGATCGGCGCGGCCGTCTAGAGCAGTTTCAGGGATAACGTAAGGCTCTTCGATGCGATAAGCCTTTTGAGAACATTGTGTGTGAAACTGGTCTACGCTAAATCAAAAAATGGTCCAGTGCCAGCGCAGCACGATGGCGGCGGTGATCAGCAAGGCCATCGCCTGGTGGAAAGCGACGATGGTGCCCGGGGATTTCGGACGCAGGTTGACCCCATGAAACAGGAAAAAACCGGCCGTCGCCTGCACGAGAGAAAGGGCGAAAGCGACTGGATAGGCCGCGCTCAGCCAGCCGAGGGTGCCAATCACCAGCAGGGCGGCGAAGCCATGCGCCGCGAACATCCACTGCGAGGCGCGTTGCGGGTACAGAAACGGTTCAATGGGCTGGCCAAAGCCGCGCTGACCAGTGACCATTCCGCCTACCAGAATTGCGAATAAGACCGAGTGCAGGGCGATGGTGCCATTGAGGTAGGGCGGCAGGTGCACGCGAGGGTGGTTAAGTCCCACCAGAAAGTTCAGAAACACCAGATAGGCGAGCAGTCCGTGGATGCCGTGGACGACGGCAGGCGCGCGCCCGGCCAGCACGTAGAGCGTACCTATGCCGAGCAGCGCGGTGGCCACGATGAGCCCCAGGCCGAGAAAGGTCATGTAACTGGGGTTGAGGACCGCCAACACCAGGGCGGTAAGGCCGACCGCTGTGGCGAGCAGGCGATGGGCCGCTTCGGGGTCGCCTTGCAGCATCAGAACCACAATGTTGCGGGTATAGGGCCAGTGGGTGCCCAGGGACAGGCCGCAGCCGAAGCCTTCGACGACGCTGCCGAGCAGAATGAGGGCGGCGCCAAATACGACTTCGGCGATCATCAATCCGTCAACGACAGCGCCCTTCCCGGGCAACGGGCTGGTGGCGCCGCGCCACACGCCCAGCGCGATGGCCAGCAGGACCGTGCCGGCGATGCCTAACCCGATGACCCGCACCGTGCGGGTCATCGGACCCTCCACGGTGTAGTAGGGATCAGGTGCGTTCGGTGCGCCAGCAGGTTCGATTACGGCCGGTTCACTCATTCTCGCCCCATGTTTCGGCTGAAACGCATTCGCGGTTCGCACAACATACCGGAACATCTACGTTAGCAGAATGCGTCTTTTCCTGGCGGCCGATCCGTCGTCCCGATCCGTCCGGGCATCGCCCGTATCGGCCCCCGGGGTCCCGGGTATGCCTGGGTAGGCGGCTATTGGTATCCGCACGGCGCCCGCTATGCGTGGCGCGCGGGCTATTGGGCTCGTCCCCGAGCGAGGCTCCGTTGTGCGGGCGAGTTCGTCAGAGCGACGGTCTACCGGATTTCGCAGAACAGGCCCGGCAGGCAGATGAGTTTTAATTCCCGGCGATACGTCAGGGCCAGGACCGAATACGCTGTGGCGGCATCGCTCATGAAGCGGCCAATGTCGGACTCAAGGTCGCGTTGCTTGTTCAGGGAGTACGCCGGCCAAGAACCCGCCGCTTTGTTCTGATTCTGAGTGAGCCAGACAAGCGCCTTCTCAAGATGCGGTTCCTGGCGTGACGTGCCCGTTTGCTGAAGGACGAAAGCGATCAAACCAGTCGCATAGCCGTCGCTCCTAGTCTCAAGCGGAGTCGCGTCATGGCGCTCCCACTTGCCCGCCAAAGACGTAAGGCTCCATCCTCCGTCGGCTCGCTGTGTCTTCCACAGATCATTGAGTAGGGATTGCCGCTGTTCCGCGCTGAGCACGTCCGGGATTCCCGTGGACGCCCACAAGGCCGCCACGCGATTCACTGGAGATTGCTTCGAATACACGCGCGCGAGATAATCGCGCAGCAGCGAGACGCTTTCCTTGATCGCGGCCGATGACCGGTAGTTCTCGGGAGCGGTTCCGACTGCGACCGCGGCGAGAGCGGCCCCGAAGTACTTCGAGTCATCGCCCTCCCAGGGCCGGTTGTGGAAGTCGATCCAGGCCCAACCGCCTTTCTCCGGTCCGTCGGTAAGCTGCAGCGCCCACATGTTGCGGAACGCTGCCTGCGCGTCGTCGCTTAGCTTCCAATCGGCGTTTCCAGGGGCCCTTGAATCACGAGTTGCCAGAATCAGCGCGTTGAAAATCGATTCCGTGCCCCGCGACTGCTCGGTCTTGGGGACGCCTGAGGTCTTGTCGTTATAGAACGGATCCACTTCCGCCCAGAGGCGGGCGCGCTTGGTGACGTTATCGATCACCTTCTGTTCGGTTGCCGAAGGCGCTGCCTCATGGAGCGAGTCATGCAGCGCCGGCCGGGCGAGTGCATAAGGCAACACCGTGTGGCAGGAGATGCAGAACGTTCCTCGATCCCGTTGGGCTCGATCCCAGCCCATCCACCAGTTCATCCGCTGATCGAGATACGCTGCGGCGGCCTTGGGATTCCACGACGGATCGCTCGCATCCGCGGCAAGGCCAGGCGTACAGACTCTCAGAGCCAAGCAGGCGGCAAGAATCCATCGGGGAGAACCGGCTGTCTTCATAAGAATCCTCTTGTTCAGCATACTGGATCGGAGATCCAGCCCGGGCTCCGAGCGATGCTGCCGATCTGGGCGCCCCTTCTTTATTATTCCCTTGACAGCATATTCCTTATAGGGAATAATCAAGTGGTGGGATGGGCCGTCGAATACACCGGCGAATTCGGGTCTTGGTGGGACAGCCTCACGGAACATGAGCAAGGACGGATCGATGCCTCCGTGCGGCTACTCGAGGAATACGGACCGGCTCTCGATTATCCGCACACATCGAGCGTGACGCAATCCAGGCACTCAAACCTGCGAGAGCTGAGGGTTCAAATCGGCGGCCGGCCGTTCAGAGTGCTGTATGCCTTCGATTCGAATAGGGCGGCGATTCTCCTCATTGGCGGCGATAAGACCGGTGAAAATCGCTGGGACGAGGTCAACGTGCCGATCGCGGATCGACTGTTTGACGAGCACCTTGAAGGTTTGAGAAGGGAGAAGCAGGATGGCTAGGAAATTTGACGAACTTCGGGCGAGGATGTCCCCGGCTGCAAGGTCGGAAAGCGAGCGCGAGTTCCGTCGTTTGATGGAAGAGATGCCGTTGCAGAAGCTACGAAGCGCACGGAATCTCACCCAACAAAACCTCGCCAACGTTCTGAACGTGAGTCAGTCGGAGGTTTCAAAGATAGAGAACCGGGCTGACATCTATGTGAGCACGCTGGCAAGTTATCTGGAAGCCATGGGCGGCAAGCTCGAGATTCGAGCGGTCTTCCCGGATGGTCGCGCGGTGAAAATCAATCAATTCGAGGAATTGGCGAAGACCGGATCCGAGTAGCGCAAACCGGCCCTTGCAGGCGAAATACCGCGCGTTCTCACGCGCGGAGCCGGCGGCGCTTTTCGATGTTCGGCAGGAATCCTGTCAGCAGACCGAGCGCCGGCAAGAACGAGCACACGTGATAGACGAAAGAGATGTTGGTCATGTCCGCAAGTCTGCCAAGCAGAGCCGCTCCCAATCCGCCCATGCCGAAGGCGAAACCGAAGAATAACCCGGAGATCATGCCCAGCCGTCCTGGAATCAGTTCCTGTGCGTAGACCAGAATCGCCGAGAACGCCGAGGCGAGGATCAGGCCGATGACCACGCTCAACACGCCGGTCCACAGCAGGTTCGCGTACGGCAGGATCAGCGTGAACGGGAGCACGCCGAGAATAGAGACCCAGATCACATACTTACGGCCGATGCGATCGCCCACTGGTCCGCCAATGATCGTTCCTGCCGCCACGGCCGCGAGAAAAACAAACAAGTGAATCTGCGCATTTCGAACCGGAACATGGAATTTGCTCATCAGGTAGAACGTGTAATAGCTGGTCAGGCTCGCCAGGTAGAAGTACTTCGAGAAGATGAGAAGCACCAGGACAGCGATCGACAGCGAGACTCGCTTAGTCGAAAGACTCGGATGATCCCTCAGCCCCTTGACCGCGGATTTCACCTTGATCATGCCGGTTCGCTTGTACCAGGCGCCGACCCGAGCGAGTAGAATCATGGCCAGCAGCGCCGCCAGAGAAAACCACGCCACGCTCGGCTGCCCGTGCGGCAAGACAATGTAGGCGGCGAGCAATGGTCCGATGGAAGCTCCGGCATTTCCTCCCACCTGGAACAGCGACTGCGCCAGACCGTGCTGTCCACCCGAGGCCATTCGCGCCACACGCGATGACTCGGGATGGAACACGGATGATCCGACGCCCACCATGGCGGCCGCCATCAGGATCGCAGGGAAGCTGGGAGCGATGGAGAGAAGTATCAATCCGATGAGCGTGAATCCCATTCCAACGGTCAGCGAATACGGCTTGGGACGCAGATCGGTATAGTGCCCCACTACCGGCTGCAGCAGGGAAGCGGTCAATTGCGAAGACAGCGTAATGAGGCCGATCTGCTGGAAGTTCAGGCCGAAAGACGTCTTCAACAGCGGGTAAATAGCCGGAATCAGCGACTGCACCATGTCGTTGAGGAGATGGCAGAAGCTGATGGCCGCTAAGATCGTGAATGCGGTCTTCTCGGGCGTATAGGGCTTGGCAGGCGATTGGATTCCGCTGACGGTTGTACCCATTGTCTTTCGTTAGATGCAGTTCGCCTACCCAGGGTAGCGGCTTTCTGACGCGAAAAAAGGAATTCGCCCTCTCAAGTGTGGGCGTCTCACAGAGTGAACAGTATGTGGGGCGGACGCCCTCGTCCGCGCCGGACCCCCTGGTCCGGCTTTTCGCCTGC
>Ga0209415_10003202_pt1 | contig 30405 bp, 20 predicted proteins | sample PeaSoiSIISIP2007_FD_187696 | JGI IMG/M metagenome (GOLD analysis project Ga0209415, IMG submission 187696) | Peat soil microbial communities from Weissenstadt, Germany - SII-SIP-2007 (SPAdes) (version 2) | ecosystem: Environmental > Terrestrial > Soil > Wetlands > Peat | place: Germany... | reverse complement strand
GGGAAGCCCCGCCGTGCGCGCCGCGCTGGCGACGAGGCCGATCATGTCGGCATATTGCCCGCCCATCTTGATAGCGCGCAGGTTGTCGGGCGTCAGCGGGTCGGGCTCGAAGTCCGCCGGGCGCTCCTTGCACTCGCCCGTGCTCCAGCCGGGCGCCGCGGTGTTGCGGTCGCCTTCGAACACCCACTTCGTGGGCGCCGAGGCTGAGATCATGCGGCGAGCGCGGTCGTTGTAGACGTCGGGCAGGTCCTCCCAGGCGATCTGATAGATGTCGCTCGGATAGGCGCGCGCGATCTCCGCGGGAATGGCGTCGATGCGCGAGCCGATGAACAACGGCGGCGTCACCTTGGCGTCGATCATGTTCTTGAGCACGCCGGCGAGCCGGTTGCCGCCGATGCTGAGAAAGATGAGGTCGGGGTTCTGCTGATTCAGGTTGGCGACCGCCGCAGCAACCTGGGCCGGGTCGAGCTTGTCGTCCTTGAGCGCGAGCCGCAGATCGGCCACCAGCGTGGTGCCGCTCGCGGGCTGCTTCAATCGGTCGGCGAGCGAGGTGCTGAACAGGTTGTCCTTCAAGCTGACGAAGGCGGTGCGCGCCGCGCCCGCCTGGCGCACGAACTGGATCAGCACCGGCAGCCGCTCGTCGTCCTGCGAGGGCCGTGTCGTGTACACGTTCGGAAACTTGGCGAACAGGCTGTTGACCGAGATGTCCGAGAGGAAAGGGATGTTGGTGTCGCTGATCTCGCGGCCGAGCGAATCGAACACGCCCTTGGCCCGCTCCGGGTTGGAGAGGCCGATCACGGCGAGCGTATCGGGATCGGAGAGCGCCGCGTGGACGTTGCCGACCGCGCGCTGGTTGTCGCGCTGGTCGTCGAGGAACTCCACGCGCAGGTTGCGCCCGGCGACGCCGCCGCTCTCGTTGATGCGCTTCTGCTCGAGCCGCGCCAGCTTCCTTATGGCGGGGATGTCGCCTGGGTCGTAGCAAGCGTCGCTGCGCGAGCTGAGCAGCACCTTGATCGTCACCGGCCGGCCCGAAGCCTCTGCCTCCTCGGCGCTAGCTCGCGTCTGGAGAGCGGCAAGCACGAGGGTGGACATCGCAAGCACGGCAAGGCTCGTGCGCGCGACGGCGCGGAGCATGGCTCTCGAGCTCGGGGCACGAACGGGTCCTGGCACGATTTCCCCCAAGTGTGCGGCAGCAGTCGCTTTTACTAGCAAAGCCATTCAAGCGGTCGATGGTGGCCGGATCAGGATGGTTTCCGCCGGCGGCTCACGCCGCCGTCTCGTGAGGTCATGACAACGGCGGAAGCATGGCCGCAATCCGGGACCGTTGCACCGCGTCGGCCGGGAACGGCATCCCGGGCCCTGGGCCCAGCCGGGCTAAACGGCTTGCGTAAGGCCCGAGAACCATTCTTAAATGCGGCTCAAGAGGTCGCCGGCTCAGGTCGGACGGCCAGGGATAAAAAGCCCGGGCCGGCCGCGGCGTCAGCCGCCGGGCATTGGAAGCGTATTCAGGTGAGTGGTAGCGCAAAGCGTACGCTCTCCCGTCTGCTCGGCTTAGGGCTAGTCTTGGCCCTGCTGGGCGGCGTCGGTGCGCTCGTCATCTGGGGGTTTGTGGAAGGCCGCCAGGAGGCAGCGGTCGAGGCCGAGCGCGAAGGCCCGATCAAGCCGCCGCTGCGGGTGAAGCTGCCGCCGCGTGGCGAGCCCATCGTCACCTTCGACGCGGCCACGCAGAAGACCATCGGTCTGGAGCTGACGACGCCGACCGCGGCGCTCTACGAGGACCATGTTCGCGCCTACGGCACCGTGCTCGATCTCGCGACGCTGACCACGCTCAACACCACCTACGTGGCGGCGGTCTCGCAGCTTCACACCGCGGAGGCAAAGCTCGCCGCCTCGCAGCCGGCGTATGCGCGCGCGCAGGCGCTCTACGCCAAGGACATCGGCAGCCTTGCGCAGATGCAGACGACGGAGGCGGCGGTTCTCTCCGACAAGGCCTCGGTCTCGGCGGCGGAATCGCAGGTGCGAACGCTGGCGGCGACGGGGCTGCAGGAGTGGGGGCCGGTCATCGGGCGCGCGCTCGTCGCCAGCGCGGGCTTGGTCAACCGGCTGATCGAGCGGCAGGAGTTCCTGCTGCAGATCACGCTTCCCCCAAGCGTTTCGATCGACCCGCCGCCGACCGCATCGGTAGAGGTTGGCGGCAGCGCGCGCCGCGTCGAGGTGCGCTACATCTCGCCGGCGACGCGGACCGACCCGAAGATCCAGGGCCTAAGCTTCTTCTATGCCGCCGCAGGCAACTCGGGCGTGCTGCCGGGCATGAACGTGCGCGCCTACCTCGCCACGGGCCATTCCGTCGAGGGCTACGTCGTGCCTTTGGCGGCGGTCGTGTGGTGGTCTGGACGCGCCTGGGTCTACGTACGTCTCAATGAGGATTCCTTTTCGCGCCGCGAGATTCCGACCGACATGCCGGTGAAGGACGGCGGCGGCTTCGTGGTTCCCGTGCGCGCCTTCGGCGAGACTGACGAGCCGCAGCAAATTGTGGTCCAGGCGGCGCAGCTTCTGCTGTCGGAGGAGTTCCGGGCGCAGATACAGGTGGGTGGGGACACCGATTGATGCCTCCGTCCGCCCCGCCTGCTGTGCCGAGCGGCGGCCTTCAGGCCGCGGTCATCTCCTTTGCAATCCGCTTCCGCGGGGTCATCGTAGCGCTGGCGCTCGTGCTGCTCGGCTACGGCACGCTGTCGGTGATGCGGGCGAAGTACGACGTGTTCCCCGAGTTCGCGCCGCCGCAGGTCGGCATCCAGACCGAGGCGCCGGGGCTGACGGCCGAACAGGTCGAGATCCTCGTCACGCAGCCGATCGAGAACGCCATCAGCGGCGTGCCCGCCGTGCAATCGCTGCGCTCGTCCTCGATCCAGGGGCTGTCGGTCGTCACCATCATCTTCCGCCCCGAGAGTGACATCTATCGCGACCGCCAGGTGGTGGGCGAGCGCCTCGCCGAAGCCGCGCGCCAGCTCCCCGCCAACGTCGCCGCGCCGACAATGACGCCGCTGACATCGTCCTCCTCGACGGTGCTGGTGCTGGGACTCACCTCCGAGAAGCGCTCGCTCATGGATTTGCGCACGCTCGCCGACTGGACGCTGCGGCTGCGGCTGTTGGCGGTGCCGGGCGTCGCCAAGGTCGCCGTGTTCGGCGGCGACGTGCGATCGATCCAGGTGCAGATCCACCCCGACGAGCTCTTACGCTACAACCTCTCCTTCGACGACGTGCTGGCGGCCGCGAAAAAGGCAACCGCCGTCACCGGCGCCGGGTTCATCGAGACGAAGAACCAGCGCATCGTGTTCCAGTCCGAGGGCCAGTCGATCGATCCGGAAGACGTGGCGCGCACCGTAGTCGTGAGCTCCGGCGCCTCCAGCGTGCTGCTGCGTGATGTCGCCGACGTGGTCAACGCGCCCGAGCCGCCGATCGGCGGCGCTGCCGTGCAGGGCAAGCCGGGCGTGGTGCTGCTCGTGTCGGGCCAGCTCGGCGCCAACACCATCGACGTCAGCGACCGCATCGAGGAGGCGCTCACCGAATTGAGGCCGGTCATTCAGAAGGAGGGCGTGGAGCTGCGCGCCGACCTGTTCCGGCCAGCTGACTTCATCGCCATCTCCACGCGCAACGTGCAGAGCTCGCTGCTCTGGGGCGGCGTGCTGGTCGTCGTCGTGCTGATCCTGTTCTTGTTCGACCTGCGCACTGCGACCATCTCCTGCATGGCCATTCCATTGTCGCTGCTGGCGGCGATCGTGGTGCTGAACTCGCTCGGCGCCACCTTGAACGCGATGACGCTCGGCGGTCTCGCCATCGCCATCGGTGAGGTCGTCGACGACGCCGTCATCGACGTCGAGAACATCGCCCGCCGCCTGCGCGAGAACCGGCGCAGGGCCAGCCCGTTGCCGATCGCGGACGTGATCCTCAACGCTTCCCTCGAGGTGCGCGGCGCCGTGGTCTACGCCACCTTCGCCGTCATCCTCGTGTTCCTGCCGGTGGTGATGCTGCCCGGGCTCGCCGGACGCTTCTTTGCCCCGCTCGGCCTCGCCTACGTGCTGGCGATCCTCGCCTCGCTGGTTGTCGCGCTGCTGGTGACGCCGGCCCTTTGCATGCTGCTGGCGCCGAAGACGAAAGAGGCCGAGAGCGCCCCGCGCAGCTCCGACGACCCGCCCGTCACGCGCTGGCTGCGGCGCGGGTATGAACGGATGCTGCGCTCCATCGTCGCCCGCCCGCGCACCACCATTGCGGCGGCGCTCCTGTTCACGGTGGCCGGGCTTGGGGCGCTGCCGTTCTTCGGCGCGGGCTTCCTGCCCGAGCTGAAGGAGGGGCATTTCACCCTGCACATGGCGGCGGTGCCGGGCACCTCGATCGCGGAGTCGCAGCGCATCGGCACGCTCGTCACCAACGCGTTGCTCAAGCTGCCGTACGTGCGCGTCGTCTCGCAACGCATCGGCCGCGCGGAGAAAGCCGACGACACCTGGGGCACGCACTACAGCGAGTTCGAGGTCGATCTGAAGCGCGACCTCACGGGCGCGGAATCCGACGACGCGCAGGCGGCGATGCGCAAAGTGCTCGCGGGCTTCCCCGGCGTGAATTTCGCCCTGAAGCCGTTTCTCACCGAGCGCGTCGAGGAATCGCTTTCGGGCTACACCGCCTCCGTCATCGTCAACATCTACGGCAACGACCTCAATCAGCTCGACGAGGCGGCGCGCAGCGTCGCGCGTGAGCTCGGCGAAATCAGCGGCGCGATCGAGGTCCAGCTGCAATCGCCGCCGGGCATGCCGCAATTGACCATCCGCCAGCGCAAGGCGGACCTCGAGCGCTGGGGCCTCGATTCGGTCGACGTGCTCAACATGCTGCGCGCCGCCTATCAGGGCGACATCGTCGGACAGAGCTACGAGGGCAACCGCGTCTTCAACGTGATCACGATGCTCGACGAAGAGAGCCGCAACAGCGTCTCCAAGGTTGCCGATCTCCCGCTGCGCGCCCCCTCCGGCACGTTCGTGATGCTGCACCAGATCGCCGACGTGTATCAGACCGCGGGCCGCTACCAGGTGCAGCACCTCGGCGGCCAGCGCGTGCAGGCGGTGACCGCCAACGTCATCGGCCGCGACGTTACCTCGTTCGTCAAGGAGGCGCGCGAGCAGATGGTGCACGTGCAGCTTCCGCACGGCGTGCATCTGGAGTTCGCCGGCTCGGCGGAGGCGCAGGCGGAAGCACGGCGCAACCTGCTCATGAACTCGCTGGTGGCCGGCATCGGCATCGTCATGCTGCTCGCCGTGGTCACGGGAAGCTGGCGCAACGTGCTGCTCGTGCTTGCCAACATGCCGTTCGCGCTCGTCGGCGGCGTGCTCGCGGTGTTCGCCACGGGAGGCGTGCTGACGCTCGGCTCGATGGTCGGGTTCGTCACGTTGTTCGGCATCACGCTGCGCAACTCCATCATGATGATCTCCCACTTCGAGCACCTCGTCGCCGAAGAGGGCGTGGCGTGGGGACCGCAAGCCGCGATCAAGGGGGCGGGCGACCGGCTGGCGCCGATCCTGATGACGTCGATCGTGACCGCGCTCGGCTTGCTTCCGCTCGCCATCGGCATGAACGAGCCTGGGCGCGAGATCGAAGGGCCGATGGCGCTCGTCATCGTCGGTGGCCTGCTGACCTCGATGGCGCTCAATCTGCTGGTGCTGCCGACGCTTGCCCTGCGCTTTGGGCGCTTCGAGGCGCCCGACCGCTCGTCCGCGCCTCCGGCGGATCTCGCGAGCCGCCGGCGGGCCGCGTAGGCCGAATCACTGATGACGATGGCGGTCGCCATGGCCACAGGCGGCCAAAAAAATGTCGATCATTCAGTATGTTGGGGCGCGCCCTATTGACTATGACGGCGCGTTCACCCTAATTTGCAGTTGCAAATCATTTGCAACTGGTGGGAACTCCTTCTCCGATGCACGACGTGGTCGATCGCCCCGGCACCGCGCTGCCAACGAAAGGATGGCGCCGCGCGCGGGGCCAGCCCTCTCTGCGCGAGGTGTGGGGCTCCATCCCGGTGAGGGGCACCGGCTGGCGCCGAATGCTGGCCTTCCTCGGGCCGGGCTATCTCGTCTCGGTCGGCTACATGGACCCCGGCAACTGGGCGACCTCGCTCGCCGGCGGGTCGAAGTTCGGCTACGCGCTGTTGTCGATCGTGCTGCTGTCGAACCTCATGGCAATCCTGCTGCAGGCGCTGTGCGCGCGCCTCGGCTTCGCTACAGGCCGCGATCTCGCGCAGGCCTGCCGCGACGCATTCGCCAAACCCGTCGCCTACATGCTTTGGCTGTTCGCGGAAGTGGCCATCTGCGCCACCGACCTCGCCGAGGTCATCGGCACCGCTATCGGGCTCAATCTTCTGTTCGGCATCCCGCTCGAGCTCGGCGTGTTCATCACCGCCCTCGACGTGTTTCTCATACTCTACCTGCAGAACCTCGGCTTCCGCTGGATCGAGGCCTTCGTCGTCACCATGCTGCTGGTCATCGCCGCGTGCTTTACGATCCAGGTCGGCATGGCGCGGCCCGACATCCGCGCGGTGATCCTCGGCTTCGCGCCGACGGTTGAGATCGTGCGCAACCCCGACATGCTCTATCTGGCCTTGGGCATCCTCGGCGCCACGGTGATGCCGCACAACCTCTACCTGCACTCCTCGATCGTGCAGACGCGCATGGTCGCCGACACGCTTCCCGCCAAGCGCGAGGCGATCAAGTTCGCGACGCTCGATTCCACGATCGCGCTCACGCTCGCGCTGCTGGTCAACGCCTCGATCCTCATCCTCGCCGCCGCCACCTTCCATAAGGCCGGCGAGTACGGCGTCGCCGATCTGCAGGATGCGCAGAAGCTTTTGACGCCGCTGCTCGGCTCGACCGCCGCGACGACCGCGTTCGGCGTCGCGCTTCTGTGCTGCGGCCTCAACTCGACCGTCACGGCGACACTGTCGGGCCAGATCGTGATGGAGGGCTTCATCAATCTGCGCATGCCGGCGTGGGCGCGGCGGCTGGCGACGCGGTCGATCGCCATCATCCCGGCGGCCATCGCGGTTGCGCTCTACGGCGCTTCGGGAACGGGCAAGCTCCTGATCATGAGCCAGGTCGTCCTCTCGATGCAGCTCCCGTTCGCCATCGTGCCGCTCGTCCTGTTCACGGCCGACAGGCGCAAGATGGGCGAGCTCGTGGCGCCGCGGTGGGTGACGGCGCTCGCGGTGGCGGTCGCTGTCGTCGTGGTCACGCTCAACGCCAAGATCATCTTCGACCTCGCGGTCGCCTAGCCGCTATTCCGCCGGCTCGGGCCGGGCGGCCGATGCCGCCGCTGCGGCGTCGGCGTCGTGCTGGTGCTCGCGCGCGATGTAGGTGTACATCGCCGGCGTCACGAACAGCGTGAACAGTGTGCCGACGGTCATGCCGGCCGCGATGACGACGCCGATGGCAAAGCGGCTCGCCGCGCCGGCGCCCGAGGCAAAGATCAGCGGCACCATGGCGATCACCATCGCCGCCGTCGTCATCAGGATCGGGCGCAGGCGGATGGCGGCGGCCTGCTCGATCGCCTCGCGGCGCCCGAGTCCCGCGGAGGCCTGCAGATGGTTCGCATAATCGACCATCAGGATGCCGTGCTTGGAGATGAGACCGATCAGCGTGACGAGCCCGATCTGGGTGTAGATGTTGACGGTGCCGAGCCCGGCCGTGAGCGGCAAGAGCGCGCCGAAGATCGAGGTCGGCAGCGCGATCAGGATGATGAGCGGGTCGCGGAAGCTCTCGTACTGGGCCGCCAGCACCAGGTAGATGACGATGAGCGCGAACGCGAAGGTGACGACGAGGCGGCTTCCCTCCTGCTCGTATTGGCGGCTCTCGCCCTGGAAATCGTAGGTGAAGCCTTCCGGGAACATCTCCGCCGACTTCTCCTTGAGGAAATCGATCACCTCGCCCACGGTGCGCCCAGGGAACGGCACGCCCTGCAGGATCGCCGAGTTGAGCTGCTGGAAGCTGGTCAAGGCGTTGGGCTGCACCGACTGGCGTATGTCGACCACGTTCGCGAGCGGCACAAGCTTTCCCGAGGTCGTCTTGACCTGGTAGCGATTGATCCAATCTGGCGCGAGGCGGAAGTCGCGCGGCACTTGCGGGATCACCTGGTAGCTGCGGCCGTACAGGTTGAAGCGGTTGATCCAATTGCCGCCGAGCAGGGTCGCGAGCGAGCCGCCGATGTCCTGCATGGTGATGCCGAGGCGATTGGCCTTGTCGTGATCGATCTTCACCTCGATCTGCGGGGTGTCGAATTTCAGGTCCGTGTCGGAGAATATGAAGAGGCCGCTTTTCAGCGCCTCCTGCTGCATGTTGGCCAGCACCTGCGCGAGCTGCTCGTAATCGGCCGTCGTAGTGATGACGAACTGCACGGGCGGTCCGCCGGTGGAGCCCGGCAGCGACGGCGGCCCGAAGGTGAAGATCTGCCCGCCCGCGATGCTTGCGACCTTGGGCTGCAGCTCCTGCATGATCTGCTTCTGCGTGCGGTGCCGCTCGGCCCACGGCTTGAACAGGATGCCCGCGAAGGCCTGGTGCACGTCCGAGCCCATGCCGTTGATGGCGAACACGTGCTCCTTCTCCGGCACCATGTCGAACACCTTTTCGAGGTGGTCGGTGACCTGCTCGAGGTAATCGAGGTTGGCGGCAGGCGGCGTCTTGACGAGGTTGAAGAGGATGCCCTGGTCCTCCTCGGGCGCCAGCTCCTTCTGCGCGGTCGTGTACATGAGGCCGGTCGCCGCGATCGTGCCGAGCAGCACCAGCACGGTGACGGGACGGTAGTTGAGCGTGCGCGACAGCCGGCGCTGGTAGCGGTGCTTCAGGCCCTCGAAGCTGCGGTCGAGGAGGCGCACGAAGCGGCCCGACGACAGCTCCGCGGTCAGGAGCTTGGAGCACATCATCGGCGACAGCGTCAGCGCTATGACGCCCGACACGATGACGGCGCCGGCGAGCGTGAAGGCGAACTCGCGGAATAAGGCCCCCGTGAGGCCGGAGACGAAGCCTATCGGCGCGTAGACCGCGGCGAGCGTGATCGTCATCGAGATGATCGGCACCGAGATCTCACGGGCGCCGAGCAAGGCCGCGTTGAGCGCGGTGGCGCCGTTCTCGATATGGCGGTGCACGTTCTCGACGACGACGATGGCGTCGTCGACCACGAGGCCGATGGCGAGCACAAGCGCCAGCAGCGTCAACAGGTTGATCGAGTACCCGAGCGCCAGCAGCGCGAACATCACCCCGATCAGCGATAGCGGGATGGTCACCATGGGGATGAGCGTGGAGCGCAGGCTGCCGAGGAACAGGAAGATGACGACGATGACGATGAGCGCGGCTTCAATAAGCGTCTTCTCCACCTCCCTGATGGAGGCATCGATGAACTTGGTCGAATCGTAGGCGATGGCCGAGTCCATGCCGGGCGGCAGCTGCGCCTTGATCTCGGGAAAGGTCTTGCGGACGTCGGCGATGACGGTCAGCGGGTTCGCCGTCGGCGTCGAGTAGATGCCGACGAACACCGCCTTCAGCCCGTTGAACACGGAAGAGGAATCGGCGTTCTCCGCGCCGAGCGTGATCTGGGAAATGTCGTCGAGGCGCACGAGCGCGTCGCCGCGCGCCGTCACGATGAGCCGGCCGAACGCGGCGGCGCTGTCGAGCGAGGTCTCGGCATTGATCGTCGTCTGCACGAAATCGCCTTTGATCTGGCCGGCAGCCGACGTGAAGTTGTTGGCGGCGAGAGCATTGCGCACGTCCGTCGGCGTGACCCCGAGCGCTGCCATCTTCTCCGGGTTGAGCCAGATGCGCATGGCGAACGTCTGGCCGCCGAGGATCTGCGCGTTGGCGACGCCGTTGATGGTCTGCAGCTTGGGCTGCACCACGCGCGTCAGGTAGTCGGTGATCTGCGAGCTGGTCAGCACGTCGCTGTTGAACGACAGGTACATGAGCGCGGTCGCTTCGCCGGTCTGCTTGACCACGACGGGGTCCTGCGACTCGCGCGGCAGGATGCTCTTCACCTGGTTGACCTTGGCCAGCACGTCGGTGACGGCGCGATCGGGGTTGGCGTTGAGCCGCAGGTTGAGCGTGACCGTGCTGACGTTCTGGCGCGAGGAGGAGGTGAGCGTGTCGATCCCCTCGGCGCTGGCGACCGCCTGCTGGATCGGCACCGTGATAAAGCCCTTGATCACGTCGGCGTTGGCGCCGGGATAGACCGTGGTGATGGTGATCGTGGTGTTGGACAGCTCGGGATACTGGCGCACCGGCAGGTTGAAGGCCGCGCTCAAGCCGATCAGCAGGATCAGCAGGCTCACGACCGAGCTCAGCACCGGCCGCCGGATGAAGATGTCCGTGAACGACATGGGCGGGCCCCGCTTATTGCATCGGCCGTTCGGCCGGCGGCTTCAGCGCTTGCGTGTTGTCGATCTGCACGCGGCTGCCGTTGTTGAGCTTGATCTGGCCGGTGGTGACGACCTGCTCGCCCGGTTGCAGGCCCGAGCTGATCGCGACGCGGTCCTCGCGCACCTGCCCCGGCTGGACGAAGCGCCGCTCGACGGCGAACACGGTATCGGGCGGCGGCTCCGCCGGCGTGGCGCTGCTACCCTCGGCCGCCTTCACCACGTAGACGCTGTCGCCGTAGAGGCTGTAGGTGACGGCCGTGCGCGGGATCGAAACGACCTGGCGCGCGGTGCCGGCGAGCACGGAAACGTTGGCGAACATGCCGGGCAGCAGCTTGCGCTCCGGATTGTCGAGCGTGCCGCGCACGAGCAGCGTGCGCGTTTCCTGCGAGACGCGTGCGTCGAGCGAAACGACCTTGCCCTTGAAGACCTTGCCCGGATAGGCGTCGACCGTCAGCTCGATGACCTCGTCCTTGCGCAGCTTGCCGATGTTCTGCTCGGGCATGGGGAAGTCGACCCAGATCGGGTCGAGCGCCTGCAGCGTTACCATGGAGAGGCCGGCGGACACGTACTGTCCGAGCTCGACGTGGCGGATGCCGAGGCGGCCCGCGAACGGGGCGAGAATCAATTTTTGGGCGATCAGGGCCTTGATGCGGTTCAGCGCCGCGGCCGCGGAGTCGCGCTTTGCCAGCGCAGTATCGACCGTGGCCTCGGACGAGACGTTCTTGGTCAACAGATCCGCTTGCCGCTTGTAGGAGATGTCGGCTTCCTTGAGGATCGCCTCGGCGCTCGCCTGATCGGCCAGCTCGACCGAGATGTCGAGCTGCACGAGCTTTGCGCCCTTCTCCACGTCCTGGTCGCTCTCGAAGCCCAGGCCGGTGACGATACCCGCGACCTGCGGCGCGACGTCGACGCCCTGCGAGGAGATGAGCGTGCCGATCGCGGGCAGGCGCTCGATCCACTCCTCGGTGCGCGCGGCCTCAGCGGTTATCGTCGACGGCGGCGGCTGCTGCTTCGACAAGAAGCCCTTGATCATCGCCGGCTTGAACTGGAGCTGGAAATACGCAAGGCCGCCCAGGAAGGCGCCGACGATGACGATGGCTATGAGGAGACGCTTGATCATCGACTGTCCCAGACGTGCGGAAGGCTCGCGCGTGCCCAAAAAGTCCGGGAGTCTTATCGGAATGAGGCCGCGCCGTCAGCCTATTCTTCGGGTCGCAGGCAGCGCCGCATGAGACGCAACAAAAATTTCACACGAGGCACGGCAGGCCGCAGTGCGCGCAGGATAAGGCGCGCGCGGCCCGAGCGCGCCGCTACCGTTTGAACACGAGTGTTGACAAGACCTGAAGGCGGGGCCGGCACGGTGCGCGCACGTTGCGAATTTGCTCAATTCGCCGGCGCGCTACCGTGCCGGGCGCCGTGATACGCAAGACCAGACTCGCGGCGCATCGCATCACTTAAGCGGAAAAGTGTTGCTACAAAGTAAGGGCAGGCGATCTCAATCGCTGTCGACAGTGTCGTTCCACATGCGCTCGGCACGCGGACGCAGGAGCCAGCCTACGATAGGCACGAGCAGCCGATGCGGGAGAAAGCGCAGCGCCGGCCACATCAGCTTGTTCATCAGCCCCGGCACGACGACGCGGAAGCCGAGCACGTAGCCGCGATACGCGGAGCGGGCGGTACGCTCGGCGCTGAGCTGCGGCATGAGCAGCCGGTAGAAGGACATCTCCGCGCCCATCAGGGCGTGAAAGCCCGTGTTGACCGGGCCCGGCGCGACCGCGGTAAAGCGCACGCCGCTGCCCGCGTTCTCCGCGGCGACCGCCTCGGTGAGCGAGATGACGTAGGCCTTGCTCGCGTAGTAGGCCGCCTGATAGGGGCCTGGCACGAGCCCGCCGATCGAGGCGAGGTTGAGGATGCCGCCGCGCGCCCGCCCCAACATGCCGGGCAGCACGTGGTGCATCAGGCGCGTCAGCGCTGCCACGTTGAGCTCGATGAGATGCACGATCTCGGCGTCGCCGTGGTCCTCGAACGGCCCCGAAAGACCGACACCTGCGCTGTTGACGAGCACGTCGGTGTAGTAGCCGTGCTGGGCCAGCCGTGCCTCGATGGTCCGCGGGGCGTCGGCCGTGGTGATGTCGAGGGGAATAGTGAGCGCGGCGACGGCGAACTCGCGCGCGATCGCGGCGGCGGCTTCCCGCAGCGCCGCTTCGTCGCGCGCCAGCAGGGCGATATTGCAGCCGGCCCTGGCGAAGCGGCGCGCGATCGCGAGCCCGATGCCGCGCGATGCGCCCGTCACCACCACCGCCGGCCGCAGCTGCGCCACCGCCTCGAGCGCGGCCGCCGACGGCGTCGCATAGCGCGAAATCCAGGCGTCGAGCATGCGGCGCGGGCCGCTGGCGCGTTTGGGCGCGCGCGCCGCCGCCGGATTCAAGGCCACTTCTGCTGGGATCGTCGGGAAGAGTGCCATGGGTGCTCGAACGCGGCGGCTTGCCTCCGATTCTAGCATTTCTGCGCGCCCGGGCCACCAGCGCCGGGAGTGGCTCAGTAAGCGTTGCGGAACGCCGTCGCCGAAAGCATGGTGCGCACGAGGATGCGCAGGTCGAGCGCGAGCGACCAGTTCTCGATGTAGTAGAGGTCGTAGGCCACGCGATTCTCCATGTTGCCGGGCGAGCGCGTCTCCCCGCGGAAGCCGTTGACCTGGGCCCAACCGGTGATGCCCGGCTTCACATTGTGGCGGCGCGCATAGATCGCGATCCGGCGTCCATACTCGCGGTCGTGCGATACGGCGTGCGGGCGCGGGCCGACGAGCGACATGTCGCCCATGAGCACGTTGAGCAGCTGCGGGACCTCGTCGATGTTCCAGCGGCGCAGCCAGCGGCCCACGCGCGTGACGCGCGCATCGCCGGGCGAGGCCTGCTGCACGCTATCGCCATCATCGAGCGTGTGCATGGTGCGGAACTTGATGATGCGGAACGGACGCTGATTGAAGCCGCTGCGGCGCTGCAGGAAGAACACGGGGCCGCGGCTATCGAGCTTGATGAGGGCAGCCGTGGCGAGCAGCAGCGGCGTCAGCAAGAACAGCGCGACCGCGGCGACCGACAGATCGAGGACGCGTTTCAGGGCGAGCTCGAAGCGCGACAGAGGCACGCGCGTCAGGCGGAAGCTGGCGAACGCACCGAAGCGGGAGAGCTGCACGTCGCTGTACTTCTGCAGCACGCGGTCGGGTCCCAGATGCACCTCGGCGGGGAGCACCAGGAAGCGCTCGACGCAGATCTCGATCGCCTCGCTCGCCGACCAGGGCAAGAGCAGCACGATGGCCTCGGGCTGCAGCGTGCGCGCGGCCGCGATCGCCGCCTCAAGGTCGAGTTGCAGGCTCGCGCGCCACTGGTCGCCCGTCGCCGCGTCTTCGGGTGGCGTTGTGAAGCGGCAGCCTACGACCGTGGTGCCGCTGGGACGCTGCGCGTAGGCGCTGACGAAGTCGAACACGGCGCTGCCCGTGCCGAACAGGAAGATGCGGCGCGCGCCCAGCAGGCCGGCGCGACCGACGGCGGCAACGATCTGCCACATGGTCAGCCGCAGTGCCACGAGAACGGGTAGGGCGGTTGCGTAGAACAGCAGCGCCGCGCCGCGCGAGTAGACCCCGTTGGCCTTGGCGACGAAGCCGATGACGAGCACGGACACGAAAGCGAGGTTCCACAGGTGCGCTGTTTGAATGAGCCGCGGCCGGAACGTGGGCAGGCTCGCCCCGGCGTATTCCCCGCGCACGAGGTTGGCGATGGAGAAGATGCTGGCCGCGATCAACCCGACCTCGAGGAAGGCCATGATGTTGCCGGGGTTGCCGTAGGCCGCGAGGTGATAGGCGATGCCGGCGGCGCACGAGGCCGCGACGATGCCGGCGATGTCGGCCGCGAACATGCCGGCCGAAAGCGCCGCCCGGCACAGCGCGATCCAGCCGGATTGCGCGGCCTGCGTGCCGCTTTGGGACGCCAGCGTATAGCGCTGCGGTGCGTTCACTGCGATTCCCCCGACCTCTCCGCCAGGTATTGATGAGCGACTGTCCCGATCGGGGACAGCCGGACGCGTGTTCGCAATGGGAGTCGCGAGAATCGTTCCAGGCGGCTCGGGGCGCGACGGGTCCGCGGCGCTCTTGCGCGGCTTCCCGTCCGCTAACCTTAATCAGCGCTTAACGTCGCCGCGCGCGCCGGGCTTGCCGTATCTCGACCCTGGGTCCGATCGGGAGACAGGCATGAAGGAGCAGCGGTTTTCGGTGGTGCACTCCGGGCAGGAGCGGGCCGCGGAGCGCACGGCAGCCTGGGCTGCGTTGCGCGACGTGGTCATCGGCAGAGCGGCGGCGCGGCCCGCCAGCGAGGAGGAGATGGCCATCGACGCGGCGACGTCCGAGCTGCGCCGCGCGGAGCCGAGCCTCGCGTCATGGACCGCACCCGATCGCGCGGGCGCCGAGCCGCCCTCGCCCAAGGCACTGTGGACGCTCGCGGTCGTCATCTGGGGGGCGACGCTGTCACTGATCGTCGGCCTGATCGGCGTCGTGGCCTATCTCGTTCGCGGCTGAATGAAAAGGCCGGCCGCGCGGGGCTCGCTGCCGGCGCCGTGGAGCTTCTCCGGCGCCCGCATTTTGGGGCTCGGACGCCAGGAGCCGGGGCCCGCCGCACTGGCGGGGGGGATGCAGCCAACAGGTTCTCCACAGAATATCGCCGGCGCGAGCCGATCTTCGCTGGACAGGCGAATCACTATTTGGCGGAGTAACGGCAACCTTCCTCCGCGTGTCCCCCATGCGGGCCTGTTCCCTCGATGGGCTGAAGGGCACTGCGCCGGCTCCTTCGCCGGCGCTTTCTTTTTCGGGGTGTCGGTTTGCCGAGCGCGCATCGGAGTGGTGCGGAGCGGGAGAGCCGGCCGACGCCGTCGTGGTGGTGCCGCAAGCAGGACTCGAACCTGCGACCCCGTCATTACGAATGACGTGCTCTGCCAGCTGAGCTATTGCGGCTTGGGGGTGGAGGGATAGCGCCCGTCTCCGCCGAATGCAAGACGGCAGGCGCGCGTTTTGCGCCTCGTGACACGGTCGCCCGCGCGTCACGCGCGTTGCGGCCGCAGCGGCAGGGCGGGCTCGTCCTGGCCCGCCGACTCCGGTCCCGGATCGTCGGGAGCCGGCGGCGCGACGAATACGCGCGTCTTCCCGTTCTCCTCGTCCTTGCGCACCTTCGCAGCCGGGCGGCTCGCGGCGCGCCGGCGCGCGGGGCCGGCCTCGCCGATGGCCTCGCTCGGCGCCGCCGACGCCGCGGCAGTTCTGGCGGCCGCTTGCGTCGGCTGCTTCTCCTTCCGCTCCGGCTGCGGCGAACGCTCTGGCTCCGGCTCGCGGTCCTCGGCGGCGGCCGCAGGCGGCGGCGCATCGTCATCATCGGGCCCCGCGACGGGCTCGACGGTCTCGGCCTGCCGCCGCGCCTGCTCGGCCGGCGATGTGGTGGGCTGCTCGGGCTCCGGCGCGATGTCGTCGTCGACGCCGAGCGCCACCAGCGCCTCCGACTTGCTCGCCAGCAGGCCCGCATCCTCGGTGTCGGCCGACTCGACCGGCACGCGCCACTGGAACGCGTCGAGCGCGTGCGTCACCGGCGAGATCGGCGCCCAGCGGTCGGCGACGATGCCGTCGGCGGTCCAAACGGGATCGCGCGGGGCGTGCACGGCGCGCGCGAGCCATTCGCGTACGCGGCCCTTGTCGCCCTGCTCGCTCTCGATGCGCGCCATCAGCGTGGCGACGCGCTGCGTGAGCCGGTCGTGCAGCAGCGGCTCCAGCGCGGTGCGGGCATCCTCGTACTGGCGCGCCTCGATCGCCGCATTGGCGACGGCGATGTGCCCCTCGATCGCGTTGGGGCTCAGCGCCGCGAGCTGCTTGATGCGGTCGAGGCGGTCGCGCGGGCTGTCGCCAATGCGCGCATAGGCGTAGGCGGTGGCGAGATCGGGGTGCGGGGAGCGGCTCCAGGTCCGCTGCAGCACCTTGGCGGCGCGCGGCGTGTTCCCGCGCGAGGCGAGCAGGCGCCCCGCGATGGCCGCCGCTGGCACGAGGTCGGGCGCCAGCGCATGCGCCTCGAGCGCCAGCGTCAGCGCTCGCTCGGGATCGTGCTCCTCGGCCGCCTGCGCCTGCGCGGTGAGCAGCACCGCGCGCCGGCGATCGGCCTTCGGTTTGTCGATGTGGCCGTTCTTGCGGGCGGTCGCCACCGTCTCCAGCGCGCCGTCCCAATCCGACTGACTGCACTGCAGCTCAAACAGCGCGTCGACCGCCCAGGCGAGTTTCGGGTTGAGCGCCACCGCGCGCTCCGCGAAGTGCCGCCCAGCCTCGGTCTCGCCTTCGCGCTGCGCCTCCAGGAAGAGGCCGCGCAGGCCGAGCTGCTCGGTGTCGGGGGAAGCCAGCATCGCCTCGAAGATGCGGCGCGCCGTGGTGCGGTCGCCGGAAAGCTGCGCGGCCTGGGCGCGCAGCAGGTGCGTCAGCGGCTCGTTGGGGAGCGACTTGCGCGCCTGGATGGCCGAGCGCATGGCTGCGGCGCGATCGCCGGCGCCGAGGGCGATCATGCCGCTCGACAGGGCCTCGATGCCGAGCTTCTGCCGCCGCTTGGCGAGCACGGTGCCGACGGCGGCGGGGCTCTGCCACGCGTTGCGGAACAGCGACCACACGACGAGAGCGGCGACCACGAGCGCAAACGTGAGGACGATGGCGCGAAACACGCTCGTCTCGATGACGTAGCCCTGCCAGTCGACGGTGAGCTCGCCCGGACGGTCCGCGAGCCAGGCAAGGCCGGCGGCCACGAGCGCCACCGCCACGAGAAAGCCGATCAACCGCAACATGACGGACCCCTTACTCTTGTGGCTTGCCGGGCGCGCTCGCGGGCGCGACGAGCGATGATTTGAGCTGCGCCTCCACCGTCGAGAGCGCGCCGTCGACGGCGGTGCGGGCCTCGACCTTGGCGAGGAAATCGCTGGCGGCATCCCGCACGCGCGGGGGCAAAGTCTTCGCCTCCTGCAGCACGTCGCCGAGCCGGTCCTCCTTCAGCGCCGCCTCCATGCGTGCAACCACCGCCTCGACGCTGGCATCGCCGGCGATCTGGCTGACCTTGCGCACGCGCACGACCGACTTGGCGCCAGCCAGCAGGCGATTGAGGACGGAGCCGTCAGTCGGCGCCTCGTCGGCGTCGATCATCTTGAAGGCGGTCGCCTTGAAGTCCTTCTGCAGCTCGGCAAGCGTCGGCACGCCCGTGGCGGCGAAGCGATTGAGCGGCGTGAGATCGACGCTGCTGCCGGCGAGCTTGTTGGCGTCGGCGAGCTCGGTGGCAAAGCCGGTGCCGCGGTCGATGGCACGCTTCAGGCTGGCGAGTTCCAGCGACAGCACGATGCGCTCGGCGGTCGCCTTGCGGTCGGTCTCGCTCTTGACGACGCCCTGCACGTCTTGCTGCAGGCCTGCGAGCTTGCCGGCGAGCGGGGCCACCGCGCCGATGACATCCTCGGGCTTGGCGAAGGTGGCGAGCCGCGCGTCGATCTCGGTTTTGAGCTTCTTGAGTGCATCCTCGGTGGTCTTGAGGTTGGCCCCGGCACGGTCGGCGTCGGCCCTGAGCGCGTCGAAGCGGGCGGTGAGCTGGCCGCTCTGCGTCTTCAGGGCGGCAAGATCGCGGTCGATGCGCTGGGTGCCGGATTTCGCCGCCTCGCTCGTCTCGTTCGTTGTGGCGAGGCGTAAATCCACCTCTTGGGTCACGCTTTTGCGCAAGGCGTCGAGCTGGGTGTTGATCGTCGATTCCAGATCCACGACCTTGCCGGTCAGTGCCGCCAGCTGCGGCAGACGCCCGCTTTGCGGGTCCTTCGCGGCGGCGGTGCTCATGTCGTTGAGCTGTTCCTCGAGCTTGGTGACGCGCGCCTGCACGGCGGCGTTGTCGGGACGCTGCGCGGTCTTCGCGTCGACCGCCTTGATGCTGCCGACGAGCTCGTCCTGGCGCTTGGCGAGGCGATCGACGCTGCCGCCGACCTTCTCGAGGCCCTCGAGCTTGGCTTCCGCGGCCGCGAGCCGCGCCGCGACCTCGGGGGACGTGCCGCTCTTCTGTTTGCTGGCGGCTTCGAGCGCTACGATGCGCTGCTGCAGGGCGGCAGCGGCGCCGTCGCGCTCCGCCGGTCCGCTCAAGCCGAGATGAGAGGCCAGCATGTCGGCCGCGAGCAGGGCGACGATGCCGCCGGCGACGCCAGCCAGGAGGTGCGAGAAAAATCCGCCGTAGCCGCCTGCCTTGGACGGAGGCGGCGTCGACACCGGCCGCTTGGCGGGCTCGGGCTTGTCCGGCTTGCTGGCTCCGGCCTCTCCGCGCGGGGAAGCGCCCGGCAGCGCGGAGGCGGCCTTGAGCGGTTCGGCGGGGGCGTCGGCCGTCTTCTCATCCTTCGCCGCCGTCTTGTCGTCCTTGGCGGCCGCCGGGGGGCTCACCACCGTGGCCTTGAGGTCGAGGGTGGCGTGCGGGCGGCTGCTGCTCGTATCGCCGCCGGCCGCCGGCTTTTGGGGGTCGTCCTTGCGCGTGGTCATGGGAGCCAATGCACCTTGGTTGTGGCCTCTCTTCGGCACGGGGGGAGCCGCGTTGCGGCGGCGCGTGGCGGGGAGAGCTGCCAGTCCTCTTGGACGCTAAGCTACACCCCTGAGGAATGCGTTGCCACCCGGCCAACGGCATCGAGAATGGCCGGGAAATTTGGCCTTACGGCGATGTTAACGTCGGCTGGGGCCAGGCCCCTTAGCGCGGCGGCGACATTGGCCGAAAGGCAGACGTAGGCCAGCCGGCCGGCCGGCTCATTGAGGCCCGCTTTCCCAGCCAGCGCGGCAAAGATTGTCGCCGTTCGCGGCGACATCAGAATGACGGCGTCGAGCGTGCCGCCGGCGATGGCTTGCATCGTCCCCGGACTAAGCGACGGCGCGGGGACGGCCCGGTAGGCGCTGACCTTGCGCACCTCGATGCCGCGGCCGCCAAGCTCGGCAGCGAGATCGAAGGCGAGCTCCTCGCCGGCGACGTGCACCAGGGGTCGATTTGCGCATGCCTCGGATGCGAGGATGAGCGGGACGAGGTCGCTCGCCGATCCATCTCCGGCGATGATGCGCTGGAACCCCAGCTCGCGCGCGAGCCCCGCGGTGGCCGGCCCTACCGTGAAGATCGGGAGCTTTACCGCCTGCGCGAGCGCGGCGCTTTGCGCCAGCGCCCGCAGTCCGTTGCGGCTCGTCGCAATGACACCGCCCGCGCCCGCGAGCACGGCGGCATCGATCGCCATCGTCTCGATGGTGAGCAGCGGCTCGACCGTCACCTCGTGCCCGAGCGCTTGCAGCGCCGCCTCGAGCTCGGCGGCGCCGGCTTCGGGCCGGGTCACCAGGATGCGCATCAGGCTAGCACGCGCAGGAAATCCGGCCCGGCGCGGAAGAGCAGCTCGGCCGCCGCCTCCTCGCCGAGCCGCAGCGCCGTCGCCGCGCTGCCGCTGCGCTCGGTGGCGATGCGCTCCTTGCCGTCGGGCGTCAGGATCTCGCCGCGAAAGCGGATGACGTTGCCGCTGAGCTCCGCTAGGCCTGCGATCGGCGTGCGGCAAGAGCCGTCGAGCCCGGTGAGGAAAGCGCGCTCGGCGGCGACGCAGAGCGCGGTCTCCGCGTCGTTCAACGGCGCGACAAGATGTGCCGTGTCGGCGTCGTCGTCGCGCAGCTCGATCGCGATGGCGCCCTGCGCCACCGCCGGCAGCATGATCTCGGGGCTGATGGGCTCGCGGATGTGCCCGGCGAGGCCCAGACGGTTCAGCCCAGCGCAGGCGAGGAACGTGCCGTCTGCCGCGCCCTCGGCAAGCTTCCTCAATCGCGTCTCCACGTTGCCACGGAGCGGCACGACCTTCAGGTCGGGCCGCCGGTGCAGCATCTGCGCCTGGCGGCGCAGGGAGGAGGTGCCGATGACGCCGCCTGCCGGCACCTCGGCGAGCGAGCCGTACGCGACGCTGATGAAGGCGTCGCGCGGGTCCTCGCGCTTCAAGGTGGCGCCGATCGTGAGGCCCGCCGGCAGCACCGTCGGCATGTCCTTCATAGAGTGCACGGCAAGGTCAATGGAGCCAGCCAAGAGGGCATCCTCGATCTCCTTGGTAAAGAGACCCTTGCCGCCCTCCTCGGCCAGCGGCCGGTCGGTGATGCGGTCGCCGCTGGTCTTGATCACGACGATCTCGCACGCGCCTTCGGCAAGCTTGTGCGCCGCGGTTAGCCGGGCCACGACCTCGCGCGCCTGCGCCAGCGCCAAAGGCGAGCCGCGCGTGCCGATGCGGATCTTCGCTGCTTGCAAGCGGCTCTCTCCGGGTGCTAGCGACAGCCTCGATTGGGCCGCCATTAATGCCTGCGCGGCGCCGCTAAGGCAAATGCGAGGTCGGCCGCGCCAGCGATGGATGTTCCCGAGCAAATAAGCCCCGGCTTCAGCGTCGTTCTCGGCATCGAGACGAGCTGCGACGAGACGGCGGCGGCGGTCGTGGTGCGCCTGCCGGACGGGAGCGGCCGCATCGCCTCCAACGTGGTGCGCACGCAATGGGAGCGCCATCGCCCCTACGGCGGGGTGGTGCCCGAGATCGCGGCGCGCGCGCATGTCGAGTGTCTCGATATCTTGATCGGCGAGGCGATGCGCGAGGCCGACATCGACTACTCCGATCTCGACGCGGTCGCGGCGACGGCGGGGCCCGGGCTCATCGGCGGGCTCATCGTCGGCCTGGTGACGGGCAAGGCGATCGCGCTGGCAAGCGGCAAGTCGTTCCTCGCCGTGCACCACCTCGAGGCGCACGCGCTCACGGTCGGGCTGACGGAGGGCTTGCGGCCGCCCTATCTCCTGCTGCTCGTCTCCGGCGGACATACGCAGCTTCTGATCGTGCGCGGCGTCGGCGACTACGAGCGCCTCGGCACCACCATCGACGACGCGCTGGGCGAAGCCTTCGACAAGACGGCGAAGCTTCTGGGGCTGGGTTTTCCCGGCGGCCCCGCGGTCGAGCAGGCGGCACGCGCCGGCAACCCCGCGCGGTTCGAGCTGCCGCGCCCCATGCTCGGCCGGCCCGAGCCGCATTTCTCCTTTGCCGGCTTGAAGACGGCGGTGCGGCGGACGGCCGAGCGGCTCGCCCCGCTGCAGCCGCAGGACGTCGCCGATATTGCCGCTTCGTTTCAGGAGGCCGTGGTTCAATCGGTCGCCGACAGGTGCGCGCGGGCGATGGACCTTGCGCTCGAGCGGCTCGGACCCGGGGCGCCGCGCCACTTCGTCGTCGCCGGTGGCGTCGCGGCCAACGAGCGCCTGCGCGAAAGTCTGCGTAGCCTCGCGGATGCGCACGGCTTCGCCTTCCACGTTCCACCGGCGCATCTGTGCAGCGACAACGCGGCGATGATCGCCTGGGCCGGCGCCGAGCGTCTGGCGCTGGGGCTGATCGATCCGCTGGCAGCGCCCGCGCGTCCGCGCTGGCCCCTCGACCTTGACGCGCAACCTGCTATCGGTGCCGGCTTGAAGGCATGAGGCCAGGCCCATGCTAGGCTCGCGGCCGCTTCTCTTGGCGGGGGTGCTTGCTTGAAGATCGACAGCGTCGGCATCATCGGCGGGGGAGCCTGGGGGACGGCGCTGGCGCAATCGCTGCGGCACGCGGGGCGCGACGTGCTGCTGTGGGCGCGCGAGCCCGAGGTCGTCGCCGGCATCAACGCGCGGCATGCCAACGACGCTTTCCTGCCCGGCGTCGCGCTCGACCCGGCGATCCGTGCCACCGGCAAGCTCTCCGAGGCCGCGCGCTGCGACGCGCTGCTGATGGTCGCGCCGGCGCAGCATGTGCGCGCCGTATCCGAGCAGTTGAAACCGTTCCTGCAGGCCGGGCAGCCGATCGTGCTGTGCGCCAAGGGCATCGAGCAGAAAAGCGGCCGCCTGATGGGCGAGGTGCTGGGCGAGATCCTGCCCGCGGCGCCGCGCGCGGTGCTGTCGGGCCCGAGCTTTGCCGCCGACGTGGCGCGGGGGCTGCCGACGGCGCTCACCATCGCCTGCGCCGGCGAGCCCATGGGGCGCGCGCTCGCCGAGCGGCTCGGCAACCGCAGCCTGCGCCTCTACTGGACGAGCGACCTCGTCGGCGTGGAGCTCGGCGGCGCCTTGAAGAACGTGCTAGCGATCGCGGCCGGCATCGTCGACGGCAAGGGGCTCGGCGCCAGCGCGCACGCCGCCCTCGTCACGCGCGGGTTCGCCGAGCTGCGCCGCTTCGGCGAGGCGCTGGGCGCGCGGCCGGAGACGCTCACCGGGTTGTCCGGCCTCGGCGACCTCATCCTCACCTGCGGCAGCCCGCAATCGCGCAACATGTCGCTCGGGCGTGCGCTGGGGCAGGGCCAGACGTTGGCACAGGCGCTGGGCGGACGCACGGCGGTGACGGAAGGCGTCTACACCGCGGTCGCGGTGCGGCGCATCGCGGCCGAGAAGGGCATCGACATGCCGATCTGCACGGCGGTGTGCGACATCGTAGAGGAGCGTCTTACCGTTGCCGACGCCATCGGTCGGCTCATGCAGCGCCCGCTCAAGCACGAGGACTGAGCGGCGTCACGATTTGACGCGCCAGACCTTCAGCGGCGTCGATGCGGCGAGCGCCACCGGCTCGAGGAACGCCGGCGGCTTGCCGGCAAACAGCAGCTTCTGCAGCGCATCGGGGGGCACCTGGCCGAGCGGCGTAGTCGAGTCGAGGCCCTCGCAGGTGATGACGTAGCGCACGCCGTCGGCGCGCAGGCGCCGCTCGGCCTCTTCCGGAGCGGCGAACATGATGCGGTTGGCTTCGATGATCGACTTGCCGAGGCGGTGATAAGGCGCGGAGAGCACGTCGAGCCTCGACAGCGCGACGATGTAGGGGCCGAGGTTCACGTCGGCGAGCGCGAGGCCGGGAGCGAGCGGCGCCAGCGCGGAGACGGCGGCAGTCGACTGACAGGCCTGCGCGGGCTTCAGCGCTTCCTGCATGCGCGTGTTGGACGACTCCGACATCCGCGTGATCAGCCAGCCGGCCACGGCAACGACAATGAGCGTCGCGGCCAGGGTGAGCAGAGTGCGGCGGCGGCTTGCGGGCGCTTTCGCCGTCTGCGGGGGCTGGGCGAGGCCGACGGCGAGCAGCGGCACCGGCAGGAACGTTGCGTAGGGCAGGAGCTTGATCTGCCAGAAGCTCAATGGCAGCGCGATGAGCAGCACGATCACCTGGAAACGCACGTCGTCGTCGCGCTCGGTGCGGATCAGCTTCAAGCCGCAATAGAGGCCGGCGGCGAAATAGGCCAGCGCCATGCCGCCGAGCGTCGGCAGCTGCGATCCGAGCGAGAAGATGCTCTGCGTCTCCGATACGCTGCCGAGCCAGATAGGAAACAGCTCGGGATCGACCTCGCCGAACGGCCCGGCGAGACAGGCGGGCTGGGCGGCGGCGTAGAGCACCCCACCCGCGGCGCCGGCGAGCGCCAGCAGCGCGAGCTTCAGCGGGAGCGAGAGCCGGTGCTCCATTGCCGCCACCGCGGAGACGCCGACGGCGCCGCATGCGCCAAGCAGCACGAGGTTCATGGAGAGCACGTCGCAGTGGCTCATGAACATTTGCGCCGGCGCCGTGGTGATCGCGAGCGCGATGGCGAGCGTGGCGGCGAAGGCGACGGCGGCGCGCGAGGGCCCGAGCAAGCTGCGGTTCGGCAGGATGCCGTAGAGCGCGGCGGCGCCCAGGGTCGCCGCGGTGAGTGCGAGCGCCTCGTAGCCGACGGCCGTGCCGAGCCCGAGGAATATGCCCGCGCTCCAGCCCGCGCGCGGATCGTCGAAGCTGCGGGCGAGCCGCAGGATGCCGATAACGGCGCACAGGATCATCACGTTGTGGTGGTCGATGCGGCCGGGGAGAAACTGCACGATGCCGATGAGGCACGTCGCCGTGAGCGGGATGCTGAGCAGCGCCGCCGCGCGTCCGCCGCGGATCTCGGCTTCGCACGCCATCAGGTAGATGAAGGTCCAGAATACTAAGAGCGGCCACAGCGCGCGCACCACGAGCTCGGCCTCGTCGCGCGGGAGAAAGATCTCATAGCCCGAGAGCATCAGGGCGAGGGGCGCATCGATCAGGCGCGACCAGTGCGAGACGAGCGGGTCGGCACCGCCGAAGCGCGGCAGCGTCATGTCGAACCACGAGGCGCCCGCCATCCACGTGCGCACCTCCATCATGCGGGTGGCGTCGTCGGTGTCGCCGAGCGAAGTCATGAGGCGCGTCGGATCGAACCAGAACACGAGCGCGGCAAAGACCACGACGCCGACCGCCGACCAGGCGAGCAGCGACCCGCGCCCTAGCCGCGCCCGGCCGAAACCGTCGCGCATGAGGTCGTGCTGCCGGTCGCTCGCGGCGGCTATCGCCATTTCGCCTATCTCCTATTGCTCGGGCCGGACGCTAGCGGAAGCGCGCTTGCGAGCCTGTAAACGCGCGCCGCGGCAAACCGCCCGCTCTGTGCTCCGAGCAAGGGTTTCTTCAGCGTTGCGACTTAGCGTGCGGCCTGCACGAGGGGCGGGCGTACCCGCGCCGCGAGCGCGTGGCGTGTCGTACGGGAGAGCAAGGTGGAGCACTTGGAAGTCTTTGTCATCGGCGCAGGACCGGCGGGTCTCACCGCGGCGTATCTGCTGACGAAGGCTGAAGTCGCGACCACGGTGATCGAGGCCGATCCAGTTTACGTCGGCGGCATTAGCAGAACGGTTAACTATAAGGACTTTCTTTTCGACATCGGCGGCCACCGCTTCTTTTCGAAGTCGAAGGAGGTCGTCGACCTCTGGCACGAGATCCTGCCCGACGATTTCATCGAGCGCCCGCGCCTGAGCCGCATCTACTACGACGGCAAGCACTACTCCTATCCGCTGAGGGCCTTCGAGGCGCTGAGCAACCTCGGCGTCGTCGAGAGCACCATGTGCGTGCTGTCGTACGCCTACAAGAAGGCGTTCCCCAACGCCAACCCCGAGAACTTCCGCGAGTGGGTGTCTAACCAGTTCGGCGACCGGCTGTTCTCGATCTTCTTCAAGACCTACACGGAGAAGGTGTGGGGCATGTCGTGCGACGAGATCTCGGCCGACTGGGCCGCGCAGCGCATCAAGGGCCTCGACCTGTGGAGCGCCATGGCGAACGCGCTACGCCGCTCGATCAATCCCAACGCCGGCGCGCAGCCGGGCGACAAGGTCATCAAGACGCTGATCGAGAGCTTCCAGTATCCGCGCAAGGGCCCCGGCATGATGTGGGACGCCGCCGCCGCCAGGGTCAAAGCGCAGGGCGGCGCGATCCACATGGGCTGCAAGCTCGAGAGCCTGTCCTGGGACGGCAAGAGCGGCTTGTGGACGATCGCCGCGTCGAGCGCGAACGGCCCGGGCTTCTTCAGCGCGCGCCACGACATCTCGTCGGCGCCCATCCGCGAGCTGATGGCGTCGATCGAGCCGGCACCGGCTTCGCTTCCCGCCGCCGAGAAGCTGCGCTACCGCGACTTCATCACCGTGGCGCTCATCGTCGACAAGCCCGACCTCTTCCCCGACAACTGGATCTATATCCACGAGCCGAACGTGCTCGTGGGGCGCATCCAGAATTTCCGCTCGTGGTCGCCGGAGATGGTGCCCGACAAGAAGCTCTCCTGCCTCGGGCTCGAATACTTCTGCTTCGAGGGCGACGACCTGTGGACCGCGAGCGACGAGCAGCTCATCGCGCTAGCCAAGCGCGAGCTCGCGGCCATCGGCCTTGCCGGCGAGGACGAGGTGAAGGACGGCTGCGTCGTGCGCCAGAAGAAGGCGTATCCGGTCTACGACGACGAGTACAAGATGCACATCGATACGGTCCGCGAGGACATCGAGGCGCATTACCCGACGCTGCATCTCGTGGGCCGCAACGGCATGCACAAGTACAACAACCAGGACCACGCGATGATGACGGCGATGCTGACCGTGCGCAACATCCTCGCCGGCGAGACGGCCTACGACGTGTGGAACGTCAACGAGGACGCCGAGTATCACGAGGCCGGCGTTTCCAGCGAGCAGGAGGCCCTGCGCAGCGTGCGCGATGTCCCGCGCCGCATCAGCAGGCCGGCGGCATGAGCATCGATCACGGCACGCGACCCTTGCGCTCCGGTGCCGTGACGGATGCCCTCGGCTTTGCCGCGCGCGCGCTGGCGCCCCTGAGGGCCATTGCGCTGCAGCTTTGGCGCTATGCCGCGGTCAGCGCGCTTGCGCTCGGGCTCGATTTCGCGGTGTTCCTCGCGCTGAACTCCGCCTTCGGGCATCCGACGCTGTCGGGCGTCGCCGGCTACGCGTGCGGTATCGTGGTGCACTATCGATTGTCGCGGCAGTTCGTGTTCGCGACCGCCGGCTCGGCGAAATCGGCGCACCGCAGGTTCGTCGAGTTCGTGGGCAGCGGGGTTGTTGGCCTCGTCGTGACGGCGGTGGTCATCGCGGTGGCGACGGGCATGGGCGCGAGCCCGATCCTCGCCAAGGTCATGGCGGCGGGCGCGAGCTTCGTCGGCGTGTATGCCATCCGCCGCACGATCGTGTTCGCCTGACAGCCTATTCCGCAAGCGCAGCCTAGAAGGCATACTCGCGCCGCGGCGCTTGCCGCCCGAGCCGCTCGAGGAGTGCCATGCCCGCCTACTGGCTGTTCAAGACCGAGCCCGAGGTCTTCTCCTGGGACATGCTGAAAGGGCGCGGCAAGAAGGGCGAGCCCTGGGACGGCGTGCGCAACTTCCAGGCCCGCAACAACATGCGCGCCATGAAGGTGGGCGATCTCGGCTTCTTCTATCACTCGGGCGAGGACCGTGAGATCGTCGGCATCATGGAGGTGTCGGCGCTCGCGCATCCCGATCCCAAGGACGATACCGGCACGTGGCAGTGCGTCGACGTGCGCGCGGTGGCGTCGCTGCCGAAGGCGGTGACGCTCGTTGCCGTCAAGGAGAGCCCCAAGCTCGCCGGAATGGTGCTGGCGAAGAACTCGCGGCTTTCCGTGCAGCCGGTAACCGCCGCCGAATGGAGCGAGGTGTGCCGCATGGGCGGGCTCGACGCCAAGAAGCTCAAGGTATGAGCGCTGCGCCGCTTTCTGGCGTCGATCCCAGATCGCTCCAGTCCGACGAGGCGTTCATCCACGCCAACACCAGGCCGATGGCGCCGCCGCTGGTGCCGGAGATCGTGCTGCTGCTCGCCGAGGAGTCGCTGCCGATCTGGCAGCGGACCGAGGAAGAGCTCGGCGAGATGAACGTGCCGCCGCCCTACTGGGCATTCGCCTGGGCCGGCGGCCAGGCCTTGGCGCGGCTGATCCTCGACCGGCCGGAGCTGGTGGCCGGCAAGCGTGTGCTCGATCTCGGGTCGGGATGCGGGCTATCGGCCATCGCCGCCATGCGCGCCGGTGCGCGCTGCGTGCTGGCGGCCGACATCGATGCCATGGCGCTCGCCGCCGTCGGCCTCAACGCCGCGGCCAACGGGGTGACCGTCGCGACGACGGCCGGCGATCTCCTCGCCGGCGCTCCTGCCGATGCGGACGTTATTCTCGTCGGCGACCTTTTCTACGAGCGCACGCTGGCCGAACGCGTGCTCGCCTTCATCGAGGCGGCCGCCGCCGGCGGAATGCTCGTGCTTATCGGCGATCCGCAGCGCAACTACTTCCCCAAGGGCCGCTTCGAGGCGGTGGCCGAATACCGCGTGCCGGTGACGCGCGACCTCGAGGACGCCGAGATCAAGCGGACGGCGGTCTGGCGCTTTCCCGGCAGCGTGTTATCCGCGGCGCCGATCTGATAGTCTGCCGCCCAATGAATCGCAACGGAGGATGCGCATGCATTTCGCCGGTCTTAGCTTCTTTGCAATCGTGCTCGCGGCCGTCGTCAGCTTCATGTTCGGCTGGCTCTGGTATGGCATCCTCTTCTCCCGGCAGTGGATGGCGGCGGTCGGCAAGACGGAAACCGACCTGAAGGCCCAAGGCGGACCCAGCCCCACGCCGTTCGTCGTCTCGTTCGTGGCGCTGCTGGTCATGGCCTGGGTGCTCGCCGGCGTCATCGGCCACCTTGGGCCGGGCGAGGTGGGCCTGCGGACCGGCGTGATCGCGGGCGCTGGCATGTGGCTTGGCTTCGTCGCCACGACGCTGGCGGTCAATCATACGTTCCAGGGCATGAAGCCTGCTTTGACCTTGCTCGACGGGGGCCATTGGCTGGGCGTGCTGCTGCTGCAAGGCGCGGTGATCGGCTGGCTCGGCGCCTGAGCTTTTTCCTCGATTGCCTGAAGGGTTAAATTGCGGTTGGTGGCCGCAGCCCCCATAATCGCGGCAAAACAGAGCCGAGGGAGGAATTCGGGCCATGTCACACAAGCTCCATCCGGTAAGCGCGGAATGGGCCGCTCGCGCCTGGATCGACAAGAAGGCGTACCGCAGCCTCTATGACCGCTCGATCGGCGACCCGGACGGATTCTGGGGCGAGATCGGGCGGCGCATCGACTGGGTCAAGCCGTACACGCGCGTCAAGAACACTTCGTTCGATCCGCACAACGTCTCGATCAAGTGGTTCGAGGACGGCACCCTCAACGTCAGCGCCAACTGCATCGACCGCCACCTGCCGGCGCGCGCCGACCAGGTCGCCATCATCTGGGAAAGCGACGACCCCTCGCGCGACGAGCAGATTACCTATCGCCAGCTGCACGAGCGTGTCTGCAGGCTGGCCAACGTGCTGAAAGCGCACGGCGTCGCGAAGGGCGACCGCGTGACGATCTACCTGCCAATGATCCCGGAGGCCGCTTACGCCATGCTGGCGTGCGCGCGCATCGGCGCGGTGCACTCGGTCGTGTTCGGCGGCTTCTCGCCCGACAGCCTCGCTGGCCGCATCGAGGACGCGCAGTCGAAGTTCATCATCACCGCCGACGAGGGCGTGCGCGGCGGCCGGAGCGTGCCGCTCAAGAAGAACACCGACGAAGCCTTGCAGAAGGTCGGCAAGGGCGACGAGAAGGTGCTGGTCGCACGCCGCACGGGCAGCCCCGTGCCGTGGGAGCCCGGCCGCGACCTGTGGCTGCACGAGGAGCAGGCGAAGGTCTCGGCCGATTGCCCGCCGGTCGAGATGGCAGCCGAGGATCCGCTGTTCATCCTCTACACCTCGGGCTCGACAGGAAAGCCCAAGGGGGTGCTGCACACCTCCGGCGGCTACCTGGTGTTTGCGTCCGTCACGCACCAGTACGTGTTCGACTACCACGACGGCGACATCTACTGGTGCACCGCCGACGTCGGCTGGGTGACGGGGCACAGCTACATCCTCTACGGGCCGCTCGCCAACGGCGCGACCACGCTCATGTTCGAGGGCGTGCCGAACTACCCCACGATGTCGCGGTTCTGGGAGATCGTCGACAAGTGGAAGGTCAGCATCTTCTACACCGCGCCGACGGCGATCCGCGCGCTGATGGGCGCCGGCGACGATTTCGTGAAGCGCACGAGCCGCGCCTCGCTGCGATTGCTCGGCAGCGTCGGCGAGCCGATCAATCCGGAAGCGTGGGAGTGGTACTTCCATGTCATCGGCGACGGGCGCTGCCCGGTCGTCGACACCTGGTGGCAGACGGAGACGGGCGGCATCCTGATCACGCCGCTGCCCGGCGCCACCGATTTGAAGCCAGGCTCTGCCACCAACCCGTTCTTCGGCGTCGATCCCGCGCTCGTCGACGAGAAGGGCGGCCTGTTATCGGGAGAGGCGGCGGGCAACCTCGTCATCCGCGACAGCTGGCCGGGGCAGGCGCGTACCATCTTCGGCGACCACGAGCGTTTCGTGCAGACGTATTTTTCCACCTATCCCGGTAACTATTTCACCGGTGACGGCTGCCGCCGCGACGAGGACGGCTACTACTGGATCACGGGGCGCGTCGACGACGTGATCAACGTATCGGGGCACCGGCTCGGCACGGCCGAGGTCGAGAGCGCGCTCGTCTCGCACCCGAAGGTCGCCGAGGCCGCGGTCG
>Ga0209415_10003201_pt1 | contig 30419 bp, 23 predicted proteins | sample PeaSoiSIISIP2007_FD_187696 | JGI IMG/M metagenome (GOLD analysis project Ga0209415, IMG submission 187696) | Peat soil microbial communities from Weissenstadt, Germany - SII-SIP-2007 (SPAdes) (version 2) | ecosystem: Environmental > Terrestrial > Soil > Wetlands > Peat | place: Germany... | reverse complement strand
TCCGATAAAAGTTGAGCGCATTTCCAGCCCTCCGGTTCGTGGGGTTGTACTCCGCTCGCACAGTCATGATCGTCGCCGACAAACGCGCGTTTCCTGCATAGCCTCCGAACATTGGCTTCGCTCGAAATCCCGGGCGCCGTCAGATCGACCGTCCGCGGCTTCAGCGAGCACCAGCTCCGCACGATCACGGGCTACGATCGTCGGAACGCAATCCAGCGATCATGCGAACCATGGCGAATTGCCGAAAGTACTTGCTTTGGTCACTCCCCCCGTGGTCAGCGCCCCGCCGGCCGTAGCGGACCTTCCGCGGGCCGGCGGGGCTCCGTCATCAAGCCGTGATCATGATCTTCGAGATCTTCGTGCCTTCCAGCGACACGTCACCGATCAGGCCTTTTTCGCCGAACACAAACGCGAGAATCGGCTTCCGCAGCGTTTCGGTATCGTATTGGCCACCGACGCCCTTTGATACGACGGCAACGCCGGTATCTGCACCGATTGTCCACCCTTGGCTCGCGACGAAGTCGTCGCGGGCGCGTTCCGTCATGAACAGCACGACCTCTTTTCGCTGCGCGACGCCCAGGGTCGCTCCTACCGACGCGGATGTCATCTTGTAATAGGCGATCGTCCGACCGTGCGCCACCAGTGCGCCTTCGCCAAAGGCCCCGGCGACGCCGGCTCCGCCCTTCGTTACGTGCGGAAAAACGAGCATGGCCGCGGCCTTGTTGCCGAGCTCGCGATGGGTATCGCTTTGCGCGTAGAACTGCTTCAGTGCAGCGGCCACGCCCGCATCGATTTCAATCTTCGAGTCGGCCCGCGCCGTGCCTACCAGCGCCAGCGCGCTGACCAGCAGAGCCGCGATCCTGACGCGTGTGCCCGCTATCGGCTGATGTTGTTTAAGCATGACGACCTCCATCTTTAGTGAGGCTCGGATTTGTTGACATACCCGAGCATCCCCTTAGGCGTCCCCGCCTGAGGCAAGGACGGCGACATCGTCTGTACCGATCGATCCCCGCATCTCCAGCATGGACAACGTAGGCTCCGCGCCGACAGTTGCCGACCGCTCACGGTGCGGATCGCGGGCGGTCCATGTCACCCCAGACACTTCGGCGCTGCGCAGGTTCCATCACCGATCGGAGCCGCACCCGCGCGTCGCATAATGGCGACACTACTCGCGGATAGGGCGTCTCGCTCGTAATCACTCCTGTGACAGACCGTCATGGCTTCACCGCCGCGGCCGCATCGTCGGAAGATGCCCGCGCTCGGCGCAAACGCCGCCCCGGGGGACCGACGTGCTCAGCGGCCCGCTTGGGCCGTTGGCCGGGGCTCGGCGACGTTGGCGTTCTGTCACCCACGTGGCTCGTTCATCGCTACACGGCGCCAGCCATGCGGCGCGACATGTACCGCCGCATATTGGAATTGTCTAGAGTCTCGAAACGGCGACATATAATCGCGATGCGGCAGCGGCGCTCGTGCCATCGATGCTGTCGATGGTTACCGACAGTTCGACGTGCCACACGAACCCAGCGATCAACGACAGCCGTTGTGGATTCCGCGAGCGAATACCGGTTTCCCGCTTGAAGCGTTAAGGTGCACGTGGCCTACACGGGTGGCGAGCGAAACCAAAGTTGCGCTGCCGGAAGCGTTTCTTCGTTAGCCTGACCATCGATCGTCAATCGCGATCGGGCGGAGCGGGGCGGTTTGGTGCAGGCTAGAGGCACGGAGGTGCAGCAGGCGTGACCGCTGGAGGCATCCACGGGCCGAACATCAAGGCGCTCGACGCCAAGGCGGGCGCGAGCACGCTTATTGGTAGCACACATGGCAACTGACCACACCGACCAGTGGTTCCGGACTAACTACGGCCGCGCGCTCGCCGCTCTGCAGCAGGGCGATGCGCACGGCGCGGAGCAACCGCTGCGCGCCATTCAGGCGCGACATCCCGGCGAGACCAACAGCCTGCGCGTTCTCGGGGTCGTGCTGCTTGCCCAGGGCCGGCGCAGCGAGGCGGTCGAGGCACTCGAGCGAGCCTGCCTGAATGCGCCGGATTTCGCGCACGCTTTTGCTGACCTCGGTGCGGCCTACCAGGCCGAGCGGCGTTTTGACGACGCCGAGCAGGCCCTAAAGCGCGCGCTCACGATCGACGGTACGCTGGCCGTGGCATGGCGGCGGCTCGGCGATACGTTGGTCGAGCTCGGGCGACCTGTTGACGCCCGCAGTGCGTTCGAACGTTCGGTAGCGACCGACCCGGCGCGTCTGCTGTTCGAGCAGGCTGCCGCAGCGCTCGCCAATGCCAATCCGCGGCGCGCGGAGAGCATTTTCCGCGGCCTGTTGCGCGAGGATCCCAATAACATCGGCGCGCTGTGTGGGCTTGCCGCGATCTCCTTGAGCGCCGGCTACCCGCGCGACGCCGAACGATTGCTGCGCCACGCGCTAAGCCAATCCGCGCACCTGCCGCTCATCTGGCGCGGCCTCGGGCAGGCACTGCTCGACGCAGGTCGCCACGCAGAAGCCGAAACCGCGATCCGCCACGCGCTCGAGGTCGAGCCCGATTCCACCGCTAGCTGGGTCATCCTCGGCACCATCTGCGCGCACCGACTGCGCGGCGATGCAGCATTGGAAGCCTTCGATCACGCACTCGCGCTCAATCCGCGCCAAGTGCGCGTGCTGCTGTCGAAAGGCCACGTCCTAAAGACGCTTGGCAGGCGCAGCGAGTGCGAAGCGGTCTATCAGGCCTGCATTGGGATGCAGCCCGACTTCGGTGAGGCGTACTGCAGTCTGGCAGACCTCAAGACCTACCTCTTTTCAGACGCCGAGATGGCCGCAATGGAGACGCTGGCGGCCGCGAAGAGCGTCGCAGACCCCGACGTCGCACAGCTGCATTTCGCGCTCGGCCGGGCCTTTGAGCAGCGCGGCGACTACGCGAAGTCGTTCTCCCACTACGCCGAGGGAAATGCTGCGCGCCGGCGCAACGCGACATTTGACGCTGCGGCCTTCGAGCACAAGTCACGGCGCGTCGTCCAGGTGTTTGACGCCTCGTTCTTCGGTGCCCGTAACGGAAGCGGCTGCCAGAACCCGGCGCCGATCTTCATCGTCGGTCTGCCACGGTCCGGCTCGACCCTCGTCGAGCAGATACTTGCGAGCCATCCATTCGTCGCAGGCACGATGGAGCTGCCTAACCTCGTTACGATCGTTCGCGAGCTCGACCGAGCGGGTGGTGCCCGCGATACGTACCCGGAGATCGTCACGAAGCTGTCGATGTCCGAGCTGCAGGCGCTTGGCGAGCGGTACATCGCCGAGACGCGCGACCTCAGAGGCGAGCGGGCGCGGTTCATTGACAAGATGCCGAATAACTTCAGCCACGTGGGGCTTCTCCAGCTCATCTTGCCGAACGCGACCATTGTCGACGTTCGCCGTCATCCGCTGGATGCGTGCTTCAGCGCCTTCAAGCAGTACTTTGCTGCAGGACAGTCGTTCTCGTACGACCTCGAGGACCTCGGACGCTATTACCGGGCGTACCTCGGGCTCATGGATCACTGGCAGGCGGTGCTGCCAGGCAAGGTCCTGTGCGTGCAGTACGAGCATCTCGTGCGCGATACCGAAGTACAGGTGCGCCGCCTGCTCGAGCATTGCCGGCTGCCATTTGATCCGGTGTGCATGAGGTTTTATGAGACCCAGCGGTCCGTGCGCACCGCCAGCTCCGAGCAGGTGCGCCAGCCGATTTATGACTCAGGGATTGGCCACTGGCGCCATTTCTCGGCGCAGCTCGAGCCGCTTCGTCGCAGCCTCGGTCCCGCGCTCGAGCGCTTCGCGACACTGACGGCCGACTGACTACGACCGCAACGTCGAAACGCACTTCACGCCGCGACCTCTCGGTCGTAATGCTCGCACTGCCGCGGGCTGGCAGACGAATACGAAGAACGGTTTGACGGAGTCTGTGCCGACGGGCCATCATTCGGCGGGTACGGGTGGGCCGGCGGGCATGACGACTGGGGGAGTGCCGTGCGGGACATTTCGCGAGTGGATTGCAAGGACAGCCGTCGGCGCGGCGCCCGCGCCGCGCGCACGACGCGCCAATCCTTGCTGGCCGCGGCCGTCACTTCGGTACTCTCCGGCGCCACTGCGCTCACGAGTGCCCCGGTGTTCGCGGATTCCGAAGGCGTGTTAGCCGACATCGTCGTGACCGCCCGCAAGCGTACTGAGAACGTTCAGGATATCCCCCAAAGCATCGACGTGTTCTCGAAGGAGCAGATCGAGCAGCTCGGCATCTCGCAGTTCGAGGATTACGCGAACCGCTCGCCCTCCATCTCCTACGTCAGCATCGGCCCCGGGACCCAGTATTTCTTCATGCGCGGCGTTTCGGACGGCAGCAATCCGAACGTGTCCAATACGTCGACGACCGGGATGTTCCTCGACGACCTCTCGGTCGGGTACTACGGCTCGATTCCCGACCTGCACATGTATGACATCGAACGAATTGAAGTGCTGAACGGCCCGCAGGGTACCTTATACGGCGCGAGCTCAATGTCTGGCGCCGTTCGCATCATCACCAATAAGCCGGATCTGACGGGCTTTGGCGGAGGGTTCGACGGGGACGTCGGTGCGTTCCAGAATGGCCGCATCAGTGACACGAGCGAAGGCTTCCTCAACATTCCACTGATCGACGGCACGACAGGCATCCGGATCTCGGGCTTCCACGTCAAGCAAGGCGGGTTCATCGACAACTTGCTCGAGACGCGGGACTGGGTCAACGGCACCGTCAGCACGAACGCCGCATGGGCGGGCAACGACTACAACACGCAGACGGTCAATGGCGGACGCCTCACGTTGCTGCACAAATTCAGCGACGCCTGGCAGCTGACGCTCGAGGGCGACGACCAGAGTCAGAACCACCACGGAGCCTGGGACCAGGATGTGGATCGGTATGGCATCGAGAAGGTCGCCCGCTTCGGACCTGAGTGGGGCACGAACCACAATCTCAATACGCAGGCCAAGCTCGAGGGTGACGTCGGGATTGCGGATCTCGTCTATGTCAGCGGCTACTTCGATCAGTCCCTGGAATCGGTCTCCGAATACTCGGAATACGTGCAGTACGCGAACGTGCCAAATGGCGTCAACGCCGCGTATATACAAGGCTTCGCGTGCGCTACGGCGCCCGGGTACCCGTCCGCCAACTCCACGTTCACCGGCTGCAACGTCCCGTACCAGTACACGGACTACAAGAGCGACGTGAAACGGTGGACCAACGAGGTGCGCCTGACATCGAAAGGCCAGGGGCCGACACACTGGATCATCGGAGGCTATGCGGAGCGGACCACGGATTGGTACTCCGACTTCTATTACATGCCTGGCGTCAACGTTGCTGGTGCCGAGGCGCAGTACTATCTCTGCGGCGGGCCTTGTCCGACCAACCCGGCCGGCCAGCCGGTGTATCCAGCGGGCGTCCAGCCGCTGCCCCAGGAGTGGTACTCCTACATTGCGCGTTCCGACGAGCATCAATATGCGCTGTTCGGCGAGATCGACCAGGCGCTGACTGATCAATGGAAACTCACGTTCGGGGCGCGCTGGTTCGAGTCGCGGGTATCCGGCGGCAGCGAATATGCGGGCTTCTTTTATGACCCCAAGACTCCGACGTTCGGGGATGCAAGCTTCACCAAAAACACCTTCAAGGCGGGTATCGAGTACAAGCCGAGGGAAGGGCAGCTGTACTACTTCCTGTTTGGCCAGGGCTTCCGTGAGGGCGGCTTCAATCAGGGTTTCCCGTCGACGATCCCAGTGGCCTATCAGCCCGATACGCTGAACAGCTACGAGGTAGGCTGGAAGACCCTCATGGCCGCAGGCGCCGTCCGCTGGAACGGAGCTGCGTATTTCATGCCCTGGAAGAATTACCAGACCGCGCTCTACGACGCTGCCATCACGAACATCGGCTCGTTCAATGCCAACATCGGCGATGCGCGTATCTATGGCATCGAAAGCGACCTCGAGGCGCGACCGACAAAGCGCCTGACGCTGACCGTCTCGATGGCGTACAACGACTCGCGCATCACCTCAATCAAGGCTTTCCTCGAGCCGAGTCAGCAGGCATTATTCCCCATTGCAGTGGATGAGCGCTTGCCCTACGTGCCCTATTTGAAAGCGAGCGCGAGCGCGCGTTACGACTGGCCACTCGGCGACAGCTATAACGCTTTCGTGCAGTACGACGAATCGCACACTGGCTCGATGTGGAGCAGCCTCAACCTCGCGGATTCCGCGGTCTCGGGCCTCCAGCAGCGATATCTTCAGCCTGACTACAACCTGGGAGCATTGCGCTTCGGCGTCAACGGCGGAGAGGACAGCTGGGGCCTCGAAGGCTACGTGAACAACGTGTCGAATACGCACGCGGTCATTTACATCAACACCGGAAATTTCGACAAGCGCGAGACCACCAATCCGCCCCGGATGTTCGGTTTGCGCGTCAAGTACCGCTTCGGAAAGAAAAGCTAGCGCCGACTACGCGTCCGCGTCCGACGTACCAGCTTCACAACGGATGCGAACTATCAGAACCGTTGTCATTGCCGTTGCTGTGGCCGAGATCGCGCTGTCACTCGGCGCGCCCGGTGCACGCGCCGCGGAAGGGTCGGCACCGCGGCCACACCTGGAGCCGGACGACTACTACCGGACCCAGAGCATCACCGAACCGCACTGTTCGCCGGACGGCCAATGGATCGCGTACGTCGTGACCGTCAACGATCGGGACGCCGATGAAGCCCGCAGTGCCGTCTGGCTCGTCAGCTGGGACGGCTCGCAGCATGTCCGGCTCACGAACCCGTCGGCCACCGTGCACGCGCCTCGCTGGAGTCGCGACAGCCGCTACCTGAGCTTCCTCGGCGCTCCGAGCGGTACCGACACCAAACAGATCATGATGCTCGACCGCCGCGGTGGCGAGGCGCGGCAGCTCACGACGGTCAACGACGAGATCACAGACTACGCCTGGTCGCCAGACGGGAAGCGCCTGCTCGTGGTCGTGCGCCACGGTGCCGAGGCAGCCGCGGGAGCGACGAAGGAGCCTGCGGCAGCCGCGAAGGTGCCAAAACCAATCGTCATCGACGCGATGCATTTCAAGGTGGACGAGGACGGCTACGTAGCCTCGGGTTCCGACCAACACCTGTATCTGCTCGATGTCGAGACCGGGAAGCTGGAGGCTCTGACGCGAGAAACCGGCGTGACGGACGAGTCACCGGCGTGGTCGCCTGACGGCACGCAGATCGCATTTGTGCGCAGTCACGAACGCGAGGCGGATCAGGACGGGATGACGGACGTGGACGTCATTGACGCCCGAATCGGCGCCGCCGCGCGGAAGGTCATCCGTGTGTACGCACCCAATGCGCAGCATCTGGCGTGGAGTCCTGACAGCTCGCTGATCGCTTTCCTGCAGGGCCTCGAGCCTAAGTACTCTGCCTACATCCAGGATCAGCTCGTGGTCGTTCCGGCCCGCGGCGGCGTGCCGCGCGCGGCGACCGGCCAGCTGGACCGCGCCGTCGCGGACCCCGAGTTCGCAGACGACGGCAAGTCCGTCGCCGTCATCGTCACGGACGACGGGCTGCAGTACCCGGCCAAGATTGATCTCAGCACAGGGGCCAGCGAACGACTGCTTGCCGGCACGGATGTCGTCACGGCGATGTCCGCCGGTGCCGGCCACGTCGCCGTGCTGTCCTCGTCCGATGCGACTGCGCCCGAGATCTACGCGTTGGAACAGCGGCGGCTGCGAAAGCTGACTGCCCACAACGATGTGCTGTTCGCCGAGCTCGAGCTCGGTGCCGTCGAGGACATCCGCTTCAGGAGCAGGGACGGGACGGACATTCACGGCCTCATGGTGAAGCCGCCTGGCTACACACCGACGCGGAAGTATCCGACAATCCTCTGGCTGCACGGCGGTCCGAACCTCCAGGACCAGCACGGGCTGCCCGTTGACGTCTACACGCGGCAGCTGCAACGCCAATTGCTGGCCGCCCAGGGCTACGTCGTGCTCGCGATCAACTACCGCGGAAGCACCGGTCGCGGCTCTGCATTTTCCCGGGCCATATTCGCCGACTGGGGCCACCGGGAGGTCGAGGACGTGCTCGCGGGAGCCAGCTACGTGGTGGCACGCGGCATCGCCGATGGCGACAGTCTCGCCATCGGCGGATGGAGCTATGGCGGCATCCTGACCGATTATGCAATTGCTGCCGATCGACGCTTCAAAGCCGCTGTCAGCGGTGCCGGCAGCGCCAACCAGCTGGCAATGTATGGTACCGACCAGTATGAGCTCGAGTACAACAATGAACTCGGCCCGCCGTGGCGAACTCCGGCGCTATGGATGAAGGTGTCCTACCCGTTCTTCCACGCGGATCGAATCCATACACCGACTTTGTTCCTCGCCGCCGAGAAAGACTTCAATGTTCCGGTCGCTGGTGGTGAACAGATGTACCAGGCGCTGCGCACGCTCGGCGTCCCGACCCAGCTCGTCGTGTACCCGGGGCAGTATCATACGTTCACGCGACCGAGCTACATCCGCGATCGCGCCACGCGCATTCTTGAGTGGTACAAGCGATACCTCGCGCGTTCCGGATGATCCCGGACGCATCCTTGCTGGCGCCCTTCGACATGCCCACCCGGCGACTGGTGCGCGCGCTAGGTCAACTGGCGCTGGACGAGCTTCCGAAGCGATAGTAGCGAATGCTCACCGAGCAGGACATCGATTCGTCGTGAGCGGCACTGTTCGCCCGCTACTGACTGCATCAGTACACGCCGCACTGCTTGCAGCGCGGGCTGCGGGGTTGTCTACCGTTCCGTGCTCCCTCGATCTGGGTCGCTCTACGACGACCGTCGAGATAGGCGTTGCGGGATGGATCTGGGATGGCCGTCGATTCCCTTTCCTGGACGCCTGCAAGGACAGAACCATCTACTACTGGACTGGCGTGGACTTCCAGCCGGCGGCACGCTTCACGACATCGCTGATCAAACTGGTGCCGACGGAGTGGGGCCCACCGACGTTCGAAATTGACGGCATCAAAATGCTGCCGACGGCCCGCGTGTCGCCGTATCAGGATGCCGGGCAGAAGGTCAGCCTGGTTCAGCCGCGCGGCAAGGTGATCCTGGACACCTGCGGCGGTCTTGGCTATTTCGCGGCGTGGTGTCTCCGCGGCCAGGCCAGGCACGTGGATTCGTACGAGAAGAATCCAGACGTCATCTGGCTGCGCAGCCTCAACCCCTGGTCGCCGGACAGTGCCTGGTCGCAACAGGCCGGGAGTGCCTTAACGTTGACGACCGGAGACATTGCCGAGCGGGTTGCCACGCTCCCAATCGCGTCGGTCGATGCGATCCTTCACGATCCGCCGCGTTTCGGCATCGCCGGGGAGCTCTACTCACAGGCTTTTTATGACCACCTGGCGAGGGTTCTCAAGCGCAGGGGCAAGCTGTTTCATTACACCGGCATGCCCAACAAACTGGCCAGCGGCCGAAACCTGCCGAACGAAGTGGCCACGCGGTTGCGCCGCGCCGGATTTACGACGGAACTGATTGGTGATGGCGTATTGGCGGTGAAGGCTGCGCGGATGTAACGCAGGTCGTACGTCGGGCTGCCCGGCGCGCGCCCTGCACGCCAATCCCCGGTATAGCTCGCTGTCCGGCCGAACCGTTACGGCGGTTTGCGGGTGATCGGAATGTGTTTCGGCTGCGAGGCAACGCGACCGAGCCATGCGCGCACGGCCGGAAATGGTTCCAGATCAAGTTGCGCCTCGTGCGCGACATGCGTGTAGGCGTATAGCGCGACATCGCAAATGCTGTAGCGGTTACTGACGAAGAATTGACGGGTTCTCAAGTGAGTCTCCATGACTCCGAGCGCCGCCCGGCCACGCGCAAGCCGGTCGGGTAACTCCGCCCGACGCGGTGAGTCCGGTGCCAGGTGCTTCAGGATGAAGCGCGGGGTGGCCACGTAGGGCTCGTGGCTGTATTGCTCGAAGAACATCCACTGCAAGACCTGGGCTTGTTCGATGCGCCCTTCAGGGACGAACGGCGATCCCTCTGCCAAATACCACAGGATTGCGTTCGACTCGGCGAGATATGTTCCATCGTCAAGCTCGAGCGTTGGAATCCGTCCATTAGGGTTCTTGGCCAGAAACTGGGCGGTGCGCGTCGCTCCCGCCATGATGTCGAGCTCCACCCAACGATACCGCTGCTCGAGCTGCGCAAGGAGCAAGCGGATTTTGTAGCCATTGCCAGAGTCCAGGTAGTCATACAAGGTCACGTGTCCGCGAAGCGCCATGTCTTCCCCTTCAGCTGCTGCTCGCTGCTTCTTCCGTTAGACGTTGGACAATCTCGGCCGCCGGCAGTACAGCCGTAATATCGTCGACCCCTCGACCTGCGTACAAGGCGCAGGACAAAACGTCGCCGCTCATCTCCTCACTCGCCGGCAAATCATCGTAGCGACGGGTTTCTTCCCCCGACGACGTGACAGCAGTGGCTTCTCCCTCACCGGGGCGCTTCTCAACTGGCGGGCAACCAGGGGATTGTCCCACATCGCAGCGGGGCCCGTGCTCACTACGACTTTCTCGTGTCTTACACGCGCTCTTCCCTTCAAACAGTGGGGCGCCCGGCGGTAATTCCCGTATGTGGTAGTGTCGGACGAACTGACCCGTCGCGGGTCCGCCCGTCGCTGAGAAGGTTTGGAAGTGATGGAATCGATTACAGACAGGTCGCTGCGGGTCAAGGCCAGACTGGCCGGTGTGTGTCAACTGCTCGAAGCGGTCACGGCCGGATTCGGCCAAGTGATCGTTCTCGACAGGCTTGTCATCAGTGGCGACGCCGCGGCGACGGCCGCCAATATCCTGGGGCACGAGCGGTTGGTCTGGCTGGGCTACGCATCCTCGCTCATCGGGGTTGCGTTCCATATCGCTTGGGCGCTTCTCCTCTATGAGTTGCTTAAACCCGTAAACCGGAGCCTTTCGTTACTCGCGGCGTTCGTAATTCTCGTAGGAAGCGCTATCCAGGCTACTACCGGTCTCTTTTACCTCGCACCGCTGCTAATCCTGCAAGGCAGTAGCTCCCTGAGCGCATTCGCGCCGCTCCAGCTGCAGGCGCTGATGCTCGTGTTTCTCAAATTGAATGCTTACGCCTTCGACATCTATCTAGTGTTCTTCGGATTCTGGTGCATCCTGATTGGCTACCTCATTTTTCGGTCGACGTTCCTGCCTCGTATGCTCGGCGTGCTGTTAGCGATCAGTGGCTTGGGTTGGGTGACCTATCTAGTGCCGCCGCTCGCACGCCAGCTGTGGCCCTTCATCGCGGCCGCCTCGGCCCTCGGGGAGATCCCACTGGAGCTATGGCTGATTGTAATGGCTGTAAATGTTCAAGGGTGGAAGGAGCAGGCGAGTGCGGCAGGGATTGGCAACCGTGGGCTGCTGCGGTAGCCGGGCGCCGTCGACCGTCGCGTCAGCGATGTTCCCGATCAGCGAGCTGGATCAGACCGGGAACCTACAGTCGTCCCAGTGAGGCCTCTTTCCGGAGCCGAACGATTGCGGCGGCTGCATGGCCGATGTAAGAGTCACCGCCCGCGGTATCCACCGCCGGCGCCCGTGCCCGCCACGGGCGCCGTGATTGCCGCTGCCAGTGCCGTGTTCAGTTCATCACGATGACGGCGTCGGAGGCGGAGGTGCCGACGTTGCCGTCCACGTCAGTGGCTGTGGCGGTCAAGGCGACCGGGCCGTTCGCCACTGTCGTCGTGTTCCACTGCAGCGTATAGGGTGCCGAGGTGACGGTCCCGATCGAAACGCCGTTCTCGAAGAACTGTACCTTGGCGATACCGACGCTGTCAGTCACAGTCACGGTCACCGCGACCGTACCGCCGATGGTCGTGCCACCACCTCCATAGCCGCCACCGGTGCTGGGCGGAGGAGCAGTGATCGCGACCACCGGTGCCTTGTTCAGTACCGGTGGCGTCGCGCCGACGTCGATGCGACCGTAGGTCCCGTGCGCTTGATCATCGGTTCCGGCCGTGTAGAACAGGGTGTTGTGGGGCTGTGCCGAACTGTCGTTGCCGAATGCGATGCCCCAGAGCCCCGAAATGACCAGCGGATTGCCGTTGGAGTCACTGACAGCGCCAACGAACTTGCCGGTCGTCGCGTCGAAGGCGTTGATCTTCCCGTCACCGAAGTTGCCGATGAGGAGGTCAGTGCTAAGTGGCGCAAAGTCCGCGGGTGCGAGTGCAATGCCCCACGGCGCATTGAGCACGCCGCCAACGGGGATTACGTGCGAAATCAGCGTGCCGTTAGTATCGAAGACGTCTACGAGACCCAGGCCGGCCCCGGCTGTACTCACAACATTGTCGGGCGCTGCTTGTTGCGCGTAGGTGACGTACAGCTGTGTCGCGCCGGCTGCACCGTTGTTTATCGCCTGGATTCCGTACGGCGCATACCCCGCCGGGAGCGTCGAATCCGTGAATGAGAAGCTCGCCGCAGATGGCGTCTGCTTCTGAAACGTCGCATTGAACACGTCGATCTTATTGTTGTGAAAGTCGGTAGCGTACAGGTAGTTGTTGCCGCCGTTGCTGGCGATGGCGAGCCCTGTGTAAACGGCGCCGCCTGTGTCGGCGTACGCCGTGTAGGCGTTGCTCGCATTGACGGCTGGCGCCCATCCGGCAAGCATGCCGCTCGTGCCGGAGTAGATGAACGCCGATGGGCCGGATGTTGCGCCGACAGTGACGACGAAATCCGTGGAAGAGTTCGCGACGATGCCGGTCGGATTGAACGGCACGTTTCCGGCGCCGGCCGGTAGCTGGATGACCGCCGCGCCCACAGCGAGCTGTATCTTGCCGTTCCCGTCATAGAGCGTCGAGGTCTGTGTACCGTTGTTAGAGACCCAAGCCGGTTGGCTGGGCGCGATCGAGAGGCCCCACGGATTGACGAGGTTCTTATCAACCGTCAGAGCCGCGGTCCCGCTGGCGTCTGCGACCAGACTCGTCAGTGAATAAGGTCCGGAGCTTGCAGCGGTGACGGTCAAAGTGGCCGTCATCGCTGTGGTGCCGCCCGCACCGGTACAGCTGAGCGTGTACATGTCAGTGCCGGTCGCCGTCGGCGTGACGGCCATCGTTCCAGTGAGCGCCTCCGAGCCACTCCATGCGCCACTCCCCGTGCACGCGGTTGAGCCCGTCGACGACCACGTGATGGTCGAACTCTGACCCAGCGTGATCGAGGAACCACTCAGCGCGATCGTGACCGTCGGTGGAGCCGCCATCATCGTCGCGGCGCCGCCACCCCCGCCACCACCACAGGCGGAAAGGACTAAGGCGAGAGGCAGCGCAAGCACTCGGAGCGGTCGCCGAACGCAGTGAGTCGATGGGCGGGCTTGGTCGCGCATAGGTCGGATCCTCGACGATGGGGCGTCTTCAGGGTGGAGTCTTGGGTGGCCACGCGTGGCTGTTTCCGATCGGTATGTACCCGGCCGAATGTGGGTGGTTCAGCAGTTCGGGAATTCTTTGAATTCGTACTGGCCGAGAGAACCGCCTGCCGCGCTGCGGGTACAAACTAAGGGAGTTTATGGGCTGCGTGTATGGAGCCTCTTTCGCCCGGTGTGCGCCGACCATCGATGAAGCACGCCGTGAACCGACTGATCACCAAGAGCTACTTACTGCAGACGGCCTGTGAACTGGATTGATTCCATGCGTCTCGCTCGGCTCTCGGTGTTTGTGGCTATCGGCAGTACCTGCCTCGCAGCGTGTGCGGGCAGCGGCGCCGGTCTCGATAGCAACGGGCTTCCGCTCGGTTCCGAGGGCGCCACTGGTGGCCCAATCACCGCCACCTTCGAATCAATCCAGGCAAACGTGTTCACACCGATCTGCAGCGTCTGCCACGCGGGTGGCGCTGCGCCGGAGGGCCTGAGACTCGACGCCACCGACAGTTATGCGAATCTGGTGGGTGTCCCCAGCACCGAGGTTCCGTCGATCCTGCGCGTGAAGCCTGGGGATCCTGACAATAGCTACCTCGTACAGAAAATCGAGGGTCACGCGGCCGTCGGTGTGCGGATGCCGTATGGCGGGCCCTATCTGGATCAGACGACGATCGATGCCATACGGCAGTGGATCAGCGACGGCGCTATGCAGCCGACCACCGCGACTGTACGAGAGCTTGCAATCGCATCAGTTGCACCAGCACCCGGCGACGTGCTGCGCGGACCTCCAGCAAGAATCATCCTTGCGCTCACCCGTGAACTCGACGTCACGCGGCTCGACAGCTCGTCCGTGCGGCTCGAGCGGCTGACAGGCACGCCGGACGAGACGACCGCTACCGCAGTTCCAGTCGACGTGGCGGTGCCGGTGGGCAACTCCATGGCACTGCTCATCACCCCGCGCCGGACGCTCGAAAACGGGCGGTACTGGCTAATTGTCACGGAGGCGCCCGATACCGGGCTGTCCGATATCAGTGGCGTGCGGCTGCGGCCGCCGGCAGAGAATGGCGCCATCACGACCTTTACGGTCGAGGCAACTCCATGAATGGGCGACTGGCCGCTGCCTGGATGGCCGCGGTCGGCCTGATTCTGACACTGGCTGCGCCGCGCGCCGAGGCGGAGCCTTACCTTGCAATCCAGCAGGGCTACACGTGCGTCGCGTGCCACGTGAACCCAACCGGCGGCGGCCTCCGGAACGAGTTTGGAGCTGTCTTTACCGAGAACGTGCTACCGCAGAACGCATTGCCCGCGGATTTTCCGGTCTGGACCGGGCATGTCCTCAAGTTCCTCCAGCTCGGTGCCGACGCGCGTTGGGCCGAAATGGACACCACAATTCCAAATGAAACCAGCACTAGGCAATCCGGGTTCGAGCAGATTCGCGCGTACGGGAATCTGACGCTGATCCCCGATCGGCTGTCGTACTACGTTGATGAGCTGCTCGACCCTGGCAATGCGACTCCGATGGAGTACTACGGTCGTTACAGCGACCCGACCAACGGTTGGTACATAAAGGGTGGACAGTTCTATCTGCCTTTCGGCTGGCGTCTCCAGGATCAGGCCGCATTTGTGCGCGAGGTGAGCGGAATCAGCATGACGACTCCGGATCGCGGCTTTGAAGTCGGGCTGGAGGTCCCGGGATGGTCCGCGCAGCTCGATTACACGCGCGGCGAGGAAAACATTGCGCTCGGCTCCGGTCACGAGGTGATCGGCCAGGTTGTCTGGGTGAAGTCCGACTGGCGCGTGGGCGCCGCGGCATCGTTTACCGAGTCCGTGCTCGGCAACCGCGAGGTCCAGGCGCTGTTCGCCGGCCTGCGGACCGGGCCGGTCGCCTGGCTCGGTGAGCTCGACCTGGTTCGCGACGCGAGCTACCCGGACGGTCCGCGGCGACTGCTTGGCGGCCTCGCCGAAGCGGACTGGGGGTTCAGCAAAGGGCAAAACCTCAAGATCACCGGCGAGTACTACGATCCGAACCTGTCAGTCGCCAACGACCAGCAGGCTCGGTGGAGCTTCGTTTACGAGTACACGCCGATCCCGTTCTTCCAGCTGCGGGCCGGGTGGCGCCGCTACCGCGGCATCCCGCAGAGCGACGTCGAGAACCGGCGCCTCCTGTTCCTGGAACTGCACGCATTCCTGTAAGCGGGTTCCTCGGCGCACTCCAGACCATCTGGCCGGTGCGCAGTCCGCTCGCTGCCGCGTCGACCCCTAGCCCAGGCGCCCGCTCGGGGTCCGCGCTCACCAGCTCACCGCGCGGCTGGATGTATCTCGCAGCGCGGCATTGGCGGAGCGCGGATCCGGGTTTGATCGGTGCTGGCGGGAAATCGCCGTTACAGCGTTTACCGGGTTGTCGTGCAGTCGGTGCGGTGCAGCAGCGCAGCAAGCGCCGCGCACGCGTTCGGCACCGGCGTCGAGTCCGACCCCGGACCGGACGGCACGCTGTCGCTCAACAGCGCGGCCGCGTCGCGCGCTGTGAGCCGCGGCCGCTCGGCGCGCAGCAGCGCGACCAGCCCCGATACTTCGGCGGTTGCGAGCGAGCTGCCGGAATAGAAATCGTAGTGTCCGTCCGGAGCGAGCGACAGGACTTCCCGGCCTGGCACGCGTATCGTGCCTGCGCCCGCGTGGCCATTTTCGATCGCGTCGGCGGCAATGACACCTTCAATGTTTGCCGGGAACGAGTTCCGCAGCCCGTCCGGCGGTACGGCGCCGACCACGATCACGCCGGCGTCGAGACCGCGCTTGACGAGACGCGTGAGAAGAGGATCGCTCGGGCCCGCGAGGCTGAGATTGATTACGTCGGCTCTCGCTTCGATTGCCGCCGCAAGTGCCTGGGCGAGCGTGAACGTGTTGCACACTGCCCGGATGCCAGACTCCGCGGCGCGCCAGCAGGCCTTGAAGCTCAGCAGCTCCGCGTCGGGCGCGATCCCAAAGATGCCGACCCCATTATTGGGTACGGCCCCGATGATCCCGACAACGGCGGTTCCATGGGCATCCCCCCGAAAAACGCGGTCATCGTCGTCGACGAAGTTCCGTGACAGCACCCCGCCGGATCGCAGATCGGGGTGGCCAATATCCGCTCCGGTGTCTATCACCGCGACCTTAACCCCGGCGCCGAGACTGATGCGGTGAGCGTCGGCGATCGCCATTTGCTGCATGTTCTTTTGGAGATTCGCGTAAGGGTCGTTGTACTGACCGGACGCGGTCTCGAACGCGAGCAGCGCCTGAGAAGATTCCACATGCGAGTCGCGTGCGAGCGCCGCGAGCATCCGCTCCGGGTCAGCATCCGCTGGCAGCGCGTACACGAGGCAGTGCACCCCAAGAAGTGCTATCGGCCAGCTCGCCACTTCTTCGAGCCCGTAATGCGCTGCGAGTGCCCTGCTCGTGCTGCGAGCCACGCTGCCGGTCATATACGGGCCTACGTTGTCGTAGCCCCGTGGGGTCGAGGCGGCGCCGCCTGGTCGCGGCGCCGATGGATTTCGAACAGTGACCACGAGGTAGTGCCGCGGCGCATCGCGTATCGCCAGGGGGAGCGTCGCGCTTGACCGCAGGGGCGGGCCGGTGGTGGTGCACGCGACCACGCCCAGAGCGAGCACGAGGCCGAGGGCTCTCACCGCGCAGCCGGCTCGCCGTTGATCGCAGGCTCAACGAAGAGAACCCGCGCGTCGGAACGCAGAGCCGCAATCGCCGAATCGAGCCCGCCTCGTGCCACGTGCGCATCGATCGAAGCAAGCGTGTAGGCTCCCGCGTCGTTCGGGCCGCGAACGATCGTCAGGTTCTCGGCCGTGAGCATCGTTTTCAGATCCGCGAGCGTCATCGTCGGCGCGAACACAGCACGGATGTGAGGGCCGGGGGTCACCTGCGCACGGCTCGCTGACAACGTTTCGTACTGCGGTCTGGCCGCATCCGGCGAAGTGCGATGGAGCAGCGAGGCGCCGAGCACGCCGAGCCCGATCGCCTGCACGACGACCGCGGCGATCAGCCACTGCGACGCACCGGTGCGACGCGCCGGCAGTGCAAGCGGCTGATCGGACGCCAGCGTCGGGATCGGTGCATCCTGGCCGAGTTCGTCGATGCGTGCGAGTGTCCTTGCGAGTCCCGCCTGCGGTGCGTATTCGACGCGATCATCGGATTTCATGAGCAGCCGGAGGGCGCGTTCGTGCGCGAGATCATCGCGACAAATCGCGCAGCGCTCCAGATGTTGTGTGACGCGTTCAACGTCGGCCGCCGGCAGCCGCCCGGTCGCATACCACGGTAGCAGCCGTGCGGCCTCTTCCTCGCAGCGAGCCCCTTCCAAATCGATGCTCACGGTCCTTCTCCGGCGCCGGTCGTCCCGCTCTCGGCCAGAATCGTCCGGAGCTTCCGCCGGGCATTGAACATACGCGTCTTCACGGTATTGACTGGGCATTCCATGATCTCGGCGATCTCCTCGCAGGAGTAATCCATGTAGTACGTGAACTCGAGCACCAGACGCTGCTCGATCGGCAACTGTGCCAGTGCCCGCTCGAGCACCTGACGCTGCTCCGTCACCTGCACCGGATCGGCAACCGCCGCTTCGCCCTCGGCGATCTCCAGCGTCATCGCGCGCTCATGGGTCGCAGCGCGACGGATCATCTTCAGCGCGCGCCGATAGGCGATGCCCATGACCCAGGTTGACACGCGTGAGGCGTTGCGAAAGTCGCCGGCACGCTGCCAGACGATCCACAGCGTGTCGTTGATGATCTCTTCGGTATCCTCGTAGCGATGCGTGAGGCGAGTGAGGAAACGTGCGAGGCGTCGGTGATAGCGCAGGTAGAGGTCGCGAAACGCATCGCGATCCCCAACGGCAATCCTGCCAATCAGTTCGCGCTCAAGGTCATTCCCTGGGCGCGGGCTGGTTAACGACTCTGGCTGAATCTCCAACTTTTCCAATGACTTACCTCAACAGGCAGGCGTGGCTGTACAGCCTGCCAAAGGTTGGTACCCCGGCGCGCACGTTTGGTTCATCCGCGGATCAAGGTCCCGCGAATCGGCAGTTAGAACCGAAACACGACCGAGACCACCACGTCTCCGTCCGCGCTTGCGTCCTCCCAGAGCCGAGCGACGGTCCCGTCACTGAAGAACCGCCTCAGGTCAATCTCCAGACGTCGATCGACATAGGCGATTCCCGCGCTCCCGGACCAGTAGCTGACCCCGAACAGATGGTGCAGGTCGTAGTACCCCGCGCCCCCGATCAGCGAAAACCGGCTCGAGATCGGCCATCGGCCGCTGAGTTCGTAGTCGACCGTCGGGCGCTTGTGAACGAACCCGAGTAGCGAATACGACGTGAAATCCGGCTGGTACGACACGGTCGCCGCGAACCGGTCGATGTAGGCGACGCTGAGTGCAAAATCGTCGTAGTCGTAGCGAACAGGGCGCGGGTCGTCGAGGTACACGTAGTGGGTGTAGGTTGCTCGGGCACTGAAGTCGTCACCGAGCGGCCTGGTGAAGCCGGCGTACAGATCGAGCTCCTTTGACGCGTCGCCTGCCGGGTACGGATCGACGTTTGAGCCCCAAGCGCCCGCAAACCAGCCGAAGGGGCTCTGGTAGTTCGCCCCTAACTGGACCGCCGCCCCTCCATAGGTCTGTGACACTCCGCGAAAGATGTAATCGCTCGTCGCGCCGATCGACGCGCTCCACGGGCCGTCTGCGCGGCACGCGTATAGCGGAAACACCATCAGCACCGCCGCCCAGCCGAGCATCCATCGGCCGGGTCGCGCACTGGGCTCCATCGGCCACGTGACCCGCGCGGCTCGCGTCCGTGGCACGTCGGTCCCGCTGTCCATTGCGTCCGAGTATACCGGGCCGGTGCCGCACGCCCGCATACGACAAGCAGAAGCGGGCATTCGCGGTGTGCTGAGTCTTGCAAGCTCGACGAGGAGACGCGAGCGCGCCGCACCGCGACCGAGCCCGCAGGCTCCGCCACCGGACAGACCACGTAGAACCTTTCTCAACCGCTCGGGTACTCACCGATTACCGTGGTGCACAACGCTGATGCCGGAGTTGCGGGTGGCGGATGGTCTGTCAGGTCAGATCGCATCTCGGGCCGGGCATCCATCGCCAGCGAGCGGCGGAGGCGTACCTGAGGCGCGCGGTTCATATCAATTGCAATAGAGGAAAGGGCAAATGCGCACGGGACAAGGATTAGGGCGTCAACGGGATCGGGCTGTGCTCGCGGCGGGCTTGGCGCTGTGGGCGGCGATTGCAGCCGCGTCCGACCCAGGGGACGCATTCATCCCTCGGCTCGTCAACTCCTCGACGATTCCCGCGAATGGCGACGTCAACCCGTACGGCGTCGCGTTCGTTCCCGCGAACTTTCCCTCGGGCGGCGCCATTGCCGCAGGCGACGTACTCGTCAGCAATTTCAACAACAGCACCAACACTCAGGGCACCGGCACCACGGTCGTGCAACTGACGCCGAATGGCGCGCTTGCCCCGCCGATGAGCGCTATTACTTTCTTTACGAGCGGCCTGCCGGGCCTCAGCACGGCGCTAGGCGTACTGCGCGGGGGATTCGTGGTGGTCGGCAACGTACCGACTACGGACGGCACGTTCGCAACGATCGGCCAGGGCGCCCTGCAGGTCGTCGACCGCAACGGGCATCTTGTGACGACCTGGACCGATTCCACCGTTCTCGACGGTCCGTGGGACCTGACCGTCGACGATCATGGCAATCAGGCGCACATCTTCGTCTCCAACGTCTTGAATGGAACGGTCTCGCGGCTCGATGTGGCGATCAGCTCGACGGCGGTTTCACTCCTGAAGAAGACCACGATCGCCGCCGGCTATACGCACGTGCCGAATCCAGCGGCCGTTGTCCTCGGCCCGACGGGGCTCGCGTATGACGAGGTCGCCGACACGCTTTACGTTGCTTCGACCGCCGACAACGCGATCTACGCCATTCCCCAAGCCAGCCGGCGATCGTCCGCTGTCACGCGCGGTGCAGTCGTGTTTTCGGATCCGCACCTGCGCGGACCGCTGGCGCTGCGCTTTGCGCCGAATGGCGATCTGCTTACTGCGAACGGCGATGCGGTCAACGCGGACGTACTGCATCCGAGCGAGATCGTAGAGTTCACCCGGTGGGGTCAATTCGTGCGTGAGTACGACGTCGATGCAAGCCAGGGCGGCGCGTTCGGCATCGATACACTCAGGAACAGCTTAGATGGGTTCAACTACGCGGTTGTCGATGACGTGACGAATAATCTGTCGGTCCTTCGTCTGCCAGAGCGATAGTCGGGAAGGGCTGCCGTTCGCGTGCGCCGTCGGGTACGCGGGCGGTGTGTTCGCGCAAATGCTGCGCGATCTTCAAGTGCGGCAACGCCCGCCTTCGGGCGTGCGTTCCGCGGGGTCACCCGAGCGCGGCGATTCATCAAAAGAAGTTGAACTGTTCGCCGCCCGGCCGCGACAGACACGCACGCGGTATGAGTGCCTGAAACCCCATATGCGCCGCCGCCCGATTCGATCGTATCTTAAGGCCCGGAGACAGCGCGCGCTCAGGTCGCAAAAAGCTGTTGCGCAATATTGTGGAACGATTTGAATTCAAGAGCATTCCCCGACGGATCGAACAAGAACATGGTTGCCTGCTCGCCCGGAGTGCCTTTGAATCGGACGTGCGGTTCAATGACGAACTCGACTCGCTGCTGCTGCAGTCGTTCCGCAAGCTCATTCCACTCTTTCGTTTCCAGGACCACGCCACAGTGCGGGACCGGAACACTGTGGCCATCCACCGGGCTGTAAAGCGAGGCAATTCTTCCTTGTCTTCCCAGTAGCGGATTGAGATGACACACGAACTGGTGACCGTACAGATTGAAGTCTGCCCACGCGGCGTCGCTGCGGCCCTCCGCGCAGCCGAGCACTTCCTTATAGAAGTGCCGAGCTTCAGTAATATCTCTGACCTGCACAGCCACATGAAACGGCATCAGCTGCATCAAGGTGTCCCCTGCAGCGAGTCAGGCACCCAACGGCCTTCAACTCGATTGCGTCCTGACGCGACGACGGCGCTGCGACAGTCGTACGAACATTAAAACGACGCATGGCGGAAGGTGCAGAGCAGGCCCGCATCGAGCCGTGAGATCCCCGGCGTCCGGGCGCTATTGTCTGCAGTTTCGCACGGGATGAGTACCCGATTCGCGACCTATTCTACAACAAGAAATTGATGACACGCATCATAAGTGACTGATGATAATGACCTTTGACGGCACTTAACATCAGCGATGCAGCTGCGATCGGACCCGATGTGCTCCCGAAAGCTGCGACAGCGTTCTATCACCTGGCGGATGGCGCGGCCGATCTTGCCTTGACCACTCTCGGCGTCGCACGCGTCCAGCGGCCCGCGTTCCTCCGGGCCGCGCCAGTCAGCCCGTGTCCGGTCGCAAGGGGAAACCCACCCCGTCGCGCATCCGTGAGGCGTCAATCCGGCTCGCGCGATAGGAGCACGGCGGCGCTCAGCTTGTCCGCGTCGTATATGGGCGTCGAGCAGGCATGCTCCGAGCACACGAATGCGGCCGCGACTGGCAGTACCGGATAGCGAACCGCGGAATTCGGCAGCGGTCCCTCGGCGCGGTCCCACCAGTCGATCTGCAGGTACGACGCCGGGAATTTGAGTGCTTCGACATGGAGCGCCTGTGCCGCGGGATTGGTCTTGGCGCCGACCACTGTGATGTGCGTCGGGGCCGCCCCCAATTCGCCGTCCGCTATCAGGACGTCCACATGCAGTTGCTCGTCCTCGGCCGACACAGTCGTCAAGAATTTCATCCCGTGCAACGCGATCTGTCGATACCGAGTGTTACCCGTGTATCAATAGGCGAGATTCGCGAGGCGTGCGACCGCGACGTTCTGGTCGACTGCGCGGACCGGGTTCCGGAACACGCCACGCGCCTTCGCAGAAACCGGCTCGGCGACGAATCCGGCCGCCGCGCCGCGGAGCCGGGTCCCGATAAACGTCAAGACGGACTCGACCCGCGCAAGCCAAGCGCGGTCTCCGGTCGACCGGTAAAGAGCGAGAAACCCTTCCCCCATCGCGACGGCGTCATCGAGGAATGGCCCGCCGCGGTCGGCCTCATCGTGCCGGAACCCGCCGCCTGCGACGGATCGATGCGCGATGACCCAATCGGCCGCGCGCGAGGCGCGCCTCAAGGCTTCCGTTTCCCCCGTCACGTCGTAGAATTGGCACAGCGCGCGGATCGCCCAGCCGGTTTCGCGCGAGTACTCGTGGGTGTCGACGCGCGGCTGGCCGAGCCGGCGCCGATCCTCATCGCTCAGCGCGTAATACTCGTGCCCCGCTACCTGCGACGACAGGTCGGCGTCTTGGCTCACGTAGAACGCCCCGTCGGGCGCGCTGAGAAAGTGCTCCATATAGCCCCGGAGCGCCTCGGCCGCCATCAGGTACCGGGGGTCATGCCAGCGCGTGTAGGCCTGAGCGTATATTCGCAGATCATCAGCCTGAAACGACATTAGCTTCTCGAAGTGCGGCGAGAGCCAGTCGACAGCGTCCGAGTACTGATACACGCCGCCCCAGACCGGATCGATCAGGTTGAGGTTCGCATCGAGTGTTTGGCGCACCCTGTGCTCGGCCTTCGAATCGCCGCGATCGATCAGCCCGAAGGCGAACTCGATTGTCGGTGCGTCGATAAACTTGTGGATCTCGCCCCAGCCACCGTGGGCGTCGTCGTAGAGTGCGTCGAAAGACCGCAGAAACAGCGCACGGCGCGCGGGATTCAGACGCATCGCAGAGGTCTGAGGGAAGCGCGCGGCGCGATCGACGGACGGGCCGGGCGTCGGATCGTCAATGATCGCCTGCAGCAGCGAGGCCATTTGCGGTGCGGGAATGTAGCCGCGCCGCTTGACAATTTCGGTGCCGTCCGGTGCCAACACGATTGTCGCGGGCCAGCCCCAGTCGCCGTATCGGCTGGTCAGCGCCGGGTCGCTGTCAGCGTCGACGCTCACTGGCAGGTAGCGCTTGGCGATCAGACTCCGGACCCGCGAGTCGCCGTATGTCTCCTCATCCATCACGTGGCACCAGTGGCACCACACGGCATGGAGATCGAGCAGAATGAATCGATGCTGTCGGGCGGCCTCGTGAAACACGTCCGAGTCGAAGCGGGAGGTCCAAGCGATCGGCGGAGGCGTGGTCGTGCTCGCCTCGGCCAAACCGACACCGGCGAGCCCGACAGTGATGCCGAACAGCACCAAACGCAGACTTCTGGTCATGAACGGCAACATCGGGCGGAGGCTGGTACGGGCGCGCACCCGCCAGGCGCCGGTAGCGGCTTCCCAACAGGCAGAGGTGGTCGGCGCACACACGGTCATCGGCTCTTCGGGGTGGCAACGGGTAGAGTTCGCAGCGACCACTCCTCATTCGCGCCGAACTGCCCGCCGGATGCAGCGCGAATCCGACAATCGCGCCTCGTCCGGCCTGTGAGCGAAACTGACATGTTCGGACGTCGAAAAGAGCAACCAACGGCCGCGGGTGTGCGGTGCACAATGGAGTCGGCTCACTCGTCGCCTGCTAGCTCCGGTAGCGCATTTTCACGACCGACTGGCCGGCGGGCCGAGGCCTCAACGATGGCGCATCACGCGTCTCCTCACCGCACACCCTCTGCCACTGGTTATTCTCTGCGCAGTAAGCGGCCGGCCCGCCGATCGCTTCGGGACGGCACCCCGCGAGTCACGATCGAGCACGCGTCGCAGGCCAGCTGACATACGAGGAGGGGTCGATGAAAGACGGCCGTCAGTCGACATCGCAATCGGCGGAGGAGCGGCCATCGGCACGCACCGATGAGTCGTGGCTAGCAAATGCGGGCCGGTCCGGACTGAAAACAGTTGGCCGGTGGTCCCGGTCATTTTTTGCTGCCTTGTACCCGTGCCGATTTGCCGTGCTCGCGGTGGCCGTTCCTAGCGTCGTGCTGCTGGCAGTTCCGCAGGTCCAGGAATGTCTCCGCGCGCTGGCCGAGCGCCGGGAGATCCGCTCGCTCGAGCTAACCCAGCAGGCGGCACTTTTCATCGCCGGCGTCTATTGGGCTGCAAGTGCTTGGTACTGGTCGCGGCAGCTGCTGGCCTTTCGGTTTCCCCGCCAGCCGGCGACCGATCATTCGCTGCAGTTGGAACAGCACCTTCTGCCGAGGCTGATCGGAACGGCAGCGCTTGGCGTCCTGGCACTTTCGATCTGGATAGCGGGCCGGGGTTATGGGTTCGTCGACAGCGGACACCTCGTTCAATCCCTCCATCGAATGGCCTTCACGGCGCTCGGGCTCGCGATCGCCTTTTATCTCGTCGTCCATTTCCGGCGACCGGTCTTTCGGCTGGGTGCGGTGCAGCCAGTCACGAGGATTCGGGACCTGCCTCGAACCACACGCATCGTGCTGGCGATTGCGACCGCGATCAGTATCGCGTTTTTCGTCGGCTTCTCCAGCGTGCCTCTGACGATTGCGCCGCAGCTTGGGGCGATCCCGATCCTGCTGATCGCGGCCGCTGCCTGGTGCACCTTCGGATCGATGGCGGTCTACATCGACGGCCGCTATGGGTTGCCTGTCCTGCCGATTGCGGCAGTCGCGTTACTGGTCTTCAGCTTCTGGAATGACAACCATGCCCTCCGCGGAACCGGCACGGTATCCCCGGCGCCGATGACGCTCGAGGCGTATACGACAGCATGGCTCGATGCACGACGCGGGCAGCTGACCGGTCCGGAGCACTACCCGGTGTTGATCGTGGCCTCAGCCGGAGGCGGGATCCGGGCGGCATATTGGACAGGTGCGCTGCTAGCGGCACTTCAGGACCGGTATGGAGTGGCGTTCAGCGATCATACGTTCGCCATCAGCAGCGTGTCGGGTGGCAGCCTCGGAGCCGCGACGTACATGGCGCTCCTCGATGAGTCCCTCAATTCAGGCCAAAATCCACGATGCCAGGACGATCCTGCCGCAACGCTGCGCGCGTGCTCTCAGGCGGTGCTCAGCCAGGATTTCCTGGCGCCAGTCGTCGGTTCGATGTTGTTCCCGGACCTCTTGCAGCGGTTCTGGCCATGGAGCGTGCCGTCGTTCGACCGCGGTCGAGTGCTCGAGACGGCATGGGAAACGGCGTGGACCGAGCAGGGCCTGCCGAATGCGCTGGCGCAGAAGTTCTACGGCCTGTGGGCCCGCCCGGAGACCGCCGTGCACCGGCCGCTCCTCTTTCTCAACAGCACCTACGTCGAGTCAGGCGAACGGGTCGTCGTAAGCCCGGTGCGTCTTCCTGCGGGAACTGCGTTTTTCGGCGCACTGGACCTGCGAACGCTGACGCCGGCGGATTTGCCGCTGAGTGCCGCAGCGCACCTGAGCGCGCGATTTACGTACGTCAGTCCGGCCGCCACGTTGTACGACGCGAGAAACCACCTGGTCGGGCATCTCGTCGATGGTGGATATTTTGAAAACTCTGGCGCAGACACGGCGACGGGACTCGTGAATGCGCTGCGGTCGGCCGCCCGGAAGCGCTCGCCGCCCGTCGCCATCGACATCCATGTGCTCTTGATCAGCAACGAACCCGGTGAAAAGCTCGGGATGCCCCCGCCGCGGCCGTCGCCGGAGCTGTGGATGACGGAGGTCCGGGCACCGATCGCGGCACTCCTTAACGCGCGGGACGCTCGGGGGTGGGAGGCGGAGTCGACGGTTGAACGCTCGGTCGGCGCCGATGGCACATTGTCGATGGGCCTTTTGTCGACCCGCGTCGACTTACCGCTCGGGTGGACACTGTCGGACGCCGCGCAGTGCGAGATCGACCGTCAGCTCGCGAGTGCGCTGTCCGACGCGACTCGATCGCCGGCAATAGCGAAGCTCGACTCGCTGCTGATGGTCGGTGACCGATCGTCGCCGCATCGAGATGCGAGCCCTACGAGCTCCGCCATACTGACCGCGGCATGTCGGTAGCGCCGATCAGCCTAGACCCACGCAAGCAGTTCCAGGCGGTACCGGTTTTCGTTGAATGGCTGATCGATCACCGAGTCGTCGATGTAGTACGTACCGGAACTTTCGCGGGCCACCCATCGACCGACCTCCGGTGCAAACCACACGGTTTCCCGGCGCACGCCATTTACCCAGCCAAAGTCGCTGTGCGTGAAGTTGATCAGGTTCGTGAAGCGCAGCGCCGTGAAACGCCCAGCGGGTACCGTGATTGAGTCCCAACCATGCGCTCGCATGGTCAGTTGCCACGGCAGACCGGCCGCGTCCACGGTCGCATACTGCGTGTAAAATGTTTCGCACCAGCCTGGCTGCAACCGCGTAGGCCACAAGGGAATCGGCGTCTTGTAGACCTGCACCAGGTCCCAGTGTGGGTCGACCAGCACCATTCCCCAGGGTTGCTGGATCTCTGAAGGCAGGCTCGAGGCGGATCGGTGCCCGCGCCGGTACGGATTCAGCCAGTCCGTATTTGCCGACGATACGCCCGGCTGCGCCGAGCCCTCGTCAGATTCTGTCCGCGACTCGATCGTGACGACTCGATCGACCGCCGCTACTCGGTCCACCTGCACGGTGAGAAACTCGCCGGTGAAACCGTCACGCTTCGCGTAGCGCCAGGATTGCCCCGGGATAGGCGAGCGCGCGCGGGGAACAGTCTGTGCCGCAGGGCCGGCGGGCAGATCAGAGGCATACGCGCGCATCGCACACGCGACGGGTAGAGCCAGTGAGGCCAGGACAAAGGTCCGCCGGTTCACGTTGGGCATGGCAGATTTCCGGGCTCGGGTGTCCCCCTACAGACACTCAGCCGACCTTAGCGTTCCCACACGTCACATAATCCCCCCGCCAGCCCGCCGGTGCCCGACAGGCTCGCCAACATCGCTGAAGATTACGATCGGCGAAATCCCAATCGACGAGCTCCTCGAGAAAGGTTGCGACGTACGCGGACCGCCGGTTCTGGTGATCGAGGTAGTAGGCGTGCTCCCAGAGGTCGAGCGCGAGTACAGGACGACGGCCGTCCGCAATTGGCGTATCCGAATTGGATGTCATCAACAGGTGGAGTGACTCCTTCTCCCACATCAGCCAGAGCCAGCCGTTTCCTGCGACGCTCATCGCAGCACTGGTGAACTCGTGTAGGAAATCATCGTAGGATCCGAAATGCGCACGAATACACTCGGCGATGAGGCCGGTGGCCGGGCCGCCGCCATTGGGCCGCATGCATTTCCAGAAGAAATTATGATTCCAGAGCTCTGCCGCGTGAAAGTGCAGAGAGCGGTGACTTGGTGCGCCCGCCGTGACTTGAATCAGCGTTTCGAGGTCCAGCCCGTCGAGTTCCGTGCCACGAACCTGGACGATCGTAGGTTCATAGCAGGCCCGCTCGTGCTGCGCAAAGTGAAACCAGAGCGTGTCGCGCGACATCGCCGGCTCGAGTGCTCCGTAACCGTACGGAAATTCTGGAAGTGAAATGCTCATAAGCTCGTGCTCCGGCGTCTCAGTCGCCCAGATTGAGCTCTGCCGCACCCGCATTGCTCAGTTCGGAAGTCTACTCGCCGGCGGCTGATCACCAGCGGCACCGCTTGTGCGCGGTGGTGGCCAGTGCTGCCGCGCACCGCCCTGAGGCGGGCGTTAACACACGCGGCGCCGGATGCGGTATTCCGTGCCTGCCGCTGATGACACCGTATGACGGATTTCCCGACACGTCACGTGACGAAGGTCATGATCGAGGCGTGACGAAAGTCACGCTGACGCTTGGGGACGCGCGATGGATCGTATGAGCGACCACCGCCGCCTCACCGGCGCGCCGAGGCGGCGGGGTCGGTGGTTCAACGTCGGCGCGATCGTGCGGCCCATCAGCGTTACCGCGGCGACGGATGGAACTTGCGGACGCCATCGGCTCCGGCTGCACGAACTCCGATTGGGCCGGAGAGCGCGCGGCTCCTCAGAACGCGCAACACCGGCTCAGTCACACCGACCAGAAGCTTCAGACCCACCGCCTGTCTGGGCAAGCACGCTTGCTCAAGTCTCGTCACAATCAGTTCCCCCCATAGTCCTTATTTATATGGGAGTTCTTTAGCCCGAGGTCTTCGAGCAGGGGCGAGCGGGTATGCTTGCAATGGTCCGATCCGCTAATGTTGTTTCAACCGACCGGTGCCGGGCACCCGTATGCCATTAGACAAGGCTCGCGACCTCGCCAGCGCGGCGTCAAGACGCCTGTCAGCGCTCGCGACACCGCTGATTCACTTTCTCGTGCGACTTCGCGGGGCACTGCTTGGGCACGAGGACCTGACGGCGATCATATTTTGGGCTGCACTGATCGGGGTCTGCGGCGCGCTGGCGAGCGTTGCGTTTCGGGAAGCCATTCGCGGGTTCCAATGGCTCCTGACGGGTCAGTCTGGAAGCCTTGTGGAACTCGCAAGCGAGCTCGAGGGCGTGCGCCGCGCGATTGTTCCCGTGGTCGGCGGGCTCGCGGCGGGACTGGTGCTGCAATACGGGGTGAGGCTCGTCGCCGCGAAGCGTAATGTGGACTACATGGAGGCGGTCGCCGTCGGCGATGGCGTCATCGGTGCGCGGCCGACCCTCCTGCGAAGCGTGTCCTCGCTGCTGTCCATCGCTTCCGGCGGCTCGATCGGCCGCGAAGGCCCGATGGTGCAGCTAGCGGCGTTGATTGGCTCCAAGGTCGGGCTTATCAGCGGCGCACCGATGCCCCGACGGCGCCTTCTGGTCGCCTGCGGCGCCGCAGCCGGCATCGCCTCCGCCTACAACGCACCGATCGCCGGTGCCGTTTTCGTGGCGGAGATTGTCATGGGTTCATTCTCGATGGAGAGCTTCGGGCCACTGCTGGTCGCCTCCGTCAGTGCCGACGCGACAATTCATCGATTGCTGGGGTACGGGCCGGTGTTCCAGATTCCCGCGTTTCGCTTCGGTGAAAACTGGGAACTCATCCTGTATGCGTTACTTGGTGTCCTGCTCGGTCATCTGGCGCCGCCATTTCTTGCGCTGCTTGAGTGGAGCAAATCGCGCTTCGCGGCGCTCCCCGGTCCACTCTTCGTTAAGCTCGGACTCGGTGGCCTCGTCGTCGGGCTCATATCAACTGCCTTTCCCCAGGTGTGGGGCAATGGATACAGCGTCGTCAATGAGATCCTGCATGACCGCCTCGTCGGCTGGCTGCTGCTCGCAGTGTTGCTGGCGAAAGTCGTGAGTACGGCGTCCACCGTCGGATCCGGCGCCATCGGCGGCGTGTTCACGCCGACACTGTTCATCGGCGCGACCGTCGGGGCGCTGACCGGGGAGGTGCTACGCCTCGCACTGCCACACATGGCCTCGGCTCCGGGGGCCTTTGCGGTGGTTGGCATGGGTGGCTTCCTGGCGGCGACGACGCACGCTCCGTTAACCTCCGTCCTGATGATTTTCGAGATGACCCTCGATCACCAGGTCGTGCTGCCACTGATCCTTGCCTGTGTCACGGCCCATTACGTGGCTAAGGTCTACAGGGGCGGGGCATCGATCTACCGGGATTCGCTGGTACCGCATGCTGCCGATGGGTCAGTGGTTGAGTGGAAACTGCAGACCGTGGCTGACCTCGTGAAGCCGGCGTCTGCGGTGGTGAAACAGACCGAGACCGTCCAAGCGATGCTCGCCAAGCAGCCGCGACGACCCCGGCGAGTCGTGTACGTCCTGGACGCAAACGGTGAGCTGCTCGCGTCGCTCGATCCGCGGGTCATTCTCACGGACGTCGAGCGCCGTGATGTCGATCCCCGGTCGTCGGTAATTGCGGTCTCGACGCCCGCACGAGCCATGCTGACCCCCGATCTCAGCCTCACGGCGGCACTCGACGTGTTTCTGCGCGAGAAGGCGACCGTGCTGCCGGTGATCGCGGGGCAGTGGCGGACGACGTTTCTCGGCGAGGTGTACCGGCACGACCTGCTGTTGGCACTCCAGGATCGCCTGGCCGGCAAGCGCTAGACCCGACTTTGACAGCAGCTGGATACGAGGAGCCGAGTTTTCGAGGCGCCGCAAGGGGTTGCGGCGACAGGCGGG
>Ga0209415_10003200_pt1 | contig 30424 bp, 30 predicted proteins | sample PeaSoiSIISIP2007_FD_187696 | JGI IMG/M metagenome (GOLD analysis project Ga0209415, IMG submission 187696) | Peat soil microbial communities from Weissenstadt, Germany - SII-SIP-2007 (SPAdes) (version 2) | ecosystem: Environmental > Terrestrial > Soil > Wetlands > Peat | place: Germany... | reverse complement strand
GCCCCGTGGGAGATCCTGGCCATCACCTTCACCAACAAGGCGGCCGACGAGATGCGCCGCCGGGTGGTCGAGCTGGTCGGCCGGCGTGCCGAGCGGATGTGGGTGTCGACCTTCCACTCCGCGTGCCTCCGGATGCTGCGGTCCCACGCGTCGATCCTCGGCTACCAGCCGGGGTTCACCGTCTACGACGACCTCGACTCGCGCCGGCTGATCGAGCTGATCGAGGCCGAGCTCGGCCTCGACACGCGGCGATTGCCGCCCCGCTCGGTGTCGGCGGTGATCTCCCAGGCCAAGGCGGAGCTGATCGACTTCGAGAAGTTCCGGGAGAACGCGCGCGGCGACCCGTTCGCGGTGCGCATCGCCGAGGTCTACGCGCAGTACCAGCAGCGCCTGCTCGCGGCCAACGCGATGGACTTCGACGACCTCTTGATGGTGGCGGTGAACCTGCTGGAAGCGTCCGAGGTGGTCCGCCGCGGGTACCAGGAGCGGTTCAAGCACATCCTGGTCGACGAGTACCAGGACACCAACAAGGCCCAGAACCGGCTGGTGATCCTGCTCGGCGCCGCGCACGGCAACGTGTGCGTCGTCGGCGACTCGGACCAGTCCGTCTACCGCTGGCGCGGCGCCGACATCTCGAACATCTTGCAGTTCGAGCAGGCCTTCGGCCACGCGACGACCATCCTGCTCGAGCAGAACTACCGCTCGACCCAGCGGGTGCTCGACGCCGCCAACGCGATCATCGCCAACAACCTGGCCCGGCGGCCGAAGCGGCTCTTCACCGAGGGCGACGAGGGGCCGCCCATCGCCCGCTACCGGGCCGAGGACGAGCACGACGAGGCGTCGTTCGTGGCCTCCGAGCTCGCCCGGCTGCACGACCGCGAGGACCTCAGCTACTCGGAGATGGCCGTCTTCTACCGGACCAACGCGCAGAGCCGGGTCTTCGAGGAGGAGCTGGTGCGGCGGGAGGTCCCCTACAAGGTGGTCGGCGGCACCCGCTTCTACGACCGCCGCGAGGTGAAGGACATGCTCGCCTACGTGCGGCTGCTCGGGAACCCCGCCGACGAGGTGTCGGCGCGGCGGATCCTGAACGTCCCCAAGCGCGGGCTCGGCGAGACCTCGGTGGCCCGGCTGGTTGCGTGGGCGAGGTCGGCCGGCCTCCCCATCCCCGCTGCGCTCGCGCACGCCGAAGAGGCCGGTCTGTCCGGCCGGGCGCTCCGGGGCGCCGCCGCGCTGGCCGAGCTCCTGGCCGATCTCGGCCGGCTGGCCGGCACGCTCGCGCCCGGCGACCTGGTCGAGGCGGTCGCCACGAGGAGCGGGTACGTGGCCGAGCTCGAGGCCGAGCGGACCCATGAGGCGGACGGGCGGATCGAGAACATCTTCGAGCTGGCGGGCGTCGCCGCCGAGTACGAGGACCTGTCCGAGTTCCTGGAGACGGTCGCCCTGGTCGCCGACTCCGACGAGCTCGACAGCGACGGCACCCGGGTCAACCTCATGACCATGCACACGGCCAAGGGCCTCGAGTTCGACGCCGTCTTCCTCACCGGCCTGGAAGAGGGGATCTTCCCGCACATGCGGACGCTGGCCGAGCCCCTGGAGCTCGAGGAGGAGCGGCGGCTCTGCTACGTCGGGGTGACCCGGGCCAAGCAGCGGCTCTACATGTCGCACGCCTGGCGCCGCACCCTGTGGGGCTCGACCTCCCACAACATCCCCTCGCGCTTTTTGTCCGAGGTCCCCGCCGAGCTGGTGCACGACGTGGGGGTGGTCGGCTCGGGCGCGTCGGGGCTCGGACTGCCCCAGGCCCCCCGGCGCCGCCAGACCACCGGGGCCGAGCAGCTCGGCCTCTCAGCCGGCGACGCCGTCGTCCACGACCGCTGGGGCGAGGGCACGGTGCTGTGGGCCAAGGGGGAGGGCGACGGCGCTCAGGCCGAGGTCCGGTTCGGCTCGGTGGGCTCGAAGAAGCTCCTGCTCTCGGCCGCGCCGATCCGCCGGGCCTGAGCGGGTCGACCTGGCCACCGGCCCCGGGGCCCGCCTATCGTCGGTCTTCCATGAAACGTCCCTACCGGGTGGTGGTGGCGAAGCCGGGGCTCGACGGACACGACCGGGGGGCGAAGGTCATCGCCCGCGCGCTGCGCGACAGCGGCTTCGAGGTCGTCTACACCGGCCTCCACCAGACCGCCGAGCAGGTGGTGGCGGCGGTCGTTCAGGAGGACGCCGACGCGGTGGGCCTGTCGATGCTGTCGGGAGCCCACCTCTCCCTCGTCCCGAAGGTCATGGACGCGCTGCGTGACGCTGGTCGGGGCGATGTGCTCGTCATCGTCGGCGGGATCATCCCCGACGCCGACATCCCGACGCTCGAGGGGCTGGGCGTGGCCGCGGTGTTCACCCCGGGGGCGCCGCTGCCCTCGATCGGCCAGTGGTTGGCCGACGCGCTGGACCGGCGCGAGGAGGCCCTCGGCGTGTGAGCACCGCCCAGGTTCGTCCGGGCTCACCCCGATGACCGTGTGCACCGCGACCCGCTGAACGCCGCCACGTCGCGTTCGCCGCCCGGCGAGAAGCCACCAGAACAGCCACCAGAAGAGAAGGAAGACCCAGAGGCAACCGTGGATCTGTACGAGTACCAGGGCAAGCAGTACTTCGCCCGATTCGGCATCACCACCTCGCCCGGCGGGGTCGCCGACACCGTCGAGGAGGCGGTCGAGGAGGCCCGGTCGGCCGGCTACCCGGTGGTGGTGAAGGCCCAGGTGAAGGTGGGCGGCCGGGGCAAGGCCGGCGGCATCAAGCTCGCCGACGACGAAGGCGAGACCAGCGCGGCGGCCGGGGCCATCCTGGGCATGGACATCCGGGGCCACACCGTGCACCGGCTGTGGGTCGAGCACGCGTCGGACATCGCGAAGGAGTACTACGCCAGCTTCACGCTCGACCGGCCGGCCAAGCTCCACCTCGGGATGCTGTCGGCGGCGGGCGGCGTGGAGATCGAGGAGGTGGCGGCGAGCAACCCCGATGCCATCGCCCGGCTCCACATCAACCCGTGCGACGGGCTCGACGAGGCGACCGCGCGGGGGTGGGTCGTGGCCGCCGGTCTCGACGCCGAGGCCCGCGACCAAGCGGCCCCGCTGCTCGTCCACCTCTACCGGTGCTTCGTCGAGGGCGACTGCGATCTCGCCGAGATCAACCCGCTGATCCTCACCACCGACGGCACCGTGCGGGCCCTGGACGCCAAGGTCACCCTGGACGAGAACGCGACCTTCCGGCATCCCGAATGGGCGGAGTTCGCCGGGACCGACATCGAGGACCCCCGCGAGAAGATGGCCAAGGAGCGGGGGCTCAACTACATCGGTCTCGACGGGACCGTCGGCATCATCGCCAACGGCGCCGGCCTGGCCATGAGCACCCTCGACGTCGTGAACCAGGTGGGGGGCAGCGCGGCCAACTTCCTCGACATCGGGGGCGGCGCCGACGCCGAGGTGATGGCGGCCGCGCTCGAGGTCATCAACTCGGACCCGAAGGTGCGGTCGATCCTCGTGAACATCTTCGGTGGCATCACCCGTGTCGACGACGTGGCCAACGGGGTGGTCGAGGCCCTGCGGCGCGTCGAGATCCGCTCGCCGATCGTGCTGCGGCTGGACGGGACGAACGCCGAGGCCGGCCGGGCGCTGCTCGCCCCCCACCTCTCGGAGCGGGTGCTGGCCGAGCCGACGATGCTCGACGCCGCCCGCCACGCGGTCGCGCTGGCGGCCGAGGCGGAGGGGTCGTGAGCGTCTTCGTCGACGAGACCACCACCGTCGTCGTCCAGGGCCTGACCGGCGGCCAGGGCCGCTTCCACGGCCTCCGCAACCGCGACTACGGGACCAAGGTGCTGGCCGGGGTCACCCCCGGCAAGGGCGGCACCGACGTCGAGGGCATCCCGATCTACGACACGGTCAGCGACGCGGTGGAGAAGACGGGCGCCACGGCCTCCTTCGTGGTGGTGCCGCCGCGCTTCGCCTGCGACGCGATCCTCGAGGCGGCCGCGGCGGGCATCTCGTTCATCGTCTGCATCACCGAGGGCATCCCGGCCCAGGACGAGGCCCTCACCTACAACCGGCTGGTGCGGGAGTTCCCCGGCACCCGGCTGCTCGGGCCCAACTGCCCGGGGATCATCTCGCCGGGCAAGACCAACATCGGGATCACCGCCGGCGACATCGCCCTGCCCGGCGGGCCGGTCGGCATCGTGTCGCGCTCGGGCACCCTCACCTACCAGGCCCTCCACGAGCTCTCCCAGCAGGGGGTGGGCCAGACCACCTGCGTGGGCATCGGCGGGGACCCGGTGCCGGGCACCAACTTCATCGACTGCCTGGAGGCGTTCGAGGCCGACCCCGAGACCCGCGCGGTGATGATGATCGGCGAGATCGGGGGGTCCGAGGAGGAGCGCGCCGCCGAGTTCATCGGAGAACACATGACCAAGCCGGTGGTGGCCTACATCGCCGGGGTCACCGCACCGCCGGGGCGCAAGATGGGCCACGCCGGGGCGATCATTTCCGGCTCCCAGGGGACCGCCCAGGCCAAGATGGAGGCGCTGTCGGCGGCCGGGGTGACGGTGGCCGCGAATCCGACGGAGGCGGGGGAGAAGATGGTCGAGATCGTCCGAGGGCTCCCCTAGCCGCGTCGGGCCCCGCCCGGGGCTCGGAGGCAGGCCGCCGCACGATGCTGTACTCGACCTACCAGTCCCAGCGCGACCTCACCGCGCCGCTCACCGCGTGGGCGTCGCTCACCGCCCAGGTGTTCGACGCGCTGCCGCCGTGGCTCACCGCCACCCCCCAGGCCCGCCTGCTTCGGGCCGGCACCGAGCTGGTTGCGCGGGCCCGGCTCCGCCACGACCGGCCGGCCTTCGGGATCGAGCAGGTCGCGACGGCCGATGGGCCCCGCGCCGTGCACGTGACGGTCGCCGACTCGACCGCGTTCGGCGACCTCCTCCACTTCGAAAAGGACACCGACGCGCCGGGTCCGACGGTGCTCGTCGTGGCCGCGCTGGCCGGCCACTTCTCGACCCTGCTCCAGCCGACCGTGCGGAGGCTGCTCGCGGGCCACGATGTGTTCCTGACCGACTGGCGCAACGCGCGCGACGTGCCGGTCTCGGCGGGCCCCTTCGGCTTCGATGACTACGTCGCGCACCTCATGGGGTTCATCCGGCGGGCCGGCCCCGGCGCGCACGTGGTGGCGGTGTGCCAGCCCTGCCCGGCCGCGCTGGCCGCCGTCGCGCTCATGGCCGAGGACGGCGAGGCGGCGGTGCCGCGCACCCTCACCCTCATGGCCGGGCCGGTCGACACGCGGGTCAGCCCGACCGAGGTGGACGCCCTCGCCACCGGGCTCCCCCTCTCGTGGTTCGAGGACTGGGCGATCACCACCGTGCCCGCCCGCTACCGGGGGGGCGGGCGCCGGGTTTACCCGGGGTTCGTCCAGCTGGCCGGCTTCATGGGGATGCACCCCGAGCGCCACCTCGACGCGCACCTCGAGCTGTTCGCCGACCTGGTGGCCGGCGACGCCGAGGCGGCCCGGGTCACCACCGACTTCTACGACGAGTACCTGGCGGTGCTCGACGTGGCGGCCGAGTTCTATCTCGACACGATCGACCGGGTGTTCCAGCGCCACCTGCTGGGGAAGGGCGAGCTCACCTGGCGGGGCCGGCCGGTGCGTCCCGCGGCCATCACCACCACCGGGCTCCTCACCGTCGAGGGTGGGCGCGACGACATCTGCGGCCTCGGTCAGACCGCCGCGGCCCACGACCTCTGCCCGTCGGTCCCGCGCCGCCACCACCACGTCGAGCCCGACGCCGGCCACTACGGCGTGTTCAGCGGGTCGGCCTGGGAGGGCCGCATCGCCCCGGTGGTGGCCGACTTCATCGCCGCGAGCTGAGCCCGGGCGCGCCGAAGGGGCGCACCCGGCGGACCGGACGCGCCCCTTCGGTCGGAGGGATCGCTCAGGCGGCGGTCTTGGTGGTGGTCAGGGCGACCAGCTCGGTGACGAAACTCTTCTGGGCCTCGAGCAGCTTCTCGACCAGGCCGAAGCTCGAGTCGACGAGCTCCTGGGGGGACACCACGCCGGCGAAGGGCATCGACGGGCGGCCCGGGACCAGGCTGTCGAAGGTGCCGGTGGCCGTCTTCAGGGCGTCGAGGGTGAGCCGCTGGCTCTTCTCGACGACCTTCAGGATGCCGTTCTGCACGGTCTCGGTGATCTCGGTGGCGGTGGGCATTGGGGGGACTCCTTCAAGATTTGGGATTGTGGGACTGCTGCTAACTATATCAAGCACCCGGGATCCCGTCAACCCCCCGGGGGATCGTCCCGCTTCCGTCGGTGGTCAGCCGTTCCGGACGTAGAGGCCGGGGGCCGGCTCGATCTCGGGGTGGGCATGGCTGCCCAGGCGCTCGGGGGGCGGGCGCCGGTCGCCCGCCCGATCGGCCTGCCAGGCGGCCCACTCCTGCCACCAGACCCCGGGCGCCTCGGTCGCCTCGGCCAGCCACGCCTCGGCCCCGAGGGTGGGCTCGGGCCCGGTGGTCACGGTCATCTTCGGCGAGCCGGGCGGGTTGACCAGGCTCTGGATGTGGCCCGAGGACGAGAGCACGAAGCGGCTCGGGCCCCCGAAGAGCCGGGTGCTCGCGTAGCAGGCCTGCCAGGGGACGAGGTGGTCGGTGCGGGCGCCCATCACGAAGGTGTCGACGGCGACCTTCTGGAGGTCGATCGGCTCGCCGGCCAGCGTGAGCTCGCCCCGCGCCATGGTGTTGCGCACGAACACGTCGAGGAACTGGCGGTGGAGGGCGGCCGGGAGCGAGGTGCCGTCGGCGTTCCAGGCCAGCACGTCGAACACCGGCGGGTCCTCGCCGAGAAGGTTGTTGTTCACCCAGTAGTTCCAGATGAGGTCGTTGGGCCGCAGGGCGGCGAAGAGCGCGCCGAGTCCGGCCCCGTCGAGGGCGCCCCGTCGCGCCGAGGCCCGGACCGACTCGCCGGCCACCCTGGCGGTGCCGAACATGCCGATCAGCGACGGCACGTCGTAGTCGATCTGGGTGACCGCGAAGCCTGCGGCGTGCACGAGGTCCTCGCCCCGCCAGGCCTGTCGGGCCAGGAGCGCGGCAGTCGTCAGCCCGCCCGCGCACACCCCCAGCGCGCTCACGGTGCTGGCCGTGATCTCCGCCGCCGCCCGCATCGCGTCCTCGGCGGCGTCGAGGTAGGTGCCGAGGTCCCAGGCCGCCGTCTCGGGGCCCGGGTTCTTCCAGCTGATCGCGAACACCTGGAAGCCCTCCGACACCGCGAACTCGATGAAGCTGCGCCCCGGTGCGAGGTCCATCACGTAGTACTTGTTGATCTGGGGCGGCACCACCACCACCGGCCGCTCGTGCACCGAGTCGGTGGCCGGCGCGTACTGGAGCAGCTCGCACACCTCGTTGCGGTGGACCACCGCGCCCGGTGTCATGGCCAGGTTGCGCCCCACCTCGTGGGCCCCGGGGGCCACCGAGCGGGGCATGCCCCGGTTCTGGGTCACATCCAGGCCCACGTTGCGGATCCCCCGCAGCACGCTGCGGCCGCCGGTCTCGAAGGCCCGCTCCAGCGCGTCGGGGTTGAGGGCGAACTGGTTGGTGGGGGCGAGCGCGCTGGTGAGGAGGGAGACGGCGAAGCGGGCCCGCTGCTCGGTGCGCCAGTCGAGCCCGGCGTCGTCGACGAGGCCGTCGAGGGTGTCCACCCAGGCCAGGTAGGACTGGGCGAGCCGGCGGTAGAGGGGGTGGTCGGCCCAGGCCCGGTTCTTGAACCGCCAGTCGCGCGGCCCGGGGCGGATCTCGGAGCGGCCGAGGGCGACCCGCGCCAGCTCGCCACCGAGGCGGGCGGCCCGGCGCGGCGCGGCGCTCGCCCAGGTCCGCCGGGCCACCTTGGACATCGCCTCGAGGAGGCTGAGCGGGTCGAGCGCGCCGAGGTCCTCGCCGCCGCCGATGACCGGCTCGATCTCCTCGGGTGCCACCGTCTCGGACATCGCACCCCCCGGGCGCTCGCGCGTCGTGGCCGTGGCCGATTACAGCCCCTTCGGGAGCGGCGGTCAACGCCCGCCGCTCGGGGCGTGATCGGCGTGGTCGGTAGAGTCGGCGCGTCCCGCGAACCGGGAGGACGACGGTGGCCGACGAGGGCGCCCCGAACGCGTCGAACCCCTGGGAGGCGTTCGGCCAGTACCTGCGCAGCCAGCGCCAGCTGGCCCAGATGAGCCTGCGCCAGCTGGCCGAGGTCGCCCGGATCTCGAACCCCTACCTCAGCCAGATCGAGCGGGGCCTCCACCAGCCCTCGGTGACCATCATCAAGACCCTGGCCGAGGCCCTCGGGGTCTCCCCGGAGGACCTCCTCGCCCACGCGGCCGGGATCGACGGGGAGCCCGACCACGGGCGGGGGACCGAGGCGACGATCCGGAGCGACCCGAACCTGAACGAGGCCCAGAAGAGCGCGCTGCTCGCCGTCTACCGCTCGATGGTGGCCGACGGGGCCGATGGCCCGGGGGCGGGCGCCGGAAAGGCACGCTGAGCAGGACTCACTTGAATTGACATCTTCATGATGTCATAGTGACATCATGAAGATGTCGCTGATCACCGACGGGTTCCGGGCGGACCTCCAGGAGGTGGTCGGGCTGGGGGGCGAGGCGGTGGCCGAGGCGGCCCAGCGCATCGGCTCGGTCATCGTCCGGTCGGCCACCACCCGCATCCTCGACCTGCTCTCGGAGGTCGCGGCGGACGTGTCGGCCGAGATCCCCGACGGCGAGGTGGAGCTGCGCCTGGCCGGCGACGACGTCTCGTTCGCCTTCGTCGCCGGACCCGAGCCGGAGGCCGACCCCGACTCCGAGCTGTCGGCGCGGATCACGCTGCGGCTCTCCGAGCCCCTCAAGCAGCGCATCGAGCAGAGCGCGTCACGCGAGGGGCTCTCGGTGAACAGCTGGATCCTCCGCCAACTGGAGCGGCGGACCGCCCCCTACGCCGGCCGGAGCAGGCACTCGCGCCTGCACGGCTACGGCACGAGCTGAAGGGAGACCCCATGCACCGCACCTTCGAGACCCCCGGGCGCGTCCTCCTCCTCGTGGAGAACGAGGTGGGCGTCGTCGACATCGTCTGCCGCGACGGCGACACCACCGAGGTGACCCTCGACGCCGAGACCCCGGAGGCGGCCGAGCTCGTCGCGGGGGCGGTCGTCGAGTGCACGACCGCCGGCGACCTGCACTCGGTCCGGGTGAAGATCCCGCGGCGCGACCGGTGGATGCGGTCGCACCTCGACTCGGTGGCCGTGCACGTCGCGGTGCCCACCCACGCGGACCTCGACGTCGGGACGGCGTCGGCCGGCATCCGGGTGCGGGGCACCGCGCGCGACGCGTTCCTCCGCAGCGCGAGCGGCTCGATCGTGGCCGAGGCGGCCACCGGGAACTGCCGGCTCGCGACGGCGAGCGGGAACGCCACCCTCGGCGCGGTCGACGGGCGGTGCCGCGCCCAGACCGCATCGGGAGACCTGCACATCGGCTCGGCCGACGGCGTCGACGCCCGCTGCGTCTCGGGCGACCTCGTGATCGGCCGGCTGACCGGGGACGCCTCGCTCGTCAACGTCTCGGGGACGACCCGGGTCCTGCGCTGCGAGCGGGGCAGGGTCCGGGCCCGGTCGGTCTCCGGCGAGGTGATCATCGGCCTCCCCGAGGGGCTCAGGCTGCGGGTCGACGCCGACTCCATGTCCGGGCGGGTCCGCTCGGAGATCCCGATCGCCGAGGGACCACCCCACGACCCCGGCCCCCCCGACGTGTCGCTGGCGGTGCGCAGCGTCAGCGGGGACCTCTCCATCGAGCGGTCGCAGGAGCCGGCCCGCACCGGCTGAGCCGCCTGCGATCGGGCCCGGTTGCGGAGCCGCCCCCGCTCCGCCGGGCGGCCGGGACACCTCCACCCCCGTGTCCCGGCCGCCCGAGCCGGCCCTGTACGTTGGGCGCCGTGCGCGTCGCGGTGCTCGTGTCCGGCAGCGGCACGATCCTCGACGCGATGGTGACCTCCGGGGTGCCGGTCGCCCTCGTCGTCGCCGACCGCCCCTGTGCCGGCCTCGAGGTGGCGGCGCGCCACCGGGTGGCGGCGACGCTCGTCGACCGGCGGGCCCACGGCGGGTTCGGGGAGCGCTTCGACCGGCAGGGCTACACGGTGGCGGTGACCGAGGCGCTCCGGGCCGCCGAGGTCGACCTCGTCGCCATGGCCGGGTTCGGGACCGTCCTCGCCCAGCCGATCCACGACGCGTTCGCCGGCCGGATCCTCAACACCCACCCGGCCCTGCTCCCGGCCTTCCCCGGCTGGCACGCGGTGCCCGACGCCCTCGAGGCCGGGGTGAAGGTCACCGGGTGCACGGTGCACCTGGCCACGCTCGAGATGGACGCCGGCCCGATCCTCGCCCAGGAGGCGGTGCCGGTCCTCGACGACGACACGGTCGAATCGCTGCACGAGCGCATCAAGGCGGTGGAGCGACGGCTCTACCCCGAGACCGTGCTGCGGATGCTGGGCGAGCTGGCCACGGCCGGCGGGAAGGAACCGCGATGAGGGCGCTGCTCTCGGTCTACGACAAGGAGGGCCTGACCGACCTGGCCCGGGGCCTTTCGGAGCTCGGCTGGGAGCTCCTCGCCAGCGGCAACACCGCGGCCGCCCTCGCCGAGGCGGGCGTGCCGCACCGCGCCGTGAGCGACGTCACCGGCGCGCCGGAGATCCTGGGCGGCCGGGTGAAGACGCTGCACCCGGCGATCCACGGCGGGATCCTCGCCGACCGCTCGGTACCCGGGCACCTGGCCGATCTCGAGCGCCAGGGGATCGAGCCCATCGACCTCGTGGTGTGCAACCTGTACCCGTTCTCCTCTGACCCCTCCGTCGAGCTGATCGACGTGGGCGGACCGACCATGGTGCGCGCCGCGGCCAAGAACTTCGCCCACGTCGGGGTGGTGGTCTCGCCGGCCGACTACTTGCCGGTCCTCGACGAGCTCCGCGCCGGCGGCGGGCTGTCCGACGCGACGCGACGGCGCCTGGCCCGGGCCGCCTTCGCCCACACCGCCGCCTACGACGCGGCGATCGTCGCGTGGCTCGACGACGGCGAGCTGCTCCCCGAGAGCCTGCACCTCACCCTGGAGCGCGCCGAGGTGCTCCGCTACGGCGAGAACCCGCACCAGCACGGCGCCCGCTACCGGGTGGCCGGCCGGCCCAGCTGGTGGGACGGGATGGCCCAGCTGGCCGGGACGCCGCTCAGCTACCTCAACCTCTTCGACGCCGACGCGGCCTGGCGGCTCGCCCACGAGCTGGCCGCCGACGCCGGCGAGGCCGCCGTCGCGATCATCAAGCACGCCAACCCCTGCGGCGCCGCGGTCGGCCCCCGGCTGCTCGACGCCTTCCGGGCGGCCCTCGAGTGCGACGAGCAGTCGGCCTTCGGCGGCGTGATCGCGGTGGCCGGGGCGATCGACCTCGAGCTGGCCGAGGCGATCGCGTCGGGGCCGCAGGCCGACGTCATCGTGGCCGGGGCGATCGACGAGCCGGCCCGGGAGCGGCTGGTCAAGCGGCGCCGGTCCACGCGCCTCCTCGCCGCGCCGGCGCCCGAGCCCTCCGGGGCCCAGGTCCGCAGCATCGGCGCGTCGGTGCTGGTGCAGGAGGCCGACCGGCTGCTGGCCGCCCGGGAGGGGTGGACGGTGGTCACGAAGGCCCACCCCACCGACGAGCATTGGCGCGACCTCGTGCTGGCCTGGCGGGTCTGCGCGCGGACCATGTCCAACTCGGTGGTGGTCGTGCGCGGCGGCCAGGCGGTCGGGATCGGGGCCGGGCAGCCGTCCCGGGTCGGGGCGGCCGAGATCGCGGTGACCAAGGCCGGGGACCGGGCCAAGGGCGGGGCGGGGGCGAGCGACGCGTTCTTCCCGTTCCCCGACGGGCTCGAGGTGCTGGCCCGCGCCGGCGTCACCGCGGTGGTGCACCCGGGGGGCTCGGTCGGCGACGCCGCGGTGATCGAGGCGGCCGACCGCGACGGCGTGGCGCTGGTGGCGACCGGCGAGCGCCACTTTCGGCACTAGGCACGACGGACTCACGAGGAAGAAAGAGAGAGGGAGCGGCGGTGAGCGCGATCATCCTCGACGGCGAGGCGGTGGCGGCCCGGGTCCGGGCCGAGGTCGCCGAGCGCACGGCCAAGCTGGCCAAGGAGGGCATCCAGGTCGGCCTCGGCACCATCCTGGTCGGCGACGACGTGCCGAGTGCGAGGTATGTGGCCGGCAAGCATGCCGACAGTGCCGAGGTCGGCATCGCCTCGTTCCATCAGCACCTCCCCGCGACCGCGACCCAACAGGAGGTCGAGGACGCGGTCGCGCGTTTCAACGCCGACCCGGCGGTGCACGCGTTCTTGGTCCAGCTCCCGCTGCCGCCCGGCCTGAACGAGGAGCGGGCCCTCTTGAAGATCGAGCCGGAGAAGGACGTCGACGGGCTCCAGCCGGTGAACCTGGGTCGCCTGGTGCTGGGGACACCGGGGCCCTTGCCCTGCACTCCCGCCGGCATCCTCGAGCTCCTGCACGCCTACGACGTGCCGATCGAGGGGCGCCACGTCGTGGTGATCGGCCGGGGCGTCACGATCGGCCGACCGCTCGCGCTCTTGCTCGCGCTCAAGCGGCCGGGCTGCAACGCCGCGGTGACCGTGGTGCACACCGGGGTCCCGAACCTCGCCGAGCACGTACGGCGGGCCGATGTGGTGGTGGCGGCGGCCGGATCGGCCGGCCTGGTCACCGCCGACATGGTGAAGCCGGGGGCCGCGGTGGTCGGGGCCGGCACCACTTGGGCCGGGCGCCGGGTCATCTCGGACGTGGCCGAGGACGTGGCCGAGGTGGCCGGGTGGATCACGCCGCGCCTCGGCGGGGTCGGCCCGATGACCAGGGCCATGCTGCTGCGCAACGCGCTGCTGGCGGCCGAGCGCCCCTAGCTAGGAGGGATCCGGGAGTCCGGACAACGGCTCCGGGTGTGTCGAGCTGGGTTCGCTCGATTGAAGCACGAGTACGGGAATGCTCCCGTTTCTCGCGCCGGGCGGCCTCTGTCTTCAGCGTATCGCTCGTCAGCCGCTTGCTTCCAACGGGGCATGTGGCGACACTCCACCGCCATTTGGGGAGGGAGCAGGTGGAGATGAGTCGGGATCAGCGCCAGTTTCGTGTGAAGCGCGATCTGGCTGTCGAGTCTCACGACGGGATCAATCTGGCGGTTCGAGACCACGGTGGTGACGGACCGCCCATCCTGTTCATGCATGGAGCTGGAACGCATCTGCTGTCGCTTGAGCGCCTTGCCGGCGAAATGGATGAGTACCGGGTCGTCACGATGGACCAGCGGTGGTCTGGCCAGTCCGGCGACGGTGATACCTACTGTTGGGACGACCTCGTCAGCGACGCGGAGTGCGTCATCGACGGCCTGGGTCTCGGCAACCCTGTGGTGGGTGGCCATTCTTGGGGCGGGATGATCGCCGTTCACTACGGCACTCGCCATCCCGAAGTACCGGCGGTGGTCAATCTCGACGGCAACGGACCAGGCGACGCATCGCTGTATGACGGGGTCGACCCCGAAGACTTCGAGGCTCTGAGCAGCAGTCAGATGGCGAAGGTCCCGGCACACCTGGGAGCCGAAGGCGATTCGGCCTGGAAAGACCAGGCCATGATCGAAGTGGCCCGGACCTTCCGGGCCCTCGGGGTGCCGCCAGAAGAGGTGGACGCCTTCGCCGAGCGGAGCTTCTTGAAGCTGGGCGGCGGACGCTGGCGCCGACACCCGTCGAGGCCGATGTACGAAGGCCTCACTGGCGACCTGAGGATGTTCGAGTTGTACCGGCGTGTCGAGGCACCGCTGTTGGTGGTGCTCTCGGGGGGACAGGACTGGGGCCCGCCCTGGGCCGAGTCGCTGATGGCTGGCTACCGGCGGGGCCTTCTCCGAGCCTTCGCCGAGCTCATGACCGAGCGCCAGACGGTCAGGTTGGTCGAACTCCCTGAGAGCGACCACGTCGGGCTCACCGGACGACACGCCACTGACACCGCCAGGGTCATCACAACCCTCCTTCAGGAAGTCGGCTACGCACGCTGACCCTCCGCGCCCGGCCAGGAGTCAGGAGCGACGTCGGGGTTCATCGCCCATGTCCAGGACGCCCTCACAAGGAAAAGCACCACGGGAGGGTGGGGCTCGCAGCCCAGCGACTCCTGGACGATCGGACCCGGGGATCTTGTGTGTGCTGCCTCCTCACCGCGGGAGTCCCTCGGCCCCGCCCAGGCGGGCCGCTAGGGCCCTCGCCGGCGGCCCCGGGCGCTCCGTTGGGCCTGCTCCCGGTAGTGCTGGGCCAACTCGCGCTGGGCCTTGCGCAGGCGAACCTGCTCCTCCCGGTAGGCGCGCTTCCACTCGTCCTTCTGGCCGAGCATGTCGCGCTTCCAGCGCTCGGTCTCCTCGAGGAAGCTCGCCAGCGCCGGGAACGAGAAGTCGCCGACCTCGTCCTGCCCGGCCCCCTCGTGCTGCATCTGCTCCCAGGCCGTGCGGGCCTGGCGGAGCGCGCCCACGATCTGGCGGCCCGCGGTGACGGCGGCATCCGCGGCGACCTTCAGCTGCTGTCGGCTCGGCCGGCCGTCGCCGGCGGCGCCGAACCACCACAGCCCCGACTCGACGACGCGGGCCGCCCGCTCCACCTCGGAGGCGACCACCTCGTCGGTGCCCGCCGCGTCGCGCCCCTCGGTGGCGCACCGACGGAGGCTGTCGGACTGGATGCGCCACAACCCGATCAGGGCCGAGGCGGCGATGCGGGGCTCGGGCTGGTCGGGGCTCACCCCGCTTCGCTCGGCCAGCGCCTCGGCGGCCGTGTCCTCGAGCCGGTCCCACATGTCCCGCATCGCGGTCTGCACCGCCGGGGTGGTCTCGATGAGCCCCGAGAAGCGGCGCAGGAACTCCCTGGCGTCGACGTCCCAGGCCGACCGCATCTCGGTGCGCTCGGCCGCCAGGACCCCGAGCACCCCGGCGACGGGGGAGTGCACCGCCGAGCCGGGGCCGAGGGCCCGCCAGAGCTCGGCGGCCATCTCGGGCTCCCGGTCGAAGAGCAGGGACTCCTTGGTGGGGAAGTAGTTGTAGACGGTCTTCTCGGAGACGCCGCAGGCCTCGGCCACCTCGGTCACCCGGACCTCGTCGAACCCCCGCTCCAGGAAGAGGGCGGTCGCGGTCTCGCTGATCAGGCTGCGGGTCAGCCGCTTCTTGCGCTCGCGGAGGCTCTCCGTCCAGTCCACGGGCTCGGCGCCCTCGGGGGAGCCTTCTTCCACCACCGGGAAAATCATACAGCCCCACGAATCTTCTAGTTGCTAGATTTTTATAGACACTGTAAGTTTATCTGGCGAGGACGACCCATCGGGAGGACCCATGCCCACAACCGAGTTCGCCGTGGTCACCGAGGGGCTGACCAAGCACTTCGGGGACCTGGTGGCGGTCGACCACGTCGACCTCGAGATCCCCACCGGGACCGTGGCGGCGCTGCTCGGCCCGAACGGGGCCGGCAAGACGACCATGGTGCGGATGCTGGCCACGCTCGCCCGGCCGACCAGCGGCTCGGGCCGCGTGTGCGGCCACGACATCGTGGAGGAGCCCGACGCCGTGCGGGCCGCGCTCGCGCTCACCGGTCAGTTCGCGGCGCTCGAGCCCAACCTGACGCCGCGCGAGAACCTGATCCTGATCGCCCGCCTGCGCGGCCACGGCCGTCAGGCGGCGACGCGGATCGTGGACGAGCTCGTCGACCGCTTCGACATCGGCGAGTTCGCCGGCACGCCGATCAAGTCGGTCTCGGGCGGGCAGCGCCGCCGGGCCGACCTCGCCGCCAGTCTCGTCACCGAGCCGCAGCTGCTGGTCCTCGACGAGCCCACCACCGGGCTCGACCCCCGGAGCCGCCAGGTGGTGTGGTCGACGGTGCGCGAGCTCGTGGCCCGGGGGGTGACCGTCGTGCTCACGACCCAGTACCTGGAGGAGGCCGACCAGCTGGCCGACCGGGTCGTGGTCATGGACCACGGGCGGGCGGTCGCCACCGGCACCCCGGGCCAGCTGAAGGCGCAGATCGGCGACCATCGGGTCGACGTGGTGGCGACCGACGAGGCCGGCTTCGCGCACCTCGCGCAGGTGCTCGAGGCCCGGTTCCGGTGCAGCTTCGATCCGGAACGGCGCACCGTCTCGATCCCCGCCCCCGGCGAGGCGGCCGATCTGCTCGCGGTCACCCAGGTCGTCGCGACGATCGGGGTGAGCGTGGAAGAGGTGGCGCTGCGCCGCCCGACCCTCGACGACACGTTCCTCGCCCTGACCGGTGAGCCGACGGAGGGGAACCCGATGGACGAGCTGAGAATGGAGGTGCCGGCATGAGCGCCGTCGCCGCGTTGCGCATCGGTCCCCTGGCGCCGCCGCCCGAGCGGGCGGCGCGGGCGAACCGCTTCGTCCGCGAGACCCTGCTGCTCGTCGGACGGAGCCTCCGGGCCATCCCGCGGGTGCCCGAGCGGTTGAGCGACGTGACGGTCCAGCCGATCCTGTTCACGCTCCTCTTCCTCTACGTGTTCGGCTCCGCCATCCACATCCCGGGCGTCCGCTACCAGGACTTCCTGCTGCCGGGACTCCTCGGCCAGAGCCTCGCCTTCGGGATGATCGGCGCCGGCTCGGCCACGGTCACCGACTTCGCCTCGGGGGTGATCGACCGGTTCCGTTCGCTCCCGGTGACCCGGCTGTCGGTCATCACCGCGCAGGTCGCGGGCCAGGTGCTCGAACAGATCCTCGGGCTCGTGCTGGTCGCCGGCATCGGGCTCGGCCTCGGCTGGCGTCCGCACCTCGGGGTGGTGTCCGGTTTCGAACTCGTCGGCCTGATTCTCTTCGGCCTGATCGCGTTCACCTGGGTCGGCGTCCTGTTCGGGATGTTGATGCGGAGCCCGGACGCGGTGCAGGGTCTCGGGTTCGCGATCGTCCTCCCGCTGTCCTTCCTCGGCGGGACCTTCGTGCCGATCCAGGGGATGAAGCTCGTGCCCCGGGTGATGGCGGAGTGGGACCCGTTGTCCGCGATCGTCGCGGCGATCCGCCAGATCTGTCAGGGCGTCCACTCGACCGGCTCGTGGCAGCTGACCCATCCGATCGTGGCCATGCTCGCGTGGTGCGCACTGCTGACGGCGGTCTGCGTGCCCATCGCCCTCCACCGGTTCCGGACCAACGAGGCCAGCGTCTGAGCCCGAGCGCGGTCCGCACACCCCGATCCCCGGGTAGGCCGGGTCCCCGGACTCTCGTCCCGGGACCCCGGCCTACGCTTGAGAGCCGTGACCAGGATCTCCGACCTGTTGTCGGCCGGCCGGACCTACTCCTTCGAGTTCTTCCCCCCGAAGAGCGACCAGGAGCAGCTGGTCCTGTCGCGCACCCTGGCCGAGCTGCAGCCCCTCGGCCCCTCCTTCGTCTCGGTCACCTACCGGGGCGGGGCCGAGTCGCGCCACCGGACCCAGAACCTGGTCACCGGGATGCTGCACACCTCGACCCTCGTCCCGATGGCCCACCTCGTGTGCGTGGCCCACTCCCGTCTGGAGCTGGCCGAGATCCTGGTGTCGCTGCGTCGGGCCGGGATCGAGAACGTGCTGGCGCTCGGCGGCGACCCGACCCCGGACCCCGACGCCGCGCCCCGTGAGCTCGCCTACGCGATCGAGCTGGTCGAGCTGGCCCGGGCGATCGGCGGGTTCTCCATCGGGGTGGCGGCCCACCCGGCCGGCCACCCGGCCTCGGCCGACCGCCGCGCCGACCGCGACCGGCTGGCCGAGAAGCTGGCCCTGGCCGACTTCGCCATCACTCAGTTCTTCTTCGAGGCCGACGAGTACCTCGGGCTGGTCGCAGAGCTCGCCGAGCGGGGCAACGACAAGCCGGTGCTCCCCGGCATCATGCCGGTCACCGGGCTGAGCTCGATCCCCCGCATGGCGGGCATGGGGGCGGCCGTCCCGGACTGGATGGTCGCCCGTCTCGAGGCGGCCGACGCGAAGGGCGGGCGCGAGGCCGTCCGGCAGTGCGGGGTCGAGCTGGCCACCGAGCTGTGCCGGGCCCTCCTCGCCGGCGGCGCGCCGGGGCTGCACTTCTACACGCTCAACCGTTCGAGCGCGACCCGCGACATCTACACGGCCCTCGGTCTCGCGCCCCACCTGAGCGGGGCGCCGACCGCGTGAGCCGAACGTCCCCACCGTCGCGACTTGCGCCGGGCCGCCCACTGACCTAGGAGCAGAGCCATGGCAGAGAAGATCACGATGGGCAACGACGGCGTCCTGTCGGTCCCGGTCGAGCCGATCATCCCCTTCATCGAGGGCGACGGGACCGGCGTCGACATCTGGCCGGCCGCCCGGCTGGTCCTCGACGCAGCGGCGGGCAAGCACGGGCGCACCATCGCCTGGAAGGAGGTGCTGGCGGGGGAGAAGGCGTTCAAGGAGACCGGCAGCTGGCTCCCCGACGAGACGGTCGAGGCGTTCCGGGAACTCCTGATCGGGATCAAGGGCCCGCTCACCACCCCGGTGGGCGGCGGCATCCGCTCGCTCAACGTCGCCCTGCGCCAGCTGCTCGATCTCTACGTGTGCCTGCGCCCGGTCCGCTGGTTCGCCGGCGTCCCCTCACCGGTGCGCCACCCCGAGCTGGTCGACATGGTGATCTTCCGGGAGAACACCGAGGACGTCTACGCCGGCTACGAGGTGGAGGCCGGGACCCCCGAGGGACTGAAGCTCACCGCCTACCTGCGCGACGAGATGGGCTGGCCGATCCGGGAGGGCTCGGGCATCGGCATCAAGCCGATCTCGGAGATGGGCTCCAAGCGCCTCATCCGGGCGGCCCTCAACTACGCCCTCGAACACGACCGCCGCTCGGTCACCATGGTCCACAAGGGCAACATCCAGAAGTTCACCGAGGGCGCGTTCAGATCCTGGGGCTACGAGCTGGTCCGCGAGGAGTTCGGCGACCGGGCGGTCGGCTGGGACGACTGCAACGGGGAGCCGGGCGACCGGTTGCTCGTGAAGGACACCATCGCCGACATCACCCTCCAGCAGGTGCTCACCCGGCCGTCGGACTTCGACGTCATCGCCACCACCAACCTGAACGGCGACTACCTCTCCGACGCGCTGGCCGCCCAGGTCGGCGGCATCGGGATCGCCCCGGGGGCGAACATCAACTACGTCACCGGCCACGGGGTGTTCGAGGCCACCCACGGCACCGCGCCCAAGTACGCGGGGCAGGACAAGGTCAACCCGGGTTCGTTGCTCCTCTCCGGCGTGCTCATGTTCGAGCACCTCGGGTGGACCGACGCGGCGTCCGACATCGTGAAGGCGCTCGAGGCGACCATCGGCGACCGGGTGGTCACCTACGACTTCGCCCGGCTGATGGAGGACGCCACCGAGGTGAAGTGCTCGGAGTTCGCCTCGGCGATCGTGGACCGGCTGTAGGCCGGAGCGCACCCGAGGAGACCCATGGCCCGTCCCCCCCTGCGCGTCACCGTCACCGGCGCGGCCGGCCAGATCGGCTACTCGCTCCTCTTCCGGATCGCTTCGGGCCAGCTCCTCGGCCCCGACCAGCCGGTGGTGCTGCGGCTGCTCGAGATCGAGCCGGCCATGAAGGCGCTCGAGGGCGTGGTCATGGAGCTCGACGACTGCGCCTTCCCCCAGCTGGCCGGCGTGGTGGCGACCTCGGAGATGAAGGAGGCCTTCGACGGGACCAACTGGGCCCTGCTGGTCGGCTCGGTCCCCCGCAAGGCGGGCATGGAGCGGGGCGACCTGTTGAGCGTGAACGGCGGGATCTTCAAGCCCCAGGGCGAGGCCATCGCCGCCCACGCCGCCGCCGACGTGCGGATCCTCGTGGTCGGCAACCCGTGCAACACCAACTGCCTCATCGCCCGGTCGGCCGCCCCCGATGTGCCGGCCGACCGGTGGTTCGCGATGACCCGGCTGGACGAGAACCGGGCCAAGTCCCAGCTGGCAAAGAAGGCCGGGGTGCCGGTGGCCGAGGTGACCAACCTCGCCATCTGGGGCAACCACTCGGCCACCCAGTTCCCCGACTTCGCCCACGCCAGGATCGGCGGCCGGGCCGTGCCCGAGATGATCGGGGACGCCGACTGGCTGCGCGGCGAGTTCCTCACGACGGTCCAGAAGCGGGGCGCCGCCGTCATCGAGGCCCGCGGGCTGTCGTCGGCCGCCTCGGCGGCCAACGCGGTGGTCGACACCGTGCGTTCGCTCACCGAGAAGACCGCCAAGGGCGACTGGTCCTCGGTGGCGGTGGCGAGCAGCGGCCAGTACGGGGCGCCCGAGGGGCTGCAGTTCGGCTTCCCGGTGACCTCCGACGGCAAGGGCGGCTGGCAGGTGGTCGAGGGCCTCGAGCACGACGAGTTCGCGGCCGAGCGGATCCGGCTCACCACCGAGGAGCTCGAGGGCGAGCGCAGCGACGTCCGGGGCCTCGGCCTGGTCGGCTGACCGGCCGGCCGCACACGGGAGGGGAGCGATGAAGATCGGGCTGATCGCCGACACCCACGACACCATCGCGCCGTTCGAGGGCGTGCGCGACAAGGTGGCCACCGCCTTCGACGGCGCCGAGCTCATCCTGCACCTCGGCGACCTCAGCACGACCGGGGTGCTCGACCAGCTCGCCGAGATCGCCCCGGTGGTGGCGGTCCGGAGCCCGGCCGACCCCGACGCCGAGCCGCCCCGACTCTTCGACGGGCCGCACGTGATCGAGGCCGGCGGCCTCGCGATCGGGATGGTCAACACCCTCGGGGACGCCGATCCGGCGGCGCTCTTCGGCCGGCCGGTCGACGTGGTGGTCCACGGTGGCACCCACGAGGCGTCGATCGGGCGGGCCGGGGGCGTGCTCTCGGTCAACCCGGGCAGCCCGACCCTGGCCAACGAGGTCAGCGTGGCGGTGCTCGAGATCGACGGCGGCACGGCCGAGGCGACCATCGTCCCGATGGCCTGAGGCGGCCGTGCCCCCGGTGCTGGCCGACGAGCTCGCGATCCGGGTCCACCAGCCCGACGCCTCGCCCACGGTGATCCTCGTCCACGGTGCGCCCGACCGGGCCAGCACGTTCCGCGCCCTCCTCGGCCATCTCGGCGACCTCCGGGTGGTCACCTACGACCGCCGCGGCTACGGCCGGGCGGTGGACGCGGCCCCGGCCACCTCGATCGCCGACCACGCCCGCGACCTCTTGACCCTGGTCGCCGACCAGCCGGCCCCGGTGGTCGTCGTGGCCAACAGCATGGGCGGGCTCACGGCCATGGCCGCGGCGGCCCTCGACCCCACAGCGTTCGGCGCGCTCGGGGTGTGGGAGCCGGCCCTCCCGTGGGTCGACTGGTGGCCGGAGTCGACGAAGGACATCTTGAGAGAGATGGAGGCCGCCGAGGACCCGGGGCCGGCGGGGGAGCGGATGGCCCGCCAGATCCTGGGCGAGGAGGCATGGGCGGCGCTCGGCCCCGAGGGGCGCGCGCTGCGGCGGGCCGAGGGGCGGGCCCTGCAGGTGGACTTCACCGGCGCGCTCCGGGCGCCGTTCGAGTTCGCCGACGTCGCGGTGCCGACGGTGGTCGCCTACGGCACCGCGTCGCTCGAGGACCGGATCCGGGGCGCGCCGTGGATGGCCGAGCGCATGCCCGACGCCCGGGTCTTCGTGGTCGAGGGGGCGACCCACTTCGGCCACCGCACCCACCCCGAGGGGTTCGCCCGGTTCGTCCGGGCCGTGATCGGACTGCTCCCGGCCGGCTGAGGCCGGGCGCGCGACGCGGCTAGGAGCCGACCGCCACCGGGAGGTCGATGCCGGCGTGGCGCAGGAAGGAGAGCTTCTTCGCCAGGGCGTGGTGCCATGCGGCCATCTCCAGCTCGAAGTGCGAGCGGTCGCCTTCCTCACAGGCGTGCTCGAGCTCGTCGAACGCAGCGTCCTCGGCGTCGAGCAACTCGCGGTACTTCAAGAAGAAGTGGTCGTCGATCGGCAGTGCCACGCGGGTCCTCCCCTTGTCTGGCCCGCCCGGTGCGGGCCGCTCCGATCCGACACTACCGCCGCGGTCCCGTCACCCGCCGGGCCGGGACGGCCCCGGTCGGCTCAGCGGGTCCGCCGCCGGGACGGGCTCGTCTCCTGGGCCGGCATGGCGTTCACGGTCGGTGGCGGGTAGGGGACGCCCAGGTCCTCGGTCCCGGCCAGGGCGTTGATCACGGCCTGCTCGGCCACGCTCGTGTCCCCGAGCGAGGTGGCCGGGAGGGCCGGCACGGTGGGGTCGGGGCTGGCGAGCGGCAGGGCCGAGGTGAGGTCCCCGGTCACGCTGCGCCGCCAGGAGGTGAGGTTGGGCACCGCCACGCCGAAGCGGGTCTCGAGGAACCGCAGGGTGGAGGTGTGGTCGAACGTGTCCGAGCAGAACCAGCCGCCCCGGCTGAACGGGGAGACCACCAGGCAGGGGACCCGGAACCCGAGCCCGACCGGGCCGGCGATGCCGCCGGCGGCCGCCGGGAGCGGCGAGGCGGTGAGGTACTCGCCGGCCGTCCCGGCCGGCGCGGTGGGCGGAGGCACGTGGTCGAAGAACCCGCCGTTCTCGTCGTAGGTGATGAACAGGACCGTCCGGGCCCACACGTCGGGGTTCGAGACGAGGGTGGCCAGCACCTGGCTCGAGAGGTACTCGCCGTACTCGGGCGGGGCGGCCGGGTGCTCACACTCGGCAAGCGGGGGGATGATCCAGCTCACCGACGGCAGGTTCCCGGTGGCGACGTCGGCAGCGAAGTCGGTCGGGTAGACCGGCGCGATCCCGTTCTGCACCAGCTGCGGCTTGGCCGACGCCCCGAAGTACTGCGAGAAGTAGGGGAAGGGGCTCAGCTCGAGCAATGCGGTCGGGTCGTGGTAGACCTTCCAGCTCACCCCGGCGGCCGACAGTCGCTCGGGCATCGTCTCCCAGCTGAGCGTGCCGTACTCCGACGCCCGGTTGGTGAAGGTCTCCACCACCGGGCCGCCGGCCACCCCGGCCGGGTCGAGGGTGGCCGACACCGACATGAGGCGGTTCGGGTCGGTCGGGCCGAGCACCGAGCAGAAGTACGAGTCGCAGATGCAGAACGCATCGGCCAGCGCGTAGTAGAAGGCGAGGTCGTCGCGCGTGTAGTAGCCCATGGTGACGAACCCGTTGGTGGCGCCGTCGGCGACGATGTGGGTGCGCACGAAGGCGTCCATCGCGCCGCCGCCCCAGCTCTCATGCTGGGGCCCCCACGAGTGGGTGATGTCGTTGGTGGTCTCGCCGTCCACGAGCGGCGGATCGCTCACGAGGTGGAACGGCTGCAAGTAGCCGGAGGGGTCGACCCCGGTGCCCGGGGCGTAGCCGAACTGGTCGAAGATCGGGTAACGCGCGCCGTTGACCTTCTCGGAGATGGCCCGGCGGTCCGAGAACCCGGCCACCCCCGACAGGGTGCCGAAGTAGTGGTCGAACGAGCGGTTCTCCTGCATGAGGATCACGACGTGTTCGATCTCGCCGATCCCCCGGGCGGTGGACGGGGTGACGGCCGCGGCCGCCTCGATCACCCGCCCGGCACCGAGGGACAGCGCCATCCCCGCCGCCGCGGAGGTCCCCGCGGTCAGGAACGTGCGGCGGGAGATGCGCCGCTCGAACGGCGAGGTCCCCGTCGCCTTCTCCTCCTCCATCGATCCTCCTGTCTTCGAGCCCGTCGGGCTCGTTGCGGAGGGAACGACCGCACACCGGCGGTCTGGCGGAATTTCGGCGATCCCAGCACGGCGACACCGGGGCGTCACCAAGGTGTCGCCGGGGCGCCACCGACCCCGCCGCTGCACCGGGGCCGCCGAGCGGGCCGTTGCTACGCTCGGCCGCCCGATGCCGCCACGCTCGGACCCCGACGACGAGACGGTCGAGATCCCGACCGTGGTCGGGGTCCTCACACTGCCCCGCCACGACCTGTTCATCACCCCCGCCCTCGCGGCTGGGGGGATCTGGGAGTGGAGGGAGACCCGGTACGTGGCCGCCACGCTCCGGCCGGGCCAGACGTTCGTCGACGTCGGCGCCCACGTCGGGTACTACAGCGTGCTGGCCACGATCGTCGTGGGCGCCGAGGGCAGGGTGATCGCCTTCGAGCCCGAGCCCCGGAACCTCGCCATGCTCCGCCAGAACCTGGCCCGGACCGGCCATCCGGGCGTGACGATCATCCCGGCCGCCGCCACCGACCGACCCGGGCGGATGGCGCTCCAGCTCGACGAGGAGAACCGGGGCGGCCACTACCTCGTCGAGCGCGGCGAGGCGGAGACCGAGGTCGACTGCGTGCGGCCGGACGACGTGCTCCCCGAGCGGGTGGATTTCGTGAAGATCGACGCGCAGGGTTTCGACCACGACGTGGTGGCGGGACTCGAGCGGACGATCGCCGCCAACCCGGACATCACGATCATGGTCGAGCTCTCACGCGGCGAGCTCAAGCGTCGCCACCTCAAGGAGGAGTCGGTGCTCGACTCCTACGTCGAGCGCGGGTTCAGCCTCGGGCTGTTCGATGCCGAGGGCGCGATCCGGACGTTCAGTGCGGAGACCGTGGCCAACCTGCATCGATCCAGGGCGATCGTCTCGGACATCAACCTCGTCCTGCGCCGCGTCGCGCCACCGCCTCCGCTCACCCACCGGCCGGCGAGGGTCGAAGGGCTGGCGGCCTGGGCCACCGAGGCCGGCGGCGCGACGGTGTACCGCCCGAACGCCGGCGAGGCCTGCCAGCTCGACGCAGCGGCGGCCGCGGTGCTCGAGCTGTGCACGGGCGACCACGACGTGGACGAGATCGTCTCGCTCCTCGGCCGGGCCGGCCCCGGGCCGGGCCCGACCCGCGCCGAGGTCGCCGAGCAGCTCGAGGTGCTCCACACCGCGGGGCTCATCGTCTGAGCGCGGGCGGCCCGGGGTGCCCCTCCGCTACGGACCCGCGATCCCCGAGTAGCCGAACGAGCAGCCGAGACCGAACTGGTCGTAGGCCCACCATTGCCCTTCGAGATGCCGCAGGCAGATGCCGAAGAGGGAGCGGGGCTCGCGGAACGGGTCGAACGTCAGATAGAGCAGCCCCCGACCGGCGAGGCCGCCCCGCGAGGTCGTGGCGCCGCCGAACTCGACGAAACGGTGTCCTCCGAAGGCGAAGACGCACACGTCCTCCGCCGACATCAGTGATCCGACGGTCGAGAGGTCCCGCCCGTTCGACTCGCACCCCGTCGCCGGCCGGGCGAGAAGGCGCTCGGCGAGCTGGGTCGCGGCGGGGTCGCCCGAGATCTTCGCCGGCAGGGTGAGCGACCAGCCGACGAAACCGGTGAAGACGGTCATCGCGAGGACCACCAGGCTGGGCGTGAGCCACCGTCGGGCGGCGCCGCGGGTCGGTCCACCCAGACGATCAGCCTCGAAGTACAACGCGAGGACGGCGAGCAGGCCCACGCAGGCGACCAGGACGGGGGCGAGCCAGAGGGGCCGGTCGACGGAGGGGACCGTCCAGGCGAGCGCGGCCTGGGCCTCGAAGGCGACGACGACGACCACCGGGGCGACCCAACGGCGCCGGCCCCGGGTCGCCGGCCCCGCGTCGACGACGCCGGTCACCCGCCCGACACTCCGGGCGGGCGGGGTTCAGTAGGAGGTGTCAGCGTGGAGCTCGGCCATCCGCGCCGACGCGGCGGCCAGGATGCCCTGGCCGGCCACGAGCACGTGCAGGTCTCCGCGGACGTGCACCCGGCCGGTCCCGAGGGCGGCGGCCGCGTCGAGCTCGCCCTTGGAGAGGGCGGCGGCGTCCTCGTAGGAGAGCGAGACGACCACGTCGGCCCGGCTCTCGTCGCCGTCCTCGCACTGCGCGAGGGTCACCGCGCCTTCGTCGACGAAGAGCCCGACCCGGAGCGGACCGGCCGACTCCGGCCGGTCCGGCACCCCGGCCACGTGCTCTTCGACACAGAACCGCCCGCCCTGGGCCCGCACCCCGCCGTCGGCGAGCGCGCCCAGGTCGACGCCCTGGAGCGCGCCGTTGAACGCGGCGATCCATTCGGGCGAGAGGAAGCGCGCCACCGGCGGTGTCTCAGCGGCCGTGGGAGGCGGCCTCGCCGGGCGAGGCCTTCTGGCGCCGCAGGATCTTGCGGCCGAGCCACGCCACCGGGTCGTAGCTGGCGTCCACCACCCGCTCTTTCATCGGGATGATGGCGTTGTCGGTGATCTTGATGTGCTCGGGGCAGACCTCGGTGCAGCACTTGGTGATGTTGCACATCCCGAGCCCGCCCTGTTGGCGCACGAGCTCGCGTCGGTCGTTCGTGTCGAGCGGGTGCATCTCGAGCTCCGCGAAGCGGATGAAGAAGCGCGGCCCGGCGTAGCGGGTCTTGTTCTCCTCGTGGTCCCGGATCACGTGGCAGACGTCCTGGCACATGAAGCACTCGATGCACTTGCGGAACTCCTGGCCCCGCTCGATGTCGATCTGGGCCATGCGGTAGCCCTCCGCGGGCCGCGGCGGCGGCGCGAACGCGGGGACGTGCTTGGCCACCTCGAAGTTGAACGAGACGTCGCTGACGAGGTCCCGGATGATCGGGAACGCCCGCATGGGGGCCACGGTGATCGGGCCCTCGGGGAGCTGGTCCATCCGGGTCATGCACATGAGCCCGGGCTTGCCGTTGATCTCGGCCGAGCACGAGCCGCATTTGCCGGCCTTGCAGTTCCAGCGGACGGCGAGATCGTTGGCTTGGTCAGCCTGGATATTATGCACCGCGTCCAGCACCACCATGCCTTCGGAAATCTCCGTGTTGTAGTCGTGGAATTTGCCGCCGGTGCGCTCTCCACGCCAGATCCGAAATGTTGCCGTGCTCATTTCATCTCCTCGATTATGCGCCGCTGCTCGTCGGTTAACGGCGGCACCGGATCGCGCAGCACCAGCATTTCGCCATGTTCGTCCTGGCGAACCGCGAACTGGAACGTTCCGTAGGTTGGATCCTTGTCCGGATAATCGTCGCGGAAGTGCGCGCCGCGGCTCTCTTTGCGCTCCAACGCGGCACGAGCGATCGCCTCGGAAACGGTCAGCAGGTTGTTGAGATCCAACGCCGTATGCCAGCCAGGATTGTACTCGCGATTTCCGCCCACCGATACTGCTTTCGCCCGCTCGCGCAGCTTCAAAATTTTATCCAGAGCCTGTTCCATCTCGTCATGACGGCGGACGATTCCGACCAGCCTCTGCATGAAATCCTGCAGCTCGTGCTGCACCTGATAAGGGCTCTCGCCGCTGCGCCCGAAGGGCTCGAGCGACTGGCGCGCCACTTCGTCCACTTGCTGCATGTCGATGGATCCGGCTCCATGCTCCTTGGCAAATTTGGCGGCATGCTCGCCGGCGCGCTTTCCGAAAACGATAAGGTCGGAAAGCGAATTACCGCCCAGGCGATTAGCCCCGTGAAGACCCGCGCCGCATTCGCCGGCCGCGAACAGGCCCGCGACGTCGGACATCTGCGTCACGGGATCGACCCGGACGCCGCCCATCATGTAATGCGTGGTGGGTCCGATTTCCATCGGCTCCTTGGTGATGTCCAGATCCCCGAGCTGCTTGAACTGGTGGTACATGCTGGGTAGCTTTTTCTTGATGTGCTCGGCCGCGTTCGGAAGTTTTTCCTTGATCCACGATATGTCCAGGAAAACTCCGCCGTGCGGACTGCCCCGGCCTTCGCGAAGTTCGCGCGCGATGCAGCGGGCAACGTGGTCGCGAGTCAGCAGCTCGGGCGGCCGGCGGGCGTTCCGGTCGCCTTGCGTGTACCTCCAACCTTCTTCCGGATTGTCCGCGGTCTGGTTTTTATAGTTGGCCGGAATATCGTCGAACATGAAACGCTTGCCCAGACTGTTGACCAGGATTCCGCCTTCGCCGCGTACGCCCTCGGTCACAAGAAGGCCGCGAACGCTGGGTGGCCAGATCATTCCCGTCGGATGGAACTGCACGAACTCCATCCCCAGCAGAGTAGCGCCGGCATGATAAGCCAGCGAATGGCCGTCGCCGGTGTACTCCCAACTGTTGCTCGTTATCTTATAAGCGCGGCCGATGCCTCCGGTGGCCAGCACAACCGTCTTAGCGTGAAAAAGCTTGTAGCGGCCCCGCTCGCGCTCGTATCCGAAAGCGCCCACCACGCGGCCCGCGTTCACCAGCAGCGTGATCATGGTGGTTTCCATGTGGAAATCGATGCCCTGATGGATGCCATGATCCTGCAAGGTGCGGATCATTTCGAGTCCCGTGCGGTCGCCCACGTGCGCCAGGCGCGGGTAGCGGTGCCCCCCGAAATTGCGCTGCAGAATGCGGCCGTCTTTGGTGCGATCGAAAAGCGCGCCCCAGGCTTCCAGCTCCCGCACCCGGGCCGGTGCTTCTTTGGCATGCAATTCGGCCATGCGGGGATCGTTCAAATATTGGCCTCCGCGCATGGTGTCGGCGAAATGCACGCGCCAGTTGTCGCGGTCGTCCACCTGACCCATGGCCGCGGCCACGCCGCCTTCGGCCATCACGGTGTGCGCTTTGCCTAGCAGAGATTTGCTGACTACCCCGACTTTGACGCCGGCCGCCGACGCCTCGATGGCCGCGCGCAACCCGGCGCCGCCCGCGCCAATCACTAACACATCATGTTCGAAGGTTTGATATTCCGCCATCAGAAGAATCTCCAATCTGTCCAGATGTGCATCGCGCACAATCGTATGTACAGATCGGAGAATCCCACCCAAAACAGACTGAGCCACGCGAACAGCATGTGCCGCCGGTTCAGGCAACTGACGCAATCGTAGGCCTTCTTGCGAGCCGGATGCCGCGAAAGCCGATCAAAGAGGCCGCCAACCAAGTGGCGCAGCGAATGACAACCCAGCGTGTAACTCCCCAGCAGAGTCACGTTCACGAGAAGCACCAGCGTGCCTACGCCAATTCCGAATCCGTCAGGGAATTGCGTCGCTTTGTAGACATCGTAGGCAAGCAGCAGTAAGAAAATGAGCGCCAGGTACATAAAGTAGCGATGCACGTTCTGCACGATCAGTGGGAAGTAGCGCTCGCCGAGGTATTTCTTGCGAGGCTCACCGACGGTGCAGTTGGGTGGATCGGCCCAGAATGCTTTGTAGTACGCGCCCCGATAGTAGTAGCAAGTCAGGCGAAAGCCGCCGGGCGCCCACAGGATCAGCATGGCAGCGGTCACAAAGCTCGGCAACCATACGGGCATCGCACCGCACCAGGCATCTTCGCCAGGCTGCCCGAACAGCAACGGCGCATACATCGGCGAAAGATAGGGGCCGGAAATATAATCCTTGCCCTGAAATGCCGCCCAGGTAGAGTAGATGATAAAACTGCCCAGACCCAGGAATGTAAGAAGCGGGTACACCCACCACGCATCGGGCCGCGCAGTCTGCCCAAAGCGGCCGCGCTCCACGGGAACATCAAAGCTTGACATTGTCTCGGAATCGTCAGGCTAGCGAAAATGTTCGCGCGACGTCAAGCCAAGAGCCGGGTATACGATGGTTAGATAAGGTGCCTAAGCCCAAGAAGTTCGATCAGAAGAAAGGAGTCCGGAGGCTGGCGCGGGAGCGCGTCGGCGCTGTACCGGCTCCGCGCGTGATCGAACCCAAGACACGGCGCAAAAAACCGAAACACGCCAAGTCCCCCGAGGCCGAAGAGCTTGACGCCTGATCACGACCCCGAGTCCGAGCCCGAGCACTCCGGGCCAAAGCTCTGGGTCGCCTTCACGTGTTACCTGGCGATCGCTCTGCTGGCGTGGCTCACTCTGGATGGAAGATTCCTGTGGGTGGTCTGGATATTCCTCGCGGGCCTAGCAGTAAAGACTTACTTAGCCAAATTACAAAAACCCTAGTCCCTCAAGCTGCTACTGATTCAACCGATAAAGGAAGAAGAAGCAGTAGCCGGCTAACGTTTCATTTTGGAACGTGCGTACCAATTCGGAATGCGCGGCATGGTTCATTCGTTCCAGAACGAAATTCCGATCGGCGAGTAGGACCTTAGTACCTGCGCTTGATCTTCCTGTCTTAGCCAACCCGACCGAGGAGCCATCTTGTTGAGGCTCGGCAACTACGAGGAACGGTCCTAGAGAAAAGTCCTCAAGCCAAGCGAGCCATTCTCTCTTAGTCCTCGACTGGCGACCGGCTTGCACTTAGAGGGGCGTCGGCCGAGCAAGGCCACAGGAAATCAAAAAGCATGAGGGGAACCACGATGAAGACTAAGAACGCTCCGAGCCAAGCCACTAAGATCGCCAGGCGCGACCGCATCGTCCTGGAGCATCTTCCGTTGGTGAAAGCCATCGCCGTGCGGGTGCATGAGAATCTGCCGGTGCACGTGGATCTGGACGACCTGGTTCACGCCGGCGTTCTCGGTCTGTTCGACGCAGCGAGTAAGTTCAACCCCGAAAAGCAAGTAGCCTTTTCAAGCTACGCCAAGCACCGCATCAA
>Ga0209415_10003199_pt1 | contig 30431 bp, 26 predicted proteins | sample PeaSoiSIISIP2007_FD_187696 | JGI IMG/M metagenome (GOLD analysis project Ga0209415, IMG submission 187696) | Peat soil microbial communities from Weissenstadt, Germany - SII-SIP-2007 (SPAdes) (version 2) | ecosystem: Environmental > Terrestrial > Soil > Wetlands > Peat | place: Germany... | reverse complement strand
GCGCGGCCAAGATGGTCATCCTCGACGTGGACCACCCCGACATCGAGGAGTTCATCTGGTGCAAGGCCCACGAGGAGCAGAAGGCCCGCGTGCTGCGCGACGCCGGCTTCGACATGGACCTCGACGGCAAGGACATCCACTCGATCCAGTACCAGAACGCCAACAACTCCGTGCGCGTCTCCGACGAGTTCATGGAGGCGGTCCTGGCCGACGGCGACTGGAACCTCACCGCGCGCGGCGACGGGCGCGTCATCTCAACGGTCAAGGCCCGCGAGATCTGGCGCGAGATCGCCCTGGCCGCGTGGGAGTGCGCCGACCCCGGCCTGCAGTTCGACACCACGATCAACCGCTGGCACACCTCGTCGGTCACGTCGCGCATCAACGGATCCAACCCGTGCTCGGAGTACATGCACATCGACAACTCGGCGTGCAACCTGGCCAGCCTGAACCTGCTGAAGTTCCTGGCCAGCGACGGGCGCTTCGAGGTCGACGCCTTCAAGGCGGCGATCGAGGTCGTCTTCACCGCCCAGGAGATCATCGTGGGCGCGGCCGACTACCCGACCGAGAAGATCGCGGAGAACTCTCGCCGGTTCCGCCAGCTGGGCCTGGGCTACGCCAACCTCGGCGCCCTGCTCATGGCGTCGGGCCTCGCCTACGACTCGGACGCGGGCCGCGCCTGGGCCGCGGCGATCACCGCCCTGATGACCGGTCACGCCTACGCCACGAGCGCGCGCACCGCGGGTCGCATGGGTCCCCACGAGGGCTACGCGGAGAACGCGGGGCCGATGATCAACGTGCTCAAGATGCACCGCGACGCCGCCCACCAGATCGACGAATCGCTGGCCCCGGCCGAGATCCTCGAGGCGGCCCGCCAGTCCTGGGAGGACGCAGTCGAGCTCGGCCAGCGCCACGGCGTGCGCAACGCCCAGGCCTCGGTGCTGGCTCCCACGGGCACCATCGGGCTGCTGATGGACTGCGACACGACCGGCATCGAGCCGGACCTCGGGCTCGTCAAGTTCAAGAAGCTGGTGGGCGGCGGCAACATGTCGATCGTCAACCAGACGGTGCCGCGCGCCCTGCACATGCTCGGCTACAGCGAGGAGCAGATCGCCGTGATCGAGGCATACATCGACGAGCACAAGTCGATCGTGGGCGCCCCGGGGCTCGACCCGGCGCACCTGTCGATCTTCGCCTGCTCGATGGGCGACAACACGATCCACTACCGCGGGCACGTGCGGATGATGGGGGCGGTCCAGCCCTTCATCTCGGGCGCGATCTCCAAGACGGTCAACATGCCCGAGGACGTCACCGTCGAAGAGGTCGAGCAGCTTCACCTCGAGGCCTGGCGCCTGGGCGTGAAGGCCGTCGCCATCTACCGCGACAACTGCAAGGTCGGCCAGCCGTTGTCGACGGCCAAGCGCGGCGAGACCTACTCCGGCCAGAGCGCGGAGGTCGCCGCCGACGCCCTGTCGGCCGAGCTCTTCGCCAAGATTCATCGCCTCGAGGCCGCCCTGGAGCTCGCCAAGACCGAGGGGTCGCACGTGGTGGTGGGCGCGGTGCGCGAGCGCCTGCCGCGCCGGCGCGTCTCGACGACCTTCGCGTTCCGCGTCGCGGACTGCGAGGGCTACGTCACGGTGGGCGAGTACGAGGACGGTCGTCCGGGTGAGGTCTTCATCAAGGTCTCCAAGCAGGGCTCGACGCTGGCGGGGATCATGGACGCCTTCTCGATCTCGATCAGCCTCGGTCTCCAGCACGGCGTGCCGCTGGCGACCTACGTGCGCAAGTTCGCCAACATGAAGTTCGAGCCCTCCGGCATGACCGACGACGCGGACCTGCGCATCGCGACGTCGCTGGTGGACTACATCTTCCGGCGCCTGGCGCTGGACTACCTGAGCTACACCGAGCGCGAGGAGCTCGGCGTGCTCTCGACCAACGAGCGACTCCAGCCCACGTTGCCCGAGGTCGCCGAGCAGGCGACGCCGACCATGGGCGCGGACATCCAGTCGACGTTGATCGACGTGGGAGAAAAGCCCCGCGCATCGGTGTCCGGAGGGCCGATCAGCCGGGCCGAGCAGCGCGACGCACCGATGTGCTACCAGTGCGGCAACGCGATGCAACGCGCTGGGTCCTGCTATGTCTGTTCGAGCTGCGGGGCGACGAGCGGCTGCTCCTGATGTGGTGACTCCCCGCGAGACGCTCGCAGTGATCCACGTGACGTGACCGACTGCGCGACGTCACGCGACCGTTTTCACGAGGTGGCGTGCCCGCGCTCGACGAGCGGCGTCCAGGCGCCCTTCCCCTGTGGGCGGGCACCCGCGCCCGCGAGTTCCGGCGTTGGCGCGGGGCACCGCCCGAGTCCCCAGGGCCCCGCCCAGCGCTCCGGGCTGCGTCCCTGCATTCTCGGAAGCCTGAGCGGCCGCGTCCTGGAGCGGATCGCTAGAGCCCCGTCGGGTAGGTCTCGGGCGGCTCGCCGCGGTCCCACAATGACGTCAGCTCGAGCGGCTCGAGGGCCCGTGTGTGGTCGAGGTGGATCACGACGTCGAACTGGCGTGACAGGTCGGCCGCGAAGTAGTGGCTCTGCAGTTCGGTCTCGGGACGGTAGATGACGCCGATGGCGCGTTCCAAGCGCACCCGGGAGAGGTCCTCGTCATGGCAGAGCCCTCCGGTCGCCACCCAGTAACGGGGCAGCGCCACGCTGTGCAGCATCGCCTCGTGGCTGTCGGGTCTCGCCGGGCGCACCCGCTTGCGCTCGGTCGGCCCACCCCAGTCCGACGCCGCGGTCACGTGGCCCGAGAAGGTGCTAAAGCCGATCAGTACCGCGTCGTCGCCATAGCGCTCGCGGGCCAGCTGGCCGATGTTGACCTCCCTACGCGCGCCCATCGAGGTGGCCCGCGCGTCGCCCACGTGCGAGTTGTGAGCCCACACGACCACCTTGGCCGGCGCGCAGCGCTCATTGAGGTGCGTGATCAACGAATCGAGCGTGCGGGCCATGTGCCGGTCGCGCAAATTCCACGAGGAGACGCCGGCGCGGTACATCTGGCGGTAGTACTCCTCCGCGTCGTGGACCAGTCTCGCGTTCTGCTCGGCGCAGAACTGCTCGTCCTCGGCGTCCATGCCGTCTCGGCGTAGGTAGAGTTCGGACCGCGCGCGCAGCTCGACCAGCTGGGCCACGACTGCGTCCTCGCACGGGTCGGCGGCTCCGGCGGCGAGCGCGTACCCGTACTCCTGACCCTCGGCGCCGACGTGGTCAAAGCACGAGTAGCGCCGGCGGGCCCGGGTCGCCTCGTCGGGGTCCACGCGCTCGAGGTAGCCGACGACCTCCTCGATCGAGGCCCGCAGGCTGTAGAGGTCGAGGCCGTAGAAGCGGGCCTTGGACGTCGGGTCGGGCCTCGTGTCGTTGTGCGCCCGGAGCCACTCGACGAACGCGCGCACCTCCTGGTTGCGCCACATCCAGGTAGGGAAGCGCCGGAAGCTCCCCAGGGCGGCGTCGGCGTCGGCGTCGTCCGCGACCCCGGAGACGTACCGGTTGACGCGATAGGCGTCGGGCCAGTCGCCCTCGACGGCCACCGCGTTGAAGCCGCACTCCTCGATCAAGCGACGCGTGATGCGCGCGCGCTCGTTGTAGAAGTCGTGCGAACCGTGGCTCGCCTCTCCAATGAGGACCAGCCGACGCCCGCCCACCAGTTCCACGAGCCCGTCGTAGTCGCCGCGCGACCCCGTCAGCGGGCGGGCGAGGCGCGACAGGGTCTCCACTGAGCGGTCGGCCAGTAGGTCGGACGTCACGGGCCAACCATCGCTCGAGAGCCCACCCGCGGCCAGTGCCAAACGTCATTACGTTCACGCCCGCCGCACCGGCCCGTCCCGCTCGAGAGCCTGGTCCGCGATGACAGATGACCTCGAGTCACTCGTCCGGGCCCGCAGTGTCACCTCGAGCGGGTTCGCACCCGAAATCGGCGGCGAGGGGGCGCCATCGATAACGTCGCCTCGTGGAGGTATCGCCGCGGCTGGTCGACGTCGGGTTCCGGTCGCTCAACGCGGTGCACCGCACGCTCGTGCGCGCGAGCGCCGGGCGACTCGGGAGTCGCGCCTTCGGCATGGAGATGATCGAGCTGGTGACCGTGGGGCGGCGCAGCGGACGACCGCACGCCACCATGCTGAGCGTGCCCGTCATCGAAGGAGACGTCCTCGTGCTGGTCGCGTCCAAGGGTGGTGACCACCGCGACCCGGACTGGTTAAAGAACCTCGTCGCCACTCCCCGGATCGAGGTGTCGTGGCGCGGGCAGCGCCACCACATGCTCGCGCGCCTCGCGACACCCGATGAGGCCGCGCGGCTCTGGCCCGAGGTGGTCGCGAGGTACCGCTACTACGACAACTACCGGCGCCGCGCGGCGCGCGTCATTCCACTCGTGATCTGCACGCCGAGCGAGCCGCACGAGTGAGTCGCGTCGGGACCACCTCTGATACTCGGGTCGTCGGGCGGGCAGACGGCGTGACCACGCTACTGCGCAGCGCGGCCACTACCAGCTGGCGCAGCCGTTCTGATCGGGGACCCACCCATGGGTCACCCGCATGCCGATGAGGATTTGCTGATCCGGCGTCGCTTGGCCCGCGAGACGCGCGTAGTGCCCGCCGCCGAAGGCGGACCAGGTGGCGTTCGAGAACCCGATCCCCGAGAACACCGGTCCCGTCATCGCCCAGTTCCCGCCCACCTCGCAGTTGGCGACGTTTTGCCACTCGGCTCGCAGCTCGCCCACGGTGACGCCCATGGACCGGGCCGCCACGACCAGTCCGAGTTCGGTGGGTGAGGCCGGCACGCTGCGCTGATGTACGAGGCGCAGGACCCCCATGTGCGATGCGTCGTACGAGGTGATCAGGGCTGCCGGCACGGGGCTCCCAGCGCCGTCGAGGGCGTGGATCGTCAGCGGGGCGGTGAACGGGGTGATCGTCGCGGACAGCGATAACAGCAGCTTCAGCGGCTTTCGTCGCAAAATGCTCTCCTCCTTGGACGCCCTCCCCAGATCGCCTCGACCCTGGGGATCGGAGGCGCCCGCTACGAGGCCCGGCGAGTTCATACGGACCCTCACGCGGTGGCGTGGTTTGGTTGGTCACATGCTCCACATGGCTGTGGCGTGACGCCAGGGCAGTCGTAACTGCCGTTGTCCACGCTAGGGGACCAGCGCCGGGTTCCCGGCCCCGGCGACTCCAGCAAATTGGCTTTTTCTCGGCTCTCACCAGGGAGTATCAATTCTCCTTTTCGACAGATTCGGGGGCCGAATTGGCGGAAAACCCGCAAATCTTCACTCTGGGACCACTTTGGTCGAAGGGACCGGACACTCACGCTCGCGCGAGGTCGGAGAGTCGACCGGGACGACGCGGCGATCGCGAGGGACCTTCCGTGGCCCGAAAGCACTCGTGGCGCACCATTCGCCCGTCTGTCCCGCGTGAACCGGTGCGGGCGTCCCTCGAGTCGGCCCTCGACGACTCCTCGACCGAGATGGCGCGCGGGCGAACGTCGCCGAGTGCTCGTCAGCGCTGCTCCGCGCGAGGGTCGGCCACGTGGCGCCCCATAGTCGTTGCGCGCGAGTTGTCGTCGGGCTGCGCTGGCATCGCAGAACCGTCGTTTCAGGGGACGCCGATGATATAAAGGGGACGTCTCACAGCGGGTGCTCGAGATGTGACGCGCCCGCGACACCGAGTTCAGCTCGGCGCCGCGGCGTCCTGTCGAGATGCGGTGACGGTCGGTCGAACTATGAGGGGGATCAATGGCGGCGATGGACATCAGCAAGTTGGACACGATGGATCGGATTGTGGCGGGGGCCAGCGTGGTGGCGCTCATCGCGCTGTTCTTGCCCTGGTACGGGTGGTCCGACTCGCTCTACAGCGTCTCGGTGAGCGGCTTCAGCTCCGGATTCTGGGGCTGGCTCGGAGCGCTCCTGATCGTCGCCGCCGGGGTCTACTTGGTGATGCTGCGCACGGGTTCCAACATGCCCAAGACCTCGATCGGGCCGGGCGTGCTCGTGCTGGGCCTCTCGGCGGTCGGCACCCTGTTCGTGGTCATCCGCTGGGTGACGCTGCCGCGCGGCAGCTACGGCGCGGGCGGGATCTCGTCGTTCAGCTACGGGCCGCGGATCGGGATCATCCTCGCGGTGATCGCCGGCGTCGTCCAGGTGGTCATCTCGTTCCGGCTCTTCAAGCGTTCCGGCGAGGCGATGCCCTGGGCCAAGTAGCCCCCGGGGCCCGGGCCCCGCTCAGCCTCAGCGCAGATCGTCGATGACGAAGGCGTCGTCGCGCCCGTAGCCCAGGTCGTCGGGGCGGTTCATGCGTATCCCCAGCAAGCCGGTGCGAAAGCCGCGCTCGAGCATCTCGCGGTAGGCGCGGCGCCGGGCGGTGTCGACGCCCGCGACGACCAGACGAGAGCCTCGCGCGACGGCCAGGGACTCGACCGCGTCCAGCAGGCGCGCGAAGTGGTCGGGCGCGGCCGGACCGGAACGGGCGGCGGCGAACTTCACGTAGCAGGCGCCCGCGTCAGCCTCACCGCCGCCCACGTGGCAGACCGCGACGCCGGCGACACCCTCGTCGTCGTCGATGATCACCGTCTCACCAAAGCGGAGCTCCAGTACCGCGCGGATCTCGCTGGATACGTCCAGACCGGCGAAGACACGATCGGTTGTGCGCGCGCAGTCGGCGAGCGCCGTCGCGCGGTCCGCGTCGTTCATCTCCGAGACGTGTCGAGCCGTGACGTCGGGCGACGTCGAGCCGACGGGGCGGGTCATGATCCCGGTCAGGTAGTGGGGCCAGTAGCCGAAGCGCTGGTAGAGCCCGACGTGCTTGGCGCTCTGCGAGAACGTGAAGAGCGACGTCAGGACCGCGCCGCTGGCGTCGAAGAGCTCGACGACCGGATCGAGCAGTCGGCGCGCGACGCCGCGGTCCCACAGGTCCGAACGCACCGACAGCGGCCCGAAGAAGCCGAAGCTACCCCAGAGGGTCGCGTGGACCGATCCCACCACCTCGTCGTCGATGGTCGCCACGAATGCGGTCCGCGGGCTGGCCGCGAAGCGCGAGCGCACGTAATCAGCGGCGCCGAAGGTGGCGTCGGGATCGGGCAGTCCCAGGTAGACGCCGAAGGCCCGGCGCAGGATGCGATCGGCGACGTCGAGGTCGTCGCTGGTCATCGGCCGCACGACGAGTCGACTCACGTCCGCATTGGCTGACGCGTCCTCAAACACGTCCATCTCCTTCGACCTCGGCCTGAGGCGAGGGTAGCCGCGGTCGGCGGGCGGGCCGATGACGTGGCGGCAAAAACCCTTGCATTAAGCCTTGATTGAATTATGACTAAGTAGATAAGATTAATCGTCATTCACCGCTCGACCGGGAGGGGCGACCGCCACGTGACCGACACTCGCAGCGAACTGACCGTCGAGGAGGGGATCAAGGCGGCCAGCGACCACCTGCGCGGCGACCTCGCGGCCCAGCTCGCCTCCGCGTCACCGGACGTGGACGCACCCTCCGAGCACCTGCTCAAGTTCCACGGCGTCTACGCCCAGGACCACCGCGACGTTCGCCGCGAGAGGGCGCTGGCGAAGCTGCCCCTCGAGTACATCTACATGATCCGCGTGGCCACGCCGGGCGGTCGGCTCACCCCAGACCAGTGGCGGGCCCTCGACGAGGTCGCGTCCACGCTGGCCGACGGGTCGATCCGGCTCACGACCCGTCAGGCCGTGCAGTTCCACGGCGTGGCCAAGCACGGCCTGCGGGCGTTGGCCCGGGCCCTCGACGCGGCGCTGATGACCTCGTTCGGGGGGTGCGGGGACGTCGTGCGCAACACGGTGATGTGCCCGGACCTGACCAGTGATCCCTACTCGCACCTCTCGGGAACCGCGGAGCGCGTCGCTCGGACTTTCAAGGCGCGCACCAGCGCCCACTGGGAGATCTTCGTGGAGGGCGAGCGCGTCGCGCAACGAGCCGCCGAGCCCGAGCACGACTTCTACGGGGCCACGTATCTGCCGCGCAAGTTCAAGATCGCCCTCGCGCACCCCGACGAGAACTGCGTGGACGTCCTGGCCCAGGACATCGGCCTGATCCCCGCGTCGCACCCGGAGTTGGGCGAGGGATTCACCGTCGTGGTGGGTGGCGGCCTCGGGCGCTCCTACGCGCAGGCGGACACCTTCGCCCGATTGGCCGACCCCTTCACCTTCGTCACCGACGCCGAGCTCGACGACCTCATCCGCGCGGTGCTCGCGACCTACCGCGACCTGGGCGACCGGACCAACCGGCGCCGGGCGCGCATGAAGTACATCGTCGCCGACGCGGGCCTGGCCGCGTTTCGCGGCGAGGTCGAGCACCGTTACGGGAGGCCCGTGCGCGAACCGATCGCGCTGGTCATCGGAGCCGGCGACGACCACCTCGGCTGGCGCGCCGTCGGCGACGGCACGTGGCGCCTGGGCGTGCGCGTGGGCGCGGGTCGCGTGCGCGACGAGTCCGAGGGACGCGGACTTCGCAGCGCGATGCGCGAGGTCGCCCTGCACCACGACGTGACGTTTTTCATCACCGCCCAGCAGGACCTGGTGGTCGCGGGCATCACCGACGCCGCGCGCGCCGACGTCGACGCCGTACTCGCGGGTCACGGCGTGCGCCCGGTCGAAGCGCTGGGCGCCGTGGAGCGCTCCGCCCTGGCCTGCCCGGCCCTGCCCACGTGCGGTCAAGCGCTGGCCGAGGCCGAGCGGCGCCTGCCCGACGTGGTCGGCGCGGTCCAGGAGGCCCTCGACGCGCGCGGCATGGCGCGTCGTCCACTCCAGCTGCGCATGACCGGGTGCCCCAACGGCTGCGCGCGCCCCGCCGTGGCCGAGGTCGGCGTGGTGGGACGCACCAAGAACACGTACGACCTCTACCTGGGCGGGGGGCCGCGCGGCGACCGTCTGGCCTCCCTCTACCGCGAGAAGGTGACCCTCGACGAGATCCCCGTGGCGCTGGGACCGGTGCTCGACCGATGGCGCGACGAGGGCGACGAGGGCGAGGCCTTCGGCGACTTCGTGCACCGGGTGGGGCCGACGTGACCGTGCACCTGGTGGGCGCCGGTCCCGGTGACGCGGGACTGCTCACGCGCCGGGGTGCGGACCTGCTCGCCCGGGCCGACGTGGTCGTCCACGACCGGCTCGTGAGCCCCGACGTGCTCGGACTCGCGCGCGCCGGCGCGCGCCTGGTCGACGTCGGCAAGACGCCCGGCGGGGCCGACACCCAGGCCGCGATCAACGCGCTGCTGGTCACGCTGGCCCGCGAGCACGACTGCGTCGTGCGCCTCAAGGGCGGTGACCCGTTCGTCTTCGGCCGCGGCGGCGAAGAGGTCGAGGCGCTGCGCCGCGCCGACGTCTCGGTCGAGGTCGTACCCGGCGTCTCGGCGGTCTTCTCCGGGCCGGCGCTGGCCGGGGTGCCGGTGACCCATCGGGGACTCGCCTCCGGGGTCACGGTGGTGACCGCGACGGGAGAGGGCGGTGTCGCGACGGACTTCACCCGGCTCGCCAACCCTTCGACGACCATGGTCGTGCTCATGGGTGTGGCTCGTCGTTGGAGGATCGCCCGCGACCTCGTGGCGGGCGGCCTCGATCCGACGACGCCGGTCGTCATCATCGAGCGCGCCTCCACCGACTCCCAGCGCACGGTGCGCTGCGACCTGGCGGGGCTGGCCGGGGTCGAGATCTCCTCGCCGGCGGTGATGGTGATCGGCGCGGTGGCCGGTCTCGACCTGGGGCTGATCGCGTCGCCCGCCGGCGCGCGGGCGGGCTGGGCGTAGTGTTCCCGCTGGTCGTCGACCTCACCGGCCGGCGCGTGGTCGTGGTGGGTGCCGGCGCCGTGGGGACCCTCAAGGCCCGCCAGCTCGCCGCGAGCGGGGCCACGGTCACCGTCATCGCGCCGGAGGTCGCCGGCGACCTGCCCGACGGGACCGAGGTGCTGGCGCGCCGGTTCACCGGGGGCGACCTCGCCGGCGCGGCGCTCGTCGTCGCGGCCACCGGCGTCGTCGAGGTCGACGACGCGGTGGTGGCCGAGGCCCGGGCCCGCAACGCGCTCGTCAACGTGGTCGACGATCCGGTGCGCTCGTCCTTCTACTTCACCGCCGTGCACCGCGACGGCGACGTCGTCGTGTCGGTGTCGACGCAGGGCGCGTCGCCGGCGCTCGCGCGCTGGGTGCGAGACCGCGCCGCGGGCGCGCTGCCGGAGCACCTCAGCGAGGTGGCGCGGCGCCTGCGCGGCGAACGAGAGGACCTGCACGCGGCCCGGGTCACCACCGAGGGTCGCGACTGGACGACGCGCATCGAGGAGCTGGTCGACGAACTCGCGGCCGAGGAGCGGGCTTAGTTGGTGGGTCCGCCGTAGGGCCAGGCCCGCGGCGCCGACGTGGACACGCCGGCCGGCGTCGAGGTGTACGCGGTCACCAGCCAGTAGGTGTCGAACGGGGGCGCCCAGGTGAAGACGACGGGCCGCAGGATCACCGTCGCCCGGGCCCCCGGGGCGAGGGGGAAGCGGCCCGACGCCACGATCGTGTACCAGTACCCCGACGGGTGGCCGCCGCCGATGGTCAGCATGAAGTGGGGGGTCGTGGCGACGCGCGCGTCGTTGCGTACGTCGAGCGTGATGGATCGGATCACCGAATGCCCCGGGTTGGTCAGGACGCGCTGGACCCGCACGCTGAGCGGCGCCGACACGAACGCGGCACTGGCCACGGCGAGGGCGCCGGCGAGGGGCACCGCGACCATCGCGGCTCGCCATCGTGCTCGCAGCGTGACCGGCGCGCGCGGCGCGCGCGCCACGCTCACCGCGCCGATCACCGCGATCGGGAAGAAGTCGAGCAGGTAGTTCGACAGGCTCCGCCCGGGGATGAACAGCACGAGGGGGACGAGGAACAACCACACGCGCTTGAGCGCGGGGTACCAGAGCACCAGGGCCACCAGGCCGGTCACCATCACCAGGGCCGCGGCGATCCATAGCTCCCTCAGGTCGACGCCGCGCGCCGCCCCGTGCAGCGCCAGCGTGACCAGGCCCTGGCCGTCGGGCACCAGCGGCGAGCGCAGTGGCAGCATCGTGCCGCGCCACCACGCGGCGGCGTTCCACACGATGAAGGGCGCGTTGATGAGCGCGAAGGTGCCCACGACGAGGCCGACGTAGCGCGACGTCGCGCTCCACCACCGGGCGCCGAGCGAGCGCGCCTCCAGGGCGATCGCGAAGACTAGGAAGGGGACGCAGAACCAGGGGCTCTGCTTGATCGAGCACGCGACGCCCAGGGCCACCGGGCTGAGCCACGGGTACAGCCGGGACCGCGCGGGGGCCACGAAGCGGTCCCATCGCCACACCGCCAGCGCGAGGAACGGCAGGAACAGGGCGTCGGTGCCGCCATTGGGAAAGGAGAGGGCGAAGGGGCCCGCGAGCAACAGCAGCGGGGCCAGCCACCGCAGCGCGGCGGGCAGGGCCCGGAAGAGCACGACCACGGTCGCGATCCACGCCGCGAGGTCCAGCCAGTCGGTCGTCAGGTGGTGCACGCCCAGCGCGACCAGGGGCGCCTGGACCAAGAAGGCGCCCGCCGGGTACGAGACGCGCGTGACGAAGTGGCCGTCGAGCAGGTAGGTCCAGTAGTTCGCCGCCGGGTGCAGCAGGTTCGCGGCGCCGGCGAGCGACGAGGTGTACGGGTCGTGCCCGTGTATGAGCTGCTGGGTCGCGACGTCGTTGAACGCGGCGGAGTCGGTGCTGTAGTACGTGCGCGCGGCGATCTCCGCGCCCTGAGTGAACCCGACGGCGAGGGTGGCCGCGCCCAGACCGAGGCGGTGCCACAGCCGGGCCGTGGGGTCCGGCACCGTCCAGATCGCCACGCCCCCCGCGAGACCGATCAGGATGAGCAGCGGCGTGACGATCGCGAGCCCCGGCCAGGTCGACCAGTCGCCCCAGGCGTCGACCCCCGTGGTCACCACGGCCAACCACACCAGGCTCCAGCCCGCGCGTTCGGCGAGGTGCGTCGGGCCCGTCGACGTCACGGGAAGACGGCCCACGAGAACAGCGTCTCGGCGGTCATCAGGACCAGCGCGAGCGCCGACAGGGCCGCGACGGTGACGTACCTCCGGCCCGTCCACCTCGACCCCACGGCCATCGTGAGGGGGAAGGCCAGCATCACGAATCGCGGCCGCAGGCCCACCGGCGCCGACACCGCGAAGAACACCACCGCGAGCACGGCGTAGATGACGATCTCGGCGGGCATCCTCTCGCGGGCGACGACGACCAGGCCGGCGACGCACACCACCGTGCCGGCGAACAGGATCTGGCCGGTCATGGTCGGCGACACCGGGTTGGACACGAACTTCCAGATCACGTGCAGCGGGTAGCGCAACGACGGATAGCTCTGCCATCCCCCGCGCTCGGTCAGTTGCCACGCGTGCAGCTTCCCCGTGTGGGACCACAGGTACCCCATCCACACCAGGAAGCCCACGGGGGCCAGCACCGGCGCCGCCAGCGAGCGCCAGGCGCGGTCGCGCGCAATGGCGCGCGCGGCGCTCCACAGCGCGACGGCCACGAAGATGAGCGAGACCGGCGCGGTCGCCGTCGCCAGTGCGCCGACCACACCCGCCAGCAGCCAGCGCCGCCGTATCAGGGCCCAGAGCCCGATCGCCAGCAGCGCGATCACGATGCCTTCGTTGTAGATCAGGCTGAAGACGAAGCTGCCCGGCGAGAGCGCGAAGAGCACGCCGACGCGCCGCGCGGCGTCGTCGTCGGCGTAGACGCGCGTCAGCGCGGCGACCGCGACGACCGCGACCAGCCCCGTGAGCCCGCTCACCCACAGTCCCACCACGGCGGTCGACAGCCCGACGACGTGGGCGACCATGCGCACCACGAGCGGGAACAACGGGAAGAAGGCCACCGTGCTGGCCGCCACGTGGCCGTGCTTCATCGGCAGGTGGCTGGGCCACCCGTGATTGGCCGCGCGCAGGAACCACTTGCCGTCCCAGACCGACAGGCTGTGCACCACTCCGTGGTGAGTGGAGAGATCGACGACCAGCACCACGACGATCGTGAGGATCCGGGCCCCCAGGTAGATCACGATCGCCGGCGCGAAGGTCGACCAGGAGCGCCGCGGGCTCGTCACCGGCGCGCGCATCGTCTCAGTGGCCACGGTCGACCCCCGCGACCACGGCCCGCCACCGGCCCGAGCCGAGGAACCACGCCGCGGCGCCCAGCGCCAGGGGCCCCGCGACCAGGTAGCCGTTGCCCCCGATCATCGGCGTGCCGCCCGGCCCCACTAGCACCATGGCGAGCGCGCCGATCGCCGCGAGGAACAACGAGCGCTGGGCCGACGTCACCGCCAGCGCGGTGATGCCCCACAGGAAGTACCAGGGCCAGACGGTGGGACTCAGCCACACCAGGATCGCCAGGATGAGGCCGAGCGCGCGAACGGTGTTCGGCCCACGTGTTCGAAGCACGACCACGACGATACTGACGAGCGCGAGGACCTCGCCCACGTGCTGGGTGGCGGTCACGACGCCCCGCGTCGCCGTGTGGTTGCCCATGGCGTGCAGCGCACTCGCCATCAGCACGCCGACCGACACCACCGGCGTGATCAGCACGTGCAGCTGCGTGGGGATCGTCAGCGCGTGCGGGCTCAGCCAGCGCCACCCGTAGCCGGCCAGGCCGGTCGCCGCGACGAAGACCGCGCCGGTGACCCCCAGCGCCTCGGCGGCCAGCCGGAGCCTGGTCCGGGCGCTCGCTGCGCGCCACGGCCCGGCGTAGAGGACGAGCAGTCCCGCCAGCGCCGGGAGCTTGACGGTGGCCGCGGCGGCGAAGAGGGCCGCCGCGCCCGCGCGGTGCTCACGCACGGCGAGCAGCAGACCCGCCGCCAGGAGCGCCAGCATCAGGGTGTCGTTGTGCGCGGAGGAGACGGCGCTGAAGAGGGCCAGCGGACTCAGCACCGCGAGCCACAGCGCCAGCCCGGCGTCGCAGCCGAAGCGTCGCGCCAGCGCGGGCAGGACGACCACGAGGGCCGCGACGCCCACGAGGTCGAGCGCGCGGAACGCCATCACCTGGACGATTAGCGAGTGACCCGAGGCGACGGCGACGAGGTGGGCGGCGAGCTCGAAGAGCGGGCCGTAGGGCGAGGGGGAGTGGCGCCAGACCTGCGCGATCGAGGCGTAGAGCGGCCCGCCGGCGAGGTGGTGCGGGGAGGCCACGTAGGGATTGAACCCGCGCCGGGCCAGCACGCCGTCGGCCACGTAGCTGTAGAGGTCGCGGCTGAACACGGGTGCGCCCACGAACAGCGGCGTGCCCCACGCGCCCAGCAGGGCCCACGCCGCGCGCACGCTCAGCTCGCCCGCGCGCGCGTACGCGCCCACCCCGATCCAGGCGACCGTCACCACCGCCAGCGAGCAGTAGAACAGAACGTGGCCGCTGTCATATCCGAGCCCGCCGATGCGCAGCCACCACCGGTACGAGTGAGGACGCGGGATGGATCCGATCGCGGCCCCCGCCAGCACGACACCGATCGACCCGGCGGTCCCGACGAGTCCGAGCAGGGCCAGGGACGGTCGCGGCGCGGCGCGGTCCTTGGTGGACGGCACGATCGGATGACTCCCTCTACGCCGGGGACCGGACGCCGACGTCGAGCGCCCTTCGGCTCGCCTGAAGATTAGTGGGGCCCGTCCGGCTGGTCCGAGGGCGCCGGGCGGTCGGCGGCCGCGTGCACGCCGCGCCCGTCCTCGCGGTCGTTGAGGTGGTGGTAGAGGTTCAGCATCAGCAGCGAGCTCGCGAGCGCCATCACGCCGATGCTGAAGGGCCACCAGTTGCCCAGGTGGTTGTCGAAGAAGAGGGCCACGAAGATCGGCGCCACCGTCGCCGAGACGCCCCAGGTCAGGCCGAGGGCGGCGTTGTAGCGTCCGCGCAGGTGCTCCGGCGCGATCTCGTTCACGATGGCCGAGCCGGTGGGCGTGAGCATCGTCTCGCCCAGCGCGAAGACGATCATGCCCGCGCACAACGAGGCGATCGTCAGGGCCGGCGGCAGCGCCAGCGTCACGTCGAGCAGTGCCCAGAAGACGAACCAGAAGACTCCGACGAGGGCCATCACCCGCGCGCGGCTGCGCCCCTCGATCCGGTTGAGCACCCAGAGCTGGGCGAGCACGATCGTGGTGGTGTTGAAGAAGAAGATGACCCCGATCACGTGCACGCTGAGGTGCAGGTTGTTGACGACGAACAGGCTGAAGCCCGCCTCTTGCGAGCCGTAGCCGCCGGTGAGCAGCACGAACGTGGCGACGACGAGCAGGACGAGGCGCTTGTCGCGCATCACCTCGCGCCAGCCTTCGGCGTTCTTGACCGGGTCGTCGTGGTGATCGGTCACCGGCCCGCCGTAGCGGCGCAGCGGCAGCAGGATCGCGGCGGTGACGATCGTCACGCCCGAGTTGAAGACGTAGAGGACGCTGAAGGTCACCGGGCGGTGCAGGTCCACGATGGACGCCGAGATCAGCCCGCCGAATCCGATGCCGAGGTTCACCAGCATGAAGTTGACGCCGAAGGCCCGTTGGCGCAGGTCTGACGGGACCATGCGGCTGAGCATGGTGGACGCCGGTCCCCAGCCTCCGCCGCTCAGGACCGCGACCAGGAGCCCGTAGATCAACGCCTCGCGCTCGGTGCGCGCGAAGGCCCAGCCGACGAGGGCGCCGGCCTCGGCGACGTAGGAGATGAGCATCACGTTCATCGGGCCGTAGCGGTCGGTCATCGTGCCCCAGACGGGACTGGTGCACAGGCCCGCGACGGCGGCCACCGCGAGGAGCAGGGTCGAGAAGGTGGTGGAGAATCCGCGCACGTTGTGCAGGTAGACGACGAACAGCGACAGGGTCAGCCCTCGACCGATGCACGCGAAGAAGGTCGACGCGTAGAACAGCCGCAGCGGCGACGAGATCGAGCGCCGAAAATCCGGCGGTACCAAGGTCTCGAGTATCCGCATAGGTGAGCCACGCTACCGGCTCCTATGTGACATCCCTCACAAGAAAACGGTCGCGCGGTGCCGTCGCGGACGCGGCGTTACGCTGGGGGTGGCTGCGTCGTAGCCGCGGAAGGGGGCGCGTTGTCGCCGACTCGTCAGGGGGCTAGTCGCACGGATCTCCTGTCGGAGATCGCGCCCGACGTCGAACGCCTCTACAACCGTCACCTCGAGGCTCCTCGCCTGTGGTACCCGCACGAGCAGATCGACTGGGGTTCCGGCGAGGACTTCGGTGAGCACCCGTGGTCCCCGACGGACTACCCGCTGGCCGACGGCGTGCGCAGCTCGATCTACGTCAATCTCCTGACCGAGGACAACCTGCCGTACTACACGAGCACGCTGCTCCAGCACGCCCCCAAGGGCCATCCGATCCTGGACTGGAACCACCAGTGGACGATGGAGGAGAACCGCCACGCGATGGTGATGCGCGACTGGGTCCACGTGAGCCGCTGCATCGACCCGACCCTGCTCGAGGACGGCCGGCGCGTCCAGATGAAGACCGGCAAGGTGCCCGAGCCCGAGACGCTCGCCGATCTCATCTGCTACGTCTCGTTCCAGGAGCGCGCCACCCAGATCGCCCACCGCAACACCGGCGCGCACCTGCCCAAGGACGACAAGATGGGCCGCAACGTGCTCGCGCTGGTCGCCGGCGACGAGACCAAGCACTACCTGTTCTACCGCGACCTCGCCCTCGCCGCCTTCGCGATCGACCCGTCCACGATGATGATCGCCGCGGCCCGCCAGGTGAGCGCCTTCGCGATGCCCGGCACCGGGATCCCCAGCTTCACCCGTCACGCCGTGCGCATCGCGCGCGAGGGCATCTACGGCCTCGGCCAGTACCTGCGTGACGTGCTGGACCCCGTCCTCGGCCTGTGGGACGTCGGGCACCTGGACGGTCTCTCCGCCGAGGCCGAGCGCGCCCGCCTCGACCTGGCCGGCGTGCTCGAGAAGCTCCGCGCGACCGTCGATCGCATGGCGGCCAAGGCCGCGGGCGCCACCCCGATCCTCTCCTAGGCCCCACCCACGTCGTCGAGCAGACGGTCGCAGCGCCGCGCGAGTTCGTTGGCGTCGCCCTCGATAGTGACGACCTTGCGGCGCGACGTGGCCCCGCGCTCGAGGCGCACCGCGGAGGCGCGAACGCCGAACGCCTCCACCAGGGCCGCGACGGCCGCTCGCGACGCCGCCTGATCGATCGCCCGGGCCCGCACGCGCACCACGAGGGCGCCGTCGCGGGCGCCACCGACGTGCTCGACGCGCGACCCGGGGCGCACCGTGACGACCACGCGCAAGGAGCGTCCGTCGGGCGAGATCGTGCGCGGTGCCTCGGGGGTGCTCGTGAGCCCAGCGTAGGATTTCCCCATCCCGAAGGGAGGGGAGTGGCTCCGAGTTACGCAGAGGCGGTCGCCGCGGTCGGCGCCGAGGGCCAGCCCTTCGAGATCGTCGAGGTCGAGTTCGGCGGGGTCTCCTACCGGGCCTTCAAGAACGCGCCGCCGACGATGAAGGAGTTCTTCGACCTGGCGCGCGGGGTTGACGACGTCTTCCTCGTGTACGAGGACGAGGAGTGGACCTTCACCGGCGTCATGGCCGAGGTGGACGCGCTGGCCGCCACGCTGGTGCACCGCTACGGGGTCCGGCCCGGCGACCGGGTCGGCATCGCGATGCGCAACCTGCCCGAGTGGGTCGTCTCGTTCGCGGCGCTCCTGTCGATCGGCGCGGTCTCGGTCTCCCTCAACGCCTGGTGGGTGGAGGACGAGATCGATTTCGCGGTGAGGGACTCGGGCCTCTCGGTCCTGATCGCCGACGCCGAGCGGGCCGGGCGCGCCGCCGCGCCCTGCGCGCGCGAGAGCGTGCCGATCCTCGGGGTGCGCCTGGGCGACGAGTGGACGACGACCGACGGGGTGGATCGGTGGGACGAGGTCCTCGAGCGCGGCGCCGCGATGCCCGACGTGTCGGTCACCCCCGAGATGGACGCGACGATCCTCTACACCTCGGGCACCACCGGCTTTCCCAAGGGCGCGGTCTCGACGCACTGGGCGCTCAGCCAGACGCTGCTGGCGTTCTCGTCGCGGGTCCGACTCGACGACCTGCGCCGCGACACGCCGGCGCCCCCGTCGCCCTACCCGCCGTGCTTCATCCTCATCGTCCCGCTGTTCCACGTGACGGGCTGCATCCCGGTGATGATGTCGTGCTTCGCGTGGCACTTCAAGCTCGTGATGATGCACCGCTGGGAGCCCGAGCGGGCGCTGGAGCTCATCGAGCGGCACCGCGTGACGACCTTCGTGGGCGTGCCCACCCAGTCCTGGGACCTCGTCGAGTGCCCGAACTTCGCGCGCTACGACACGAGCTCGCTCGCCGCGGTGGGCGGCGGCGGGGCGCCCGCGCCGCCGGCGCTGGTCACGCGCGTCGACCGGTCCTTCACCCGGGGGCGACCGAGCCTCGGCTACGGGATGACCGAGACCAACGCCTACGGGCCGGGCAACTTCGGCGATGACTACGTGGCCCACCCGCTCTCGACCGGCCGGGTGCCCACGGTGGTCATGGACGTCGAGATCCGCGACGACGCGGGTCGGGTGCTCGGTGCCAACGAGGACGGCGAGATCTACCTCAAGTCGCCCACCAACATCCGCGGGTACTGGGGCCGGCCCGCCGACAGCGCCGAGGCGCTCATCGACGGCTGGATCCGCACCGGCGACATCGGGCGCATCGACGAGGAGGGCTATCTCTACATCGACGACCGCGTGAAGGACATGATCCTGCGCGGCGGTGAGAACGTCTACCCGGCCGAGGTGGAGGCCGCCATCTACGAGCACCCCGCGGTCTTCGAGGCCGCGGTCTTCGGCCTGCCCGACGAGCGCCTCGGTGAGGTCGTGGCCTGCGCGGTCATGGTGCGTCCCGGGGCCCGGCTGAGCGACGACGAGCTCTACGCGCACCTGGCGACGCGCCTCGGCGCCTACATGATCCCCTCGCGGGTCGCCGTCACGAGCGAGCCCCTGCCGCGCAACGCCGCCGGCAAGTTCTTGAAGCGCGAGATGCCCGCGCGCTACTTCGCCTGAGCGGCCGCGATCGCCGCGTGCGCGTAGTCGGCCAGGTGCAGCGCGTCGAGCTCGTCGAGCCCGAACCATCCCGCGCGGTCGGTGGTTCCGTCGACCTCGTGCGCGAGCTCACCGCCGTCGGGCTCGACGACGTAGCTGATGCGCACGGTGGAGATCTGGTCGCCGTTCTCGCGACGGCGCAGGTCGCTGGTGACCAGCAGGAGCGTCGGCGAGCGGACCGTCAGCCCGGTCTCCTCGTGGAACTCGCGCAGCACCGTGGCCTCGGGCGTCTCGCCGAAGTGGATGCCGCCGCCGGGCAGCCACCACAGCGGCGGGTCGTGGCGCGGGTTGCTCGAGCGCACGAGCAGTATCCGCCCGTCGACGATGAGCACGCCGTAGGCGCGCACGCTGGACTGGCGTTTAGACATGATTGGTCCCCCCGATGCGTGGATCGGCCGACGCCTCGCCGGCCGTGCGTGACTCCCGGAAACCCGACCGACACCCCTCGCAGCAGAAGTAGTGGGTGACGCCGTCCCCGTCGCGCCAGTTCGGCGCGACGAGCGGGTCCACGCTCATGCCGCACACCGGGTCGAGGGCGGAAGCCGGCGCGTCGGGCGCCGTCTCACCCTCTTCGAACCGCTCGGCGCAGCGCGGCGAGCAGAAGTAGAAGGTCGTCGCGCCGCGTTGGCGGGTCGCCGCCGGCGCGGCGACGTCGACGGTCATCCCGCACACCGGGTCGCGCGCCGTCGCTGCCGAGTCGACGGGGCGGCGCGCCAGCCACACGACGGCGCTCAGGAGCGCGACGGCGGCGACGTTGAGGACGAGGGTGGCGCCCAAGGGGAACTCTCCGCTCAGGACCGGGCTGTGTCGGGTCGCGGGCACCTCGTGGAGGGCGCGGAACAGCACGTCGACGACGAGCCCGCCACCGCTCATGACCACCCACAGCAGGACGAACATCCGCGCCGCCGGCCGTGCGCCGTAGAAGCGGCGGTAGATCAAGAGCAGGGGCAGCGCCACTAGGTCGGCGAAGATGAAGCTGATGACGCCGCCGAAGGCGGCCCCGTGGGCCCAGAGGGCGGCGGCCAGGGGGATGTTGCCGACGGAGCAGACGAAGGAGACCACCGCGAGCAACGGGGCCACGACGACGTTCTCGATCGCGGTCAGCGACCCGTGACCGGTCCAGAAGAGGTGGGACCACCACGCAGTGGGCACGTGCACCGTTAGGAATCCCGCGACCAGGAAGCCGGCGAGCAGCTCCCTGCGCAGCATGGTCAGGTCGCCCAGGGCGTAGCGCGCCGCGTCGCGGCGCGCGTGCGTCGAGCGCACCCGCTCGCGCCAGGCGGTCGGGGTCGTCTGGGTCGGGGGCGCGTCGGCGAGGACGCGCGCGCGCAGCGCGACCTGGTACCGAGCCGGGAACGCGACTCCTGTCAGGAGTCCCAACGCGCCGATCATGATCGCCCCGCCGAGGAATTGGGCCAACACGAAGGGCCACCCGAGGAGCAGATAGAGGACGAGCCCGAGCTCGATGACCAGGTTGGTGGACGCCACCATGAAGACCAGGGCGTTGGGCCACGACGAGCCGCGCGCGAAGAGGGCCCGACCCATCGCGCTGGCCGCGTAGCTGCACGACGACGAGATCATCCCGAGGAACGACGCCCGGGCCACCGATCCGGGCGTGGTCGCGCCCAGCCGCGAACGCAGGCCGTCCTTGGGCAGGAAGCTCTGGACGGCGCCCGACAGGGTGAAGCCGAGGACCAGGGGCCAGAAGGTCATCCAGACCATGGCCCCGCTCTCCTTGAAGCCCGCCTCGAGCCAGCCCCACACCGCCGAGAGGGTCGCGGCCACGTCCTAGCGGGTGGTGGGAAAGCCCAGGTCGATCTGGGAGTCCGAGGGCTGGGGCCATCGGGTGGTCACGACCTTGGCGCGGGTGTAGAAGGCGAAGCCCTCGGGTCCGTAGATGTGCGAATGGCCGAACAGCGAGTTCTTCCACCCGCCGAAGGAGTACGAGGAGATCGGCACCGGGATCGGCACGTTGACCCCGATCATGCCCACCGTCACGTCGCGCGCGAAGAGCCGCGCCACGTTGCCGTCTCGGGTGAAGACGGCCACGCCGTTGCCGTACGGGTTGGCGTTCACCATGGCGACCGCCTCGGCGTAGGTGTCGACGCGCGCGACGCTCAGCACCGGTCCGAAGATCTCGTCGTCGTAGGCGCGGGTGCCCGGCCGGACGTCGTCGAGCAGGCAGGGCCCGACGAAGAAGCCAGGCCCTGACGCGAGGGCCGTTCCGTCGCGCACCACCGTGGCGCCCTCCCCGGCGGCTCCCGACACGTAGCCGACCACGCGGTCTCGGTGCTCGGCGGTGATCAGCGGGCCGAAGTCGCTCGCCGGGTCGTCGCCCGGCCCCACCGTGAGCTTGTCGATGCGCTCGGCGATGCGGGCGACCAGATCGTCGGCGATCGCCCCCACGGTCACGACCACGCTGATGGCCATGCACCGCTCACCGGCCGATCCGAAGCCGGCGTTGATCGCCGCGTCGGCGGCGACGTCGAGGTCGGCGTCGGGCAGGACGACCATGTGGTTCTTCGCGCCGCCGAGGGCCTGGACGCGCTTGCCGTGCGCCGTGCCCTCGAGGTACACGTGGCGCGCCACCGGGGTCGAGCCGACGAAGCTGATCGCGTCGACTCCCGGGTGTCGCAGCAGCGCGTTGACGGTGTCGGCGTTGCCGTGCACGACGTTGAACACGCCGTCGGGCAGCCCCGCCTCGGTGAGCAGCTCGCCCAGGCGTACCGACACGGAGGGGTCGCGCTCGGACGGCTTGAGCACCACCACGTTTCCGCTCGCCAGGGCGGTGGCGGCCATCCACAGGGGCACCATGGCCGGGAAGTTGAAGGGCGTGATGGCCGCAACGACTCCCACCGGCTCGCGCATCGAGTGGACGTCGACACCGTCGGCCACCTGGGTCGAGAACTCGCCCTTGAGGTGGTCGGTCAGACCGCAGGCGTACTCGACGTTCTCGAGGCCCCGGGCCAGCTCGCCGCGGGCGTCGACGATCGTCTTGCCGTGCTCGGAGGTGAGCAACGCGGCCAGCTCCTCGGCGTGGCGCGCCAGCAGCTGGCGGAAGGTGAAGAGGATGTTGGTGCGCGACGAGAGCGAGGAGAGCCGCCACGTCGCGAAGGCGCGTCGGGCGGCGTCGATGGTCTCGTCGAGCAGCGCGTCGTCGGCCACCGGCGCCAGGGTTGAGACCTCGCCGGTCGCGGGGTTGTGGACGGGGATCACGCCCGGGGCCGTGCGAACCCGCCCGTCGATGAAGTGGGTAACCGTCGCCATCGTGCTCGCTTTCTTCTCGGCCAATCTACCGGTCGGCCCTCGTGGCGCCGTAGCGTGGCGCCGTGAGCGGTCCGTCCACGCCGGGAGGTACCGCGCCGGCGCGACGGCGTGCGGACCCCGCACCATTCAAGGCGCACGCGCGCGACGACGGCTCCCTGGCCATCGGGCCGCGCCTCGTGGTCCCGGCCGCCGACGTGGCCGTGCGCGTGACCACCTCGGGCGGCCCGGGGGGCCAGCACGCCAACCGCTCGCTTACGCGTGTGGTGGTCTCGGTGGACGTCGCCACCGCCGCCGCGCTGAGCGAGGCGCAGCGCGCGACGCTCCGGGAACACTTCGGTCCGGTGGTGCGCTCCAGCGCGGGCCGGTTCCGGTCCCAGGGCGCCAACCGGGCGGCCGCGCTGGACCAGTTGGCGCGACGCCTCGGTGACGTGCTCGCCCCGCGCACGCCACGACGTCCGACGCGCCCGACCCGGGCGTCGAAGGAGCGGCGCCTCGACGACAAGCGGGCGCGCTCGCGGGTGAAGGACCAGCGCCGGCGCCGCGACGACGACTAGCGCGTCGCCGTCAGGTGGTTCGAGATCGCGGCCAGAGCCTTGCGGATGGTGTCGTCGAGCGCCGTGTCCGTGTCCTCGTGGGGACCGCGCAGGGGGGTGAGGGAGGCGTAGCCGGCCGCGAGCAGCGCGCCGTCGTCGTCGGCGGCCTCGTCGCTGACGTCGCCCAGGCTCGGCGTGGCGGCGCCCAGTCGCATCGGCAGCTCGCCCTCCTCGCCCAGCGGCTCGCCGCCGGCGCGAGGACCGGCGGCCTTGACGATGCCGGCGCTCGAGATGCGCCCTCGCCGCACGCCGCGCAGCTCGCTGGCCGGCAGGTTCGGGACGTTGAGGTTCAACAAGGTGCGCGAGGGGGCGGCCATCAGGTGGTCGAGGACCTCGACGGCGACCGCGCCCGCCGTCTCGAAGTGGACCTCGTCGCCCCACTGCACGGACACCGCCATGCCCGAGAGCCCGAGTTGGGCGGCGGTGAGGATCGCGCCGACGGTCCCGGAGTGCAGGACGCTGCGCCCGACGTTGGCGCCCGCGTTGATCCCCGACAGCACGACGTCGGGCGTGACGTCGAAGCTGCCGAGGGCCCCGAGGATGGCGCAGAGCGCCGGAGGAGCCTCCAGCGCGAACGTCGCGATGGACTCGGCCCCGGCGATGCGGTGGCGCCGGTACGCCACCGAGGGGTGGTCGAAGACGTCGCCCACGGCCGATGACATGCCCGAGTGGTTGACGTGGGGCGCGACGATGAGGGCGTCGCGCGACTCGCCGGGCGGGGCGTCGGCGATCCAGCGCGCCACGTGGCGCGCCATCACCGCGAGGCCGGGCGCGCCGATGCCGTCGTCGTTCGTGAGCAGGATTCGCATAGGCCGTACGATAACTGTCGTAAGTTACGGGCCAGTGATGAGAAGGCGATTCAACTGATGCTTCCCTCGGGCGAACAGATCGCCATCGCGCACGGCGACCAGCGCGCCGTGGTCACCGAGGTCGGGGCGACGCTGCGCACCTACGTCAAGGACGGCGTCGGCGTCGTCGAGGGCTTCGCCGGCGACGAGGTCCCCACCGGGGCGCGGGGCCAGCTGCTCTATCCCTGGCCCAACCGCATCGGCGACGGGAAGTGGACCTTCTCGGAGCGCACCGCGCGACCCACGGTCGACGACGTCGAGCACGCCACGGCGCTGCACGGGGTGGTGCGCTGGCGCCCCTTCCGCATCGAGGCGGTCAACCAGAACCGCTGCGTCCTCTCGCTGTTGCTGCACCCCACGCCAGAGTTCCCATTCCTGAGCGAGGTTGCCGTCGCGTACCACCTCGGGTCGCTGGGCCTCACGGTGACGACCACCGTGACGAACCGCGACGACGTCCCCATCCCATTCGGGCTGGGCTTCCACCCCTACCTGGCCGTCACGACGCCCACCATCGAGGGCGCGGAGCTGGCGGTGCCCGCCAAGGCCTACGTGGCGGTCGACGACCGGCGCCTGCCGACCGGCGAGATCCTGCCGGTGGCCGGCCACGCGGTCGACTTCAGCCACGCCAAGTCGGTTAGCGGCCACGAGCTCGACGTGACCTACACCGAGCTCACCCGCGACGACCTGGGCCTGGCCACGGTGACGGTGCGCGACAGCGCCGGCGGCGTCGTGGAGCTCGGCATGGACCGCAACTTCCCCTACGTGCAGGTCTACACGGGGGACCAGCTGGAGCGCGGTCGGCGGCGCACGGCCATCGCCGTGGAGCCGATGACCTGTCCGCCGGACGCGCTGCGATCCGGCAAGGACATCGTCGTCCTGGAGCCGGGCCAGCACTGGGCCGGCTCGTGGCGGCTTCGTCGCAGCGCGCCGTGAGCCGCGTCGTCCTGGTCACCGGGTCGACCAGCGGCATCGGTGAGGCCACGGCGAAGGGCTTCGCGACCCTGGGCGACAACGTGATCTTCAACTCGTCGCGCAGTGTCGAGGCGGGCGAACGGCTCGCGGCGGCCACGCCGGGGTCGCACTACGTGCGCGCCGACGTCGCCGACGCCGACGACTGCGCGCGCATGGTCGAGGAGGTGATCCGGCACTACGGCCGCCTCGACGTGCTGGTCAACAACGCGGGCACGACCGAGTTGATCGCGCACCGTGACCTCGAGGCGGCGACGATCGACGTGTGGCGACGCATCTTCGACGTGAACGTCTTTGGCACGTGGCAGCTCACCGTGGCCGCGATGGACGCGCTGCGTGACGCGCGCGGCGTGGTGGTCAACGTCACGTCAGTGGCCGGCGTGCGACAGACCGGATCGTCGATCCCGTACGCGGCGTCCAAGGCGGCGCTCAACCACGTGACCTCGCTGCTCGCGAAGGTCGTGGGTCCCGAGGTGCGCGTTAACGCCGTCGCGCCCGGCCTCATCGACACGCCCTGGACCGCGAACTGGGAGACCGTGCGAGGGCTGGTCACGGCGGCGGCCCCGCTCAAGCGCGTGGGAACCCCTCAGGACGTGGCTGACGTGATCGTGGCCCTGGCCTCGGCGTCCTACGTCACCGGCCAAGTTGTGGTCGTCGACGGCGGTCTGTCCCTCGCCACTTAGGCGGCGTCATCGGCGGGACGGCCAGCCGCACCGCCGCGTCGAGCACCTTGGCGGCGGGACGCACGACCAACGGGTCCAGGACCCGGCGACGGGGCACGTCGAGCATTTCGCGGGCCCACGGGTCCAACAGCGAGTAAGCGGCCGCGACCACCAGTTGATAGGCCGCGCGCTGATGGGGGCCGCGCACCACGCCGCGCGCGATGAAGTCGCGCGCGGCGACGGCGTCGGCGCTCAGGCGCAGCTCGGGTCGGAAGGCGAGCAGCGCGGCGTTGAGCTCGCCGACGGTCGCGGGCGGGTCGATCGCGCCGAGGTCGCGGGCCACGCGCCCGGCGCCCATGACGTAGGCGTCGGCCTCGGCGTCGGTGATCGCGACGGCCCCGAACGTCCGGTAGGAGGCGAGGAACATGGCGACGCCCGCGCAGTGGATCCACGAGAGGAGGTGCGGGTCGCTCGCCTGGTAGGGCCGGCCGTCATCGGCCACGCCGCGCACGCGTTCGTGGATCGCGCGCACCTTGGCGATGGCCCGCGCGGCGGACTCCTTCGAGCCGTAGGTCGTCGCCCCGATGAAGTTCGCGGTCTGCAGCACCCGGTCGAGGGGGTCCTGGCGGTAGCGCGAGTGCTGGGCGACGCCCGCCATGGTGAGCGGGTTGAGCATCTCGAAGAAGAGCGACGCCAGGCCGCCGATCATCATCGCGGGCAGGTCGCCGTGGATCAGGCGGGCCACGGCGTCGGGCGCGGTGTAGGCCTCGCGGGGGTCGTCACAGATCACCGGCGACTCCTGGGAGAGGCCCGCCGCCTCTCGAATGCGGCGGTTCATCTCGTTGCGCAGGCGCTCGGGCGCTTCGCTCACCCAATCGACGACGCTCATCGGTCCTCCCGGCAGCTCCACTTCAGTGTACGAGGCACCACCTTTCGCCCCGTCGCGCGAACTGCGACACTGGTCTGGTGAGCGCGGCGTCGGTGGGCGGGACCTCGACCGAACAGGTCGTTCGCACCGAGGGCGACGTCACGACCCAGCGCACCTGGAACGTGGTCGTGTGGAACGACCCGGTGACGCCCATGACGGTGGTCGTGGTCATCTTCAAGCGCATCTTCGGCTACCCGGACGGCCGCGCGACCCAGCTGATGCTGGCCGTCCATCACGAGGGCCGGGCCATCGTCTGGTCCGGCCAACGCGACCGGGCCGAGTACTACTGCGTCAAGCTGCAGGTGGCCGGCCTGCAGAGCTCGATCGAACAGGACCGGTGATGGCCGCGGGTCAACGCCTCTTCGTGCGCCGTCGCGACGGGCGCATCCAGGTGCGCCTCAACGACGCCGGGCGTTCGATCGCCCGCGAGGCCTTCGGCCACGTGGTGGCCGCCGAACGCGACCCGGAGCACGAATGGGGCGCCACCCTCACCGCCCCGGTCGACCCGACGCGCGACGAGGACGATCCCGTCACGACGCTGCGGCGCCAGCAGGAAACCTCGACCAACGCCGAGCTGGCCGTGGCCACGCTGCACGAGCCGTACCTCACCGACGAGGAAGCCTGGGCGTGGCTGTGCACCCTGCAGGTCGCGCTGCGCGCGACCGCGGTCTCGCGCGGCCTGCTGAGCGACGAGAAGCTGGCCGACGCCGGCGACGACGTGCTGGGCGAGGTGCGGACCCTCCAGCAGTTCCTCTTCGACCTCGCGGAGTGTTTCTAGAGGTGCGCCGGCTCGGCGGCGCCACGCGCCGAGCGGTAGACGGTGAAGTCAGCGCGACGGATGAAGCCGACGCGCTCGTAGAGACGCTGGGCCCCCAGGTTGTCGTGGCCGACGCCGAGGCCGAGCCAGCTCACGCGGCGCGCCGCCGCCGCCGCCACGACCCCGGCCACGACGCGCTGGCCCAGGCCCCGGGCGCGCGCGTCCGCCCGCGTGGCCACTGACGAGATGACGTGGTAGCCCGACTCCCAGCGCACCAGCGCGGCCACGCTCGCGAGGCCCTCCTCGTCGCGGATCGCGAACCAGGCGACGATCTCGGGGTTGCCGGGCCACACCGCGGAGCGCGGCGCCTCGCGTCTCAGGAAGTCGGTCAGCGCCACGTCGTCGCTCACTTCGAGGACCTCGCCGTTGGCGGGCTCGTCGTGCACCGCGCGGGTGAAGAAGTCCCAGTGGTCGGCGACCTCCAGGGAGCCGACGCGAGGCCCGAGGGTCGATCCGGAGATGACGCAGCTCTCCCATTCGGGTCGCACGGGTGGGTGCGGCCCGAACCCGGCGCCGAAGACGCGCTTCGCGCTGAGGGTCAGCGCGTAGCTGTCCGTCGTGCGCTCGGCGAAGGAGAATCGGGCCGGTGCGAGCAGGAACGCGGCGGGGCTCCCGGCGCCGAGGAGCTCGTAGGCCCACCCCAGCGCCTCCACGGGGTCGTTGGTGCGCTCGACGGACATGACCACTGAGGGTACCGGCCGACGTGGCGCAGACGCCTCGCCCGGTGCGCCAAACGTCTCCATAGTGTCAGCGCGGAGACCGGGAATTGGCGACACGCCCTTGCACCGCAATCCCTGATTCTCCTAAGGCGGTGTCATAAATTTTGAGGTTGTTGAGCGTTCGTCGATGCGGTCTTGATGCCTGTCTGGAACGCTAAATCAACCCGAGAAGACCTTGATTGGGCGTCGCACTGTGTCGGGAGGACAGCCTGATGACTACGTTGGCCGAAGAGAGGCGTCGAGGCTCGCGCAATCGCACGGAGGCGAGCGTCCTCGCCGCCGAGCTCGTCGCCGACAAGACGCGTCGCGATGCCGCGCACGGCGCGCCGGTCGCGACCGAGCGCACCGCGGCGCGTCGCGCGTGGAGGATCTACGCCGGGCTCGGCCTCTTCCTCGTCGGCTACGTGGTCGTGCTGCTGGTGCGCGGCCCCAATCAGCAGTGGACCTGGCTGGACGGCTGGTCGATCGTCAGCTTCGAGTACCTGGCGTCCGCCGTGTGCATCGCGCGGGGCGTGGCGCGCCGTCCGGGACGTGCGCCGGTGCTCCTGCTCGGGCTCAGCCTCCTGTCGTGGGCGATCGGCGACACCTTTTTGACCGTGGAGTCATTGGGCGGCGCCAGCGTTCCCGTGCCCAGCGCCGCCGACGCCTTCTACCTCCTCTTCTATCCGTTGGCCTACGTGGCCACCGTGTCGCTGCTGCAGAGGGGCCTCGGACGCCTGGCTCGTCCGAACTGGCTCGACGGGGCGGTCGCGGGGCTCGGCGCGGCCGCGCTGTGCGCGACGTTCGCCTTCCACCGGATCCTGGCGCTGACCGGGGGATCGCGGATCGCGACGGGGGTCAGCCTGGCCTACCCGATCGGCGACCTGCTCTTGCTGTCGCTGGTCATCGGGGGGTCGGTCCTGCTGGTGGGTCGATGGAGCGCCTCGTGGGGCCTGCTCGGCGTGGGACTGGCCATCATCGTCCTGGGCGACACGATGAACCTGTTCCAGTCGTCGCACCTCGCCTCGCGATTCGGCGCGGACGTCAATGCCGCGGCGTGGCCGGCGGCGATCCTGCTGATCTCGATGTCAGTGTGGACGACGCCGCGCAGGGCGGAACCCCTGCGTCCGGAGAGGACCGGGGGGATCGCCCTGCCGGGTCTCGCCGCGCTGAGCAGCCTCGTGATCCTGATCGTGGGGACGATCAACCACGTGAGCCAGGTGGCCATCGACCTGGCGATCAGCACCCTGGTGGTGGTCGGAGTGCGCCTGGCGATCTCCGCGCGGAGCCTGCGGATCATGACCGAGGAGCGCCACCGCCAAGCCAACACCGATGAGCTGACCGGACTGGGCAATCGCCGCCAGTTGACCCACGTGCTCGACACCTTCTTCTCCGACCAGTTCGAGCCGACCGCCACCGCTCGGCGCCTGGCGTTCCTCTTCGTGGACCTGAACCACTTCAAGGAGATCAACGACTCCTTCGGCCACCCGGCGGGCGACGAGCTCTTACGCCAGTTGGGGCCGCGCCTGTCGCGCGCCGTGGGACCCAACTCGTCGGTCGTCCGCCTGGGCGGAGACGAACTGGGCGTCGTGTTGCTCGACGCGGACGAGAGCGACGCGTCACAAGTCGCCCAGCGGATCGTGACGGACCTCGAGACGCCCTTCACCCTTCACCGCATCAGCACCAACGTCGGGGCCAGCATCGGCATCGCGATGTTCCCCGGCGACGCGACCGAGGCGTCGACCTTGATGTGGTGCGCGGACGTCGCGATGTACCGCGCCAAGCTCGGTCAGGTCCCCTTCGTCTTCTTCGACGCCGACCTCGACGGCGACGAGAACAAGATCCGCCTGGTCGAAGACCTCACCCGAGCCATTCACGAGGGTGACTTCGAGCTCCACTACCAGCCGCAGTTGGATCTGCGCTCCGGACGGGTGATCGCCGTCGAGGCCTTGCTGCGCTGGGCCCACCCCGAGTTCGGCATGGTGCCCCCGCTCACGTTCCTGCCGCTGGCCGAGGAGGCGGGACTCATGGAGCCGCTCACCGCGTGGGTCCTCAACGAGGCCATCGCGCAGTGCGCGTCGTGGCACAAGAACGACGTCGAGGTTGCCGTGTCGGTCAACGTCTCCACGACCAACCTGCTGGAGCCGGGATTCATCGAGCGCGTCACGACCCTGCTGGCCCATCACAAGCTGCCGGCGACCAGCCTCATCATCGAGATCACCGAGTCGGTGATCATCGAGCACTTCGAGGTCGCCCAGGCGGTGATCGAGGGCCTCCGGGACCTGGGCATCATGGTGTCCATCGACGACTTCGGAGCGGGGTTCACCTCGCTCGCCTACCTGGCGAGCCTCGCGGTCGGCGAGCTGAAGCTGGACCGCACGTTCATCACGGACCTCAGTGTTCTCGGTGGGAAGAGGGACCTCGAGCTGGTGCGCGCCACCATCAACCTGGGCCACGAGATGGGTCTTCGGGTGGTCGCCGAGGGCATCGAGGACGTCGCCACGTTGGATCTGCTGATCGACCTGGGATGCGAACGCGCCCAGGGGTACTACATCAG
>Ga0209415_10003196_pt1 | contig 30453 bp, 30 predicted proteins | sample PeaSoiSIISIP2007_FD_187696 | JGI IMG/M metagenome (GOLD analysis project Ga0209415, IMG submission 187696) | Peat soil microbial communities from Weissenstadt, Germany - SII-SIP-2007 (SPAdes) (version 2) | ecosystem: Environmental > Terrestrial > Soil > Wetlands > Peat | place: Germany... | reverse complement strand
GGCGTCGGTGACCGTCGGCTCGCGTCCGCCGCGCCCGTAGGCGGCCGGTCCGGGCAGCGCTCCGGCCGAGCGCGGACCGACGCGCAGGGCGCCGCCGGCGTCGCGCCAGCCGATCGAGCCGCCGCCGGCCCCGACCGTCTCGATGTCGAGGCTCGCGAGCGCGAGCGGGCGCCCGGCGATCGTGCGCTGATCGGTTTCGCGGACCACGCCGGCGTCGATCACGCAGACGTCGCACGACGTGCCGCCCATGTCGAAGCACAGCACGTCGCGCGCCCCCGCCCCGGCGGCGACCAGACGCGCACCCTGCGCGCCGCCGGCCGGGCCCGAGAGCACCGTGAACGCGCCGTGCGCGGCGGCCGAGGCCGCACCCGTCAGGCCACCGGAGGATTGCATCACCGCGGGGTCGGGGAGGCCCCGCTCGGCGCAGCGTGCCGTGAGGTTCGCGAGGTGGCGCCGCAACAGCGGCGAGAGCGCCGCGTCGAGCTCGGTCGTGGCACCGCGCTCATACTCGCGAGGCGTCGCGCTGACCTCGTGGGAGACCGAGATGTGGACGTCGGGCAGGCGCCGGCGCAGCGCGTCGCGGACGGCGAGCTCGTGGCCGGGGTGCGCGGCGGCGTGCAGCAACACGACGGCGATCGCCTCGACGTCCGCGGCGGCGAGCTGCTCGGCGAGCGCGGGCAGGCCGGCGGGGGCGCGGATCGCGCCGTGCGGGCCGGTGCGCTCATCGACCGCGAAGCGCAACTCCGGCGGTGCCAGCGCCGGGGGATGGGCGGCGCACAGGCGGTACAGATCGGCGCGGGCCTGGCGGCCGAGCGCGACCAGATCGGTGAAACCCTCGGTCGCGACCAGCGCGGTGCGCGCCGCGTGCCCCTCGAGCAGCGCGTTGGTCGTCACGGTCGTGCCGTGGGCGAAGGCCGCGACCTCGCCCGCCGCGGCGCCGGCGGCGGCGAGCGCGAGCTCGATCGCCGCGATCACGCCAACCGACTCGTCCTGCGGCGTGCTCAGCGTCTTCGCCGTGTGCAGCTCGCCGCCGTGGCAGGCGAGGACCGCGTCGGTGAAGGTCCCGCCGACATCGACGCCGAGCAGCATCCGGCGGACGTTACCGGCGTAAGCCGCTAGCGGTGCAGCGCGGCGACCGCCGCCGCGCTCGGCAGCGACGCCGCGAACAGCTCGCGCGCGCGGCGCGTGATCGGCCCGGGAGCCGTCAGCGCCCGGCCATCGACGCTGGCGATCGGCACGACCTCCGCGCCCGTACCGGTCAGAAACGCCTCATCGGCGGTCCAGGCGTCGGCGCTCACGACCGCCTCCTCCTCGACGAGGACGCCGTCGCCGCGCAGCAACTCGATCACGTGCCCCCGCGTGATGCCCTCGAGCCCGCCGGCGGACACCGGTGGCGTGCGCACCCGCCCGCGCGAGACGAGGAACACGTTGTCGGCCGTGCACTCGGAGATCTCGCCGGCGCCGTTGAGGAGCAGCGCCTCGTGCGCTCCGCGCGCCCGCGCCTCGGCCGCCGCGAGCACCGAGGTGAGGTAGTTCAGCGACTTGATCTGCGGCGGGACGCTGTCGGGAGAGGCGCGCCGCAGGCTCGAGGTGATCACGTCGACGCCGCGCTCGTAGAGCTCGGCGGGATAGAGCTCGAGCGTCGCGGCGATCAGGATCGTCGTCGGGCGCGGGCAGGTGTGCGCCGACACGCCGAGCAGACCCCGTCCGCGCGTGACGATCAGTCGCAGGTAGCCGTCCGGCGCGCCGAAGCGCTCGATCGCCTCGCGGCAGAGCTCGGCAAGCTCGTCATCGCGGTAGGGCAGCTCGATCGCGAGGCAGCGCGCGGACGCGCGCAGGCGGCGCAGATGCTCAGCCAGCAGGAACGGCGTCTGCGCGTAGAAACGGATTCCCTCGAACACGCCGTCGCCGTAGAGCAGCCCGTGGTCGAGCACCGACACGGATGCGCTCGCGGCATCGTCGTGCCAGGCCCCGTCGACCCACGCGATCGCTTGCGGGCTCATCGCGGCGAACTTACTGTTCGCACAGTTAGTTGTCAAGCGGAGCCGCTACCCTGTCGGTCGTGCCAGCACTGACCGCCGCGGCTCCCGCCCTCCGCCGCCGCGATGCGGCGGCCTCGCGCCGCGCGATCCTCGATGCCGCCGAGCAGCTCTTCGCGCAGCGCGGCTACGACCGTGCGAGCCTCGGCGAGATCGGCCGGCGCGCCGGCGTCTCGGCAGCGCTCCCGACCTACTTCTTCGGCGGCAAGGAGCAGCTTTACGCAGCGGTGCTCGAGCGCCTGCTCGCCGAGCGCGAGCGCCGCCTCGAGCCGCTCGCGGCAGCGGCGGCCGAGCGGTTCGAGCGAACCGGCGAGCTGCGCCCGGCGCTCGAGTTGCTGATCGACGGCTACATCGACTTCCTCTGCGAGCGCACCGCACTCGTCCGCCTGATGGGGCGCGAAGCGCTCGACCACGGACGCCATCTCGCACCCGGTCCCCGCCATTCGGTCGCCGTCGCGGAAGGGCTCGCCCGGTTCGTGCGGTCGCTGTCGCCGGCGCCCGGCCCCTCGGTGGACCCCGAGCAGCTGCTGATCACGACCGTCGCGCTGTGCTTCTTCCCGATCGAGCACAACGACACGATGCTCGCCGCAATGGGACTCGACGCGACGAGCGAGCGGTTCGCGACGGCGCGCAAGCGCCACGTCGTCGACGTGCTGGAGCGCGTGCTCCGCGGCGGCGAAGCCGGCCCCGCCTAGCGGCGACGCGCGCGCCGGCGCGTCAGGATCCGCCAGAGGCGCCGCAGCAGTCGAATCCACTCACGCATCGGACTCGAGTCTCGCACACGACGCCGGTCGTGGCCAGCACGCGGCCCTCCAGCACCCGGACCGCTAGGGTCCGCGCGCGGCCAGCGGGGGCGGACCGAGCGGACCGATCGCGGCCCGCGCCATGGCGAGCGCCGACGCGATCACCGCGTCGAGCTCGTCCGCCGCCCGCTCGCCGGGGACGCCGTCGGAGAAATCGCGGGCGGACCCCTACGCCGCGGTCGGCACCACCAGCGCGCCGAAGAAGGCGAGCACGTCGCGCAGGTGCCGCTCGGCGCCCAGGTAGTGGTGCTCGCTCGCGCCCATCGCGACGATTGCGACCGGCGTGTCGCGCAGCGCTTCGACCGGCACGTGGTCGAGCAGGTTCTTGAGCGTCCCGGTAAACGAGCCTCGGTAGACGGGCGTCGCGAGCACGACCGCGTCGGCCGCGGCGATCGCGGCGACGGTTGCCGCCGTGTCGTCGCCCAGGGCATCCGGCGAGCGGCCGTCCGCGGGCGCGATCCGGCGCTCCGCGAGGTCGATCAGCTCGACCGACAGCTCGCCGTGGCGCTCGGCCCGCTCGAGCGCCTGCGCCACGGCACGGTGCAACCGTCCCGGTGCGGTGGCGCTGCCGAGCACGGCGACCAGGCGCAGCGTGCTACCTCGGTATCGATTCCGATTCGCGCTCGTCGTCGACGAGCCGCAGCCGCCGGCGCTCGGCGGGCGCCTCGTGCTCGCCGCCAACGCCGCCCGGCGGCACCGGGCTCCACGCGCGCCACGACGGCACGCGCGCCGTCGTGCGCCGCGACGCGCGCTCGCGCACCGGCTCGGACTGCGGCGTGGCCGTGGCCGTGACGACGCGCGGCTGCTCGGCGGGCGAGCCGGCGAGCGGCTCGGCCGGCAGGCGAAAGACGAACATCACGAGCCCCAGGTCGGCCTCGAGGCTCCAGCTCCCGACCGTGAGCTCGCAGCCCGTCTGCACGCGCACCGCGGTCGCGACGAGCTCGGGGATCGCCTCGTAGGGCAGCGTTCCTCCGTGCTCTCGCGGCACGCCGCCAAACGGCGCCGGACCGGCGAGCCGCAGCAGCATCAGCAGCGAGTCGCGGTCGCACCAGGTCCGAACCCCCACGGGCCGCTCGCCGTAGACCGCCGCGTACAGGTCCTCGAGGACGCCTGCGGCGAACGCGCCGACGCCCTCGCCATCGGATAGATCGTGTCCCATCGAGCTCGGCTTTCCCCGCTAGGTACGCGACCTTGTCATCAGTTCTCCGTAGCGCGGGTGCCCCGGTTTGTGACGCCGCCGGGGCTTAAAAACGCGCACGACGCGACCCGCGCGCCAGCCGCCCGTCGCCGTTGCCCGAGCTGGGGTCGGGGTGGTGCTGTCCGTCGGTCGCGCGGCCGCAGAGTTCTCGATCACGTCCCGATGCCGAGGCCGAGCAGGTAGGTGACGCCGCCGACGATCGCGCCGGCGGCGGTCATCTCCAGGCCCGCCGACCAGGCCGTGCGCAGGGTGAACAGCGACTTCGCCGCGCCGACGGCGAAGTGCGCGACGAGCGAGACCGACGCGGCGACGATCACGCCGGCGGTGCCGCTCAGAAAGAAGAACGGGATCACCGGCACCATCGCGCCGACCGCGGTCGAGATGCCGCCGGCGAGCGCCGCCTGGACGGCGTCGCCACGCTCGGCGTCGGCGCTGCCGAACTCCTCGATCGCGATCGCTTTGAACAGCTGCTCAGGATCCTCGGCGATGCGTTCGACGACCATCTTCGCCTCCGCCGGCGTGAGCCCCTTGAGCTGGTAGAACAGCGACAGCTCCTCCTTCTCCTCCTCCGGGTGGTTGAGGACCTCCTCGCGCTCGCGGGCGAGATTCGCCGCGGCGACCTCCGCGACCGAGCGCTCGGCGAGGTAGGCCCCGGTCGCCATCGAGAGCGCCGAGCCGATCGCACCGAACAGGCCGGCGGTCAGCACCAGATGCGACCCGCCGGTCGCGCCCGAGAAGCCGGCGACCAGACCGAAGACCGCAGCGAGACCGTCGTTGGCGCCGTAGATCACGCCCGATATCCAGCCGCCGCTGCCGCGGTGCCAGCGCTCGCGGCCGAGGATTCGGTCCAGGCGCACCTGCGGTCCGTCGTCGGGCGGGCCGCGCTCGACCGCCGGCACCCCCCCGGCACGCAGCTGCGCCAGCGCCACGGTGTGCTGCTGCTCCTCGTCGCGGATCTGCTCGAGCAGCCGATCGGTGTCGGTGTCGCCGGTCGGGCGCTCCTCGATCTCGGTCGCGATCGCCTGCTCCATCGCCTCCTGGCGCGCGAGCAGGCGATCGACCGGCGCGACGCGCGCCTGCAGCCGCCGCCAGGCGGAGATCTTCACGGTCCGCTCGTCGGGGACCTCGATTCCCAGTTCCCGCATGCGATCCTCGAGCCGCGTCCGATGCGCCCGCTCGATTTCAGCCAGCTGGCGAAGCACCTGCGCGCGACGCGGGTCGGCCTCGCGGGTCGCGATCAGCCCATAGACGACCGCAGCCTGGACCTCGTCGGTCCAGGCCTCGATCAGCCGCGCGCTGACATCTGAGCCCACCGGTCAGAGAGCGTAATGCACGTGATACCTGCGGATGAAGGCCTGCGCGCTGCGGTAGGGGTCGCGCAGCTCGCGTGCCTTGCCCGCGCAGTCGAGCAGGAACGAGCCGTCGCCGTAGCTGGCCCCCCCGGACCAGATCAGCCCCGGGATCTCCGGGCACACAAGGCGTGCCGCAGCCGAGGCGCCGTTTCCGCCACGCGAGGCGTAGGGACCGGCGATCAGGATGTAGCGCGCCTTGTGCGCGGACACCAGCGCCGCCAGCTGCGGGCCGCTCATCGCCGGGTCGGTCGTGTTGTAGCCGCCGACCGCCGAGGCCCGCAGGCCCAGCAGGATCAGCGGCGATGCCTGATCGGAGGACTGGGTCAACAGCACGTAGGGCCGGGTCGCGCCGTGCGTGCCCAGGTAGTGGATCAGTGATCGATCGGTTCGCAGGCTCGTCGGACCGACGCCGTAGCCTCCCGTGCCCGGGTAGCTGTAGGGCCCGGCTGCAGGGAAGGTCCCGTTGACCGGCGCCAGCCAGACGCTGAAGCTGTAGACCATCGGCGCGACCAGCAGCGCACCCACCGCGCCGGCCACCGCCCAACCGGCGCGCCGGCGCACGAGCGGGATCGCGATCAGGGCGCCCAGGCAGATTACGACGAGCGGGATCCGCCACCACAGCGGATCGCCCTCGCGGTCGATCAGCACGAGTTCCACCGTGACGGTGCCCGTGACCGCCGCCACCGCCAGCAGATATCCGCGCAGCGCGGTCCGCGCAGCGCGGCCACGCACCAGCGACGCGATCGCGACCGCCCCCGCGCCCACCATCGCGGCGAGCCCGGGCCCGAGCGCCGAGGAGTAATAGGGATGCACGATCCCGGCCGAGAAGTCCAGCGTTCCCAGTTCGATCAGGAACCAGCCGCCGAGCACGAACAGTCCCGGGGTGCGGCGGTCGCCCCGCCCGCGTACCGCCAGGCCGAGCGCGAGCATGCCGATCAGCGCCAGCGGCACAAGCCAGCCGGCCTGACCGCCGAGCCCCGCACCGAAGATCCGCCACGGGCTGCGCGCGCCGCCGAAGGGAACCGGCTTCAGCGCCCGGTGGCGGCCGGGGCCGGGGCGCGGAGCCGGCGTTGCGGGCGGCGGCCGGTGGGTTGCGAGGAAGCGGTGCTCGGCCGGCGTCAGGCCGGGCGAGTTCACGCCCGGCCGGACCAGCGGCAGCGTCTGGGGCCCGGTCAGATACCGCACGGTCGACTTCCCGGGGCCGCCCTGCTGCCCACCGACCCGCCCGAAGCCGTTGTATCCGAGGGCGAGCTGAAACTCCGAGTTCGACGAGGTGCTGCCGACGAACGGCCGCTGCGAGGCCGGCGTCAGCTGGACGATCGTGATCCACGACAGCGCGACGATCGCAAACACGACGCCGGCGGCCGTCAGCTGCGCGAGGCGCCGCCGCAGCGACCCCGGCGCACAGACGAGATAGCCGAGCCCGATCCCCGGAACGCAGAGCAGCGCGGCAAGCGATTTCGTGTTGAACGCCAGGCCGGCCAGCACCGCACACCACACCAGCGTCCGCAGACGTCCTGAATCGATCGCGGCCAGGCCCGCGCCGCACGTGGCGAGCATCAGCAGGATCAACAACGGATCGACGCCGCTGTCACGCGACACCGCGACAAACGACGGAAACACCGCCAGTGAAAACGCGCTGACCAGCCCCGCCACCCAGCCAAACCGCGGCGCGACGATCCGATAGATCAGCGCCACCGCGAGCACCGCGCAGATCCCCTCCGGGATCAGCAGGCTCAGCGGCGCAAAGCCGAACAGCTTCGCGCTCAACCCCTGCAGCCACAGCCCCAGCGGCGGCTTGTCGACCGAGATCAACCCGTTGGGGTCGGCACTGACGAAGAAGAAGTTGTGCCACGAGCGCAACATCGACCTCACGGCCGCCGAGTAGTAGACGTTGGCGTAGCCGTTCTGGCTCAGCCGGACGAACTGGAGCAGTCCGCTCAGCACCAGGATCGCCGCGAGGCCGAGGTGCGCCGGCGTCACCGGACGGGAGCCCCGCGGCGAGGCGCCCGCACGCCGTGGCCGCGGGGGCGGCGCCGGCTCGGCAGCTCGGGGTGTGATCGTGGCCATGTGCAGAGAGCCTCCGGCGCAGCGAACGTCGGGCAGCGCCCGCGTAGGCGTCAGAGGGTATCCGCCGACGGCGCCGGCTGAGTTTAAGACCCGGTTAGGCAGCCGGGGCGATCAGCTCTCGAACTGCGCTTCGGTGTTGGCGTGGACCTCCGCCAACGTCACGCCGGGTTGCAGCTCGGCGAGCACCATGCCGGCGGGCGGGAAGTCGAACACCGCGAGGTCGGTGATCAGCCGGTCCACGACGCGCCGCCCGGTCAGCGGCAGGGTGCACTCGCGCTTGACCTTCGATTCACCGCTGCGGGTCAGATGCTCCATCATCACGACAACCCGCTTGGCCCCGTTGACCAGGTCCATCGCGCCGCCCATACCCTTGACCATCTTCCCGGGGACCATCCAGTTGGCCAGATCGCCCTGCTGTGAGACCTCCATCCCGCCGAGGATCGCCAGGTCGATGTGTCCGCCGCGGATCATCGCGAAGGACTCGGCGCTGTCGAAGAACGAGGCCCCGGCAACCGCGGTGACGGTCTCCTTGCCCGCGTTGATCAGGTCGGGGTCCTCATCGCCGGCGAGCGGGTAGGGCCCGATGCCGAGCAGCCCGTTCTCTGACTGCAGCAACACCTCGCGCAGGCCCTCCGCGTAGTTGGCGAGCAGCGTCGGCAGCCCGATCCCGAGGTTGATGTTCATACCGTGAGCCAGCTCGCGGGCGGCGCGGGTGACGATCCGCGTGCGGGCGTCGTCGGTCGACGGCTCGGCCACGTCAGTGCTCCCTCACGGTGCGCCGCTCGATCCGCTTCTCGTAGCGGGACCCCTCGAGGATCCGCTGAACGAAGATGCCCGGCGTGTGAACGTGGTTGGGATCGAGCTCACCCACCTCGACGAGCTCCTCGACCTCGGCGATCGTGACCTTCCCCGCCATCGCCGCGAGCGGGTTGAAGTTGCGCGCGGTATCGCGATAGACGAGATTGCCGAGCGCGTCGCCCCTCCACGCCTTGACGAGCGCGAAGTCTCCTCCGAGCGCCCGCTCGAGCAGGTAGGTGCGCCCGTCGAATTCTTTGGTCTCCTTCCCGTCGGCGATCGGGGTGCCGACGCCTGTCGCGGTGTAGAAGCCCGGGATCCCCGCGCCGGCGGCGCGCATCCGCTCGGCGAGCGTCCCCTGCGGGACGAGCTCGACCTCCAGCTCGCCCGACAGGTACTGCGCTTCGAACGTCTTGTTCTCACCGACATACGAGGAGACCATCTTCGCGACCTGGTTGTTGGCCAACAGGATTCCGAGGCCGAAGTCGTCGACGCCGCAGTTATTCGAGACGACGACGAGCTCGCGCGAGCCCTTCTCGCGCAGCGCCTCGATCGCCTTCTCCGGGATCCCGCACAGCCCGAAGCCGCCGACGATCAAACTCGCACCATCCTCGATGTCCGCCACGGCCGCCGCAAACGACGCGACGACCTTGCCTGCGCTCACGCGTCGGGATCCTGATAACGAGCGACGCTGAAGCCGAGCAACAGCGGGATGTCGACCGCGAAGACCGCGAGCATCGCCGTCAGGATCAGCAGTTGGGTGCCGCGCGTGTGGTCGTAGACGAAGACGTACTCGAGCATCCCGGCGATCACGATGTAGGCCGCGAACACCCAGGCGGTGACCACCCGGAAGATCCGCCAGGCGAAGGGTTCGATCCGCGACAGCAGCACGACGTTGGTTGCGAGCAGGACGACCGCCGCGGCAAGCAGCGTGATCGTCGGCCCCTGCGGGACGTGGCGCGGAAGGTGTGCCGCGGTGTAGATGCCGCCGCTCACGATCAGCACGATCGTCGCCACCGCGATCGGCTGGATCGGCGGGAGCCGGCGCTCGTCTGGGGGCGCCGCTGCCTCCACTAACCGCTCGCGAGCTTGGTCATGATCACCAGCGTCGCGATCTGCATCAGCCCGGTGATCCCGGCGGTGTAGATGAACACCTTCATCAACCGCCCGATCCGCGCGCCGTCGGGGTTCGGCTTGCGCAGCTCGAAGAGCACGGCGAGGTTCGCGGGCTCGAGCAGGCCGAGCGCGATGACCGCCATGACCCCGACAACGACATAGGAGGCGACGAGCCAGCCGTGGTTGGGATAGTTCGCGCCGAGGTTGCCGAGCGTGCGCGCGAGCTGGAAGCCCGACCCGAGCGTCATCGTGACGAGCGTGGGCATGATCAGCAGCAGCTTGGGCATCATCCGGCTGGACAGCTCGAGCCGCGCCGGGACCGGCATCGAGCCGAGGATCGGGCCCAGCACGAGGCCCACGAACAGGTCGATCCCGGTCCACAGTCCGCCGCCGGCGACGTGGTAGAAGTCGAGCGCCCAGTGGCTGTTGGTCGCGATCGCCGTGACAAGTCCGACCAGCACCACGGCGACGACCGGAAGCAGTTTGATGGGAACGATCTTGACCGTCGGCCGCGACGGTGCGAAGGCTCCGGGGATCGGTTGGGCGACGCTCGCCATCGTGCAGTGCTCCTTTTTTTCCGGCTTCCCGCGACTGGGCGCTCGCGGACAGCGGAACGATAGCTCGCGCTGCAGTCGTTCGTCCAGTGGGCGCATACTTGGAGCGTGGCAGGGACTCGCCTCGCCGATACGCGGCCGCCGGCACCGCGGCTCCGCCGCATGCCCGGCATCGATGGCCTGCGCGCGGTCGCGGTCGCGGCGGTGTTCCTCTATCACGCGAACGTGTCGTGGATGCCGGGCGGATTCCTCGGCGTCGACGTGTTCTTCGTGATCAGCGGCTATCTGATCACCTCGCTGCTGATCGCCGAGTTCGAGGATCACGGGCGCATCGCCCTGGGCCGGTTCTGGGCTGGGCGCGCGCGGCGGCTGCTGCCGGCGCTGTTCGCGCTGCTCGCGGTCTGCCTGGCGATCGGCGCGACGGTCCAGCGCGGAAAGCTCGTCGGACTGCGCGGCGATGCCCTCGCGTCGATCTTCTACGTCGCGAACTGGCGTTTCATCTTCGACCACGAGAGCTATTTCGCCCAGTTCGGCCGGCCGTCGCTGCTGCGCCACCTGTGGTCGCTGGCGGTCGAGGAGCAGTTCTACCTGCTCTGGCCGCCGCTGTTCTTGATCGGCGTGCGGCTGCTCCGCCGCGTCGCCCTGGCAACCTTCGTCGCGCTCGGCGCGATCGGCTCGAGCGCCCTGATGTGGGCGCTGTACCGGCCCGGCGCGGACACCTCGCGGATCTTCTACGGCACCGACACCCGCGCAGCGCCGCTGCTGGTCGGTGTCCTGCTCGCCTTCGTCTGGAAGCCGTCCGCGATGCCGGCCTGGGACAGTGCGCGGGCCCGGCGGTGGCTCGACGCGGCCAGTCTGGTCGCGCTCGCCGCCGTGATCTACGCGTTCGCCACCGTGCACGACTACGACCAGAGCATCTACCGCGGCGGCTTCCTTGTGCTCGCGCTGTCCGCCGGGCTGCTGCTGGCGACGATCGCGCACCCGGTGGGGACGCTCGGACGCGCGCTCGCCCACCCGGTTCCTCGCTGGCTCGGCGAGCGCAGCTACGGCATCTATCTGTGGCACTGGCCGGTTCTCGTGTTCAGCCGACCCGGGGTCGACGTGCATCTGCCGCGCGGCGTCCTGATCCCCGCCCAGGCGGCTGCCACCGTCGCGCTCGCCGCGGTCTCCTACCGCTACATCGAACGTCCGATCCGCACCGGCGCGCTCCAGCGGCTGCGCGTGCGCGCTCCGCGTTGGCTGGCACAGCCGCGCACGCCATTCGCTTTCGCGTGCTGCGGTGTCGCCGCGCTGCTTGCGCTGGTCGCGCTGACGCCGCAGGGTGTCGCAGCGCGCCCGCCCGGATTCACGCGCAGCGCGCTGGCCAGCTCCGAGCACGCGAGCACGCACCTCGTGGCGCTGCCGCACAGTGGCCGGCATGCCGATCCGCCACCGATCTCGCGTGGGCACCGCCGCCACAGGCTGCCCCCGATGCCGCGCAGCGGCCCGATCCTTGCCGTCGGTGACTCGGTGATGCTCGGCGCCTCGAGCGCGCTGGAGTCGACGCTCGGCCCCGAACTGCGCGTCGACGCCGTCGTCTCGCGTCAGCCGGAGCAGACGATCGCCCGCCTGTTCGCCTATCGGGCCGCCGGCACCCTGCCGCCCCGCGTGATCGTTCATATCGGCGACAACGGGCCTGTCTACTACGCCGACCTGGTGCGCCTGAAGGCCGCGCTGGCCGGCGTGCCGCTCGTGGTCATCGTCAACGTCCGCGTCGCCACGAGCTGGCAGAGCGAGGTCAACAGCGAGCTGGGGCAGGCGGTGTCGGGCTGGCACGAGGCGACGATCGCCGACTGGTACGACGCGAGCGCCGGCGGCGGGACGGTCGCCGACGGCACCCACACCACCATCGCCGGCGCCCGGCTGTTCGCCGCCCTGATCGCGCGCGCGCTGCGCGCGCCGCGCCTCGGCGGCGTGACCCACTGAGCGCTACGGCTGCGCGATCAGCAGATAGATCCGCGCCGGCGGGGTCGGCGCGAACGAGAAGACCGACCAGTTCTTCGAGAGGTAGCTGACCGTGCCGCTCAGCGGCAGGATCGGCGGTCCGGGACCCTCGCTGCCACCGATCGCGCGCAGGCCGATGCGAACCACGACGATCGCGCCGGTGTCGGCATGGCAGGTCTCGACGAAGCCCGCGTAGCTGGCGGCGAGCGGGTTGAACCGCGCCGCGATGCGCTCCGCCACGCGCCCGATCTCGCCGACCACGACCGCCGAACACGGCTCCGTGGCGAGCGTTGCCCCGGGCGACGGCACGGCGATCACCGCGCTGAGCGTGCCGCTCGGGAACGCGTTGTAGGTCAGCGCCAGGGCGGCGTAGCGGATCCCTGCGAGGCTCACCTGCGCACCGGCCGGCGGGTGGTAGGGGAAGTAGCCGCCCAGCTCGACCGCAAGCTTGCCGTTCACGTAGATGCCGATCGGATCGCCGATCGCGTGGCGCTCGAGCTTGGCGAAGCCCATGTCGTCCTGCACCGACATCACGAAGCTGCCGATGACGCGCCCGCCGAACGACAGGACGCCGCGCACCGGCGCGATCACGTACGGGCCGCCGACGTCCGCCAGGATCCGCCCGGAGGCGTCGAGCGCCTGCAGTCGCACGATGTGCCAGAAGTGGTGGTAGACGATCCGCGAGACGGCCTTGAGCGTCGCGGCGCGGTTGTCGGCGGCGACCGCGCTGAGCAGATCCGCAGCGCCGGTGACGTGCCGGAGGTCGACCTGCGTCTCGCTGCCGGCCAACTCGCCGCGGTCGATGTTGTTGGCCACCTTGCTGTCGACGGTCATCAGCGTGGCGAGCGTCGAGACGCCGCACGGCGCAGTGGTGTCGGCTGACGCCGGCGAGCCGGCGACGGCGAGGGCGAGGGCCGCGAGCAGGACGCCCACGACGATCGCCCGCAGAGCAGCCCCTGTCCAGCGGAACACTCCGCCATTCTCGCGCGTTTGCGCCATCAGGGGGTGCAGCGGTGGCGTCCGGAACTCACAGGCTGACCGCCGGTAGCACGACGAACGGGTAGCACAGCACCACCGCAGCCGCCACCAATGTGAGCCAGCCGCCGAGCACCCACCGCGGCATCCACGCCCGCGAGAACAGTCGCGCCAGGGCGAGGTAGATGCCCGGCATCACGATCACCATGTAGTAGAGGTAGGACGTCCGCTGCCAGAACAGGCTCAGCGCGACGAACGGCAGCCAGCTGCCGCAGAACCACGCCACGGCAACCGCGTCGATCTCGAGGCCGCCGCGCCAGCGTGCGTACAGCGCAAGCGCCAGCGCCGGGAGCGCGAACAGCAGCATCGGCGGGCTGACCAGGCCGAGGAAATGGACCGTCGAGGTCCGCGAGCTGCCGCTGGTGACCGTCACGTTCAGGTAGTTGATCGGCTTCAGGTCGATCAGCCATTCCCACGGGTAGGAGGCGATGCCCTTCGGCCCGTGCGGGCTCGTCTGGCCGGCCGCGTAGCTGAACATGTGCGCGGTGTGCGCGAACGGTCCGCCGGTGATCGTCGTGCCCGTCTGCGGGTCATACGGCGGCGCGATCCGGTCGAACACCGCCAGCACCGCGAGATACACCGCGGTCGCAACAGCCGTCAGCGTCGCCAGCGCACGCCCGGCCGCGCCGAGCACGGCGCGCCGGTGGCGGATGAGCTCGACCAGGGCCAGGATCACCAGCAGGTAGGGCGCGACGAGCTTCGCCGTCGCCCCGACTCCCAGCACCACGCCGGAGGAGATCGGATGGCCGCGCAGATACAGCGCCGCGGCCCAGATCATGAACGTGACGACGTAGATGTCGAGCGTGGCGATCCGTCCGTGCACGAGCAGCAGGTTGTCGGACGCCATCAGCGTCGCCGCGAGCAGCGAGCACCAGCGGCTTGCCCCGCCCGCGCGGGCGAGCACGAACATCCCGAGGATCGCGAGCGATCCGAACAGCACGCTCCCGATGCGCCACGCGAACGGGCCGTCACCGAACAGCTTGATCGCGCCGGCGATGACCAGCTTGACGAACTGCGGATGCTCGGAGTTCGAATCCTGGCCGGCGGGATCGCCGGCGTAGCTCTGGTTGTGCGGCACCGCGATCCCGTCGATCCGCCGCGCCGCGTTCACGTAGTAGACCTCGTCGAAGATCAGCGAGTGCGCCGCCGGGCCCCGGCACGGGTTCGCGCACGGATCGCTGAGCCACGCCACGCGAGCCGCGAGCGAGAGTAGCGAGACGACGGCGAGCAGCGCGATCGGCGTCCACGGCGCGTGGAGCACCTCGGCGAATCGGTCCCGGAGCCTCATCTCGGGCGACGCTACATCAGCCCGCGGCGCCGCCGCGGCACCGACGCCGGGCGCCCGGCTGCGATCGCGGCGCTACTGCTGCGCGCCGATCATCCAGCGCTGCTTCTCGAGGACCGAGACCGTGGCGATCATCAGATCCTCGGTGACCGCGTCGTACTCGGCGGCCTGCTCCATCCGCTCGCGCGCCCGCGTGATCGTCTCACCGAGCGCCCCGATCAGCGTCTGGATCACCTCCGCGGTGCGAATCTCTCCCGGCTCGAGCTCGCCGAGCTCGCTCCGCGCGGCGACCGTCCGGGACTGGCCGTCCGGGGCGACCCCCAGCGCCCGCGCGCGCTCGGCCGTCGCGTCGGAGCGCTCCTGCCACTCCGCGACCAGCACGTCGAGGTGCTCGTGAAGCTCCTGGAAGCCGGGCCCGGTGAGGTTCCAGTGCAGGTGCTTGCCGAGCAACGCGAGGTCGATCAGATCGACCAGCTGGCCCTGCAGGACGATGCCGAGGGCCTCGCGCTCCTCGTGGCGCAACGTCGGGTGGCCGTCCTTGACGATCAGCTTCTCTGTCATGCCGCCGGTCCTTTCATCGCTGGACGAGAACGCGCGAGTGGGAGGTTAGCGAGCCGGGCGCGCGGCGCGGTACTGTCCGTGGCGATGCACGATTCGAGCGTGCTCCTCGTCTACCGCGAGCAGGCCAGCGGCCGGCGCGCACTGGCCGCTGCGGCGGCGCTCGACGCGCCGCTGACCGTCGTTGCGCTCGCGCCGAAGGAGGTTCGCAGCGCTCGCTGCGGCATCTACACGCCGGCCCTTGATCTCGCTGTTCACGCAGCCGCCGAGCGGGAGCTCGACACGGCCCGCGAGCTGCTCGGCGCGCGAGCGCGCTCGGCCGAGTTCGTGGTGCTCGAAACCAAACGCGATCAGGACCTTGCGGCGTGGGCGGTCGGCGCCGGCTTCACGACGGCGCTGATCGGCGCCCGCCGGAAGCTGCTCGGCGTCGGGCCACGCGATCTGGCGGCGCGGGCGCTGTCGCGCGCCGGCGTGGAGGTCCGCAGCATCGAGTGAGGCTGGCGGGGAGCGCTCAGCGCTCGCCGAGCATGGCCAGGAACTCCGCCTCGTTGTGGCCGCCCGGCGGGATCCCGGCTCGCGCATCGGCGCCGGCGAGGCGCCGCAGCAGCTCGTTGACCGGCGTCGGCACGCCGTGCAGCCGCCCGAGCAGGACGACCTCGCCGTTGAGCTGGTCGGTCTCGATCACGCCGCTCGCCCGCGCGAGGCTCTGCCACGAGGAGCCGCCTCCCCGCGCACGCCCGGCGACCGGTTTGGTGGTGATCAGGCGCCGATGGCGCTCGTCGTACTCGGCGTCGCCGACGTAGGCGATCCCCGCGGCGTCGAGGGCCGCGACGGCCTCGGCGACGGCGCGCCGCCTGACCTCGTCGGCGTCGCCGCCCTCGAACAGGGCCTCGACGGCGTTCGGGACGTTGCGCAGGAGCTTCGCGTACTTCCAGCGCGAGATGTCCGCGCGCGGCTGCGATGCAAAGCCGCTGCCGGCGAACACCGCGGCGATCTGCCGCGCCCGGTCGTCGAGCCCGTCGGGATAGCAGCCGATGTCGAGTGCGCCGGTGACCGGCGAGGAGTGGGCGACCACCACCCCGGCCTCCAGATGCGTCGCGGGCAGCTGCACGACCACCGAGTACACGCGGGCGAACCGGCGCAGCGCCGCGCGCTCGTTCTCGACGCCGTTCTGCACGCAGGCCACCGCGACGTCGGGACCCGCGGCGGCTTCGAGGCGCTCGAGCGCGGCGACGGTGTCCTGGCCCTTGACCGTCAACAGCACGACGTCGTCGTCGCGCCAGGCGATCTCCTCGGGGCGCTCGACGACCTCGATCGGCTGCACGAGCACGCCGTCGGGGGATTCGAAACGCAGCCCCGCCCGAGCGATCGCTTCGCGGTGCGCGCCGCGGGCGATCAGCACGACGTCATGGCCGTGCTCGAACAGCCGGCTGCCGATGGCCCCGCCGATCGCCCCGGCGCCGTAGACGATGAACCGCGACATCCGGCGGGGCCGGCTACTCGAACGCGGCGTGCCCGGTCAGGGCCTTGCCGAGGATCAGCGTGTGGATCTGGTGGGTGCCCTCATAGGTCAGCACCGACTCGAGGTTGACCAGGTGGCGCATCACCGGGTACTCGAGCGTGATCCCGTTCGCGCCGAGCAGCGCGCGGGCGCGTCGCGCAACGTCGGTTGCCATCCGCACGTTGTTGAACTTGCCGTAGGAGATGTGCTCGGGCGTGACCCGGCCCTCGTCCTTGAGGCGACCGATCCGGGTCGCGAGCAACAGGCCGTTGTTGACCGCGACGTGCATCTCGACGAGTTCCTGCTGGACGATCTGGCGCGCCGCGATCGGAGCGCCGAAGGCGATCCGGCTCGCGGTGTACTCGATCGCCGCTTCCAGGCAGGCCCGCGCCGCCCCGACGGCGCCCCAGACGATCCCGTAGCGGGCTTCGTCCAGGCACGCCAGCGGCCCGCGCAGCGAGCTGACCTCGGGCAGCAGCGAGTCCTCGCCGAGCCGGCAGTCCTCGAGGACCAGCTCCGAGGTCGTCGATGCGACCAGCGAAAGCTTGTCCTTGACGTCGATCGCGCGAAAGCCGTCGGTCCCCGCCGGCACGAGGAATCCCCGGATGCCCTCATCGGTCTTCGCCCATACCACCGCGACGCCGGCGCGGCTGCCGTTGGTGATCCACATCTTCGTTCCGTTGAGCACCCAGCCGTCGCCCTCGCGGCGCGCCGCAGTCCGCATCGCCGACGGGTCGCTGCCCGCGTCGGGCTCGGTCAGTCCGAAGCAGCCGATCACCTCGCCTGCCGCCATCGGCCCGAGCCAGCGCTCCTTCTGCTGCTCGGACCCGAAGGCGTGGATCGCGAACATCGCCAGCGAGCCCTGCACCGAGACGAAGCTGCGCAGCCCGCTGTCCCCGGCCTCGAGCTCCAGGCAGGCGAGTCCGTATGCCGTCGCGCTGGCGCCGGCGCAGCCATACCCCTGCAGGTGCATGCCCAGCAGGCCGAGCTCGCCCAACTCGCCACCCAACTCCGCCGGCAGGGCGCCCGCGCGCCAGGCGTCGAGGACGATCGGGAGGAAGCGACGGCGAACCCAGTCGCGGACCGTCGCGGCGATCAGCCGCTCCTCGTCGGTGTGGTCGGCGGCGAGGCCGAACGGATCATCGACCGAGTAGCTCGTCACAGAATCGCTCCCTCCGCCGCGCGCCGGCGGCGTCGATCGTTGGCATGCCTCTCCCACATTCAATCGCGAACCGCGTCGAGGGCCGCCGCCGGGCCTGGTGTGTCGCCGCCGTCGCCACCGCCGTCAGCCCTCGAGCACGCCGTCGTCCTCGAGCAGCCAGGCGCGCACCGCGGCGTCGTCGGCCCCGAGCCGCGGCGGAACTCGCCGATAGCCGACCGGGGTGCCGTCAAGTGAGATCGGGTTGGCGACCTGGCGCACCCCCTCGGCCATCTCGACGATCGAGCCGAGGCCGAGCGTCGCGGCCATCGCGAACGCGTCGCGAACGTCGTTGACCGGCCCGCACGGCACGCCGGCCGCGTTCAGCGCCGCGGCCAGGGCAACGCGCGGGCGCACGGCGAAGCGCGGAGCGAGCGCCTCCACCAGCGCCGCGCGATGTTCCACGCGCGCGGCGTTGGTCACGAAGCGCTCGTCGGTGGCGAGCGCGCCCGCGCCAAGCTCGCGACAGAGCGCCGCGAACTGGCGGTCGTTGCCGACGGCGACGACGATCTCGCCGTCGCCGGCGTCGAACGACTCATACGGCGCGATGCTCGGATGGCGGTTGCCCATCCGCCCGGGGACGGCGCCGGCGCCGAGGAACCCGGAGGCCTGGTTGACGAGCCCGGCGAGCAGCGACCCCAGCAGCGAGACCTCGGCGCGCTGGCCGAGACCGCTGCGCTCGCGCTCCGCGAGCGCAGCGAGTATCGCGACGGTCGCGAACAGGCCGGCGATCACGTCGACCAGCGCGACGCCGACCTTCGTCGGCGGTCCGTCGGGCTGACCGGTGACGCTCATCAGCCCGCCGACCGCCTGAATCAGCAGGTCGTAACCGGGCAGCGCCGCCCCCTCGCCCGCACCGAATCCGGTCACGCTGCACGACACCAGGCGCGGGTTGGACGCCCGCGTCGCCTCCTCACCGAGGCCGAAACGCTCCATCGCCCCGGGGCGGAAGTTCTCGATCAGCACATCGGCGCGCTGGATCAGCCGCAGCGCGAGCGCACGGTCACCGTCCTCGCGCAGGTCGAGCACGACGCTGCGCTTGTTGCGGTTGACCGACTGGAAGTAGGTGCTCGTACCGTCGGCGGCCCACGGCGGTCCCCAGGCTCGGGTGTCGTCGCCCTCGGGCCGTTCGACCTTGATCACCTCGGCGCCCAGGTCGCCGAGCACCATCGAGGCGAGCGGGCCGGCCAGCACGCGCGAGAAGTCCGCGACGAGGAGCCCCTCGAGTGGCGGACGGCGCGTCGGCGGCCCGGGGTCGGCGTGCACCGTACGGAATCTACTTCGCGTCGCGCGCCACCGAGCAGCGGGCGTCGCGTGACCGCCGCGTTCAGCCGGATAATCCAGCGATCGGCGCTTCGGATCGATCGGCCGCACCGCACCCGGCGCCCGCCGGGAGGCCGTCAGGACCGATCGGCGGCCTGATCCTCGCCGCCGGTGCGGGCCGGCGCTTCGGCTCGGCAAAACAGCTCGCGACACTCGGCGGTCGTCCACTGCTGGAGCACGCACTGCTCGCGATGGCGCGCGCGGCGACCGTCGAGCGCGCCGTCGTCGTGCTCGGCGCGGACGCCGACGCGGTGCTCGCCGGGGTCGAGCGTCACGGCGCCCTGCCTGTGATCTGCACGGGTTGGCGGGAGGGACAGGCAGCGTCGCTGCGCGACGGCGTTGCCGCGCTCGCAGGCTCGGTCGAGGCGATCGTCGTGATCCTCGGCGACCAGCCGGCGATCGATCCGCGCGCGATCGACCGCGTGACCGCGTCGCGTGACGGCGTCAGCGTGGCGGTCCGCGCGAGCTACGGCGGGCGTCCGGGACACCCGGTGCTGCTGGAGCGCAGCCTGTTCGAGCAGGTCGGAGCCCTGCGCGGCGATCAGGGAGCCCGCAGCCTGCTGGCAGGCGCCGCGGTGCGCATCGTCGCCTGCGACGGCCTCGGCAGCGACCGCGACGTCGACACCGTGGAGCAGCTGCGCCTCAGCGCGGGCGAATCGAGCTCTCGGTGCTGATCAGCGGCTGCCCGGCTCGCCCCGATCTCGCCGCGATGACCTCCGCCATGATCGAGATCGCAACCTCCTCCGGGGTCGCAGCGCCGATGTCGAGACCGCAGGGCGAATGGACACGCGCGAGCGCTGCCTCATCCGCCCCGGCCGCCAGCAGGCGAGCGGTCCGGTCCTTCGCGGTTCGGTGGCTGCCAAGCGCGCCGATGAAGCCGGCGTCGCTGTTCAGCGCCGCGAGGATCGCCGGCTCGTCGAACTTCGGATCGTGGCTGAACACGATCACCGCGTCACGCGGCCCGAGCTCGCGTTCCTCGATCGCCGGCGCCGGCCAGCCCACGTGGACGGTGGCGACGCGCGAGAAGCGGTCCGAGCGCACGAACGCCTCGCGTGCGTCGGCGATCACGACCTGATAGCCGGCCGTGGCGGCGAGCGCCGCCACGGCCGCCGAGTAGTCGATCGCGCCGACCAGCACGAGCGTCGGCGGGGTGCGGAAGACCTGGAGGTGCACGGTCAGTCCGCTGCCCAGCGCCTCGCCCGCCTGCCCGTAGTGACGCAGCGCGCTCGTGCCGCGGTCGCTGAGCGCGGTCAGGTCGCGTGCGACGCTGTGATCGAGCAGCTCCGGGCCGTGCAGGCCACCGAGCACGCGGCCATCGATGACGGCGAGCTTGACGCCGGGCTGCGGGCCGTCAACGAGCGTCGCGATCCCCGTCGTCAGCGAGCGCGCCGCCGCGTCGAACGCCTCCGCGCAGACCGCGCGCGCCTCTCCGCGCAGCTCGTGGACGAACACCTCGACGGTGCCGCCGCACATCAGGCCGACTTCGTGTGCCGCTTCGTCGGTGACGCCGTAACGCAACGTCCGCGGCTGCTCGTCGCCGGCGAGGATCTCCAGCGCGTTGACCACGACGTCGCTCTCCACGCAGCCGCCGGTGATCGAACCCTCGATCGCGCCGTCGGCGTCGATCAGCATGAACGCCCCCGGCGCGAACGGCGAGGAGCCCTCGGCGTCGACCAGCAGGGCGCAGACGATCCGGCGCTCGTCGGCCAGCCAGCGCCGGCCGATCGAGAGTTGCTCATCGATGACGCTCATCGCATTCTCCTAATGCTCGGTTGGTTGGCCCGCGATCAGAGCGAGCGCATGAGGTAGCGCGTCCGCGATCGCCGCGGCGGTCTCGGCGATGCTGCGCGGGTTTCCGGGAAAGTTGACGATCAGCGTGGCGCCGCGAATTCCCGCAAGCCCGCGCGACAGCATCCAATGCTTGGTGTGGGGACGCGAGGCCTCGCGCATCGCCTCGGCGATCCCGGGCACCTCGCGCTCGATGACGGCGCGCGTCGCCTCGGGGGTCTCGTCGCGCACAGCGACGCCCGTGCCACCGGTCGTGAGCACCAGCGCACAGCCGTCAACGTCGCTGAAATGCCGCAGGCGCTGCTCGATCAGCGGGCGATCGTCGGCGACGATCTCGCGCGCGGCGATCTCGCCGCCGATCTCCCGCGCGAACTGCTCGAGGCGATCGCCGCTGGCGTCGTCCTCGCCACTCGCCGCGCGCGACGTGCTGACGGTGAGGATCGCGACGCGCAACGCTCACGCCTCCTCGGCGCGGCGCCAGTCGTGGCGCCCGCCGGTCTTCTCGAGCAGCACGACCTCTTCGATGGCAATCCCGCGCTCGAGTCCCTTGACCATGTCGTAGACGGTCAGCGCGGCGACGGAGCAGGCGACCATCGCCTCCATCTCGACGCCCGTCTGTGCCGCGACCGCAACCTCGGAGGTCAGCTCCACGAGCCCGCCCTCGACGTCGACGCTGGCCTGCACGTCGACGAAGCTGAGGGCGATCGGGTGCGCCAGCGGGATCAGCGCAGCGGTCTTTTTGGCTGCCAGGATGCCGGCGAGCCGGGCGGTGCCCAGCACCTCGCCCTTGGGCGCGTTGCCGGCGGCGATCGCCGACGCGGTCTCGACCGACATGCGAAGCCGAGCCCGAGCCCGCGCACGCCGCTCGCTGACCGCCTTGGCACCCACGTCGACCATCCGTGCGTTGCCGCCGGCGTCGAGGTGGGTGAGGCGCCCTTCGCTCATTGTTCGCTCGGCACCCTGACCGCCTCCCCGGCCACCCAGCGCGCCTCGCCGCGGTCAACCTCCTGCTTCCAGATCGGCGCCTGCGCCTTGATCCGGTCGATCAGCTCGCGGGCACCCGCGAAGGCTGCCTCGCGGTGGCCGGCGGCCACGGCGACGACCACTCCCGGCTCGCCCAGCGCGACGCGACCGACGCGGTGCTCGGCGGCCGCCGCTTCGAGACCGTGACGTTCGACGCACTCGCTGGCGATTCGCGCCATCTCCTGCTCGGCCATCTCGCGGTAGGCCTCATAGTCAAGGAACTCGACGTCGCGGACGGTCCCCTCGAAGGTGACGATCGCTCCCGCGCTCGCGCGGCGCACGAGGTCGGTCACGCGCGCGGCGACGATCGGCTCCTCGCTGACGCGCACGTGCGGTCCCGCGCCGCCGCTGACCGGCGGCAGCAGCGCCAACTCGTCGTGGGCATGCAGCGTCGTGTTCGCGCCGACCAGCTCGCGGTTGACCGCCATCCGCACCGGCAGCCGAGCGAGCAGCTCACCAAGCGGCGGGCCTTGCGCGAGCTCGGCGAGCGCGTCCGCCACCGTGGCGCCGTCCGCGAGCACGGCCTCGATCGAGTCGGCACCAGCGCGCTCGCGCAATTGGGCGAAGAGTCGAATCCGCACCACCATGCAACCAGCCTACCCCCCGGCGGCCGCGAGCTCTTCCGGGGTGTTGATGTTCAGGCACAGGCGAGCCGGGTCCCCGAAGGGCGCGAGCTCGGCCTCGGCCAGAACCCGCGCGCCCAGCGCGCGCGCGACCTCGCGCATCGGGGCCTGCGTCGCGAGCTGCGCCTCGAGCCCATCCAGCAGCGAGGAGCTGTAACGCCCGAGCAGCGGCTGGATCCGCCCGCCGGCGGCGGCGACCGCGAACGGCGCATCCAGCGCCGACAGCCAGGCCAGCAGCTCCCCGTTGAGGAACGGCATGTCGCAGGCGCAGACGACCACGGCCGGCTCCGCCACGGCGCGCAGCCCGGCCACGATCCCGCACAGCGGGTGATGCGGGGCGGCGGGCTCGAACACCAGGCGGCAGTCCAGCGGCGGCAGCACGGAGTCCCGCTTCGCCACGACGACGGGCTCGAGCCCCCCGGCGCGCACCGCGTCGAGCACGTGCTCGATCAGCGGGCGTCCGGCGAGCAGGACGCCGGCCTTCGCGCCGCCGAAACGGCTGCCGCGCCCGCCGGCGAGGACGACCGAGATGCCCATCGCGCTATCGTCGCCTGATCATGCAACGTTCGCAACTGCTCGACGGCCACGGCCGCGCGATCGGCGATCTGCGCCTGTCGGTGACGGACCGCTGCGGCTTTCGCTGTCAATACTGCATGCCCGCCGAGGGCATGCGGTGGCTCGAGCGCTCGGAACTGCTGACCTTCGAGGAGATGGAGCGCCTTGTCAGCGTGCTCGTCGAGATGGGCGTCCGCGACGTCCGCCTGACCGGCGGTGAGCCGCTGGTGCGCCGCGAGCTGCCGCGGCTGGTCGCGATGCTGGCCGCGATCCCGGGCCTGCGCGAACTGGCGTTGACGACCAACGGCTACCAGCTCGAGCGCGACGCCGAGGCGCTGGTGTCGGCCGGCGTGACGCGCTTCAACGTCTCGGTCGACTCGCTGCAACGCGAGCGATTCAGCGAGATCACGCGCCGCGACGCACTGGAGCAGGTCCTGCGCGGCCTCGAGGTGCTCGCCTCGTTCCCCGAGGCGCACCCGATCAAGGTCAACGCCGTCGCGATGCGGGGCTTCACCGAAGCAGAGGTGATTCCGTTCGCGCACTTCGCCCGCGAGCACCCCTACGAGGTCCGCTTCATCGAGTTCATGCCGCTGGACGCCGACCACGCATGGACGCCCGACGACGTGCTCACCGGTGAGGAGATCCGCGCAGCGATACACGCGGTGTTCCCACTCGAGCCCGAGCCCCGCAAGCCCAGCGCGACGGCACGCACCTATCGCTTCGCCGACGGCCGCGGCCGGATCGGCTTCATCAACCCGGTCTCCGAGCCGTTCTGCGGCGACTGCAACAGGATCCGCGTGACCGCCGAGGGCCAGCTGCGGACCTGCCTGTTCTCGTTGCGCGAGACCGACCTGCGATCGGTGCTGCGCGGCGGCTGCGACGACGACGAGCTCGAGGCGGTGCTGCGCGACGCGGTGTGGCGCAAGGAGCTGAAGCACCACATCGGCGACCCGGGCTTCGTGCAGCCGGCCCGCACGATGTCGGCGATCGGCGGTTAGTCCCGATCGGGAGCTTCGCGTGTGCCGCCGCGCGGGTCTGCGTAGCGGCTCTCGGCTCGGCCTCTACAGCAGCTCGATGAGCACCTGCGCGCCGGCAGCCAGCACGCCGTCGCCGGCCGGGACGATCGCGAACGCATCCGCGCCGAGCAGCGACGTCAGGATGTGGGAGCTCTGCGGCCCGGTCGTGATCGCGTGCCAGCCGTCGGGGTGCAGCTCGATCCGGCAGCGCACGGCCTGCACGCGCGAGCGCTCGCGTTCGCAATCCTCCTCGAGCGTGGCAACCGTCCGCGCACGCTGCGGGCTCTCACCGGCAAGTGCCTGCAACGCCGGCCGCGCGAACAGCAGGAAGCTGACCAGCGAGGACACCGGGTTGCCCGGCAGCCCGAAGACGAGCGTCGCGCCGCGCGTCCCGAACGACAGCGGCTTGCCCGGCTTGAGCGCCACGCCGGCGAAGCGCCGCGTGACGCCGAGGCTTTCCAGCACGTCGCTCACGTGGTCGTGGCGGCCAACCGACATGCCGCCGGTGATCACGGTCACGTCCGCGTCCAGCGCGGTGGCGATCGCCGCGCGGATCAGCGCGGGATCGTCGCGCGCGTGCGCCACGGAGACCGTGCGGCCGCCGGCGCGCTCGACCAGCGCCGGGATCACGTAGGCACCCGAGTTGCGCACCGCGCCGGGCACCAGCGGCGCGTCGACGCCGATCAGCTCGTCACCGGTCGTTACGACGGCGACGCGCGGACGCGGCCCCGCAAGGACGCTGCCGCGACCCACCGACGCGAGCACCCCGAGCTCCGCGGGACCGATTCGCACGCCCGGCTCGAGCACGAGCGCGCCGGCTCGCACGTCGTCCCCGGCGTGGCGCAGGTCGCGGCCGCGCTCGACGCTCACGAGCAGCTCGACGGCTCCGTCCTGGCGCCGCGTGTCCTCGACGCGCACGACGGCGTCGGCCCCCGCCGGGATCACGGCGCCGGTCGATATCGCGCAGGCCTCTCCGGCGCCGATCGTCACGCCCGCCGGCGCCCCGGCCCGCGACTCGTCAACGATCCGCAGCAGCACCCCCGCGCCGGTGTCGCTCGCGCGCACGGCGAAGCCGTCCATCGCGGAGTTGTCGAACGGCGGCACGTCGCCCGGGGCGCGCACCTGCTCGGCCAGCACGCGTCCGAGAGCGTCGCGCAGCGCGACCGTTTCGGGCGCCAGGCGCAGCGCGTACTCGAGCACGAGCGAGCGTGCCTCCTCGAACTCGATCAGCTTCGCTGCCACCGGGATCGCAACTCTAGTGCCCGCGGCGAGAGTCCGGGCGACCCCGGCCGTCGAGGCCCCCTGCGATACTGCGGGCCGTGTCGAAGAATCTCGTCGAGCTCGTGCGCCGAACGCACGAGCACAGCGCGCCGACGGCGCTCGAGGTGCTCAAGGACGCGGTCGAGGCACGCGGCGAGCTGACCGACGAGGACCGCCGCGCGGCCGCGGCGGCGTCGGGCCTGCCGGAGGCCGCCGTGTACGGCGTGTCCACCTTCTACGACGACCTGCTGGCGCCCCGTGGCCGCCGCCACCTGCGCGTCTGCACCGGCACGTCGTGCTTCGCCACGACCGCCAACGCGCATGTCGACGAGCTGCGCGAGGCGCTGGGCCTCGAGCTCGGCGAGCGGCGCGACGACGGCTCGGTGTCGCTGGCCGAGACCGTCTGCCTCGGCTTTTGCCATTCCTCACCCGCGATCCGTGACGGCGATCTGATCGACGCCGGGGATGCGGTCGTCGAGCGCGTGCTGGCCGGAGGCACGCGCGGCGCGAGCGAGCCCGAGTGGAGCAGCGTGCTCGCGGAACCGGTCCTGATCCGCCCCGGAACGTGGGCCGGGTTCGAGCACGCACTCGCGCGGCACACGGCCGAGAGCCTGCTCGAGGAGGTCAAGGCGGCGCGGGTTCGCGGCCGCGGCGGCGCGGGCTTCCCGGCAGGCGACAAGTGGGCGTTCGCGCGCGCCTCGCCGAGCGAGCAGAAGTTCATCGTCGCCAACGGGGACGAGGGCGATCCCGGCTCCTACATCGACAAGTACCTGATGGAGCAAAACCCGGCGCTCGTGCTCGAGGGGATGGCGCTCGCTGGCTACGCTGTCGGCGCCGACCACGGCTTCGTCCTGACCCGCTCGGAGTACCCGCTCTCGAAGCCCGCCCTCGAGCAGGCGGCCGCAAGCGCCCGCGAGGACGGCCTGCTCGGGGACGACATTCGCGGCAGTGGCTTCTCCTTCGATGTCACCGTGCTCGAGGGAGCCGGCTCCTATGTGGTCGGTGAGGAAACCGCGCTGCTGGCCTGCATCGAGGGGCTGCGCGGCACGGTCTCCGCACGGCCGCCGTTCCCGGCCGTGCGCGGTCTCTACGGGCTGCCGACGGTCGTCAACAACACCGAGACGCTCGCCAACATCCCGTTCATCGCGCGCGAAGGCGCAGCGGCCTACGCCGCGCTGAGCCCGGGCGCGAGCAGCGGCAGCAAGCTCGTCTGCTTCAACGAGCGCTTCGCCGCCCCGGGCGTCTATGAGGTGCGCTTCGGCACCCCCCTGCGCGAGCTCTGCGAGGAGCTGGCGGGCGGGATGCGCGACGGGCGGGAGCTGAAGGCGCTGCAGATCGGCGGCCCGCTCGGCGGCATCCTGCCGGCGTCGCAGCTGGATGTCGCATTCGACTTCGATCAGCTCGCCGAGCTCGGCTGCATGGTCGGGCATGGCGGCATCGTCGGCTTCGACGACCGCACCGACATGCGCGATCTGGCACGCCACCTGCTGCGCTTTGGGGCCCACGAGAGCTGCGGCAAGTGCTTTCCGTGCCGGATCGGGCTGCGCCGGGCGCACGACATGTTCGAGGAGCGCCGGGCGGTCGACCGGGCCAGCCTCGAGCAGCTCCTCGAAGCGCTCGAGGTCGGCTCGTTGTGCGCTCACGGCAGCGGCATGCCGGCGCCGATCCGCAGCCTGCTCGCCCACTTCGCCGACGAACTGGGGCTCGCGTGATGCGCGTCACCGTCGACGGGGTCGCCGTCGAGGTCGAGCCGGACACGACGATCCTGACCGCGATCCGCGCGGCGGGCGCGAACGTGCCGACGCTGTGCTTCGACGCTCGTCAGGATCCGTTCGGCGCCTGCCGGGTCTGTCTCGTCGGCGTCGCCGGAGTGCGCGGTCCGCTCCCGGCGTGCACCACGCCGTGTCGCGACGGGATGGAGATCGATACCGCCGATGAGACCTCGCGCCGCGTCGCGACGGCGATCGTCGAGCTGGTCCTCTCCGAGTTGCCGGTCGCGCCCGCGCCGCACACCGAGCTGGCCCAGGTGGCGCGCTCGCTCGGGGTCGGGACGCCGCGCTGGCCGGGCGCCACGCACGCCACCGACCATGACGAGCGCCACCCCTACCTGGCGTTCCAGCACGAGCTGTGCATCTCCTGCGGGCGCTGCGTCCGGGCCTGCGACGAGGTCCAGGGAGCGTTCGCGCTGACCGCGACCGGCCGGGGCTTTGGCGCTAACATTGCCGCAGGCCTTGACGGCGGGTTCCGCGACTCCACCTGCGTGTCCTGCGGCGCCTGTGCCGATAGTTGTCCGACCGACGCGATCACCGAGATCACACTGCTACGGATATGACCGACGAGCGCTTCGAGGCCAACGTCAGCACAACCTGCGGCTACTGCGGTGTCGGCTGCCGGCTGGAGGCGCATGTCAGCGGCGGGCGCATCGCGTCGATCAGCCCGGCGCTGGACGGACCGGCCAACGTCGGCCACACCTGCCTGAAGGGACGCTTCGCGCATCAGTTCTCACGCTCGCGCGAGCGCCTGACGGCGCCGCTGATCCGCGAGGGCGGCGGCTTCCGGCTCGCCACCTGGGAGGAGGCCGTCGGGCGCATCGTCAGCGAGCTCCAGCGGGTCAAGACCGAGCATGGACCGGATGCGATCGCCGGTCTCGCATCCTCGCGCGCGACCAACGAGGACTGCTACGCGATGTCGCGGTTCATGCGCGCGACGATCGGCACCAACAACATCGACAACTGCTCGCGCGTCTGCCACTCGCCGACCTCCTTCGCGCTGCGGCGCTCGCTCGGGCTCTCCGGCGCGACCGGCTCGTTCTCGGACATCGACGCCGCCGACGCGGCGATCGTGATCGGCGCCAACCCGACCGAGGGCCATCCGGTCGTCGGCGCGCGGATCAAGCAGGCGACCTTGCGCGGGCTGCGACTGGTGACGATCGACCCGCGGCGGATCGAGCTGGCCGACTACGGCGTGCTGCATCTCTCGCCTCGGCCCGGCACCAACGCCGCGGTGATGCTCGGGCTCTGCCATGTGGTCGCCCGCGACGGGCTGACCGACCGCGGCTTCATCGACGCACGCACCGAGGGCTTCGAGACGCTCGAGGAGCTGCTGGTGGCCTACTCGCCCGCCGCGGTCGAGGAGATCACGGGTGTGCCGGCGGCGGACATCGAGGCTGCCGCCCACATCTACGGCGAGGCCGCGAACGCCTCGATCATGTGGGGCCTCGGCGTGACCGAGCACAAGTACGGGTCGGAGGTTGCGCAGCTGATCTGCAACCTCGCGCTGATGACCGGCAAGCTCTGCCGGGCCGGCTCGGCGCTGCTGCCGCTGCGGGGACAGAACAACGTCCAGGGCTCCTCCGACATGGGCGCGCTGCCGGACACCTACACCGCCTACCGCCCGGTCGGCGACGAGGAGGTCGCCCGGTCCTTCGAAGCGGCCTGGGGCGTGCCGCTCTCGCGCGAGAAGGGTCTCACGATCCCGCAGATGTTCGATGCCGCCGTCGACGGGCGGCTGAAGGCGATGTGGATCTTCGGCGAGGACGTCGCTCAGACCGATCCCAACACGACGCACGTGATCCACGCGCTCGAGTCGCTCGAGTTCCTCGTCTGCCAGGACATCTTCGAGACCGAGACGACGAAGTTCGCCGACGTGATCCTGCCCGCCTCCGCGTTCCTCGAGAAGTCCGGGACGTTCATCAACGCCGAGCGCCGCTTCCAGCTCGTCGCCCCGGCGCTCGACCCGCCCGGTTCTGCGAAGACCGACTTCGAGATCATCACCTCGATCTCGCGGGCGATGGGGCACGACATGGGCTGGGCGAGCCCGGCTGAGACGATGGACGAGATCGCGGCGCTGACGCCCGAGTACGCCGGCGTCAGTCACGAGCGAATCGGGCGCAGCGGCCTGCAGTGGCCGGTGGCTCCCGATGGCACCGACTCACCGATCCTCTACGAACGGGAGTTCCGGCTGCCCGGCGGCCGGGCGCGGTTCGCCGCCCTTCCCTACAAGGTGCCCGGTGACAGCGTCGACGGCGAGTTCCCGCTGATTCTCATCACCGGTCGGCGCCTGCAGCACTACAACGCCGGAACGATGACCCGCCGGACCGCCAACCTCGAGCTGCTCGATCGCGACTGGCTGGAGATCCATCCCGACGACGCCGCGCGACTGTGGATCGAGACCGGCGATCGGATCTCGGTGCGCAGCCGCGTCGGGCGAATCGAGACCGAGGCCCGCGTCACCGACCGCATCGAGCCGGGCCACGTCTTCACCGCGTTCCACTTCCCCGAGGTCCGCACGAACCTGCTGATCGGGGCCTCGGCCGACGTCAACACGGCGTGCCCGGAGTACAAGGTCGTCGCCGTCGACGTACGTCCCGTCAGCGAGGCCGCGGCGCACACGCCCGCGCTCGCCGCACGCGCATAACGACAGGCCCGCAGTGAGCCCGCGGACCATTGCCTCGGTGCTGCGCGACGGTGTGCGCGACGAGGTCGCCGTCGAGGAACCGCTCGAGATCCGCGTCGACGGCCAGTCGCTGGCGGTCACCATGCGCACCCCGGGCCACGATGACGAACTGGCGCTCGGCTTCCTCTACGGCGAGGGACTGATCGACGGGCCACGCGAGGCGGGCCTCACCGACGACCTCGCGGCGAACATCGTCGAGGTCGCCGGACCGCTGCTGCGCGAGGTCGGGGGGCGGCGCTTCTACACGACCTCCTCCTGCGGGGTCTGCGGCAAGGGCGCGCTCGAGGAAGTCGCGGTCTACGCGCCGCGGCTGGCCGGCGGCCCGACGGTCGACCGCGCGCTGCTCGCCGCACTGCCGGAACGCCTGCGCCAGCCGACGTTCGAGCGGACCGGCGGCCTGCACGCAACCGGCCTGTTCTCCGCCGACGGCGAGCTGCTGATCGTGCGCGAGGATGTCGGGCGCCACAACGCGATGGACAAGGTGATCGGCCGCGCGCTGCTCGACGGGCGGCTGCCGCTGCGCGACGCGATCCTCTGTGTCAGCGGCCGGCTCGCCTTCGAGCTCGTGCAGAAGGCGGTCGTCGCGGGAGCGCCGATTCTGGTCGGCGTGGGTGCGCCCACCTCGCTCGCCGTCGAACTCGCCGTCGACCGTGACCTGACGCTCGCCGGCTTCGCGCGCGGCGACCGTGTGAACATCTACGCAGGTGCACAACGGGTACGCTCTGCGGCCGCGTGAGCCGCGACCGTAACGCCGGCTGACCATCGAGGCAGCAGACTTCTGCTCGCGTTCTGTGGGTGTTGGGTAGTTGTTGTTGGTGTTGGTGTTGGTGTTGTTGTTGTTGTTGTTGGTGTGTGTTGTGTTTGGTGTCGAGGTTGGGAGTGTTTATGGGTGATGGTGGGTTTTTGTTTACGTCGGAGTCGGT